>Ga0181529_10003049_pt1 | contig 19495 bp, 11 predicted proteins | sample PEATcosm2014_Bin_36_FD_119763 | JGI IMG/M metagenome (GOLD analysis project Ga0181529, IMG submission 119763) | Peatland microbial communities from MTU Mesocosm Facility, Houghton, MI, USA - PEATcosm2014_Bin10_30_metaG | ecosystem: Environmental > Terrestrial > Soil > Wetlands > Peat | place... | reverse complement strand
GCGGTTTACGAGCCATGCATCGCTCAATGCGCCGGACCCAAGCACCTTCTTCACATCGGGGCCGCATGGCTATATCGATTACCCTGCGCTGAGTGTGTAGGGAAGGAGTCAATGCAGTCGCTGTCAAGTCGGCCTGTTGGGTTCTTGATAAGAGTTGGTCCACGCAAACGAGGAGCCTCATTGAATGAGACCATCCGCTTATTGGTGAGCGTTGTGTTGACCGCATCTTGTTTGCGCAGAAGAGTGCGGCACTCTTGAAACATGAGACAGCGCAAACCTCGCGCACTCCAGCTTCAGTTTTCACATCGTCGAAGTAATCGTCGTATATCCGCTCGTCCACAACGATGCGAGCGCGAAGGCTGCCCAGCCGCTTGAGGCCGGGAATCTCACGGGCGTGACTTCGCACCCACTGGGTTGTCATTGCAAGGATGCCGGCGAGATCATCGTCGGACACCCGATGACTCCGGTCACCGCCATCGCTAGACCACCCCAAAACATGACGCGAATTGCGCCCATCGTCACTCTTGCGCCAACTTAAAGCGCTTCCGAACGAGGAACTTCTGAAAACGTCGAAATGCGTTCTTGGTGATCGGGCGCCCCTGTGATTCCATGGAACTGCATGAAAGTGCGATTGATTTGCTCTGTTTTAGTGTCCTGTCTCCGAAGTTGATTGAAAAACAACAGCAGATCCTTCGACTCACCACCCCCAAGCTGAAAAGCGCTTGGGGCCCCGTTCGCTCAGGATGACAGCCTCTCGGGGGAGCTCAGGATGACAGCCTGAGTTTTGCTGCGAATATCTGAGACAGGACACTAGATCCATTTCATTCTCAGCAGCCAGACTTTGACGCCTTGAGTAAGGCCCGTGTAGGCAAGGAGCGTCAGCAGGAGGATTGGCCAATACATCGCGGGCAGGTGGGTGAGGCCCAGCGAAGAAGCCAATGGAGAATACGGCAGCCACGCTCCGAAGGCCATGATGGTCAATGTCGTGATCAACAATGGCCAGCTTGCGCGGCTCTGGAAGAAAGGAATCTTATTCGTGCGAATGATATGAATGATTAGAGTCTGCGTCATGATGGACTCAACGAACCAGCCCGTCTGAAACAGCGGGGCGCGGGATGGATCCCAGCATTTGAATAGATAGAGCATGACAAAGAAAGTCGTGTAGTCAAAGATGGAGCTGATGGGCCCAATGCAGAGGATGAACCGCCTGATCTCTCCGATCTTCCAGGGTCGCGGCCGCGCGACTAGTTCGTCGTCCACCGCATCGTTGGGAATCGGAACCTGAGAGAAGTCGTAGAGCATGTTGTTGGTCAATATCTGAATCGGGGCCATGGGGAGGAATGGCAGAAAGGCACTTGCCCCCAACACGCTGAACATGTTCCCAAAGTTGGAGCTGGCTCCCATGCGGATGTACTTGATGATGTTGGCGAAGACCTTTCGTCCCTCGATAACGCCCCCTTGGAGCACCATCAGGTCCTTCTGCAACAGGATCAGATCGGCCGACTCCTTGGCGATGTCGGCCGCAGTATCCACCGAGATGCCAATGTCCGCGGCATGCAGCGCGGGAGAGTCGTTGATGCCGTCGCCAAGGAATCCCACGACGTGACCTTTGCCGCGCAGGACACGAACGATTCGCTGCTTGTGCGCGGGAGAGAGGCGGGCGAAGAGTGTCGTCTTCTCTGCCGCCTCAGCCAAATCGGAGTCGGACATTTTTTCGACGTCGTCGCCCAACAGCATGGGGTCGGCGAGAAGCCCGACATCGCGGCATACTTTGCGGCTAATCAGGTCGTTGTCGCCGGTAAGGATCTTAACTGCAACACCATGTTTGCGCAGCGCTTCGATCGCGGTTGCAGCGGTGGGCTTGGGCGGGTCGAGGAATGCGACATATCCCTTCAATACAAGATTGTGTTCATCTTCTTTTGCGCAGGATGTCTTCCCCGGCAACTCCTTTACCGCAACGGCCAAAACCCGAAATCCATCGTTGCTCAGGCTTGCATACTCTTCTTTCAACCCTTTCATCAGGGCGGGATCCATGGGCGACAATTTGCCATCCAACTCGAATTGAGAGCATTGATGGAAGATCTCTTCCGGAGCGCCCTTGGTCAGCAGGATGGCCTTGCCCTCAGGATTCTCGACAAGCACGGACATCATGCGCCGCGTGAAGTCGAACGGGATCTCGTCGAGTTTCTTGTACTTCTCAATCAAGGCTTGCTCGTGAAAATCGGAGCTATTCAGAATTGCCGTGTCAAGCAAGTTCTTCAGGCCAGTTTGAAAATGGCTGATCAGGTAGCCATCTCGGAGGACTTCATCGGTTTCTCGGCCGGCGACATTACAGTGCCGTTGCAGCACGACCCGATCTTCGGTGAGCGTGCCAGTCTTATCGGTGCAGAGCACGTTCATTCCGCCGAAGTTCTGAATGGCGTTGAGACGCTTCACGATTACCTTCTTGCGGCTCATTGCGAGTGCGCCCTTGGCGAGACAAACGGAGACGATCATGGGCAGCATCTCCGGGGTCAGGCCAACGGCTACGGCCATCGCGAAAAAGAATGCTCCTTTCCAATCGTGCTTGGTAAACCCATTGATGAAGAAGACCAAAGGCACCATGACCGCCATGAGCTGAATCATCAACCATGTGAAACGGCTGAGGCCCTGGTCAAAACTCGTCGGCGTTCCCTCCTGCGTGATGGCGCTGGCCATGGTGCCGAGATAGGTGTGAACTCCGGTTACGACTACGACCGCAGTCGCCGTGCCGCTCTGAACGCTGGTACCCATGAAGCAGGTGTTCTTGAGCTCGATCGGAGAATCTGCGGCGTGTGTGTCGGCATCGTGAAACTTCTCTACAGGAAGCGACTCTCCGGTCAGCGTTCCCTGGCTCACAAACAGATCTTTCGCGGACAAAATCCGCACATCGCCTGGGATCATGTCTCCCGCGGATAGATTGACGATATCCCCTGGAACGAGGTCGCGAAGCGGAATCTCACGCGCCGCGCCATCGCGAACGACCGTGGCAGTTACGTGGATCATGGCCTTGAGCTTCGCCGCGGCGGCGCCCGCACGAGCTTCCTGCAGGAATCGGAGCGTAACGCTCAACACGATCATGCCTGCCATGACGCTTCCAGCACGCGGATCGCCAGTGGCAAAAGAGATCGACGAGAGAACTGCCAACAGTATGACCAGCGGATTCCGAAGGATGATCAAGAGGCGAATAAACCAGCCGCGCTGCCGCTCTTGTGCAACCTCATTCGGTCCCGCTATGCGCGCTCGCAGCTCTGCCTCGCCCTGGGTAAGGCCAACTGAAGCCGTCCGCAAAGAGCGAAGCAACTCATCCCCGTCTTTCCCCGCCGCATCGAGAACGGCAGGGGAGACGCGAATGTTATGTTCCTTCGCCTTCGCGAGGATTTGAGACTCATCCAGAGCGGGAAGAGTCGCAGTAGTGCGCCCGGAGTTCACCTTTGCTTGACCATTCTCGGCGGCGTGATTCGAGTCAGGTGTTCCCATCTTCTTACATCCCTTCCCGGGACCAGGCTCTAAACTCCGAGCTGAGACACAAGCTGGCGCCCGCGAAAACTGCCGGGATCGTCGTCGGCAGGATGAACGCGAAGTCCAACCCAGGTCATTGGATACGCTTCCGGGTTATTCGCTCCGTTGCCGCAAGTTTCCCCGCTTTATTATCCAGCCGATCGCTGCTCCTGCCGCAATGCCAGCCGCAAATGTTAATGCGACGGTTTCAAGCGGGTGTCGCTGCAAGCGCCTCTTTGTGTTGTAAAGAAGTTCCGAAGCCGCATCGGCGCCATCTCTTGCCGCGCGCCTAGCCGCTGAGACACTGTCTTCCACCGCGTCGGCAACAGCAGATGCGGCCCGGGTAGCTTTGTGCGTTGAATCGTCAATCTGTTGGCCCACATGTTCGAATACTGATTGCTCCATTGTGTATTAACCTCTCTCGTCCTTGAGTGTGATCATAATCTGTCCATTCTCCGAGCGTTCTTTTGACCTTGCCGGTCCTCATCCTGGACGGATTACCGGTCAAGATTGGGGTGGTGACGATGATGACGATGGTGGTGCACGTCCACCACAACCTGTCCCTGCGCCGAATAGGGCATTGCAAAGCAGAAAAGGAGAACTAAACCGATCCAGAACACGTTCATAGCCTATTGTGATCTGAAGTTTCGCGATCTGTTGAGCAACTTTGACCTACATGCAAATTGCAATTGTATGAAAAACAACGTTCTCAATCGGGCACATTTGCCGCTCCACCAAGGCCTCAATGACACGCCGTTGAGCAAGCTCAAATAGAGCGGCATCATGCTTTTTCAAGTCGGGTCGCCGGTTGGGTTGAATAAGAGCCTATCCGCAAATAGTAGCGCCGTCTCCAGACCGGCTGTACTGGCGGCTTCCTAGCTGCCAGATGCGGTTTGTGCGGGCCTGGAGACCCGCACGACAGCCGCTCTGGAGAGCGGCGCTACAAATTTCGCTATTCGCGGATAAGTTCTAAGGCGCGACCTTGCCGCGCATGCCGTTCAGATTGGACGCCGGAAACCGTTCAGCCTTCGGCGCAAACAGCGGTTTCTGCTTTGTGGCCAAGTTATGGATGGTTTTCCATAGGAAAGGAATGCTGCTGCAGGTGACGGACGCAACTCGAATGCGCGTTGAGAATCTCAATCACTCCGCGCAATCGGGCCAGGTGCTTTTTTGAGCGAGCAAGAATGTACATCCATCCCAGCTTGGTCAGAGTAATGTCAGGTGATGAAGATTTCAATTGTCAGCCGCATTCGTACATACAGAGCAATCATGTGGGATTTGTTTCTTTCAGCTGCCGGGTGTTTTGTCTTGAGGCGTTGCTTCCGATTAGTCGCAAAGGGAGGAGACGGCTCGGAGACGAAGGCGACTCTATGTGCGATTGGCCAGGCTCGCGATCCATTCGCGTATATGGGTATGGCACTCATTCTCCTGGCCCTTGCAGCGAACGACCAGCCGGGACTGATTAGTGCGGCTTCTGAAACTCATTCCTGAAATCACGCAGAGACCATCTGGAACCCATAGGCCCTCAGTTATGGGCCAACGTCTTTTGCGACGGGGCGGGGCAGTGCCTCGTGGGAGCAGAGGCAAGCTGCTTCCTCTAAAGAGAAACAGAGTTGCTGTTGAGCCGGAATTATCAGTGATTCGCGTGAAAGTACGCGTAGGTTGTTGTAATAAATTCAGCAAGTTAGCGTCCGCTTCGCGGACATAGCGAGTTAGCGAGTTGGCGGCGGCATTGGCAGGCAGAAGTTTCATCTCCCGCGGGTCGGCGAAGCCGGTGGGGGACTAGATAGAGAACAGCCTACCTTATGCTCACAATTGACCGGACTCCCGGTAGCGTTCTCTTGGATAGTATTCATGCGGCCCCGCGATATCCGTCCGGATCTGGGCGCGCTGAGGAATGGTCAATCGGCGCAACCGCAGTTTCGAACTGAAATGTCCTTGATGGGATAGACTCAGGTCCCCGGAGCCGAAACAGGAAGCGAGCAGGCCCAAATGAATTCGCAATTGCTGAGAGACACAGTGAAGTTGCTTTTTGCCGATCACAAGGGCCTGCTTGCAATGGATGAGAGCAACGGGACCTGTAACAAGCGCTTCGAAAAGCTTGGAATTCCGCGGACTGTGGAAGCTCGAAGAGCTTATCGAGAATTGATCGTGACCACTCCAGGGCTCGGTGAGTCGATAGGCGGCGCAATCCTCTACGACGAAACGATCCGGCAGCAGAAGAGCGACGGTACGACCTTTGTCAATGTCCTCATTGCGGCGGGTATCATTCCCGGCATCAAGGTGGACACAGGCGCCAAGGAACTGGCCGGCCATCCCGGTGAAAAGGTCACTGAAGGCCTGGACGGATTGCGCGATCGCCTTCAGGAATACTTTCAAATGGGCGCGCGCTTTGCCAAGTGGCGCGCTGTGATTGCCATCGGCTGTGGACTTCCAAGTTGGAGCTGCATTGAAGCCAATGCCCACGCTCTGGCTCGCTATGCGGCGCTGTGCCAGGAAGCCGGCCTCGTCCCTGTAGTCGAACCTGAGGTCATCATGGATGGGCAGCATACGTTGGAACAGTGTTGCGAGGTCTCCGGCGAAGTACTGCGCACGGTGTTCAGCGAGTTGTTCGCGCAAAGGGTGGCTCTGGAAGGCATTGTCCTCAAACCCAACATGGTGCTTCCTGGAACGGCCTGTACGGTTCAGCCGACTGTGGACGAGGTAGCCGACGCCACCGTGAACTGCTTTCTGCAATCCGTGCCCGCTGCTGTGCCGGCGATAGCGTTCCTGTCGGGCGGGCAACCGGCCGAATTGGCCTCAGCCCGTTTGAATGCGATGAACGTCAGATTCAAGTCACGGCTGCCCTGGGCATTGGCATTTTCGTTTGCCCGAGCCATCCAGCAGCCTGCATTGGAGATTTGGAATGGCCGCCAGACCAACGTCGCGGCAGCCCAGCAAGCTTTATATCATCGCGCCCGCTGCAATCAGGCCGCGCGGCGTGGCGAATATTCCCAGGAGATGGAGACAAAATGACTGGAAGCAAGCACAACATGGAAGGAAATAGCAGCGACAGCGGGGAGCCCGATCCGGGTCCATATTGGCGGCGCATGCATCGTGATTGGCGCTTCTGGATAGGCGTTGTCTTGATGGCTGCCGCGCTCGCTATTTACGTTGCGAGCGGTGATCTGGCGTGGGTTCCAAATGGCCATCGGCAATCTGCGATGCCTGCGAGCGCGGCCAATTGAATCCACACTTCCAACTGCCTCAGCGACTGGACCCTCCCAGCCAGGACACTGGTGTTAACAGCCGTTGCAATCTCAGAAGGCCCCATCGGATGAAGGCTCCCGATGCTGAAAGCCGGGTAACGAACTGTGAGTGAAATCCCTTTATATCCCTTGCGCTTCGAGCCGATCTATCAATATCGCTTGTGGGGCGGCCGCCGCTTGGCGAGCTTGCTCTCCACACCGCTTCCGGGCGATGGACCTATCGGCGAAGCGTGGGTGCTCAGCGACCGCACCGACCACCAAAGCCTGGTAGCGAATGGACCGCTGAAAGGCCAGACGCTAGGACAACTGATGGAGCAGTTTCGGGAGCGGTTGATGGGCAGGCTGTCTTCGCGCTTCCGCCGTTTTCCGTTGTTGCTCAAGTTTCTAGACGCACACGAGATGCTTTCTGTTCAGGTACATCCCAGCGACGCGCACCCGGAGCTGATTCCAGAAGGCGATACGGCAAAGACCGAAGCATGGGTTGTGATTGAAGCTGAAAAGGGAAGCCTTATTTATGCTGGCCTGAGGCCGGGCACAACTGCCGGCAGTCTGCGCCAGTCTCTCGACGATGGAACCATTGCGGACCACCTTGCGAGCATTGCCCCCAAGCCGGGCGATTCCGTATTCATCCCTGCGGGAACGGTTCACACCCTGGGCAACGATGTCGTGGTTTTCGAGGTCCAGCAGAATAGCGACGTAACATTTCGACTTTACGATTGGGGCCATATCGACCCGCAGACCAAGGAGCCGCGGCCGCTCGAGGTGGATCAGGCTTTTGCCTGCATTCAGTTCGGAGCGAGCGACGGTGGCTTGGTCGCGCCCCGCGTGGAGACTACCACGCCTGTTGTGCGCGAGAGACTCTTCGACTGCCATGCCTTCCTGTTGTGGCGAGTCTTTGGGCAAGACCAGTTCGCCGTTGGAGCGACGGCAGAACCGCGCGTGTTAGTTGTCATCGAGGGATCAGGCCAGATCATGCACAAAGGCACTCCCTACGCGGCAGGAAAGGGAGATGTTTGGCTCTTGCCGGCGGAGGCCGGAGAGTGTGCGTTTCAACCCAGCGGAGAGGTAACCCTGCTGGAGATCGCGATTCCTTGATGGCGCAAGAAATCATCCATGCAACGGAACCTCAGACTGGGAGATGAATGAAAAAGCTCATCGTGTTCGATTTGGACGGCACCCTCGCGCCAAGCAAGTCATCTCTTGCTCCACAGACTGCGGGGCTGCTGCGCGACCTCTTGGCCGTCACCAAAGTGGCGGTGATCTCTGGGGGCGCATGGGCGCAGTTTGAGGCCCAGCTTCTCACCGATCTTCCTAACAACAGTTGCCTCGCGAATTTGTCTCTGCTCCCAACCTGTGGAACGAAGTTCTTTCAATACAACGGAAAGTGGGAGGAGCTTTATTCAGAGGATCTTACGGCGGAGCAGAAGAAGAAGATTATCAATTCTCTGGATGAGGCGGCTGGAGAGGCGGGCTATCGCGCCGAGAAGGTATGGGGAAAGGTCATCGAGGACCGGGGAAGTCAGGTGACATATTCCGCATTGGGTCAGCAAGCTCCCTTGGCGGAAAAGGAAAAATGGGATCCCGATTTTGCCAAGCGGAAGAAGATCACAGCGATCCTGGAGACTCTTATCCCGGAGTTTTCCATCCGCATGGGCGGTGCAACCTCAATCGATGTGACCAAGCCTGGCATTGACAAAGCCTACGGCATAGGAAAGCTGCGTGACACTCTCCACCTTTCATTGAAAGAGATGGTTTACATCGGCGATGCGTTGTTTCCAGGCGGGAACGATTACCCGGCGGAAGAGGTGGGTGTTGTGTCGATCCCTGTAAAGGGGCCTGACGATACCAACGTGGTAATCAAGACTATCCTTGCCTGCCTGAGTGACAAATGAGCATGGCAAATGGAGCAACCGGGCGAGGAGATTCAATGAGCGGCTTCAAGTTGCAACGTCTGGGCGTAATCATGGAGCCGGAGCCCGGTAATCCGCATGAAGTGGAAGGGGTTCTCAATCCGGGAGCCGTTCGAGGCCCTGACGGCGAACTGTATCTCTTTCCGCGGTTGGTCGCGAAGGGAAATTATTCGCGGATCGGGATAGCGCGCGTACGGTTCAATGAAGCAGGCGATCCAATAGGTGTAGAGAGGCTTGGCATCGCCCTCGAGCCCGATGCCGATTATGAACGGCGGCCCGACGGCAGCGGTGGCTGTGAGGATCCTCGCGTTACGTTTGTGGGGCCTCTTCAACGATACCTATTGACTTACACGGCATGGTCGTCCCATGGCCCGCGGATTGCCCTGGCGGTATCGGAAGATATCTTTCACTGGAGACGCCTTGGACTCGCTGCTTTTGCCTCCGCAGACGGCATTGAATTCGGGGACGTAGACGACAAGGATGCCAGCCTCTTCCCGGCCGTTATTCCCGATCCGTCCGGTCAGCCGGAGTTGGCCTTGCTCCACCGGCCGCTCTTTCCAGGCACCCGTCCTGAGGAAACCGCCTGTAGCCCTGCGACCCGTGAAGTGGATATCGATCGAGAGAGCATCTGGATTTCTTACTGCCAAATGACACTTGACCGTCAGCCCTTTCACGCCGGCAAGTTTACCTTTCATCATCGCCTGGCATCTCCAGTCGCGCCTTGGGAACGGCTCAAGGTCGGCGGCGGAACTCCACCCATCCTGACGAAACACGGCTGGCTGATCGTTTACCACGGTGTCAGCGAAATCGAGCAGCCTGACCCAAACAGGCACATGTTGCGCTATTCGGCGGGGGTGATGATCTTTTCCAAAGAGCATCCGCTCGTGATTAGCTACCGTTCGCCGGAGCCGGTGTTAACGCCGACGCTTCCAAAGGAACGCGATGGGACCGTTGACAATGTTGTTTTCCCCACTGGTATCGACCGACGCGACGATCTTGGAACGCCAGATCGCTTCGACGTCTACTACGGGATGGCGGACAATCGGATTGGTGTGGCACGCCTTGACTTGCCGGAAGAGATACCGGCGCGGGCAGTCGCCGACGCGCCGGAGGCAAAGGTGTAAATCGCTAGTGTTGCCAGACAATCTGACCTGCTTCGAGCGGCACGACTGCATTCAAGTGATAGGGGACGATACGCGCAGTATAGTCGCTCGCTGGACGTGTTGCGGAGACCTGCGCTGAATAGGTGTATGAGCGTGGCGCATCCGGGCTGGGTCCGGATGGGTCCATGACTTCGAAACATGCGGACTTCCCTTGAGCAGAATCGGCGTATAGCTCGACTCTCAGGTGATCCGGTGTGAGGAATCCAGACGCAACGTCGGCTTGGAAGAAGTGCTGCCCATCGTGGGTGTCGATTCGAATGCCGACGAAACGTACCGCGCTCCAATGCCGATCGAGTTCCTGCTTCCATTGGAGAAGACTGGAGCCGAGTGCACCATCGTCCGCTGCACGATCGCGATAACGCGACGCCGCAGGCAGATAGTGACTCTCGGTGTATTCGCCGATGGCGCGTGTTGCAGAAAACTCCTGCGTTAGCCGCGCCATACTCTCGCGGATGCGTCCCAGCCATTTGCTTGGCATGTTGGATTCATCGCGCTCGTAGAACTCCGGAATCACTTCGGCTTCCAGCAGGGTATACAGAGTGTCCGCTTCTTTGGCATCCCATTCGGGGTCTTCGCCGTGTTCCTGGCCGTCCCCGATGGCCCAGCCAACTTCGGGGGAATAGGCCTCTGCCCACCAGCCGTCCAACTCGGAGAGATTCAGGCCGCCATTGACGAGGACCTTCATGCCGCTGGTCCCGCAGGCCTCCCATGGACGCCGAGGCGTGTTGATCCAAAGATCGATCCCCTGGACCAGCTCCTGGGCCAGCATCATGTCGTAATCGTTGAGGAACACCACTCGACCCTTCACTTCGGGACGCTTAATGAAATCTTTCCACTGCCTGATAAGCTCTTGCCCAGGAAGATCCTGAGGATGAGCTTTTCCCGCAAGGAGCAACTGAACAGGACATCGTGGATTGGAGAGCAGCCGCACCAGCCGCTCGGTATCGTGCAAAAGAAGATTGGGGCGCTTATAGGTAGCAAAACGGCGCGCAAATCCCAGGGTCAGCACCTTTTCATCGAAAATGCCGGCGGCATTCGACGGATCCGCGCCTTCCGCGGCGAGTTGGCACTGGTACCGCTTCCGCATCCGCTCGATCAGGCCTTTTCGCCCGGCTGTTCGCAATTGCCACAGCTCCTGATTGGGGATTTGGCGGATGTCATCTTCGACTGGGCGATCTCCGCGCCAACGCTTCTTGCCACAGGCAGAAGTCCAAAGGGCATCGGCTTCTGCAGAATCCCAGGTTGGCACATGAATGCCGTTGGTTACCGACCCTATTGGGACTTCCTCCCTTGGCCAGCGGGGGAACAAGGTCTGGAAAATCTCTCTGCTCACTTTCCCATGGAGCTTGCTGACGCCATTGATCTGCCCGCTGCCGCGGACCGCGAGAAAAGCCATATTGAAGGGTTCCGAATTGTCTTCCGGATTCTGCCTTCCCATGGCGAGCAGGTCATCCACCGAGATTGCGAGCTCATCCACTGCGTAGTGGCTCAGATACGTGCGGATGAGCCTGGGATCGAAGCGGTCGAAGCCGGCACTCACGGCGGTATGCGTGGTGAATACATTCCCGGCTCGCGTGATATTCATGGCAAGATCGAATGGCTTCTTGTGATCCTCCATATAGAAGCGGGCTCGTTCAAGCACGGCGAATGCTGCGTGACCTTCGTTCAAGTGACAGACCTCAGGCGTGAGACCCAAAGCCCGCAACAAACGCCATCCGCCAATGCCGAGGACGATCTCCTGCTTCAGGCGCATCTCTGCGTCCCCACCATATAGTTCACTGGTGATTCCGCGATGAGCTGCGGTATTGGCAAAGTCGTTGGTGTCGAGAAGATACAACTTTGCTCTTCCCACCGACACCTCCCAACAGCGAAGCCAAATCTTTGAACCGGGAAGTTGAATCTGCAACCGTAACCACTCGCCATTTGGCTGCCGCAGCGGCCGGATGGGCAACTGCCCCGGATCATTGACGGGATAAAGTGCCTGCTGCCGGCCTTCCGAATCGAAGTCTTGGCGGAAATATCCCTGGCCGTATAGCAAGCCGACTCCGACAACCGGAACGCCAAGTTCGCTGGCCGCCTTCATCTGGTCGCCGGCGACGTTGCCAAGCCCGCCTGAATAGATGGGCAAGGCTTCGCTCAGCATGAACTCCATGCTGAAGTAGGCAATCGTGGTGAGCGCGGTGCCTGGATGCTTGTGCTGGAACCATGCGTCTGCCTGATAGGAGTCGCGATTCTGCCGAAGCAGACTGTCGAGCTTCTGGCGGAACTCAGGCGCGCCTAATGCGGCCTTGATTTTTTCGCGAGAGACCATGCGCAGGATGACCCATGGATTTTGCGTGGTTTCCCAGAGTTCCTTGTCGAGTGCCTTCCACAACTGGTCCGCGGCGTGGTTCCAGGACCAGTGAAGATTGAGTGCTAACTCAACCAGCGCATCAACTCCATCAACCTTGAACCAATCAGATGGCGCCTTCGGATCGTTCAATATCTCCCCCTGCTTACCAAATCTAAGTAGTGGAGACCGCTATCGCAATCCTTATGCGAGGTCGGCCTCCGCTTTGAGTTCAGCCGGATGGAGCCTAACTGTCGGTGAACATGGCCTTCTGCGGATGCCCCTTGGCAAGCGGAGCCGGGGCTGTGGCATCGCTGAAATCCTTCGTCCACTGCCAGTTCTCGATCTCTGGCATATCCTCCAAGTGTTCACGAATATAGTCGTAGTGGCGTTGCAACTCCTGGTTGAAGAAGTCGATTGCATGCTCGGCCTGCAAACGGAGGCGAGGGATATGCTTCAATGCGTCGAGCGCAAGGTGGAAGCGGCTCATTTCGTTGAGAACAACCATGTCGAATGGCGTGGTGGTCGTTCCGCGGTCCATGTAGCCGTGCACATGGAACCTGCTCTCATTGGAGCGCCCGTGAACAAGAGTATGAATGAGCCATCGATTGTTGTGGAAGGCGAAGACTACCGGCGCCGTCTCGGTAAACAGCTCGTTGAACGACATTTCGTCCATGCCGTGCGAATGCTTGTCGGGAAACATCAGAGTCATCAGGTCGACAACATTGACCACGCGCACCTTGATGCCCGGCACATGTTTCTGCAGCAGCCACGAGGCCGCGCAGGTCTCGATCGTTGGAACATCGCCGGCGCAGGCCAGTACTACATCCGGCTCTCCGCCTTCATCGTTGGTTGCAAACTTCCATGTGGATGCGCCGCGCGAGCAATGCTCGAGAGCTTCATCCATGTTCAACCACTGAAGCTGCGGCTGTTTGCCGCAGGTGACAACATTCACGTAATTGCGGCTGCGCAGGCAATGGTCGAAGACGCTGAGGAGACAGTTGGAGTCCGGTGGATAGTACACGCGGATCACTTCGCTCCTGCGCGCCAACGCATTGTCCACGTACCCGGTGGCCTGGTGACTGAAACCATTGTGGTCGTTGCGCCATGCATGACTCGTAAGCAGAACATTGAGAGACGCGAGCGGCCTGCGCCAGGAATACTCGCGGCATTGCTCGAGCCACTTGGCATGTTGAGTAGTCATCGAGTCGACCACCTGAGCGAAGGCTTCATAGGAGGACCACATGCCATGACGGCCCGTGAGCAGGTAGCCTTCAAGCCATCCCTGGCAAAGATGCTCGCTCAGCACTTCCATGACGCGCCCGTCAGGACCCAGTTCATCGTCGATCGAAACAATCTCGGCCATCGAACACCGTTTCGTCGCCTCAAAGATGGAGTTCAAGCGATTGGAATTCGATTCATCGGGGCAGAACATGCGGAAGTTTGTCAGGTTCATTCTGAAGATGTCGCGGAAGAAATCTCCAAGTTTGCGCGGCGCCTCGGCCAGAACCTGACCGGGGCCGGGGATTTCAAGCGCATAATCTGTGAAGTCGGGCAAGGCGAGGGTGATCAACTCGCGTCCGCCATTCACATGGGGGTTGCCTCCCATACGGCGGTTGCCTGCGGGCGAGAGAGCCGCGAGTTCGTCGATGAACTTGCCATTCTCGTCGAATAGTTCTTCGGCCTTGTAACTCTTCATCCAGGCTTCAAGGATCTTGAGATGCTCTGGATTCTCACGGACCGTTGCCAGCGGGACCTGGTGCGCGCGGAATGTGCCTTCGATGGGGATGCCATCCACTTCCTTGGGGCAGGTCCATCCCTTGGGCGTGCGAAAGATAATCATGGGCCAGACGGGCTGTTTCTTGAAGCCGTTCTTGCGAGCCTCCTGCTGAATTCCACGAATCTCGTCATAGCAATCTTCAAGCGTTTGAGCGAGGAGTTGATGGACGACTTCGGGATCATCGCCCTCGACAAAGTAGGGGTTGTAGCCACGGCCTACATAAAGAGCCTTCAAGTCTGCGTCGCTGGTGCGTCCCTGGGCGGTTGGCCCAGAGATTTTGTATCCATTGAGATGAAGGATCGGCAGGACGGCACCGTCTCGGACAGGATTGACGAAGTTGACCGACTTCCAGCTTCCTTCCAGTGGACAGGTCTCGGACTCGCCATCTCCGACAACGCAGGCCACAATCAGGTCTGGATTGTCGAAGGCCGCGCCGAATGCATGAACCAGCGAATAGCCAAGCTCTCCGCCTTCGTGCATGGAATTCGGCACGTGCGGGCCGCAGTGGCTGGGCACGCCACCCGGAGTCGAGAACTTGCGGAACATGAGCCGCAGGCCGTCTTCATCGTGCGTGATCTCCGGGTGAACCTCGGTGTACGAGCCTTCGAGGTAGGAGCAGGCATTGAGCGAAGGGCCCCCGTGTCCCGGACCAGAGATGTAGATGATGTCCGCATCATGCTCTTTGATCAGCCGGTTCAGATGAATGTAGATAAAGTTCTGGCCTGGCGATGTTCCCCAGTGACCGAGCAGCCTGGGCTTGATCTGCTCTGCCTTGAGCGGCGAGCGAAGCAGGGGATTGTCAAAGAGGTAGATCTGGCCGATGCAAAGATAGTTAGCAGCGCGCCAGTAGCGATTCATCTTGTCCAGCATCTCGGGCGAGAGCGGTCCCTTGGGCTTTGGGGCTCTTTCTTCGCTCTTGCCGTCGGCCGCAACCGCGGTCGACAAGCTCACGTCGAAGATGAACCCGGAGGAGTTGCCAAACTGATCGAAGTTCTTGCTGAAGGGCTGAGGCGTCTCATCCTTGTCAACTTTGATTGGAATCTCGGTAGCTGCCATCGTAATGCATCCTTTCTCGTTCTCCGCAACTGCTCACATATTGGCAGCGGCTCTCAGATTTCAGGTTATTCCGCTTCGACCGTGACACGTCGCCTCATCACTTAGCCAGCATCTTGCGGATTGATTTCAATTCGGCCCGGTGCTTCTGAGTTGTTGCAGGATAGGCCGGTTTCAGTCCCCTCAGCGCGTCAAGAACAATCTGAGAGACGATCAGGCGGGCGTCGTCCTTATCGTCCGCGGGGACAACATACCAGGGAGCGTAATGCGTGCTGGTTGCGCTGAGGCACTCTTCGTAAGCCTTCACGTAGTCTTTCCAGAACTTCCTTTCGTGAATATCCGCCAGACTCAACTTCCAGTTCTTCTCCGGATCGTCTATGCGCGCCAGGAACCGCTTCCGCTGCTCATCCTTCGAGAGGTGCAGGAACACCTTGACGACGCGCGTGGCGTTTCGGTCAAGGTGCTTCTCGAAGTCCACAATAGAACGATACCGATCGTCCCATTTCGACTTGTCGTCCTCAAGCTGTTTTGAGAGCCCTTCGTTGCGAAGGTCCTCCGGATGCACACGGACGACGAGCACTTCTTCGTAGTAAGAACGATTGAAGATGCCGATGCGGCCGCGCTCGGGCAGACGGCACGCAGCGCGCCAGAGAAAATCATGTTCCAGTTCTTCGGCGCTGGGCTGCTTGAAGCTGAAGACCTCGCATCCCTGCGGATTGATTCCAGACATGACGTGCCTTATGGCGCCATCCTTACCGGCGGCGTCGATGCCCTGGAAGATTAGTAGAAGCGCATGACGGTTGGCTGCGTAGTGAAGTTGCTGTAATGCGCTGAGATCCCTCACGTGCTCTTCAAGCAGCTTTTGATAGTGCTTCTTCGATTTGGTCAGTGCCGGGACGGCCGTGGGCCATTCGCTCAGGTTGAGCTTCTTGCCCGGGGGCACGTGGTAGGTCTTCGAATCGATCGTCATGATGTTCACTTACCCCCTGCAAATCTGGTTGCCTGCAAACAATCCACCCCAGGGCCTGGCGGCGGGGCAATGAGTCGCGCGAGAAGTTAAGACTCTCCGATTGAGTATCGACTCGTATCGACCCGTAATCTGAGCAGTTCTGCTCAAGACTGGCTGAAGGCGGGGCCATTATTGAATTGTTCAAGTTAGGGCAACGGGTGTCAGCCGGGATACATCAAAGGAAAGGCCGCGCGCCGCAATCGCCGTGCATCAGCTTGGCCGGCGGACAGCGGTCAGAGCCTCGTAACCCGATATGACATCAAAGAGTTCCTCATCAATCGACTCCTGGCGCATGCGGTGCAACTCGATGCTCGCGAATGACAACGGACGAGTGCTTCAAGATTCTGATAAGAAACAGGGTGTCGAATGGACCTGGATTGAATGATTCGCGTGAAAGTGCGCGTAGGTTTTTGTAATAAATTCAGCAAGTTAGCGTCCGCTTCGCGGACATCGCGAGTTGGCGAGTTGGCGGCGGCATTGGCAGGCAGAAGTTTCATCTTCCGCGGGTCTGCAACGCCGGTGGGGAACTAACTTAAATGCGTCGTGGATCCGTCTACATGAGGCGGCGGCGGATCAGGTCGAGGGCTTGCTGGGTGGCGAATTCTCTTATGCGCTGGCGGTCGCCGCGGAAGGTGCGGTCTATGACTTCGGTTTTGTGCTGGTCGGAGAGGGCGATGTAGACCAGGCCTACGGGCTTGGTTTCTGTTCCGCCGGTGGGGCCGGCGATGCCGGTGATGCCTAATCCGAGGGTTGCGCTGGTGCGGAGACGGATGCCGTAGGCCATGGCTTCTGCCACTTCGGCGGAGACGGCGCCTTTCTTGGAGAGGAGTTCATTGGAGACGCCGGCGAAGGCGTTCTTGAGGGGGTTTGCGTAGACGATGGCGCCGCCGAGGAAGGAACGCGAACTGCCGGGGACTGAGGTGATGCGGGCGGCGATGAGGCCGCCGGTGCAGCTTTCGGCCACGGCGAGCGTGGCGTTGCGCAGGCCGAGATAGTAGAGAACGATCTGCTCGAGGGAGTCGGCGGATTGGCCACCGGTGGAGTAGAGCCAGTCTTCAAGAGCTTCTTCGAGGCGGGAGGAGAGCTCGTCGACACGCTGCTGGGCGAGGGCGGGATCCTTTTTGGAGCAGAGCAGGGTGAGCTGAATTTCGCCGGCGTGGGCGAGGATGGTGGTTTCGACGTCGGTGTAGGTGGTGTAGATGGGGGAGAGAAGCTTGTCGGCCTGGGATTCCGGGATCATGGCGGCGCGGAGAGTGCGCTTGGCGATGTGGTGCGGGGGGACGACTTCGTGGAGGCGGGGGAGGCAGGCTTCGTCGAAGAGAGGACGGCACTCGCTGGGCGGTCCGGGGAGGAGCAGGATGAGCTTGCGGTAGTTGTCGAATGTGGTGTCAAGCCACTGGCCGGGAGCGCTGCCGTTGGGGTTGGGGAGGACGGTTGCGCCTTCAAGGACATCGGCCTGCTTGAGATTGTTGGAGGGCATGGGGATGCGCCAGGTGGCGGCGCGGGCGTGGAGAGCGGCGACCTGGGCGGCGTCGCGGCGCAGGGTGAGAGAGAGCGCTTCGGCAACGGCTTCGCGGGTGAGGTCGTCTTCGGTGGGGCCGAGACCGCCCATGAGGATAAGAATGTCGATGCGGGCGAGGGCGATGCGGATGGAGTTGACGAGGTCCTTGAGGCGGTCGCCAACGATGGTTTTGAAGTTGACGGAGACACCAATCTCATTGAGCTTTTCAGTGAGATAGAGGGAGTTGGTGTCCTGACGGAAGGGGGTGAGCATCTCGGAGCCGACGGCGATGATTTCGGATTTCATAGGGCAGCTTTTAGCTTCTAGCTTCTAGCCTCGGTTGTGCAACTGTTCAGTGGTTGCGATCTCTTGGTGCCTTTGATGCCCTCCGGTGCTTTATCAGCGTGGTCGTCACCACAAGAAGGTCTCTGCCGTAGCGGCTCCGCGTGTTTCGCCCGACCGCAATCAGGTGCGTTTGTACTTTGGCCCCTATCCCGGCAAAAAGCTCGACCGCGACCGAAGAATCGCGTTCTTGAAGGCCCTGGACCGGGAGTTGGATGCCAACTGGCGCCTTGTGTTGATCGCTGTTAAGGATATTGGCGGCCCCTGAGAGGTTTACTCAGCCCTTCGCTGCCCGGCGAGCTGCTGGGGTGTTCCGATAGAGGCGCATGTAGGCGTCAACCATTGTTTCCAGGGAGAAGGAGGAGCGAAACGCAGCTTCAGCGTTCGCGGAGAATTGTTTCCTCTCAGCGCTGCTGCCGGCCAGCCGCAGAATTGCCGAGGTCATCTCGGCAGGATCGGTTGTAGACACTATAAGGCCGGCTTTGGCCAAGCGCACAACTTCCGCCATTCCGCCCACATCGGTAACAATGACCGGCAATCCGACGGAGAAGGCTTGCAGAAGCGAGATGGGCAACCCTTCGGACTTTGACGACATGATGAAGGCATCGGCCGCGGAGAAGAAGGGCGTCACGTCGAGTTGCTGTCCCCAGAAAGTGACCTGCGCGGCAATGCCCAGTTCGGCGGCCAGAGTCTCCAGCGCTGCGCGCTCGCTGCCATCGCCGACCATCCAAAGGCGCAAACGCGGCATGATGGAAAGCGCGGCGTGAAAAGCATTGAGCAGCAGCGCATGGTTCTTTACGGGCACGAGGCGTCCGACGTAAAGGAGCGTGAACGCGCTCTTTGAGGGCAGTTCGGCCTGCACCTCTCGCACCAGCGGGACCGCGCCGTTGTAAATGCGCGTGATCTTTCGCGCCGGAGCGCTGTGAATCTTTCTCAGATTATCCACGGTTGCGTCGCAGATGCCGACGACCCAGTGGCAACGGCGAGACGCAAGGGCGAACTTCAACTCCGCGACCACTTTGTGCGGCGGACCCGCCAGGTTGTGGCGAGTGGAAATAACGCTGGGAACGCCTGCGATTCTGGCGGCCAGAGACGCATAGATCGTCGGCGTCTGGTGATGAAGATGGACAACATCGGGCTGCAGCGCTTTGAAGAGGCGGAAGAAATTCCACGTAGAGTCGGACAAGTGCCGGCCCACATTCGGAGTTACGGAGAAGCCTTCTGCCTGCATTTTTTCGCCGAGCGGGCCAAGGTGGGCAATCGCAAAGACGCAAGGGTCATGGCCCTGCTCCCGCTGTAGGCGGCACATTTGCGAGACCATTATCTCGGCTCCCCCGATGTCCATGCTGTCAACAACGTGCGCAATCTTCATGCAGCTTTCCCTGAATCTCGAACGGCGCGGTAAATGTTGTTTCCGTCTTTGCGGACGCTTTTGCGCTGGCTGTCCAGGCACTTAGGTTTCTGCCCGCGTGATTTTGTGCGTTAGGTCCATGCTATCCCAGGTCTCAGAATCGAGATCTCCACCCCAAGGACCAAGACCTGTCCTTGGGGACCCCGGACCTCCACCCCAAGGACCAAGACCTGTCCTTGGGGACCCCGGACCTCCACCCCAAGGACCAAGACCTGTCCTTGGGGACCCCG
>Ga0181529_10003048_pt1 | contig 19499 bp, 22 predicted proteins | sample PEATcosm2014_Bin_36_FD_119763 | JGI IMG/M metagenome (GOLD analysis project Ga0181529, IMG submission 119763) | Peatland microbial communities from MTU Mesocosm Facility, Houghton, MI, USA - PEATcosm2014_Bin10_30_metaG | ecosystem: Environmental > Terrestrial > Soil > Wetlands > Peat | place... | reverse complement strand
TCTGGTAGGAGTCGAGCGGTTCACCCGCCCAGTTGCGCGACACCTCCGAGAAGAGACGATGTTCGATGGGGTTCCATTTGGAGGCTCCGGTGGGATAGTGGGCCACGGTGACCGCCAGATCGAAAGAGTTGGCCAGTTGGGACTGAAGCTCGGTTTTCCAGGCGTAGCAGCGATAGCTGTTACTGCCGCCGGTGTCGGCCAGAATGAGAAGTTGGCGCGAGCCGGTATAGCGGTGGGAGCCTTCCTGCTGCCACCAATGGGCGATGGCATGAGCGGCAAAGGCGGACGTGTCGTGGGAGACACCCACGACGAAGGCACCGCGATTTTCGGTGATGTCGTAAATGCCATAGGGAATGGCGACGCCGATGGAGTCGGTGCGAAAGTCGTGGTCGAAAACGCGGCGAGGGCGGCATTCCCAACGGCGGCCTGGATTGCGGAAATTGCCGACCAGTTCGCGCTTTTTGGTATCGACGCTGATGATGGGCAGATGGCGACGCTGGAAGCGGTTGCGTAGTTCGGCCAGATATTCGAACTGGAGATTGCGATCCGGACTGGAGTCGGTGGAGATCTGCTTATGATTGACACGCAGGGAATAGCCCATCTGATCAAGGAGGCGGGCGACGGTATTGGGGCAGACAGCGATGCCGAGCTGGCCAAGTTCCTCGGAGATTCTGGTAGTGGTGCGGCGGGACCAGCGCAGGCCCGTCATGGGATCGCCGGCCGTGTCGTGTTCCAGCAAGCAGTGTAGGATTTCGATTATGTCCGGCGTTTTTTTTCCGCCGGGTGACGGCCGCCGCCCTGACGGCGTATCCGTCCACTGACTATGTTGCGGTCCAGCAGTTGCTGACGTCCGCGAGCGATGGTGTGCGCGTCCAGGCCCAGGAAATCGCCGAGGAGGGTGTCGCCGCCATGGCCGAGCCGGATAGATTCCAATCCGGCAAACAGGCGGCGCTGCTGCTCGTCGAGCAAGCCATAGAAGAGGATGATCGCAGCTTTGAGCTCGTCGGGAGAGACTTCGAGGTCGGCGGAGTGAACGGCCAAGGGAACCGCTTGGGCGCTGCGGCGAGCCATGGTTTGGTTGCGGCGATCCGGAGTCTCGATCGAGGTATAGAGGAACTGGCCGTCGACTTCGGTCCGGCTCAGACGTTCCCGCTGCACCAGGTGGCGAAGAGGCTCCTGCACTTCGGCGTGCAGAACGTCGGCGAGTTCGTCGGCGTAGTAGCCGTTGGCAGAAGCCAGGACGAAAGCTTCCACGGTGGACAACAGAGTGCCGTGCCGGGAGAACCAGACGGCTTGATGGGACCACAACCCCCGATCATCAAAGCGGGCGATGTCGGTGAGAGTGTAGAAGCGCCCGCGATGCGTATAGCTGGCGATGTAGCCGAGCTGTTTGAGCTTGCGGAACACCGTAAGGGCGGTATCGGTGCCGAGCACGCGTTTGAGTTCCGGCAGGTCAGCGATTTTGTGGGTGCGCAAGTGCAGGCGGAGGGCAGAAGCGTCGAAGGCGCCGGGGCGCATCATGTTATAGTTCCTACTTTGGGCTCCTTTAAATGGGAACCATAACATAGCGCATCGGGATCCGCCGAATGAGGCTCAGCCACGCCACAGTCCCATGTTTGCTACGGATCTGACTCGCCTCTGGGCGATTGCGCTGCTGCGGAGCGCTTTCTCGTGTACAAGTTCAGCTCATGACTGAATTGTTATTGCTGCGGAACCCCTAAGCTGTTCCAACCACCGCCGGACGTCAAAGTGGTGGATGAACCGGGTGGCTTCACTATTTCCTTGCGCCACTGAACTTCGTTTGACGGCACGGCGACGGCGCCTTTTCGGAAGCGGTCGCGTTTCGCAGCTTACAGCAGGAATTTCCCGCAGATAGACCTCCGGCACAGTCGATGCCGTGCTGGAGGGCGAACAGCCGGTTTCTTCGGAGCCAACTCCGTCGCATCGGTCTCGGGAATCCGCCCGGGCGCGATCGCCGGCGGACATCGCTGCCAGTAAACGCCTGAATTACTCCGGCAAAAGGTAGTGGCCATCGGTGTGCGTGGTCGAGCCTTGTTGGCCGTCTGCCGTGATGGCCATCTGCGCGGTGCGCTTGGAGCATTCGGTAAGGGGCATAATCTGCTGGCGAATTTGGTGATAGTGGGGTTCCGCTCCCAGTTCTGTCAACGAGGTCGACGACAACCGCCGCGGGCCGCGCGCCGGCAGCGGAGAAACATAGGGCGGCGGAATCGAGCGGCAACAAGCTCGGCGGCTGCGGGGCCGCGAAACGAAACTGGAAACGAAGTTCGACGGTGTTGAACTGCGGCGACGGCACGCGAAGCCTCGCGCAAGCCTAGTAAGCTCGTGCACCGAGCGGCCGTGGCCCGGGTGTCGTTTTCATCCCGATCGTGGGTGGAATAGAGCGGGTCCAGGATAATGATCTCCGCGGCGCCGGCCTACGCCGCCGCGATGGCCGGCGGCACGGGTGTCATCGACATTTATTTGCAGTATACTGATATCAATAGAATTGGCATTGGTATCCAAGATGCGAAATGCCGAATGATATGACAGCAGCAAACATTCCGGACAGAGCTTTAGTTTCGGGTCTCATTGTCGATGACAGCCCGATCATGCGGATTCTCTTGAAGCGAATCCTGTCCTCATACTCCATCGAGTGCGACGAAGCGGGAACGGGACGAGATGCCCTCCGAAAATTCGAGCAACGGTTGGAGGCTCGCCGTCCCTATGGTGTGCTGTTTCTCGATGTGCAGATGCCTGAGATGGACGGTTGTGCCGCCTTGACTCAGGTACGTTCCATCGAAAAGCAATTTCCGGATTTGACGCCGGTTTATGTTGTCGTAATCACCGCGGACGATTCGGTGGAGACCATTAAAGCGATGCATTCCGCCGGCGCGAACGCGTACTGCCTCAAGCCGGTCGACCGCGAGTCGGTGGGCAGGCACGTGGAGAAGGCCCGCGAGAAATCATGTCGCGCGGGAGCATGCTAGGGGCAGTTCCGAGATTGTGAAGCGGCGGTGGTGGCGGCAGGATTCCCGGCTAAGCAAGAAGCCAGTAGAACGTCTACCCTGCACGATGAGAATTGGGTAGAATGTCTGCTGTCGCTATTACGCACGACTCCCCCGACCGAATCCAACTGCTGCAAGGGACGCTGGACATGCTGATCCTGCGCACCTTGCTGTTTGGGCCCGCCCACGGGCGCCAGATCGCCAAACACATCCAGCGGACCACGGAGGATCTGCTGCAAATCGAGCATGGATCGCTATACCCGGCGCTCCACCGTCTGGAGCGAAGGGGCTGGATTGCGGCCAAATGGGAATCGGCGGGGAAGGATCTGAACCGGGAGTTCAAGTACTACCGCCTTACGGCGGCGGAAAGAAGCAACTGGTGGCGGAAGAGTCGAAATGGAAAATACTGACCGGCGCGGATCCTGTGGCCGGGGAAGGCTGACGGGAAGAAGGCGCCGATGATCCGGGCATAAGGAATCGCGAGCGCGATCTGCAGCGCGAGCTGCGCTGCGATCTGGAATTGGAAGCGCAGGAACAGCAGGAGAACGGCTTGACGCCGGAAGCAGCAGCCCTGGCCGCGCGGCTGGCGTCCGGCAACACCACGCTGGTGACGGAAGCAGTCCGCGCGATGGGGACATTCGCACTGTGGGAGCAGTTCGCGCAGGACATGCGGTATGCCCGCGCACGACGCGTACGAATCGGGTCTTTATGGAGATGGCCGCATTGTCGCTGGGTTTGGGGATCGGCGCGAATACGGCCATCTGCAGTTTCCTGGATGCGATCCTGCTCCGCGCGTTGCCGGTGCAGCATGCCGAGCGGCTGGTGGTTCTAACCTGGCATGCGCGAGTTCAGCTTCCGGTGATGTTGAGTTTTTGCGGCGGAGGCTAGCAGGATCCGAAGACGGGGTTTACGAACGACCGACCCATATCGGGCCTTTGAGCCGTTGCGCTCGAATGGCGACCCACCCGCCGATCTCTTTGGTTTCGATTCCGTCTACAACGCTACGGTGCTCTTTCAGGGGCAGGCGGAACTGGCGAGTGGTCAATACGCATCGGGCCGGTACTCAGCGGTACTCGGCGTGGTGCCGGCGGCGAATAGAAACGGCCGTTGGTGAATCGCTCCGGCTCCGGTGATGGGACGGCTGCGGCCGGGTGCCGCAATGGCGACTGCACTGACGCCGCTCGCCGCCGCTTTTCGCCGGTTCGTCGAATCCACGGCGACAAATGGCGGGATGCGGCCGGACTTGCCGGAGCTGGCGCTGCAGGCGGGTGGATAGGCGATCGACGCGCAGCGGCGGCAGTACGCGGAGCCGCTGCGGATTCTGATGGCGATGGTGGGGCTAATTCTGACCATCGCGTGCGCCAATATTGCCAGCCCGCTGCTGGCGCACGCGTCGACGAGGCGGCGGGAGATCGGAATGCGGCTCAGCCTCGGCGCGGGCCGATAGAGCATTGTCCGCCAGCTACTGACGGAAAGCCTGCTGACTCGCGGCAATCGCAGCCTCAATCTGCATGCTTCGCTGGACTGACTGGTCTTTGGATTTACGACAGCGTTGGCATTGGCGGCGGGAATGGCGTTTGGCCTGGCCCCCGCGTTGCAGGCGACGAAGGTGTATGTCGCGCCGGCGTTGAAAGAGATGACGGCGTCGACTCCGCGGCGCTGGTGGTTGAGCAGATTGGGTTGTCGCTGCTGTTGGCGATCGGGGCCGGATGGTTTGTGAGGACGCTGTCGAATCGAGAGTCGATCGACCTGGGCTTCAACCGTGAGAATGTGCTGCTCTTCGGTCTGGTCGCGCGAGAGGCAGGGTACAGCGATGAAGCGCTGGTCGAGGATCACGATGGGCACACTTCGCGGGAGGTTGCGGTGATCCAACGAGGTATTTGCCAAAAGATATTTCGCCGGGGAGAATCCGCTGGGGCGGCAGATCGGGATGGGAAAAGTCGAGTATGAAATCGTCGGGGTCGCCAAGACGGCCCGTTACAATTCCTGGAAGCGGGAGATCCCACCGGTCGTGTACCTGGCGTCCGCGCAGCGGCGGCGTCCGCTGGGGCAGGCGCTGTAGGAAGTGCGCACGGCGGGCAATCCGTCAGTAGCGAACACCGTGCGGCGGATTGTGGCGGAGACCGCTCCGTGCGTTCCGGTATACCACGTGACCACGCAAGCGGATCAGATCGACGAGACGATCAGCGATGAGCTGACGTTTGCCGATCCGTGTACGGCATTCGCGGCGCTGGCGCTGGTGATCGCCTGTGTCGGGCTCGATGGTCTGATGGCGTACGCGGTGTCGCCGCGCACCAACGAAATCGGAATCCGGATGGCCCTGAGCGCGCAGCGGCGGGGGATTGTGTGGATGGTGCCGCGGCAAGCGATGGCGCTAAGCGCGGCGGGGCTGGCGGCTGCGAGGATCGATCCGATGGCCGCTCTACGGCATGAGTGAGCGGGTCATGCGTCGAGCGGACGCATTGGCGAGCCGACGGCTCTATGTCTTCGGACCGCCCCAGACGGCCTCGCGATATTCTTTCCAGAAAACCTCGGCGGAGTGCAGACCGGCATCGCGGGCGGTTTGCAGATCCTCTTCGAGCGATAGAGGTTGGTCGTGTTCGTTTCGCTCCAGATCCGCCAGATACTCATGTGTCGACATGCGACTCGCAAAGCGAGGGTCGCCGCCGGCGCGGCTCACGATGCCAGTCTCACGAAGAGCTTGAATCCGCTGCTCCACTTGCGGGTTCCGGGCAACGACGAGGTCCGCGTTCAGGAACCAGCCGCCGGGTTTCAGCCAGGTCAGCGATTGCGCAATCAAGCCGAGCTTCTCGTTACGCGCCAGGTGATGTAACGCGTAGGCGGAGAACACGACGTCGACAGAACGCGGCGCCAGGCGATCCGCGGGAATCGCGCGGAAATCCGCGATCACAAATTCAACCTGTTCGGCGGCGGGCCCAATGCGGGAACGGCAGAGATCGATCATCGCCGCGGCTCCATCCAGCGCCAGAATGGTGGCGTGCGGGAAGGCATCCAGGAACCGCGCCGTCAGCAGGCCTGTGCCGACTCCGAGGTCGACAGCTCGAAGCGGCTCCGTGGCGGCGAAGGGAAGCACCTGCAGCAGCACTTCGGCCATCTTCGACCGCAGCGGATGCATGATCTCCATGTCGGAATCGTAGGCGGCCACCCTGCCGGCGAGGTCGTAGGCCTTGATGCTGTCGGAGGATCCACTCATCTTCCGTAATGATAGCGGATCGGCAGCGTGATTTGCGACACAAAATGGCGCGGATATCCCGGGTGAACGGTAAGTTTAACCCGGCCTTAACGTTGCTGGAGCTACTCTGCGGTTACGGGAAGCCGTGATGGTTTCACACTACTAAGGAGAACTATGAAACGTACGACCCTTTGGAAGACAGCAGCCGTTCTGGCGGTTTGGGCCGGCAGCGGCCTCAACGGATACGCGCAGAGCGCCGATGCCACGACGACGACCACGATCACCGCGTCCATCGGCGCCATCGCGCAATTGAATTACGGAAGCGACGGCGAGGTGCAGGGGTTCCTCATCGGCAGTAACATCCTGCTTTCCTTCCCTTCGAATATCTGCGGCGGATTGGGCACGCTGGGCGCCGTTGGGAACAGCGTCACTTATAGCGGCACGGCCACCACGGCTACGTCGGGCTTTGAGTCCGTGATGCTGACTAGCTTCACCAATAACACCACGAAGGTGACTTACACGGCTCCGACATCTACATCGTCGACGGCCTACGGTCCGACTTCGGGAACCGTGAAACAGTTGAATTATGCGGCGGACGGAAGCATCGACGGCTTCCTCTTTGCCGCCACCGGTACGACCACGCCTCTGTTCATTGCGATTGCCGCGCGGTCCACGGCCAGCTTGACGACGCTGTTGACGGTGGGCGCCAGCCTGTCGGTGATCGGGACGACGTCGCCGAGCATGAGCGCGTGCTCGTCCACCAGCACGCTGGAAACGGTGAATGCCTCTTCGTTGACGATCGGGACGCAGACCATCGTGTTTGCGGGCGGCGGCGGGAATGGCGGCTTCGGCAACGGCGGACCTGGCGGTCCCGGTGGCCCAGGCGGCAACGGAGGGCACGAATAAATCAAGAACACGAAGTGGCGGCAGTGATACGATTGATGCAATTTCAATTCGAGGGTGCGAATGAAACCATACATCGCTTCGCTGCTGAGCTTGTGTCTGCTGCCGGCCGGCGGTTTCGCGAAGGACATCGTGATCCATGCCGGCCGGTTGATCGACGGATTGGGCGGCGCGCCGCGTACGCAGGTCTCGATCCTGATCCGGGACGACCGGATTACGGGCATTCAAGCGGGATTCGTAGACGTTGCGGGCGCGGAGGTGATCGACCTGTCGAAAGCCACGGTGCTGCCGGGACTCATCGACACGCACAAGCACATGGCATCGGCGCCGCGGCGCGGGCGGGGCGGGGTGACGGAACGGGGCGCGCGGACCAATCTGGATGCGGTGCTGGCGGCCACGATTCCGGCGCGCGACATCCTAGACGAGGGATTTACGGCGGTGCGCAGCGTGGGGGCGCCGGATGGAATCGACCTGGCCTTGAAACACGCGGTGGATGCGGGAACGATCGCGGGTCCGCGGATGTGGGTCTCGCTCGAACCGCTGAGCCCGGCAGGCGGCCATGGCGACCCGACCAACGCGCTCGATCCCAATTTACCGTTCGATCCGCTGCGGCTGGCGCACTCGGTGGTGACCGGCCCCATCGAGATGATGGCGGCGGTGCGCGACCATCACAAGCGGGGCGCCGACTTGATAAAGATTATGCCCAGCGGGGGAGTGCTGAGCACCGGCGACAATCCGCACCTGCAGCTTCTGACCAACGAGGAAATCCAGGCGGCGGTGGAGACGGCGCACGCGCTGGGAATGAAGGTGGCGGCGCACGCGCAAGGGAAAGCGGCGGTGGACAATTCGTTGCGGCTGGGCGTGGACTCCATCGAGCACGGGACGTACGCGGACGAAGAATCGTTCGCGCTGTTCAAACAGCACGGAGCGTATCTGGTGCCGACGATCATCGTGGCGGTGGCGACGATGGACCGTGCGGGCGCGGGGGAGACGTCGGCGGAAGTGGCGGGCAAAGTCAGCGAGGCCATCCGGTACAAAGACAAGATGGTGGCGGGGGCTTACGCGGCGGGCGTGAAGATCGCTTTCGGCACGGACGTGGGACCGGGCGTGGACGTGCGCGAGTTCGGATTGTTGCGCAAGGACGGGATGACGGCTATGGACATTATCTTATCGGCGACGCGCAATGCGGCGGATCTGATTGGCGCGGCGGACCAGATCGGATCGGTGCGGGAGGGGCGGTATGCGGACCTGGTGGCGACCAGCGGCGATCCCACGGCCGACATCACGGAGCTGGCGCGGGTGCAATTCGTGATGAAGGGCGGAACGGTCTACAAGGCGAACGGCAAGCGGGTGGCGCAGTGAGCGAGGGCCATCGATGAGTTTGTGCTCAACGACGTCCACGCCGGCGGTTCCGCGGCGGGTATTCCTGATCATGCCGATTGCGTTGGCGGGACTCGCGGTGCTGGCATTCCGCCGAGAGCGTCCGCTGCCGGACGCGGCGCGGGACGGCGGCGGAGCTAAGATCGCGCTGGTGCTGTTCGCGGATTCGGGCGAGCAGGTAGGGACGGTGGAAGTGGGGAAGGTGGTGAAGAGCGACGGCGAATGGCGGCGCGAATTGGCGGCGGACGAGTTCGCGGTGACGCGCCGGCAGGGCACGGAACGGGCGTACACGGGGCTCTACTGGAATCGGCACGAGGCTGGGTTGTACCGGTGCGTGTGCTGCGGTAGCGGAGTGTTCCGTTCGCGGGAGAAGTTCGATTCCGGCACCGGCTGGCCGAGCTTTTGGGCGCCGGCGGCGGCGGAGAATGTGCGCACGCAAAGCGATAGCAGCCTGGGCATGGCGCGCGTGGAAGCGGTGTGCAGCAAGTGCGACGCGCATCTGGGGCATGTCTTCGAGGATGGTCCGCCGCCGACGGGTTTGCGTTACTGCATCAATTCGGCGGCGCTGCGGCTGGTCACTTAGGGTCGCCGGGGAGCAGTTTGGAATCGACGCGGAACTTCCTGTAATCGCTCCAGGTGATGTCGTCGTCTTCCGCCAGGCGCTTGACCAGCCCGATCCGGCCGCTGCCGCTCAGGTACTCATGGCTGGGCAGCCACAGTTCGTCGTTGACGCGGGTCTGCTCGAGGACCAGTTTGGCGCCGGGATTCATCCAGGCGAGGATCAGGCCCAGGGAGATGGTCTTGATGGTTTGCGCTTCGATGCGAACCCACTGGTATTCGGCTTTGTCGATCCACAGTTTGCCGGTGATCTTGAGGAGCGCGGCGCCGTCGCGGCTTTTGGGCTGGTATGCGGGCTTGGGATTGCCGGAGACGACCCAGACATCGCGGCCGTCGATGGTGTCGCTGCCTTCGAGTTTAAGGTCGAAGGCGTCGGGAATTTCCAGCAGGAAGGCGCGATCGCGGCGGCGCTCGTTGGCATAATCGTCGGCATGGCGCTGCTTCTGCTCGGCGGTCTCCTTCTGCAACTGGGCGGTGATGCGGTCGAGCTTCTCCTGTTGTTTGCGCTGCTCGGAGGCGGGCAGCGGCCGGCCGTCGCGGTCCAGGGTACGCTCGTAGGGCCGGCCATCCAGGACGACGGTTTCCCAGGTCTCGGAATGCTGCGAGGTGACGCGGTGTTGGGCGTCGAAATGGCGCTCCACGGAGTGGCCGGTCCAGGTGTAATCGGCGCGGCGAATCCAGTTGGTCTGGTCGAGCGAGACGGAGCGGCGGACAATTTCGCGGGCGTCCTGGGAAAAGGCGGAGAACGAGACGGCTAACGCCAGAAGAAGACGCACGAATGATAGATGGGGCGGAGAGGCGATGGGTTTCCGAGGGGATGCATCGCACAAAGCCGTTACTCGCGAAGGGCGGCCATGGGGTCGAGGCGCGAGGCGCGGCGTGCGGGGAGATACGCGGCACAGAGAGCCACCAGCAGGAGCAGGCCGATGGCGAGGGATAGGGTGAGCGGATCTTGCGGGGTGACGCCGTATAGACGGCTTGCGACCCAACGCGACGCGGCGTAGGCCAGGGCGGCGCCCGAGATCAGGCCGGCTGCCAGCAGCGCCAGCGTTTCGCGGAGAATCATGGCGATGACCCTGGCGGGTCGGGCTCCTAGGGCGATGCGGACGGCGATTTCGCCAGTACGGCGGGCGATGGCGTACGAGAGCGTACCGTATAAACCGATGGCGGCGAGCAGCAGCGCGACGCTGCCGAAGGCTACGGCGAGTTGGGCGGTGGCGCGGTCCTGCGCGGTCAGCGGGGCCATCTGCTCTTCAATGGAGGCGGCGGACGTGACCGGCAACGCGGCGTCCACGCGCTGGATGGTCCGGCGGACGGCGGTCATCAGAGGCGCGCTCGGGAGCGTGGTGCGAATCAGGAAGGTTGGACTGGGAGGCGTGGTGGCCGGCACGAAGAAGCGCGGCTTGACGTCGCTTCGCAGATCGTCGGTGCGCGAGTCCTGAGCGACGCCCACCACCTGGTAGGTGACCGACCGCTCGTCACCAAGCGAGGTGACGTGCATGCCGATGGGGTTGCGCCGGTCGAAATACCGGCGAGCGAAGGCGGTGTTGACGACACAGACGCGGGGAGTCGCGGCGCGGTCGCTGTCCAGAATTTCGCGTCCCGCGGCGATGCGCATTGCTAGCGTGGAGAAGTAACCGGGGCCGATGACGTCGGTGGACGAGTCACGGTCCTCGCCGGGCTTTGGCGTGTAGCCCTCCACCTCGATGGTGGACGTGGATTCTCCTCCAGTGAACAGGCCGGTTTGCGAGTAGCTGACCGCGGAGACGCCCGGGATCCGCTGCAGCTCGCCCGACAATTCGCGAAGCAAGGCTTCGCGGCGCGGGTTGTCATAGTCGGCCTGGCGAAAATTGACGCGCGCGAGCAGCAGATGGTCCGCGCGAAATCCGAGGTCGGCATGTTGCAGGTTGAAGAGCGTGCGGACCAGCAGTCCGGCTCCGACCAAAAGGGGCAGGGACAGCGCGAGCTGCAGGCTGACCAGCGAACGGCCCCACCGCATGCGTCCCAGGGAGCCGCCGCGGACCTGCTCTTTGAGAGCGGCGCTGGCGTCGGCGCGCGTGACTTGCCAGGCCGGCAGGAGTCCGAATAACAGGGCAGCGCCCAGCGTTACGGCCAGGGTGAACGCCAGCAGCGGGAGGTCGAGCGAGAAGGCCATTTGGAAATCGCGGTCGGATTCCGCGATCATGCGCGCCAGGGCGACTTGCAGAAGATAGGCCACGGCGAAACCGGTGAGGCCGCCGATGAAGGCCAGCAGCACGCTCTCCGTGAGCAACTGGCGGACCAGGCGGCCGCGGCTGGCGCCGAGCGAGACGCGCAGGGCGATTTCCGATCGGCGGGTGGCGCCGCGCGCCAGCAGCAGGTTGGCGAGGTTGGCGCAGGCGATCAGCAGCAGCAGGCCGACGGCCGCCATCAGGACGGTGAGCGAAGTGGAAAAACTGCTGCGCGTCTCAGAAGCTCCACGCGCGCCCGGGCGGATCTTGAGGCGCTGGTCGAGATACTCGCGGCGGCGATCGGGCGAGGCGACGGCGCCGTAAAACGACTCAATACCGGACTGGAAAACGGCATTGGCTTCGGCTTCGGCGCGCGCGGGAGCGACCCCTGGTTTCAGGCGGCCGAAGACGTGGAGCCACATGGCTTTGGCCGGAGGCGCGTCGTGCAGCAGATCCTCGCCGGGGCGAACTGCCGGCTGCATGGTGAGCGGGATCCAGAGATCGGGCTGCTGTCCCACGGTTTCTCCCAGGAAGCCGGAGGGCGTAATGCCGACGACGGTTAGCACGGCGCTGAGCAGGGTGAAGCTCTTTCCCAGGATGTCTGCGCGGCCGTCGAAGCGGCGCTGCCAGAACGCGTAACTGATGACGGCGTAGGGCGCGGCGCCGCGATCGTCGGCGGCGGTGAAGAGGCGGCCGCGCAGCGGGCTGACGCCGAGGGTCGCAAAGTATCCGCCGGACACAAGGCGGCCGCGGACTTCCTCCGTCGCGCTGTCGGGGAAGCGGGCCGTCCAAGTGTCCAGGAAGCTTTCGGAAGCCATCATGGAGGAGAAGTTGGCGGCGTGGTCGCGGAGTTGCTCGAATTCGGGATAGGTGAGCCAGTCGCGGACACCGGTGGCTCTGCCGTGCCACATGCCGGCGGTCGCGGGATTGGTGAGCATGGCGAGTTGTCCGGGATCGCGGACCAGGGGTAGCGGGGCGTGCAGGACGCCGTTCCAGAGGCTGAAAATCGCCGTGTTGGCCCCGATGCCGAGGGCCAAAGAAAGGATGGCGATGGCCGTGAAGCCGGGTTTGGCGGCCATGGTGCGCAGTGCGTAGCGGAGGTCCTGAGAGATCACGTGGCAATGCTCCTGGGGGGCGATGCTCAAGACGTCGCAGGCGGCGCGAGCCCAGAGTACGGCGCGCGGGAGAAGGCTTCCGGTGCGGCGGGCTTCGGCGATTTGGTCGGCGAAGGCGAGCTGCATCTGGCCGCCGTACTCCTGGCGGAAAGCCGCCGGATAGCAGTAGAGCAACGCGCGGTAGAGGGATTCGGCGCGCATCGGCGATCAAGCTCCGGGGACGAGTCCGGTGGCGCGTGCTTGCTGCAACAGGCCGGTGAGGCGCTCGACTTCGGCGGCGGCGGCACGCCGGCCGAGGTGCGTGAGGCGGTAGTAGCGGCGGCGTTCGTCGGTACTGGAGGGGTCGGGGCTTTGGGCGAGTTCCTCGATGAGCCCCTGTTCGAGCATGCGGCGGATGGAGCTGTAGAGGGTGCCGGCGCTGAGTTGCATTTTGCCGTCGGTGCGGGCGGCGACGTCCTGCATGATGGAGTAGCCGTGGCGGTCGCGGTCGGCGAGGGCGATGAGGATGTGGAAGACGGCGGTGGCGAGGGGGAGGAGGGACTCGGGCATAGAACTATATCTGAGTCGAGTATAGTTTGCGAGAGTATACTTGTCAAGGGTAGAGGTGGGCTGGGGTCGGAAAAGATACGCAGATCAGCCTGTCTCCCCTTTTTGCTGGCCGGCAGCAACAATTCCCGGCGCCCCGACGCCTTTCAGTTGGCGGAAGCGACCGACTGTCTAGGAGGTTTCTATGTTTCGTAGGGGTTTCGCTGTTGCCGCAGTGGGAATCATCGCAACTGCGACCGCGCCGCCGGCTGCGGGTCAGCCGACGCTACTACCCGGCTGGCTGGGGACAGCCACAGTCTTGGTGGCGGAGATCGAGGGCGTAGACCTGCCCGCGCCGCCATTCCTAGGAACGGTGTCCATTGCCGCGCAATCCGGGTGCTCAAGGACGGGCACCATGAGGGCCTGACGCCCGGCGAGTTTCGCGCAACGCTTGATGGCAACCGCGAAGACGACGGTTCGACCTGGTGCAATTTTAGCGTGAGGGCCGGGCGCTTCGTGGTCTTTTCTAACCTGGAGGGCGCCTTCGCCGCCATGATGGGCTCCCCGTTGAGTGCGGTGCTGGTTACCGAAGAGGACGAGGCGGTCGCCCTGATCGGGCCGGAATTACCTCTGCTGGCCGACCGGTGGCCTGAGGGGATCGCCACGAGTGACCGGCGCACGCGGAGCGTTCTCAGGCGGGCGGCGAAAATAAATCGACGCAGATCAGGCTGTCCCCATTTAGGAGGCGCAGAGGAGGACTAGGGAGATCCAGACGGCGTCGGCTAGCAGGAGGTGCACGAGCTGCATCGGGACGGGGGCTAGCAGGACCAGGTTCACCAGACCGGCGGCGATCTGCGCCACTACGGCGGCGGCTACCGCGTAGCCCACCTTTCTTACGCCGGGTTCCTGCACGGCGCGCGTCAGGGCATATAAGAGGATGCAGGCGCCGACCAGGGCGGCCAGGGTGGGGTGAAGTCCGCGCAGACGCAGGATGACGTTGGACGACGGGTCGAAATCGCGGGCGAAGCCGGCGGCCAGCGATTGCGCGGGGAAGAGCGTGTCGCCGAGCGCGGAAATCGCCCCGGTGATGCCGACGACTACGACCGTCACCAGTGCGGCGGCCGCGGTCCACAGCGCACGGCCGCGCAAACGGACGGCGGGGTGGCCGGCCGACCACCAGGCGGTCAGCGTCAGACAGGCCAGCAGCGTCAGCGTGTTGGTGAGGTGCATGGAGAGCCAGTACACGCGCGCCACGGAGGCGTTGTTGACGACGTATTCGAGCAGCACCAGGCCGGCGCCGATGAGTGCTTCCGTCAGCAGAAAAATCGCCGACAGGACGGCGCCACGGCGTACGGTGTGGCCGCGGGGGTAAGCCCGGAACGCCCAGAACACCAGGACGCCCACCATCACCAGGTCCACACCGCTGGTGGCGCGGTGGGTGAATTCAATAAGCGTTTGCAGCGTGGGACCCTGCGGCGTCACCACGCCATTGCAGAGGGGCCAATGATTGCCGCAGCCGGCACCCGACCCGGTGGCGCGCACAAAAGCGCCCCATAGAACTACAGCGACGTTGTAGACCAGCACACTCCAGGCGTAGCGGGTGAATCGCATGAACGCTTATTGTAAACGGGGCGCGGCGGGCGGGGCATATCGCGCATTGTGGCAAATTTAAACATGGTGGCGCTTGCGTACTGTGGAGTAATGCGATTATCGTGAGTATTCCCTTATGCCCACGAAGACTCCCATCACCGTTGCCCATGGAGATGGCATCGGTCCGGAAATCATGAACGCCACGCTCCAGATCCTGGAAGCTGCCGGCGCCGCTCTCGAGATCGAAACGATTGAGATCGGAGAAAAGGTTTACCTGCGCGGCAATAGCGCCGGAATTGAACCAAGCGCTTGGGATTCGCTCCTGCGCACGAAAGTGTTTCTGAAGGCACCTATCACTACACCGCAAGGCGGCGGGTTTAAGAGCCTGAACGTTACCACCAGGAAAACCCTCGGCCAGTACGCCAATGTCCGACCGTGTGTTTCTTACCACCCCTTCGTGGACACCAAGCATCCCAACATGGATCTGGTGATTGTCCGCGAGAACGAGGAAGATCTGTACGCGGGCATTGAGTACCAGCTCAGTCCCGAGGTCACTTCGTGCATCAAACTGATTTCGCGGCCGGGGACGGAGAAGATTGTGCGCTACGCGTTCGAGTACGCGCGGCGGCACAATCGCAAGAAGGTCACGGTCTTCATGAAGGACAACATCATGAAGATGACCGACGGGCTGTTCCATAAGGTTTTCGACGAGATCGCGGCCGGCTATCCCGAGATTCAGAAGGAAGCGTGGATTGTGGATATCGGCGCGGCAAAGATGGCGGACACACCCGAGGCGTTCGACGTGATCGTGATGCCCAATCTGTACGGCGACATTCTGTCGGACGTCGCGGCGCAGATTGCGGGGTCGGTGGGACTGGCGGGATCGGCGAATATCGGCGAGAAGTGCGCCATGTTCGAAGCCATTCACGGGTCGGCCCCGCGGCGCGCCAATCAGAACCTGGCGAATCCCTCGGGCCTGCTGTTGGGCGCGGTGATGATGCTGGTGCATATCGACCAGCCGGAAGTGGCCGAGCGGGTGCATAATGCCTGGCTGCGGACTCTGGAAGACGGCGTCCACACGTACGATATTTTCGTGGAGGGCGTGAGCACGCAGAAGGTGGGCACCAAGGAATTCGCGCAGGCGGTGATTGCGCGGCTGGGACAGAAGCCCAATATTCTGAAGCCGGTAGAGTACGCCAAGCGGGTGGGTTCGGCGAGCCCGGCGGCGGCGGTGATTACCGATAGCGGAGCGAAGGTTGAGCTCACGGGCATCGATGTGTTCGTGTATTGGCCGTCGCGCGACCCCAACGCGCTGGCCGCGGCCATTGGCCCGGTAGCGGGAGACGGTCTCAATCTGCAGATGATCGACAACCGCGGTGTGAAGGTGTGGCCGGCAGGCCGCGCCGAAACCTTCTGCACCGACAGCTTCCGCTGCCGTTTTATGGCGGATGCCGGAACCGATATGGGCAAGTGCCTGGCGCTGCTGGGCCGCGTGGCGCAGAAAGGCATCGCCATCGCCATGACGGAATCGCTCTGCACCTTCGACGGGCAGCCGGGTTATACACTAGCTCAAGGACAATAAACGAACGATGAGTGACGCTCCCTTGGTATTGGTGATCATGGGCAGCAAATCGGACTGGGATACCATGCGCCAGACCGATGAGATGCTCGGGAAATTCGGAGTCGCGCACGAGTGCCGGGTGCTGTCGGCGCATCGTACGCCGGCCGAGACGGCGAAGTATGTGGGCGACGCCGAAGCGCGCGGCGTGGAAGTGATCATTGCGGCGGCGGGCGGCGCGGCGCACCTGGCGGGTGTCTGCGCAGCGCATACGCTCTTGCCGGTGCTGGGCGTTCCCATGGAAAGCGCGGCGCTGAAGGGCATGGACTCGCTGCTGTCGACGGTGCAGATGCCCGCGGGCATTCCGGTGGGCACGCTGGCCATCGGGGTTCCGGGAGCGCGCAACGCGGCGCTGCTCGCCATCGCGATGCTGGCGAACAGCCGGCCGGAGTTGCGCGAGAAGCTGCGCAAATTCCGCGAGGAGCAGCGGGAGAAGGTGTTGAAAGAGAGTTTACAGTAAACAGTTTACAGTTCACAGTTCTGGACCGCGGGCTCGCGAGACGCTACGCGATTTCACTGTCGACTGTGAACTGTCTACTGTGAACTGCCAACTGTCGTGCATGCTATCATTGACATGTGCTGGAGGACCGCTAAATGTTCGGAACCGTCGGAACACAAGAGCTGGTCTTCATCTTCATACTGGCGTTGGTTCTGTTCGGTCCCAAGAAATTACCGGAGATCGGGCGGACGGTGGGCAGGGCACTATCTGAATTCCGCCGCGCGTCGAGCGAACTGAAGGCCACTTTCGATCGAGAGTTAAGCTCCCTGGAAGCCGAAACCAAGGACTTGAAGGAAATTGGGACCTCGATTCAACAGGAACCCTACAATTACAACTACGACTATTCTTCCTATGAGTCCACGTACGAAGGCTCATATTCGGAAGAGCCGGATCACCAGGCAGTTGCCACCATCACCGCAAGCGCATCCGCACCTCAGGACGCTGAATCAACGTCGGCCGCTCCGCTAGAAGGAACCATTGCCCAGGGCACGGAAGTATCCGCCCTGGAGCCGGGCACCGGGGGTCCTTTGGGACTCTCCCACGCGGAGTCCGTTCCGGGTCCTCATCCGGAATCGGTCCCAACGGCGGCCGCCGAACACAATACATAAGACCGAGCGAAATCGCGAAGTGGAAATCGGGGCGCCTTCGCCCCGTAACGGAGTGTGTTTGTGGACTTGATCGATAGCCTCCGGCATCGTCTGGGCGGATCCGGTGTACCCCCGCAACCGCCCGAGGACGCCGCTGAACCGGACGAAGAAGACGGCATGGTGCGCATGTCGTTTCTCCAGCATCTGGAGGAACTGCGCACGCGCATCATCCGAGCCCTGTGGGGCACCGGAATCGCTTTCACCGTCAGCCTGATCTTCAGCGACAAGCTATGGACTGCAGTGTGCCAGCCGGCCGCGGCGGCGCTCAAATCGCTGGGGTACGACCCCACGCTGTGGGCGATCGACCCGATGGAAAGCTTCATGATCATCTGGTTCAAGCTGCCGGTGGTAGTTTCGCTGTTTCTGGCGTCACCATGGGTGCTGTATCAGGTGTGGGCGTTCATTTCTCCGGGACTGTACAAACGGGAGCGGCGCTGGGCGGTGCCGTTCATCCTGACATCGGCGGGCCTGTTTATCGTGGGAGGCCTGTTTGCCTATTTCGTCATCTTCCGCTTCGGGCTGACGTTCCTGTTGGGCATCGGGCAGGGTAATTACGTTAAGCCCATATGTACCGTTACGCACTATTTCGATTTGTTCGTCAACGTCATTTTGGGTGTGGGACTGGTGTTCGAGCTGCCGGTTCTGATTTTTTTTCTGACGCTGCTGCGCATCGTATCGCCCGCATTCCTTCTGAGGCATAGCCGTTACGCCATTCTGATCATTTTCATACTGGCCGCGGTGCTGACGCCCACCCCCGATGCATTCAATATGATGCTGTTCGCGCTGCCCATGTGCGCCCTGTTTTATGTAGGTATTTTCGCGGGACATCTGTTGGTACTCCACCGCGAGGGTCGTCGATTCCCTTGGGGTAAAACGATTCTGATCGTCATTGGCGTACTGCTCCTACTGGCAGTAGCGTCATATTTCGTACTTCCGCACTACGGCATCAAACCGGTACCGCATTGGCCATTTTTTAAGCGATAGGATACATTTCTTGTAGAAATTCACTATCGGTTCGATGTAATATCAGGATGTCCGTGCGGGATGTACGGAACATCTGAATTGTTCTTAACGCGATGGATCTCTACAAAACCATTCAAGACCTGTACGCCGAGAAGGAAAAGCTGGAGCGGGTAATTGCTTCGTTGGAAGAATTGCACCGAACCTCCGGCGCGCTACCAGCGTTGCCTGCGGGTGCCAAGCGGCGGGGCAGAAAATCCATGGGTTCGCAGGAGCGGGAGGAAGTGTCCCAGCGCATGAAACGCTACTGGGCGAGCCGGCGGAAGGGCCAGGCCGAAGCCACTCCCGGACATGTCCCCTGAGTTTCAGGGCACTCGATCTGCTATATTGAGAATCAGCACACCGGATGGGCGGCTAGCTCAGTTGGGAGAGCACGGCGTTCGCAACGCCGGGGTCGTGGGTTCGAATCCCATGCCGTCCACCACTTTCACTCTTGCCCGCTGTGCCTACTGCGTGCGCGCGAATCCTCATGCCGCCGAGCGCTTGCGAAGCTGGGCGCGGCGTGTTCCTGCGGAGTGCGAATCGGTGAACCCCTGTTAACCAAGGTCAAGGCTATTACTTCTAGGCCTATCGTGGTATTCTTCGACTGGCGATTTTACGACTCGAGACCAACATGCAAGCCTTCTGCTGTCAATTTCTTTGCGATGAACAGGGCCAGGATCTCGTCGAGTACACGTTGATCCTTTCATTCGTGCTGTTTGCGGTGATCGGATTGGCGGCGGGGTACCGCGGTTCAGTGGCTGGCGTGACGTCCACCACGAACTCCAATCTCGCGCTCGCAAACGGCGTGGTGCATTAGCGCGCGGCTCCTCGGATCCCGGTCTGCACGCCCCCTGCGCTGGAGGCGGCGCTGTTTCACGCCTCAAAAACAATTTTCCAGATTCCCGTTTCAGTGGTGATACCATTGGCCTTCCCGGGAAGCTCCCGGTTGTGGGCGGACCCATCATGAAGCTGACATTCTGGGGCGCGGCCGGCGCCGTTACCGGTTCCATGCACATGGTTGAGTCGGGCGGAAAGCGTTTCCTGCTGGACTGCGGTTTGAACCAGGGCCGCCGCAAAGATTCCGACCAGAAGAACCGCAACCTGCCGTTTCCGGCCTCGTCCATCGACGCGGTGGTGCTCTCCCACGCGCATATCGACCACGCCGGCAACCTCCCTACCCTGGTCAAGAACGGC
>Ga0181529_10003039_pt1 | contig 19526 bp, 16 predicted proteins | sample PEATcosm2014_Bin_36_FD_119763 | JGI IMG/M metagenome (GOLD analysis project Ga0181529, IMG submission 119763) | Peatland microbial communities from MTU Mesocosm Facility, Houghton, MI, USA - PEATcosm2014_Bin10_30_metaG | ecosystem: Environmental > Terrestrial > Soil > Wetlands > Peat | place... | reverse complement strand
TATGACGTCCGCTCACAGCCCGTAGGCGAAGCCGTGGAAGACGGCAGCTTATTTAATTAAGCTGCAAGTGGCAGACTGTAGTCGGCAACTTTAGTTTTGCAGGCGATTACGGGTGCCCACCCCCCGGCATGACTCCAGAGCCGCAATCGATCCCGTCGAAACCGTGACGCCCCCATTACTGCCGGCATCCTGCCCAGAACCACTGCAAGACGCCCAGGTGCGAACCGGGCCAACTGGCTCGTGCTGCATTTCCTATTCTACGCCGATTCGCTTTTTGCTGTTTCCTACTGCTTTTCCAGATCGATGGTCTCGTACTCGCGGCGGATAATGGCGTCGCGAATCTGGGCCACGTTCTTGCCCAGCTTCAACTGCTTGGCGGCGAAGAAGGCTTCCTTGGCGCAGGTGGAGCACTCGGTGCCGTGCAGCCCCTCGTAGCAACTGCGCAGGCTGGTATGGCCCAGGGCGCGGTCGCAGCGGCAGAAGCAGGGAAGCTGGTAGAGCACGTTCCCCATTCTTGCTGCCTGCTGGTAAACATGCACCTGCCACGGGTAGCGGAAGTTCTCGCCGGTTAGCTGGGCACCTGCCATGATCGGCGGAAGCGCGCTCACCTTAAGAGGAGCGGCGGGGTGGTAGGCGGGAATATCGTCGGCCGGGTTCGACCACTGCGCATAGCTGCCAACTGTAAGAGCGAAGACGCCCAAGCCGAGGACCCAGCGGCCCCTGAACCATTTGTTCATGCAACCCCCCTGGCTTTCATCTTAAACCGGAACCAAGCCCACGGGAAATGGCCTCGCAAGGCCCTCCCGGACCACCCCTCGCCGACGTGCCTTGCGCACAAAAAAAGACGGCACGAACGGTCTTGCTGTTCGTGCCGGGAGGCCAGTGACGCAAACTACTTCCAACCGGGGAGGAGGTAAGCTCTACTCCTCCACAACTGGAATATATACAACATAGCATAGAATCAACTGAAGTCAAATACAAAAATCGAAAGTTTTCATTCTTGGCTGCGAGATGATCCTTTGTTTCCAACTCTGCATCTAAGACTCAGGCAACAGGAGAGTCAGGCCGCCTGCTCTGTAGCCTGAATCGAGGACTTTTCGTCATGGCAAACGGTTTAGAATCTGACATTTCCTTGGCTCAAGATACGGCCTCCCCGGAGGCTTCAGACTGGTTGAAGCTGGGGATTGTCGCGGCTGCTTCGGCGCTGGCCGGAGGCGTGGCTGCCGCATGGTGGTACAGAAAAACCCTCACCAAGCTTCGCCAGGCCGAAGAAATCTCCCACAATGCAGATTTTCGGATTTCCACCGGCGATTCGGCAGACGATGCCTGATCGCGGGGGCCCTTTGAGCCCCGAGCGTCAGGACAGCTTGTCGACGGCAGCCGCCAAATCGAAGTCCCTGGCCGTGAGTCCACCGGCATCGTGGGAGACCAGCGCCAGCCGAACCCGGTTGTAGCGGACATCGATGTCCGGGTGGTGTCCGGCGGCCTCGGCCAGTTCAGCAATCCGGTTGACGAACGCTATCGCGGCGCGGAAGTCAGCAAATGGGAAGGTTCGCACCAGCTCCCCCGTATCGGCGCGCCAGGCCGGCAGGGCTTGCAGGTGAAAGGCAATTTCCGTGGGGGAAAGCACGGTCATGGCTTCTGCTCCTAGGCGAAGACCCAAAGGCATCTTCACTATATGGTGGGATGCAGAATCGGAGCTAAAGATCTTCGCTGCCCGCCGCAGTCTGCAAAAGCCGGTCCATTTTGACCCGCTCGCGGCGCGACAGAATCCTTGAGGGGCGCCTACGCCATTGGCTTGGCCTGCGCCTCGGCGATCTCAAAGCTCAGGAACCGCTTGTGCTGGCCGGTGATCTCCTTGCGCAGCTCGTGCCAAAGGTCGTTGGGAATCTTGAGAAACGCGTCCACAATGCTGGGGTCGAACTGCGATCCGGAACAGCGCTCAATCTCCTCGCGCGCCGCGTCGAAGCTGCGCGCCTTGCGGTAGGGCCGGTCGCTGGTAATGGCATCCAGAGCGTCGGCCACGGCGAAGATGCGGGAGCCGATGGGAATTTCGCTGCCGCGCAACTCGCTGGGATAGCCGCTGCCGTCGTGGTGCTCCTGATGGGTGTACACAATCTCCGCAGCTCCGCTCAAAAAGGGAATTTTGCGCAGCATGCTGTAGCCGCGCGTGCAATGTTCCCGCATCACGGCTTGTTCCTCGGCGGTTAGCTTGCCGGGCTTGCGCAGGATTTCGTCGGGGATCGCCATCTTGCCAATGTCGTGCAGAAAGGCGCCCCGCGCGATCATCTTCAGCTCCGTCGAGGTGATGCCCAAAGCCCGCGCCAGCGCGATGGTGTACGCGGTTACCCGTTTGGAGTGCCCTTCGGTTTCCGAATCCTTCAGGTCCAGCGCGTCCCCCAGAGCTTCGAGAGTGACATCGTAGGAGTGTTCCAGGTCTTGCATGGCCTGGTGAAGCATCTCGGTCCTGGCCTGCACGGCCTGTTCCAGGCTCTGCCGGTATTTGTAGCTCTCCTGCATGACATGCCGGTGATCCAAGGCGCGATGCACCGTGTTGAGCAGATGTTCGCGCTCGAAGGGCTTAAGCAGGTAGTCGCATGCACCACGACGCATGGAGTCAATGGCCACGCCGATGTCGTGGACCGCGGTGACCATGGCCACGGGAAGCTGCGGATGCTGCTTTCGGATGCGCTCCAGCAGGGCAATACCGCTTCCATCTCGCATGGCAATCTCGGTGAGCACCAGGTCGAACGCATTTTTTCCAAGATGCTCCAGCGCTTCGCGGCTGCTGGCGGCCAACTGCACCCCGTATCCCTGGCGTTGCAGCGTGGCGCCGATCATCGACCGCACGTGCGCCTCGTCGTCCACGATCAGTATCCACGCGCCCTCGCGCGGCGTCGAGGCCGCACGTTCACCGGAGTCCGCCGGAGACTTCCCCGCTTGGGGCAACTCTTCATGTTCTGTCAGGTTCAATGTCAAGCCCAATCTCCCATCGTTTTCGCCAGCCAGAACCATAACCGCGGCGGTTTCTTGCGATCGAACAAGCGCTCAACCGCAGCCGCATCGCCAGGACTCTCCCGGAAAGGCAACAAACGCAAAAAGTTTTCTATCGGCAAAAAACTGCTTTTCTCTACTTCACTACGGCCGCGGCCCGAAATTGTTCCTACTAAATCGATTCATCCTTCATTACGCGGCTGCCCGTGCTTGGAACGTGCCGCTCCCGGTTTGCCTGAGCTTTTGTGGCGCTGCTTTTTTGTCGTTGTTCCGGAAGGCAAAGAATACGCCCTGCGGCGCGAAATGCATAACGCAAAATGAAGTATTTTCCCTTCGCGAGAACCAGAATAAATATCCGTTCAGGGATTCGACTCAGGCAATCCCAAAATCCAAGAGGAACATGCTGGATTGCGTGCGAACGCCGTCTCCCAGGAGCGCCGGAAAAACTCGACGCTCCCAGTCCAGCAGGAAGCGGCGAGGGTGAGAAGCATTTTAGGAATCCACGTAGACTTTTTGAACGGCGTGCAAGGGAGCTCTTTCTTGAGAAAAAAGCCACTTGAGTGCGTGTTTTCACTCCACACAGATTCCTAAAATGCGTTATTTCTCGGCCTCTCGCCGGGCGCGCCGCGCCTCAACCCAGCCTTCCAGGTTGGCCTGACGAGCCCGGCTGACGGCCAGCGCCCCGGCGGGCACGTCCTTGGTAATGCACGAGCCGGCCCCGATGTAGGCTCCATCCCCCACCGTCACCGGCGCAACCAGCGTCGAATCGCTGCCCACAAATGCGCCCTTGCCGATCTGCGTGCGGTGCTTGTGAACGCCGTCGTAGTTGCAGGTAATCACCCCGGCGCCGATGTTGCTTCCCGCGCCCACCTCGGCATCTCCCAGATAGGTGAGGTGGTTGGCTTTGGCGCCCTTGCCCAGCCTGGTCTTCTTCGTCTCGACGAAGTTGCCCACATGAGCGTCCTCGCCAATTTCGCTCCCGGGCCGCAGGTGGGCGAAGGGGCCGATCTTGGCGCCATCGCCCACCATGCTGTCGCTCAGAACGCAGCTCTGGCGCAGCAGCACATTGTCGCCCAGCGTGCAGTTCTCGATCACCGTATACGAGCGGATCAGGCAGTCGGTGCCGATCCGCGTCGCACCCAGCAACTGCACAAACGGTTCGATGACGGTATCCGCCGCAACCTCGACCTCCGCGTCGATGACGCAAGTCTCGGGACGGAAGATGGTTACGCCCTGGGCCATGAGGCGGCTGGCCGTCGCCGCGCGCATGGTGGCGTCGAGCGACGCCAGCTCGGCCAGGGTGTTCGCCCCCAGCACTTCGGCCGCCTCAGCCGCCTCGATAGCCACCACGCGCTCTCCTGCCGCTCGAAGCAAACCGGCCATGTCGGTCAGAATCACTTCCTTGTTGGCGTTCTCGGCGTTCAGCTTGCCCAAATGAACCAGAAGAGCCGCGGTCTTGAAGGCGTAAATGCCGGAGTTGATCTCGCGCAGGGAGAACTGCTCCGCTGTGAGGGCCTTCTGCTCGACAATTGCCTCAACCTCTGGCGATCCCGGCGCACTGCGCAGAATTCGCCCGTAGCCGGTCGCGTCTTCGGGCGCGGCGGTCAGGATGGTCATTGCGGCAATTTCCGCCAGATGGAACTGCCACACCTTCTCGATGGTTTCGGGCCGGATTAGCGGCACGTCGCCCGACAGCACCAGGATGTTTTCGTAGCCCTCGATGGCCTGCCGCGTGCACTGGATGGCGTGCCCGGTGCCAAGCTGCTCAGTCTGCTCGACAAAGCCAACACCCGAGGCCGCAACGGCTTCCCGCACCTGTTCGGCCTGATGGCCGACCACCACGTAGATGTCCCCCGCGGGCACCACTTTGCTGGCGGCGGCGATGACGTGACTCAGCAGGGTCTTGCCGCCGATCTGGTGCAGTACCTTGGGACGGCTCGATTTGAGCCGCGTGCCCTTGCCCGCCGCCATGATGACCACTGCCAACTTTGCGTTCATTTCCACTTCGCAACTCCCTATGAGCAAACTTCAGTTGAGAATCTGACTCTTCACGATGCGGTGTTCTTCACGAGCCAGTCATCCTGAGCGGAGTTTGGCGCGATCTGTGCGCCAAACAGAGTCGAAGGGGCTCAAATGCCGACTTGCCCATTTTCGACTAGCCTCAAAGGTTCCGTGCCCCATCCTGGCCGCGTTTTTTGCGGCAAGGGTGGGAAACTGACACTCTGATCCGGCCACCGTCCAAGCTGGAATTACTTCTTCTCTGCCCCACCCGGCTGCGGAATGGTAATGTCCACCGTCTGCACCGGCCCCAGCTTCAGCTCGTCGAGCCCAGGCTTGATCTCCGGCCCGTTGCCCACCACCAGCACCGCCAGCTTTTCGGGATGGATGTACTTCCTGGCCGCCGCATCCAGATCGGCCACAGTCACTTTTTCCAGACCTGCCTTGTAGGTTTCTAGGTAGTTCGCCGGGTAGCCGTAGAACTCCAGCCGCACGCTTTCGGCCAGAACCTTTTCCCGGGTGTCGTAGCGGAAGAGAAACGAGTTCAGGATGTTGTCCTTGGCCCGATCCAGCTCCTTCTGGGTGAAGGGCGAGCCGGTCATCCCGGCGATCTCGCCCAGCGCGGCTTTGGTGGCATCCACGGTCGAGGCGCTCTTGGTTATCACGTTCACACGGAACAGAGCCGGGTGGTCGTAGGCAAAGTTCAAGCCGCCGCCTACCGCATAGGCCAGACCCAGTTCGGTGCGAACCTTCTGGAAGAGGCGGCTGGCAAACCCGCCGCCCAGAATCTCGTTCATCACCGCCAGCGTGGGCACGTCGGGATTGCGCCGGTCCGTGCCCAGGCCCACAATCTGCACATTGGACTGGTTGACGTCATCCTTATTGATAAAGCTGATGCCCGGCTTGGGTCCGGAAAACACATCGTGGCGCGCTGGCGCGGCTTTCACTGGCGGCAGCCCTTCGAAGGCCGTGCGCAGCTTGGCTTCCATTGCCACGGGGTCGAAATCGCCGCTGATGGAAACGATCAGCTTACCGCCCAGCGTGCGCTCGTGCCAGGCCTTCAGGTCGTCTACCGTGACCGCGCCGATGGTGGCCAGTTCCGGCTGCCGGGTGTAGGGGCTGTTGGCTCCATACACCAGCTTGGCCGCCTCGCGGCCAGCGATCTCGCCCTCGTCGTCGTTGCGTCGCACAATGGCCGTGGCCGCCTGCTGCTGCGCCAGTTCCAGCTTCTCGGGATTGAACTTGGGATGCAGCAGCAGATCCATTGCCAGCGAAAACACCTGGTCCGCATCGCCCTTCAGCGAATCCCACGACACGGCCGTCGAGTCCACGTCTCCGCCGGTCTCGATGTGCGCCGCCTTGGCCTCCAGCAGATCGTCCAGGGCGTCGCCGTCCAGCTTGGCGGTGCCGCTGGTGCGCCATGCCTCGCCGTACAGTTCGACCAGCCCGGTTTTGGCCTTGTCTTCGTCCCGCGACCCGCCCGGAATCAGCACCGATCCGGAGACAAACGGCAGCTCGTGATCTTCCTGCAAGAACAAGACGATGCCGTTCTTCAACTCGATGCGCTTGGGCTGCTGCGGCCTGAAATCGTGCAGCTTGGGGATGGGAATCTGCTCCCAGGGCTTGGCCTGCTGCGCGCTCATCGCCGCAGGCGTCAAAAAGACAAAGCCCATCGCCACAACGATGATCGCCGCCCGTGCGCCTCGCACTCCAAGCTGACCCCTGATCCCCGATCTCTGATCCCTGCTCTTTTTCATTCCGCGCCTCCGTCTTTCTTGGCAGCCGCTGCGGGCGCCTCGGTATCGATCTCCGCGCTGGTGCGGTTGCTGGCTACAAACACCCGGTTGGCCACGCGCCGGATGTCGGCTTTGGTCACCTTGTCCACCTTCTCCAGTTGCGTGAAGAGCTCGCGCCAGTCGCCATAGCGGGTCTGGTACTCGGCCAGATTATTGGCCAGCCCCTGGTTGTCGGCCAGCCCGTGCAGCAGCCCGGCGCGGGTCCGGGTCTTGAACATGGCCAGTTCCTCGTCGGTCACGTCGGCGCTCTTCAGCTTGTCGATCTCCTGATGAATGGCGTCGCGCATCTCCGCCGGCGTGTGTCCCGGCAAGGGAACCGCATAGAACGCGAACAGCCCAGGATACTTGTCGCCAGGGAAGGGACTGAAGCCCTGCGCTTCGGCGGCAATTTGCCGGTCGCGCACCAGGCTGCGGTAGAGCCGCGAGACTCGCCCGTTCGACATGATGTCTCCGATGGCGTCGTACACCGCATCGTCCGGGTCGCGGTAGTCCGGCCGGTGGTAGCCCTCGAGATAGAACGGCTGGGTCTGCTCGCGGATGACGACCGTCTTCTCGGCAAACTGCTTAGGCTCGATCGTGGTCATCTCCTCCGGCTTGGGCCCGGCCGGCACGCGGCTGAAGTACCGCTCCAGCATAGGCATGGCCTCGCTGGCCTTCACATCGCCCACCACGGCCACCACAATATTGGCTCCCACGTAGTACTTCTTGTGGAACTCCATGGCTTCGGTGGCCGTTATTTGGCCCACCTCGCTGGGCCAGCCGATCGAGCTGCGCCCGTAGTTGTGCGCCACGTAGGCGGTGGCCAGGAACTGCTCGACCAGCCGCCCGATGGGGTTCGAGTCGGTGCGCATGCGCCGCTCCTCCACCACCACGTCGCGCTCCTTGTAGAACTCGCGCGGCACCACGTCGCTCAGCCGCCCGCTCTCCATCCACGCCCAAAGCTCCAGCCGGTTCTCCGGCATCGACCAGAAGTACATCGTGTTGTCGAGCCCGGTTTCCGCGTTCAAGCCGCTGGCCCCGTTGCGCTCGGCCACGTCGGTGAACTGGTTGGGCACGACGAATTTGTGCGCCTCGGCCTCGGCCTCCTTGAAAGCCTTCTTCAGCTCTTCCAGCTTCTTGGGGTCGCGGCCCACCGCCTTCAGGTACTCGGCCTCGTAAGCGTCGTTGGCGGCTTCCACCTTGGCTAGCGCAACCTTTTCGGCGGCGTAGTCGGTGGTCCCGATCTGCGTGGTTCCCTTGAAGGCCAGGTGCTCGAACATGTGCGCCAGCCCGCTCTCGCCCGAGGGGTCGTTCACGTCACCCGCGTCAATAAAGGTGGAGTAGCTGAAGACCGGCGCATCCTGCCGCTCGCAGACGATCAGTGTCAGCCCGTTGGGCAGCACCTTGGTGGTGATCCTCTGCTCGAAGCTCTTCAGATCCTGAGCCTGCGCGCCCGTCCAGGCCGCGATCAGCGTCAGCGCCAAACAACTCTTCCAAAACCGGGAAAGACACCTGTTTTGCATCCAATCTCCTTGTCCGAGGGATACGAGCCAGCAAACCCCGCACCCTTCCAAGCTAGTGCTCCTCACCGAGGGGGGTCAAACCGCAGCCGGCCCTTGCGATGCGGCGCAAGTCCCAATTTTGCCTCCTTGACCGCGCGCCCCGCGCTTCCGTATGCTGCCTGGGTTTCCGCGTGGTGAGCTTTTCACAGGCCCAACCCGCTCAAGGGAGACCGAGTATGAGCGCGACTGCCCCGGCCGTACCTCCCGCTTCCCAAATCCCCGCCCCCATCCTCATCCGCCGGGCCGCCGTGCTGGGTGCTGGAACCATGGGTTCGCGCATCGCCGCCCATTTGGCCAACGCCGGCATTCCGTCCCTCCTGCTGGATATGGTTCCCGCCGGCGATGGTGACCGCAGCCGCTTGGCGAAAGCCGCGCTCGATGCACTCGCCAAGGCCAAGCCCGCCGCCTTCTTCGAGCCAACGCTGGCCACGCTGGTTACTCCCGGCAACTTCGACGACGACCTGCCCAGGCTGGCCGACTGCGATTGGGTTATCGAGGCCGTCGCGGAAAACCTGGCCATCAAAACGGCCCTCCTGGAGCGCGTCGTTCCCCATCTGGCCCCGCACGCCCTGCTCACCACCAACACCTCCGGCTTGCCCATCGCCCAACTCGCCGCCAGCCTGCCCTCGTGCCGCGCGCGATTCTTCGGAACCCACTTCTTCAACCCGCCGCGCTACATGCGCCTTCTCGAAACGATCCCCACCGCGGACACCAACCCGGCCCTCGTCGCCGCTTTCGCCGCCTTTGCCGACCGCAACCTGGGCAAGCAGGTGGTTTTCGCCAACGACACCCCCAACTTCATCGCCAACCGCATCGGCATCGCCACCATGTTCAACGCGGCCAACTTGATGATTCAGCAGGGGCTGACTATCGAAGAGATCGACGCGCTGACCGGCCAGGCTATCGGCTGGCCCCGCACCGGCACCTTCCGGCTAGCCGATCTGGTCGGCATCGACATCCTGGCGAACGTGGCCGCGAATTTCCCCCAGGGCGTGACCGGGGGCAACTTCTCCGGTGTGATGGACGAGATGGTGAAGCGCGGCTGGCTGGGCGACAAGGCCGGGGTCCCCGGCGACGGGTCTTCGTCGTCGGGGTGGAAGGCTGGTCAGGGTTTCTACAAAAAGCTCCGCGGCGCCGACGGAAAAGAGGAACGCCTGGTGCTCGACCTGGCCACCTTCGAGTACCGCCCCACCGCCAAACCCGCTCTGCCCGCTCTCGACATGGCCAAGAACGCCGCCACTCTGCCCGAACGGCTGCGCCTTTTGCTGGCAAATGATCCGGCCAAAGACAAGGCCGCGGCCTTCCTCTGGCCGTTCCTCGCAGCGCTTTGGAAGTATGCCTCGGAGAGTATCGGGGAGGCATCTGCCGACGCCGTTTCCATCGACCGAGCGATGCGGGCCGGATTCAACTGGGAGCTTGGCCCCTTCGAAATGTGGGATGCGGCCGGAGTCAGGGAAACCGTTGCCCGCATCAAGGCCCTCGGGCTGCCGTCGAGCCCCAGAGCCGAAGCACTGTTGGCCACCGGGCATTCCTCCTGGTACGCGCCGGATAGCCGCGCCTGCTTTCATCCGGAAAAACGTGAGCTGGAGCCCGTTCCCGCCGTTCCCGGCCACGCTCGCGTCGCCGACTTCCGCCGCTCCCACGGGGCCGTCCGCTCCAACGCCGGCGCCTCCCTGGTTGATTTGGGCGACGGCATCGCCTGCCTCGAGCTGCACTCGCACAAGAACGCCATCGGCGGCGACGTGCTCTCGCTGGTCTCCTCGGTGCTCAACCCCTCTTCCGACGCGGTGCGCGAATTTGCCGGATTCGTCATTTCGGGCGACCGCGAGCACTTCAGCGTAGGCGCTAACCTGATGCAAATGCTGCTCATCGCCCAGGAAGGCGAGTGGGACGAGCTGGCAGCCATTATCCACAGCTTCCAGCAGATGACCGCGGCCATCAAGTTCTGCCCGCGCCCGGTCGTCGTGGCGCCCTTTGGCATGACCTTCGGCGGCGGCGCGGAGATTTGCCTGCACGCCGTCCGCCGCCAGGCACACGCGGAAACCTACATCGGCCTAGTCGAGGCCGGCGTTGGCCTCATCCCTGCCGGTGGCGGCACCAAGGAGATGCTGTTGCGCGCCGTGGACTTGGCCGCCGCGCTGGCCCCGCCCGATCCGCGCGAGCCGTCTTCCCGCTTTGCTCAGTCCTTGGAAATGGCCACGTCGCTGCGGCGGTCGTTTGAAACCATCGCCCTGGCCAAGGTTTCCTCCTCGGCGGCCGATGCCCGTACGCTCGGCTTGCTGGCTCCCTCGGACCGCATCACCCTCAACCGCGAACGCTTGCTGCTCGACGCCAAGGCCCAGGCAGCTACGTTGGCCGAGGCCGGCTACGCCGCTCCTCAGCCGCGCACCCGCGTTCCCGCGCCTGGATTGGCCGCGCTGGCCACCCTGGAGACCGGCGTCTACCTCATGGGCGAGGCAGGCTACGCTTCGGAGCACGATCAAAAAGTCGCCCGCTGGGTGGCGTATATCCTGGCTGGAGGCCGGGTGACGCCCGGTTCCCTGGTCACTGAACAGTATTTGTTGGACCTGGAGCGGGAGGCGTTTCTCTCCCTCTGCGGCGAGCGCAAGACCCAGGAGCGCATCGCCTTCACCCTGAAAACCGGCAAACCGCTAAGAAATTGAGATTGATGCAAGTGATTTCCATGGTTCCTGCAGGTCGCAAAAAAGCCGGGTTGCTGCTGGGCGGGCTGTTCTGCGCCTGCGCCTTCGTCCCCGCGCAACAGCCGACGCTCCCCTCCGGCCTCACCGAGACAGGCCAGATCGTGGTCGCTGGCCGGGCAATGCCGTACCTCATTCGCCGCCTGCCGGTGAGTTCGTTTCCCGAGCTGCCCGGAGCATTTGCCGATCAGCTCAACCGGCGCGGCTGCATGATTCCCCAAACCTACGAGGCGCACCACCCGGAGAATGTGATCCACGCCCGGCTGGAACGCCCCGACTCCACCGACTGGGCCGTCCTGTGCTCGGCGCAGGGCACCGTCTCGCTGCTGGTCTACTTCGCCAGTTCCCCGGACCGGCTGCAAGTATTGGCCATCGCGCCCGAGACCGAGCGCCTCCAAGTTCATGGATCGAGTGGGGTTCTGGGCTTCAACTGGGGCATTGACCCGGCCTCGCCGGCGCAAATTCGCCAGAGCCAGATGGGCATGGACCATCGCCCGCCGCCGGTGAACCACGACGCCCTGGCTGACACGTTGCTCGACCACCACACCGTTTACCACTTTTACGAGAAGAGCGCCTGGATCGTGCTCGAAATGCCGGAATGAAGCGGAAGAACTCCTGATGGGGCGCGCTTTGTAATAGGGCCCGACTTCGCAGCAGATGAAGAAGGCCGACATCGACCACCGGAGGGGCGCGCTATGGAACAGTCCCGCACGCTGTTTCCAACCCGCGATGGGTGAAGCGCGCATTGAGCCGGCCCCGCAGGGGCCGAAAGAGGATAGCCCAGGGCGACAGCCCTGGGTATGGCAACCAGCAAGGGTTCAAAGCCCCGTAGGGGCGACCGAAATGGCCACAATGATTCTAAAGAGGATAGCCAACGTTTTCTCGCCCTGCCACAAGCCGCTGAAGATGAACGATGGGCTTTGCATGCTGCGGAAAAACTCTGGTATGGCCCATTTTTTGAAAGGGCACGACTTCAGTCGTGCCGTAAATGCATGAAAGGAAGCGACGGGCTTTAGCCCCTGGGGGATGTTTTTCGGGTCCTTCGCTTGTTCTTCGGGGTTTTTTCGCAGCCTGTTTAGCCCCTGCGGGCAGTTTCTCGGGGCTTTTGCTTGAAATCGGGTCCATTCCGCAGTCATTCTCTTGCAACGCATCGGCTTGACCAGGAGTTTTTGAGGTAATCCAAAGGAGCGCTCCATGCCCGAAGCCGTTCTCGTCAGCGCCGTTCGCACCCCCGTTGGCCGCGCGCCCAAGGGAGCGCTCTCCACCACCCGCCCCGACGACCTCGCCGCAATCGCACTGCGCGGAGCCCTGGAGCGTGTTTCCAGCCTGGACCACGCAGGAATTGACGACGTGATCCTCGGCTGCGCGCAGCCGGAGGGCGAGCAGGGTTGGAATGTCGCGCGCTTTGCCGCCTTGCGCGCCCAGTTGCCGGTCGAGATTCCCGGCGTTACGGTCAACCGTCTCTGTTCTTCCGGACTGGAAGCCATCGCCCTGGCCGATCTGCGCATCCGCGCCGGAGGCTGCCGGGTGGTGGTGGCGGGCGGGGTCGAGTCCATGAGCCTGCTGCCCATGGGCGGCCTCAAGGCCAGCCCCAATCCCTGGCTGGCCGAGCATTACCCTGCCGCGCTGCTTACCATGGGCCTGACCGCCGAGCGGGTCGCCCGCCGCTACGGCATCTCCCGAGAAGACCAGGACGCCTTCGCGCTGGCCAGCCACCAGAAAGCCGTGGCCGCGCAAACCGCAGGACATTTTGCCCAAGAACTGATCCCGGTAACGGTCATTTCGGCCGTTCCTAACGTAAAGACTGCAAGGCAGGAGGTAAAGAATACAATCTTTACCTCCGACGAAGGCCCGCGCGCCGACACCTCGCTCGAAGCGCTGGCCAAACTCAAGCCCGCCTTCCACGCCCAGGGCACCATAACCGCCGGCAACGCCTCGCAGATCTCCGACGGCGCTGCCGCTACTGTCCTGGTGGATGCCGGACGCGCCCGCGAGCTGGGGATTCGTCCCCTGGGCCGCCTGGTAGCCTACGCCGTCACTGGCTGCCTGCCGGAGGAGATGGGCATGGGCCCGGTCGCCGCCATCCCCAAGGCGCTGCGCATGGTCGGCCTCACCCTTGCTGACATCGGCTTGATCGAACTGAATGAGGCATTTGCCGCGCAAGCGCTGGCTGTCATCCGTGCGCTGAATCTCGATCCGGAACGCATCAACGTCAACGGCGGGGCCATCGCCCTGGGCCATCCGCTGGGCTGCACCGGCACCAAACTCACGGCTACACTGCTCGCAGAGATGCGCCGTCGCCAGCTCCAATTCGGCATGGTCACCATGTGCGTCGGCGGAGGCATGGGCGCGGCAGGGATCTTCGAGCTGCTGGGATGAAAGGCGACGCGCTCTGCCGCCACCCTCTATAGTGGCTCAAGGAACCGTGTGCCCGGTTGGGGAGCGATGGAATGAAGACATTTCTGCACGTCGGCTGTGGAAACAACAACAAGGCGCAGACCACCGCGGCCTTTGCCGGCGACGGCTGGCAGGAACTGCGGCTGGACATCAACCAGGCTGTCCACCCGGATATTGTTGGAAACATGACGGATATGAAGGCTGTGGCCGGCGAAAGCGTCGATGCGATCTTCTCGTCGCACAACATCGAGCATCTTTACCCGCACGAGGTGCCGCTGGCGCTGGCCGAGTTCCTGCGCGTTCTCAAACCGGACGGCTTCGCCGTGGTCACCTGCCCCGATTTGCAGGCGGTTGCCGCCCTGGTTGCCGAGGACAAGCTGGCCGAGCCGGCGTACATGTCGCCGGCGGGGCCCATCGCCCCCTTGGATATCATTTACGGGTTTCGCCCGCAACTGGCTGCCGGCAACCTTTTCATGGCCCATCGTTGCGGCTTTACCAGGAAGGTCTTGGGGGGCACGCTGCTCGGCTGCGGGTTCAAGTCGGTCTTTACCCACCGCCGCCCGGCCGCCTTCGATTTGTGGGCAGTTGCCAGCAAGGCCGCCATCGCCGAAGCCGAAATACGCAAGCTGGCGGCTGAGCACGTTCCCGCCTGAAGGTCAAGCGGCCTGCTCTACGTCCTCAACCACTTCTCGTACATGGCTTCCAGCGCCTCCTCCAGCGAGCGCGCCAGCCCCTTTGCATCGCATAACGTGCTGTGCATCATGGTCTTACGCTGGCTCTGACGAAGCGCCTTGCGGCCCTCGACGTCGGCGGCCAGCTTGCGGACGATTACGGCGTACTCCTCTTCGCTCGCCGCTGCCCAGTCCGGGTGGCCCAAAGCTGTCACGATGGAACAGGCCATCCTGCCGCAGACACGGTCTCCCTTCAGGGCCACCAGCGGAACCCCCATCCACAGGGCATCGAAAGCCGTCGTCCCGCTGTTGAAGGGGATTGTGTCGAGCGCGATATCCAGCCGGTCGTAGAGCGCCATGTGGCCCGCGAACGCGAATCCGGCAACGCGCGGCAGAAAGACGACGCGCTCCGGGGCGACGCCGAACGAAGCCAGCCCGGTCAAGATGCGTTCGTGCGTCTCCTCCTCGTGGACCAGCCGGTCTTCCAGCAGGAGCTTTGCCTGGGGAACAGCGTTCAGAACCTTCGCCCACAGGCCCAGCGTTTCCCGGCGTATCTTGCTGTATTTATTGAACGATCCCAGCCAGACCGTGCCCTCCGGATCGGGCGTCCAGCGGCTCTCCGGCAGCGATTCGTCGCCCATGTAGCAGTGCGCGTGCTGGGGCAGCCGCCAAAGACGCTCAGTGAAGTGGCCTTCGCACCCGCTGGAATAGCCCTCGTCGGTGATGTACCAATCCATCTCCGTCAGCCCGGTGGTGCTCCAGTAGCCAATGTAGGAGCACTGCACCGGGGCGGCGCGATGGGCGAAGATGCCCAGCCGGCAATTGCTGGTATGCCCGGTGGTATCGATCAGCACATCGATCTGCTCCGCCCTGACCCGCTCCGCCGCTTGTTCGTCCGGCACTTCGATCAGGGGAGTGTAGGCGTCAGCAAGTTCGTTTAGGTGGCGGGCGCGCGCGTCCTGCCATCGCACTGTGGGGAAGAGCGTGAGGTGGAACCGGCTTCGGTCCAGCGCGTCGAGGAACGGCTGCAGGAACACGGCCACGGCATGGGCGCCCAGTTCCGCCGAGACAATGCCCAGCCTAAGTTTGCGTCCCTGGCGGGAAGTTGCAGAAAATGCGCCGGATCGCGCCGATGCCCGGGCGCGCGCCACCTCCCGCTGGCGGTCGCTGAGCAGCGTTTTCTCCCATCCCTGGGCGAAGGCGCGTTCCGCTGCGGGGTCGAGTCGGCAACTGAAAGAGAAGAGGTAAAGCAGGTTGCTGTAGGCAGTGCTTTTTTCCTTCTCCAGCGTCACCGCCTGCCGGTAGTATTCGATGGCTTCTTCGATTCTGTCCTGCTCCACCAGCGTGTCCGCCAGATTGGTATACGCCAGCGCATAGCCGGGCGCGAGGGCAATGGCCTGCCGGTAGCTGGCGGCAGCGTCGCGCAAAAATCCCTGATCTTTGAGTACGTTGGCCAGGTTCAGGTGGGCTTCTGGGTGATCGGGCTTGAGCGCCAGCGCCCGCCGGCAGCTTTCAGCAGCCTCAGCCCAATCGCCCAGGGAGCGCAGCGTGGCGCCGAGATTGGTATGCGCCTCGACCGAGCCAGGTCTGTGGAGAAGCGCCTGCCGGTAGGCAGCAGCCGCCTCGTCGAACCGGCCCAGCTTGTGGAGCGTGGTGCCCAGGTTGTTGTGGGCCTCCACATAAGCCGGGCTGAGCGCAATCGCCTTTCGATAGCAGACCACGGCCTGCTCCAGTTTCCCCAGCCTTTGCAGAGCATTTCCCAAACCGCTGGCTGCCTCGTGAAATCGCGGCCGGATCCGTAGCGCTTGCGAAAAGCAGGCAACCGCCTCGCCAGGGTGTCCGGCCTCCGCCAAGGCGTGACCGAGCCGAAAATGGGCGACCTCCAGGCCGGCATCGAGCTGAGTTGCCTGGCGGTAGCAGGCGATGGCTTGGCCCAGCGCGCCGCTGGCCTCCAGAACCTGGCCAAAATTCAGAAAGTAGGTGGGGTTGCCCGGTTCTCGCTCGATCGCCCGGCGCATCGGCGCAATCGCCGATTCAGTGTGCCCTGCCTGGTGGGCGGCCAAGCCGGAATAGTGCAGCGCGGCGGCATGGTCCGGATCGATTTCGAGGATTTGCCGGTAAATCTCGCCGGCCTCGCGCAGCCGCCCGGCTTCATGGTGCGCCAGGGCTTTTTTTACCAGTTGGCTGGCGCTTTGCGATTGCGGTTTGGTCATGCGAGCATCCTTCTCACTCCAGCTCTCGCCGCGCTGCGCCGCCGGCAGGTCCGCATTGCTTCAGCACCAGGAAGCACTCAGGGTGTGTGAATCACGCCATCGACCCTGATCTTGGGACACCAGAAACAATACCGGACTTCTCTTTCCGGGTACAGCTCGCTTAAATCCAGTTGACGCCACCGGTGCAAGCCGAGAGAGCAAAGAAAGTGCTTGAGGGAGTTCGACTCGTGCTCCCGGTGCGGCCACAACTTGGCCAGCGAAGCCACGAGTTGCGAGTCCAAAGGGGTTCCGGTAGGAACTGACGGCGGCTGCAACATGATTTTGCCTCCTGCAGGCTTTGACACCGCGCAGCCCTGGCGGGTTCCCGCGCGAAGGCTAACATCCTTGCCGCCCGCAAAAAACAAAAGCAGCCGAGATCTCTCCCGGCTGCTTTGGCCATTTCAGAGGCTATTGGCAGCCCGCGGGCTGCGCACTGCTACGCCTTGGCGAGAACCAGGGCCTTGACTCGCGCATTCAGGCGGCTCTTGTAGCGGGAAACGGTGTTGTGGTGCAGAACGCCCTTCTGCACGCTCTTGTCGAGGGCCGAAACGGTCTCGCGATACTGCGCCTGGGCAACGGTCGCATCGCCCTTGGCGATGGCCTCGCGCATGGCCCGCAGGCTGGTGCGCACGCGGCTGCGGTTAGCGCGGTTCACTTCGGTGCGGGTGACAGTCTGACGGGCGCGCTTCAGCGACGATACATGGTTTGCCATTTGTATTCCTTATCTCAGGGTGAAATGCGGCACAGATGCAATCCCAGCCGCATCCCTCGCAATTTCATAGTCTACGGGAATCTCGCCCACCGGTCAATTCGAGGTGAGCCGCTGCACGCAGTCCCAGGCGTTAGTGCACCTCCACCCCTTCGATCTCCACGCCCGCCACTGCATGCGTCGCAAAGGTCAGCACGTTCCCAGCGCCTGGCCGGTCCAGGTTCACTTCGATCCATGCGTGCCCCGTGCCCGCGCCGGTGGGCGCAAATCCTACCTTGGTCGCCGTCTGGCCGTTTACCCTTGCCTCCACCAGCTTTGGCGCCGCGCCTGGATTCTTGTATTCGATCCGCACCTGCGCCCAGCCGCCCTCCTTGCTCGCCAGCCCGGTAAAACGCGTCTCCGGTTCCCGGATACCGGCCAGCCCAGGCGCCGGCGCATAGTGCCGGAACTCGCCTTCCGTGCCCTTGACCAGCAGCAGCACGCCGTCCTGCGCTGGAATCGTCGCGGAGTACTCGTTCTTCAGGCTACCGCCCTCTTTCGCAGACCACACCTCGCGGACCGCCGCTGTTTCTCCTGCCAGTCCCAATTGCGCCCAACTGACCCGCATCGGCGCGGGGAAATACGTCCGGTTCAGCAGCACCACGGCGCGCTCTCCCGGCCCGGCCAGTATCTTCGACCAGATCTCCAGCCCCGGCCCCAGCTCGCCCACCTTCACCGCCTGAAGGCCCAGCGCGTCCTGATCGATCCGGATCGCATCCGCGTTGCTCAGCGTCGCCAGGGTCGCGGCATCCAGCTTGGCCAGATCGGCGCCAATCAGCAGCGGCGCACCCGAGATGGCCCACAGCGCCATGTGCAGCCGGTTCTGCGCCGGGTTCAGCCCAGGCATGCCCAGCACCATCATGTCCGGATCGTTATAGAAACCCGTATGCTGGGCCTCTGGATGGACGCCCTGGTCGAAGTTGCCCAGCATCTTGTCGAAGGCCACCTTCCTTCCGGCGTTGGGGCTGTTGGCTACCACCGGCGCGACAATGTCCCCGCTCGTCCGCCAGATCGACTGCCGTGCGCCACCTACGCCGGGTCCCCAACTCCACGGACTCTGCTTGCCCCAATTGCAGATGGAGTAGTAAAGCCGCCGCCCCGTTATCTGCTCGGCCCGAGCGATCGCCCTGGCGATCTCGCCGTATTGCACCGCGGGGTCCAGATTCTCCTTGTCTCCGCCGCACCAATCCACCTTCACGTAGTCAAAGCCCCACCGCGCAAATTGCAGAAAATCCTGCTCGTAGTGGCCCTCGCTGCCGGTGTGGAAGTACGCCGGGCCCAGGTCTGGGTACATCGAGCAGCCATCTCGTCCCGCATCCGTGTAGATCCCCGCCTTCAAACCCTGCGAGTGGATGAAGCGCACGATGTTGCTCATATCCCCGTCGTGGTCGCCCTCGGCAATTGCCGGCCAGGCCTTGGGTTCCACCAGAATGTTGCCTTCGGCATCCCGCTCGCCCAGCCACCAGCCTTCGTCAATGTTTATGTACTCGTAGCCGGCCTGCTTCAGGCCCGAGGCAGCCATGGCCCTTGCCTGCTGCATCGTAATTTCGGAATTGATCGAGTTGGAAAAGCTGTTCCAAGACGACCATCCCATCGGCGGCCGTGCATTGTTCGCCGCGGGCGCCTGCGCGTCCTGAGCTCCGGCCGCAACCGCGGTCAGGGAAACTGCCGCCAGCACGGCAGCCATCGTCAACAAATGCTTGATTTTGCGCTTCATGATTGGGCCCTCGATCTTCCCAGATGCTCCCGGACTTCGCCACGGCATGCCCGCATGGCGCCAGTCGAACCCTCTTTGAATTGGCGGCCCCATGATTGCACGCACCGCTGGCGCAGGTCCAGACGCGCTCCCTGAGACAGTTCCCGGTCCCGTGCCTGCAAAGGTACATTTTCTCTGGATTTTGTTGGCATTTCTCCTGGCTTTCGATTGACTCCTTGGCTTCAGGGCGCTACTCTCAAGCGCAGATATAGGAACCTGACACCGGATTTGGTAACCCTTTCCAACCCGCGGTCACGCCTCACAGCCCAGAGCTCCGGCTCATACCTGTCTCGCGCCCTCTGGCTTTCTTCGATTTCAGCCCCTTCTATCCACAGCACCCCGCCGTCTGCCGATGTATTCTTCAGTGTTGCGAGCCCCACCCGTGCTCCGGGCCGGTCCCGCGCGCCGTTCCCTTCAACCGCACTGCGCCATCTGGGAGGATGTCGAAACCATTGAAGATCGCTCTGGAGATCACGCCCAACCTTGAGCCCCTCTTCGGGACCCGCGATGAAAACGTCAGGCTGATGGAAGACTCGCTCGGCGTGCGGATCGATCTGCGCTCCGATGCGGTGCATGTACAGGGACCGGAGGCGGGCGTTGCCTGCGTCCAGCGCATCTTTCAGGACTTCGAGGTCCTGCGCAAGCAGGGCGTGAACCTCCATAACGGCGAGTTG
>Ga0181529_10003035_pt1 | contig 19531 bp, 10 predicted proteins | sample PEATcosm2014_Bin_36_FD_119763 | JGI IMG/M metagenome (GOLD analysis project Ga0181529, IMG submission 119763) | Peatland microbial communities from MTU Mesocosm Facility, Houghton, MI, USA - PEATcosm2014_Bin10_30_metaG | ecosystem: Environmental > Terrestrial > Soil > Wetlands > Peat | place... | reverse complement strand
GGTCTACTCTGCGGGTCTCTGGAGCGCCGACCCGCGTGAGCTGGCGCAGAACGTCTACTATTTCGGAACCTCGGACGACGATCCTGCTACCGGCCTAGGCCGCCGCGTGGTGCGGTTGGGTGCGGCGCCCATCGGCAGCCTGGTGGTGCGCGGCGATACCAGCCCCCCCACTAACAACGCTATCGCTTCGCTGATAGCCATCACCTTTGACCGTTACCGCGCCTTCGCCAATGAGAGCCGCATCGAAAGCGAGAGGCGCACCGAGCAGTTGCGTTCCACCGTCCTCGACTCGCTCGCCCACGCGTACAAAACGCCGCTGACGGCCATCCGCGCCGCCTCCACCGGCCTCGGCGAGATGGGTCACCTCTCGCCGGCGCAGGCTGAGCTGGTTGCCCTCATCGACGAGCAGGCCGGCTTGCTGGGCACTTTGACCACTCGACTGCTGACCACCGCGCGCCTGAATGCCGGCGAGGTGAAGATTCACGCCACAGAGGTGGGCGTGGCCACGCTGATAGAAGAAGTCATCGCCAGCCTGAGCGACCGGCTGGCCAGCATGAAGGTCGTAGTCGATCTACCTGACGATAATCTCGTGCTCCACTGCGACCGCCAGTTGATGGTGATGCTGCTGACGCAGTACATTGACAATGCCTGCAAATACTCGATCCTGGGCACCACGATCACCATTCGCGCCGCGCAATCCCAGTCCGAAATTCTTTTTTCCGTCCACAGCCACGGCCCGGTGATCTCTCTCAATGACCGGGAGCGCATCTTCGACCGCTATTATCGTTCCAGCAGCCACTCCAACCGCGCCGCGGGCACCGGAATCGGCCTTTCGGTGGCCAAGCGCGTCGCGCTCAGCCATGGCGGTTCTGTCTGGGTCGCCAGCGATGAAGTGGAGGGCACCACATTTTTCGCGGCCATTCCGGCCACGGCCCGGAAGAGGTTTTCCTGATGAAACAATCGGTGATTCGCATCCTTCTTGTTGACGATGAATCGGCCATCCGTAGGGCGCTCAGGCCACCGCTCATCGAACTTGGCTTCCAGGTGATCGAGGCCTCGCGCGGCGAAGATGCCTTGCAGATGCTGCGCGCCGGCGCCTTCGACGTCGTTCTGCTCGACGTGAATATGCCCGGCATCGGCGGCATCGAGACCCTGCGCCGCATTCGCGCCATCGCCCCGCGGCTGCCGGTCATCATGCTCACTGTGCGCGACGCGGAAGAGGAGAAGGTGGAGGCGCTGGAGCTGGGCGCCGACGACTATGTGACCAAGCCCTTCAGCACGCGCGAACTGGTTGCCCGAATCCGCACCGCGGTGCGCCGCGTACAGGCTCCCGCCCGCGCCGAAGACGCGCCCATCGAAGTCGGCGAGCTTTGCCTTGATCCGGTCAAGCACACGGTCACCAAGCGCGGCGAGCCGGTGCATCTAACGCGCAAGGAGTTTGACATTTTGCACTGCCTGATGAGCCGCGCCGGCCGCGTCATCACATACGCGCGGTTGCTCACCGCCGTCTGGGGCGCCGATTGCCGCGAAGAGGTTGAGTACCTGCGCACATTTGTTCGCCAGTTGCGCAAGAAGATTGAAGACGATCCCGCCAATCCCGTTTACCTGCTCACCGATGTCTACGTGGGCTACCGTTTCGCTGACGCGCAATCGTTCATTAAGGAGACCGAGGAGAGCGCAGACGACGAGGCCGAAGTGACGCCGGATGGGGCAGTCCCATTGTAGTTCGGAGATTATGCAGGGCGAACAAGCATCTAATGTCCCTGCTCGCTCCGGGAAGACAAAAACGAAGGAACGCGTTGATTTCCGTGGGTTGGCGAAGCCGGCGGAGGTGCGTTCGCCTCTTGGCGGCTGCGCTGTGGTCTCCAGACCCATATGAGACATTTGGGAGCAGAAATTTCGGTAGTACTGGGAACGCGCTCTTTTCAGAGTGCGGGCATTTCAGGCACAATCAATAGCAAGATGAGTATTCGATTCGCACTTCCCAACGAACTTCGCGGCGCTCTGGACCGAGCTGCCGCCGACTGGACCGTCAACAACAAAGTCGACCGCTTCTGGCAAAAGGACGCGAGCCTGTGGACCAACAACGGTGAACAGGACTGGCTTGGCTGGATCGGCATTGTTGAGGGCCAGCAGAAGATGCTGGCCACCTATGCAGAGTTGGGCGCCGAGATCGAGACCGCCGACTTCCATACCGTGCTGCTGTTGGGCATGGGCGGATCGAGTCTCTGCCCGGAGGTGCTCAGCGCCACCTTTGGTGCTCAGCCGAACTTCCCGGAGCTGCGCATCGTCGATTCTACTGATCCGGAGCAGGTGTGGACCGCCCGCAATGAGGTCAACCTGGCCGATACGCTGTTGGTGGTAGCCAGCAAATCCGGCTCGACACTGGAGCCGAACGTCCTGTTTCAGTTTTTCTTCAATGAGATGAAAGAGGCCGTTGGGCCTGAGGAAGCGGGCAGCCATTTCATCGCAATCACCGATCCTGGCTCCAAGATGGAGCAAGTGGCTATGGAGAACGGCTTCCGTCACATCTTCCATGGCGACCCCACCATCGGCGGGCGCTTCTCGGCGCTTTCACCCTTTGGCGTGGTTCCAGCCACGTTGGCCGGCCTCAACACGGAAAAGCTACTGGCCGAGGCGGCCAAGGCCGTTGCTGCCGCCAAACTGAAGCCGTCAGAGAATGTTGCGGTTCAGCTGGGGTTGTTGCTGGGCGTGGCGGCCAATGCCGGACGCGACAAGCTCACCATCTTCACCTCGCCGGAGATTCACGACCTGGGCGCCTGGATGGAGCAGTTGGTCGCCGAATCCACTGGGAAATTGGGCAAAGGCATTACGCCGGTCGACCGCGAGGCCATTACCCAACCTGAGTTCTATGGCAGCGACCGGATCTTCGTTTATATCCGCTACGCCGGCACGGTCGACAAAGAGGCTGATTCGGCCCTGGACGCCAGGGTGGCGGACCTCACTGCTACCGGTCATCCGGTCATCGACATTGACATTGCTGACATCTACGAGATCTTCGGCCAGTTCTTCACTTGGGAGGTGGCCACCTCCGTCGCCGGCTCGGTGATGGGCATCAACCCCTTCAATCAGCCGGATGTGGAGTCGGCCAAGATTGAGACCCGCGCCCTGACTGCGGCCTACGAGCAGACCGGCACTTTGCCCAGGCGCGAGCCGGTGATGGTTGGTTCGCAGGCTGAAATTGACTTTGCAATTTACGCCACAGAGGCTTACGCCGCCACGCTGAATGCGGAGCAGACGCTGACCGGCTATCTGCGAGCCCATCTGGATCAGATTCACCCCGGCGACTACTTTGCCGTGCTGGCCTTCCTGCCCATGTTCTCTGAGCATGAGGCTGCGATTCAGACTCTGCGCCACAAGGTGCGCGACGCCAAACGCGTGGCAACCTGCCTGGGCTTCGGCCCGCGCTTCCTGCACTCCACCGGGCAGGACTACAAGGGCGGTCCCAACACGGGCGTCTTCTTGCAAATTACCGCCGATCACGCAGTCGATGTGGCGATTCCAGGACAGAAGTTGACCTTTGGCGTGGTCATTGATGCCCAGGCTGCCGGAGACCTGGCGGTGCTGGAATCACGCGGCCGCCGTGTGGTGCGTATTCATCTGGGAGCCGATTTGGCGGCAGGACTGGAGATGCTGTCCGCGGCCGTGGATGCAGCGTTCGCCTAAATGAATTGAGGGCAGGGAAGCTGCTTCATCCCTGCCCTCAATTTTCTTATTTGCCGTCCACCGGCCGCAGTAGGTGAAACTGTAGCGCCGGCTTCCTGGCCGGGGTCCCCAACGAGCGGCTTTGCTCGTTGGGGTGGTTGATCGGCTGTAGCGTGGACCTCCCAGTCCACGCTTGATTCTTATCAGTGGACCCGGATTCCGCCCGAGCCGGTTTCAATACGCACCGTGGGACCTCCGCCGTTGATCTTGCCGCTTACGTGGTGGTGGTCCTGCGCTCCCTGCACCACCATCTCCTGGTCGGTCGAGATGCCGCCTGAGCCGCTCGAGGCCTCCAGCGTAAAGCTCGCCTTGCCAATCCAGGCCTCGATGCCGCCCGAGCCAGTCTCCAGCTTCCAATCCGCAGTGGGAGTTCCGCTGACCTTGATCTCGCCTGAGCCGGTATTGGCCCGTACACCGCCGCGCACGTTGCGCAGCTCAATGCTACCCGAGCCGGTCTGCGCCTTCACCTCGCCCTCGCCTGTCTGGTCGGCGTAGATGCTTCCCGATCCGGTATCTGCCTTGAAGCCGCCATGTAGGCCCGTGGCGTGAATGGACCCTGAACCGGTAGACAGCTTCGCGTTTTCGCCCACGCCTTCCACGTTGATGCTGCCCGAGCCGGTCGAGGCCTCAAGGTAGACATTCTCCGGCGCCTGAATCTCGTATTCGATGCTGATGTTATGCAGGCTCTCGTGGCGCGCGCCGATGCGGATGATGTTGCCCGTCTGCTCAATCGGCGGATTGGCCGCGATCTCGCGCACCCGCTCCTCGCTGCCGCCCCAATAGGACTTCACTTTGCCGTAGATGTGCACCTGGTTGCCCGAGCCGCGCGTCAGATGAATGCTGCCCGAGCCGGTTGCAACTGTGAGTTCCACGCGCCCGCTCACTGAAAGCGTGCGCTCGAAGGTGGCCTCGTTGGCCAGCGCCGGAAGCGCCGCCAGAGCCAAAGCCGCCGTTGCCAGTAGAAGATGTTTCATCGTATTCCTTTCGTCGTGCCAAGTCTTCCGATCTCAGGGCAGCTAAGTAGCTGCGTTAGTACAGTTACCGCTACGGGTGGTGTCTACCATTGTGAACTGGCGATGATGCTAGTTGTAGTGAGCGACCAGAAAATAATAGGCCACATAAAACCAGCCTAAGATTCCATGAAGAAGAGCCCACCAGAAGGAGTGCCACTTTGTCCATGAGAGGACTAGAGCGAACGCGCACCCAAAACCTATTCCTGATTCGGCTTTTCTGCCCATATTTTGTTTTTATCCTTTCGTACAGTTCTTCCTGTCGCAACGGTTTGGTTTACGAACTACAACCCCTTGTGGGCAATATACTCAGGCAGCTACCCTGCTCAGAGCAATTAAATTGCGAATGAAAAAAACTGCAAGCCCAATGAATTCAACCAAACATGCAGCGTGTTCTGCCCGTCGCTGGCGTTTTCTGTGTTCGCTTGCGCACACCTATTTGTGCCAGCGGACACTTCCACCAGACTCGTCTGCCGCAGCAAAGCACGGCAGCGTACCTTCATCGCTCTTCCTTCATACGCACAGCAAGGCTGCCCGGTTCCATGCCACCAGCGATGGTGCGGTCGTCTTCGGCAGCTTCACGGGTTCATAGGCAGGTGGCCCGTCCACCAGCCCCGAAGAATCACCATGAAGCCTGAGAAGCTGTGCATGAGAAGCTGTTCCCCTGTTCATCGCGATAAAGCCGCGATGAATGGGGCACAGATTTACCTTTTTGGGAGGGACAAATGGATGGCAGGATCAGTGCACGGGCCACCTGTCGGCGAACCACACCATAATAAGAAATCAGTTGCATAATGCGGGATTTCAGACCCGTGATGTGCTTTGCATCACAGCGGCTCGGACCCCTATGGAAGAGACTCAGACTTGCGGCCTGCTTCCCGCGCGCCGCACTGTGAGGGAGTGAGTAATGAGTGAAACAAAAACAGTAATCCTTGATGGGAACGAAGCCGCGGCTTCGGTAGCCTATCGCCTCTCCGAAGTGGTTGCCATCTACCCCATCACCCCCTCGTCGCCGATGGCCGAGTGGGCCGATCAGTGGCGCTCGGAGGGCAAGAAAAATATCTGGGGCGCATTGCCCATTGTGGAAGAGCTGCAGAGTGAAGGCGGAGCGGCGGGCGCGCTCCATGGCGCCTTGCAGGCCGGCGCCTTCGGCACCACGTTTACAGCCTCGCAGGGCCTGCTGCTGATGATTCCCAATATGTACAAGATTGCCGGTGAGCTGACCCCGGCGACGATGCACGTGACGGCCCGCACGCTGGCCACCCATGCGCTGTCGATCTTCGGCGACCACTCCGACGTGATGGCCTGCCGCTCAACGGGTTGGGCGATGCTGGCCTCCAATTCCGTCCAGGAAGTTGCTGACATGGCTCTCGTGGCGCAGATCGCCACGCTGGAATCGCGCATCCCCTTCATCCACTTCTTTGACGGTTTCCGCACCTCGCACGAAGTGGGCAAGATTATTCCCATCAGCGACGAAACCATTCGTGCCCTGGTGGACGACAAGTACATCATCCAGTACCGGCAGAACGCACTCAGTCCTGACCGCCCGATCATTCGCGGCACGGCCCAGAATCCTGATGTGTTCTTCCAGGCTCGCGAGGCTTGCACACCCTATCACGCCGCCATCCCGGGCATTGTGCAAAATGTGATGAACCGCGTGGCCGCGCAGACTGGCCGCGCCTACCATCTATTCGATTACTACGGCGCGCTCGATGCGGAACGCGTGATCATCCTGATGGGTTCGGGCGCGGAAGCAGCCGAAGAGGCTGTGGACGCATTGGCGAAGCAGGGCGAAAAGATCGGCATGGTCAAGGTTCGCCTTTACCGGCCCTTTGATTCGAAGGCCTTTTTGGCCTCGTTGCCCAAGACAGTGAAGTCGATTGCGGTGCTCGATCGTTGCAAGGAACCGGGCGCCAGCGGTGAGCCGCTCTACATGGATGTCGTGACCGTCCTGGCGGAGAATGAAGCCAAGCTGCCCTTCGCCAAGCCGACAGTGGTTGGCGGGCGCTATGGCCTGTCGTCGAAGGAATTTACGCCGGCTATGGTCAAGGGCATCTTCGACGAATTGTCGAAGCCGGCGCCGAAGAATCACTTCACAATTGGCATCGATGATGACGTTTCACACACCAGCTTGACCTACGATCCGTCGTTCTCCACCGAGGACCCGAAGACCGTGCGCGCCTTGTTCTACGGCCTCGGCTCCGACGGCACGGTGGGCGCCAACAAGAACTCCATCAAGATCATCGGCAGCGAAACGCCGAACTACGCGCAGGGCTACTTCGTTTATGACTCGAAGAAATCCGGTTCGATGACCACCTCGCATTTGCGGTTCGGGCCCAACCCGATCCGGTCAACCTATCTGATCACCCGCGCCAGCTTCGTAGCCTGCCATAACTTCAGCTTCCTTGAGAAGATGGATGTTGTGGAGGCGGCCATGCCGGGCGCGGTCTTCCTGCTCAACTCGCCTTACCCGGCCAATGAAGTTTGGGAGCATCTGCCCAAGACCACGCAGTTGGAGATGCTGCGCAAGAAGATTGAGTTCTATGTGATCGACGGCTACACGGTGGCGCGCGAAGCCGGCATGGGTACGCGCATCAACACCATCATGCAGACCTGCTTCTTCGCCATCAGCGGCGTACTGCCGCGCGAAGAGGCTATCGAGCAGATCAAGAAGTCGATCAAGAAGACCTATGGCAAGCGCGGTGAAGCGGTAGTGGCGAAGAACTTTGCCGCCGTTGACGCGGCTTTGGCGCATCTGCATAAGGTTGAGCTGCCCACGGCGGCTTCCTCCAGTTTTGACCTGATCCCCTCCATCTCATCCAAGGCGCCGGAGTTTGTACGCAACGTGCTGGGCCAGATTGCCGGCAATCACGGCGACCTGCTCCCCGTCAGCGCCATTCCGGCCGGCGGCGCATTCCCCACAGGCACGGCGCAGTGGGAGAAGCGCAACATTGCGCAGTTCATTCCCGTCTGGGACAAGGATTTGTGCATCCAGTGCGGCAAGTGCGTCATGGTTTGCCCGCATGCTGTCATTCGCGCCAAGGTTTACGGCGCAGAGTTGGGCGACAAGGCCCCGGCAACCTTCCAGTGGGCCAAGCCTAAGTGGAAGGGCATGGAGCAGGAGCGCTATACGCTGCAAGTTGCGCCGGAAGATTGCACCGGTTGCGGAGTCTGCGTCGATGTCTGCCCGGTGAAGAGCAAGAGCGACGCCAGCCACAAGGCCATCAACATGGCGCCGCAGGAGCCGTTGCGCGCTGCCGAGCGCGACAACTGGGAGTTCTTCCTGAACCTGCCTGAAGTAGATCGCGCCAAGCTCTCGCACACCCAGGTAAAAGACCTGCAATTGCTGCAGCCGCTCTTTGAATTTTCCGGCGCCTGCGCGGGCTGCGGAGAAACGGCCTACGTGAAGCTGCTGACGCAGCTCTTCGGCGACCGGCTTTATATCGCCAACGCCACTGGCTGCTCGTCGATCTACGGCGGCAACCTGCCCACTACGCCTTACAGCAGCAATACCCAAGGCCGCGGGCCGACTTGGGCCAACTCGCTGTTTGAGGATAACGCCGAGTTCGGTTTCGGCATGAGAATCGCGCTCGACCAGCAGAAGGAGTTTGCCGAGCTATTGGTGAAGCGGCAGGCGGCGGCCATCGGCGACGAACTGGCCACGGCGCTGCTTACCGCGCCGCAGAAGACTGAGACCGAGATCAACCAGCAGCGGGAGCGGGTTCAGGCTTTGCGCGCCAAGGTGGCCGGAAGCAACTCCTCGGATGCGCGCAATCTGCTGGCCATCGCCGATTCGCTGGTCCGCAAGAGCGTATGGATTCTGGGCGGCGACGGATGGGCTTTTGACATCGGCTTCGGCGGCCTGGATCATGTGCTTGGCTCCGGCAAAAACGTGAACGTGCTGGTGCTGGATACAGAGGTCTACTCGAACACCGGCGGGCAAATGTCCAAAGCCACGCCGCGCGGCGCGGTGGCCAAGTTTGCCGCCGCCGGAAAACCCAACAGCCGTAAGGATCTGGCCATGGAAGCTGTCAGCTATGGCTCCGTCTACGTGGCGCAGGTGGCGTTGGGCGGCAACGACAGTCACGTTGTCAAGGCCTTCCAGGAGGCTGAAGCCCACGAAGGCCCGTCGATCATTATCGCCTACTCCAGCTGCATCGCCCACGGCTACGACTTGGTCCATGGCCTGGAGCAGCAGAAACTTGCCGTCCAATCGGGTTATTGGCCGCTGATGCGCTACAATCCAAGTCTGCGCGAAGAGGGCAAAAATCCCTTCCAGCTCGACTCCAAGGCGCCGTCGATCCGGCTCAAGGAGTACAGCTACCGTGAGGCGCGTTACACTATGTTGGCGCGTAGCAATCCGGAACTGGCCGCAATTCTGCTTGCCGAAGGGCAGGACGATGTAGAGCGCCAGTGGCGCGTTTACTCGGCGCGGGCATCAATGCCGGGCCGTGGCGAAACGCCGCACATCGCTCCGGAGGAGAAGGCTGAGAGCAAGCCCGAAGAGAAACTGGCGGCAAAGGCTGCCGGAGGTGCTGAATGATCGATTTTTCCACGCAGTATCTTGGATTGAAGCTGAGTGGACCCATCGTGGTCTCCTCCACGCCTCTGTCAGAGAATATTGATAATGTTTGCCGCATGGAGGACGCCGGCGCCTCGGCGATTGTGCTCAACTCGCTCTTTGAGGAGCAGTTGAACCTTGAATCGAAGGCTCTGGACGACGATCTGTCGCGCGGCACGGATTCTTTTGCCGAGTCGCTCGGCTACCTGCCCGATCTGAACGACTACCGCATGACGCAGGATGTTTATCTGGAACACCTGCGAAAGTGCAAAGAAGCGGTGAAGGTCCCCATTCTGGCCAGTCTGAATGGCGCCTCCACAGGCGGCTGGGTGCGCTTCGCCAAGGATATGGAGCAGGCGGGCGCAGATGCCATCGAGCTGAACACTTATGCACTGGCTACGGAAAAGAGCCAGACTTCTGTGGCTCTTGAACAGCAATTGCTGGAGCTGGTCTCAGCCGTTACCGGCGCGGTCAAGGTGCCGGTCGCAGTCAAGCTCTCGCAGTCGTTTACCGGCTTGCCTAGCGTAATCTCCCAGTTGGAGCAAGCGGGTGCGCGCGGCGTGGTGCTCTTCAATCGCTTCTATCAGCCCGACTTCGACATAGAGACCCTCGAGGTCCGGCCCACACTGCACTTTTCCACGCCCGCGGAGTTGCTGCCCCGGCTGCACTGGGCCGCAATTCTCTATGGTCATGTGAATCTCGATCTGGCCATTACCGGCGGCGTTCATTCGGCCGAGGATGTGCTCAAGGGCATCATGGCCGGAGCGGGGGTCACGATGATGGCGTCGGCCTTGCATATCCACGGCATCGAGCACATCAAGAGGGTGCTGGCGGATATGCACGACTGGTTAGAGAAGCGCGAGTACACTTCGCTGTGGGAGACGCGCGGCTGCCTCAGCCGCCGTTCAGTGCCCGATACTTCGCCCTTTGACCGCGGCAACTACATCAAGACGCTCAGCTCTTATAGCCTGCGCCAGACGTTGGGTGCATTCTAGGGAAGAACGATCAGAAACGGTAAAATGACGGGGATTCAGCCCACTGAGATATGCTTTCTACAGCAAAAACTCAGGGGTTGAAACCCCGCTTTTATTTTGGGCGTTCGCTAAGCTCTGCGGATTGGCTGCAAAACGAGGAGAATCGGAATGACGCGCAACAAGTTTGCTTTCGGAATGTTTTTGATGATTTTTGCAGGAATGCGCGGTTTGAGCGCCGCGCAGGCGCCGGTGAAGTATGAGCCGACGATTGCGTCGCTGAACAGCCACCCAATGCCTGATTGGTATGCCCACGCCAAGCTGGGCATCTTCATACACTACGGGCTTTATTCGGTGCCGGGGTGGGCGCCGCTCTCGCACCCCGATCATGACTTCAACTCGGTGGATTACATCAAGTTCAACCCCTACGCCGAGTGGTACTTGAATGTCATGCGGGTTCCCGGTTCGCCGACTGAGGCTTATCATCGCGAGCACTACGGCGCGAACTTCAGCTACTATGACTTTGCGCCCATCTTCAATAGCGAGAGCAAGAAGTGGAATCCGGAGCAGTGGGCGACAATCTTTCGCGAAGCGGGCGCCAAGTATGTTGTGCTTACCAGCAAACATCATGAAGGCTTCACGCTGTGGCCCAGCGACACGCCCAACCCCAGCCCCACGCTGCCCAAAAACGCCCGCCACGCCGAGCGCGATATTGTTGGCGAGCTAACTGCGGCGGTTACCAAACAGGGATTGCGCATGGGGCTTTACTACTCTGGCGGCTACGACTGGACCTTCAACGCCGGACCTATCGAGGTCGACACCGACTATGAGGCGGTCAAGCCCGAGAGCGAGGCCTATGGCCGCTATGCCAATGCGCAGATTCACGAATTGATCAAGCGCTACCATCCCTCCTTGCTGTGGAACGACATCGACTGGCCGAAGACCGGCAAGGCGATGGAGGTCGAGGCTGACTACTACAACGCGGTGCCGGACGGCGTGATCGACGACCGTTTCGGCATTGCCCACGCGGATTTCACTTCGCCCGAGTATCAGAAGGTTGACCAGATCAACCCCAAGAAGTGGGAGGAGTGCCGTGGGCTAGGTCGGTCTTTCGGCTACAACCGGGCAGAGGGCGAGGCCGAAACCATCGCTCCCGGCGAGCTGATCGCCCTGCTGGTGGACATCGTAAGCAAAAACGGCAACCTGCTGCTCGATGTGGGGCCGGAGGCCGACGGGACCATTCCGCCGGTGCAGATGGAGCGGCTGAAGGCATTAGGCGCGTGGCTCAAGCAGAACGGCGAGGCGATCTACGACACGGCTCCCTGGGTGCGCGCGGTTGGAAAATCCGTCGAAGGCGACGACCTGCGCTTTACGCGCAAAGGCGAAGACCTCTATGTGACAGTGTTGGGCAAGCCCAAGGCGCAAACCATCACTGTTGAGAACTTGCCGGTGAAGCAGGGAGTGAAGATTACGCAGCTTGGCGACAACAACGAGCTTTCTGCAAAAGTTACCTCGGAGAATGTGCAAATCGCCTTGCGCGCCCCGCTGAAGGGCGATTATGCGTACTCCTTCAAGCTGGCTGGTTACTTGCGCTGAAGGTCTGCTTTCGGCTTGGATTCCCAGCCCGCTTTGACAGGCTGGGGATTCACGGATCTCTTCCATTTGATTGAGTCAGAGTGATTTCATCTGTGGTTTTTCGGGCCGGTTTTCATGAAAAGTGGTCAAGAATTGCCGTGTAGACCAATAGGGAATCTATTTCATACTCCTGTGACGGCGGTCACGGATGGCTTTTGCTTCCATAAGAGACACTTCATCTGTCAACATGGCTCGGAGCGCTGTACGAATGTGTTCTTGGAGCCGGGCGACACGAAGTAGCCGTGGAAAGGGGAAGCCGCAGCTCGCTTCGTTAGTACAGGGATCACCAGTAGTCGCGCGCTACTGACCTCCAGCGCCGGCTACTGGTACCCGATTAACTTGTGTATACAAGCGCCTCTGGAGTGACTTCATCCTCCAGAGGCGATTTTTTGCGCCGTATTCTTGCCCTTACCTTACCGCGCCACCACCGGCAGAAGCAGCGTGCTGGGATGCGCCTGGTCATGGTAGATGGTATTCGTCGCCTTCACAAAGACCGAGTCCGTGCTGGCGGGCTTGCCGGTATTCAGATTGCGATCAAAGCGTGGAAAGTTGCTGCTGCTTACTTCCAGGCGAATCCGGTGGCCTTTGAGAAAGACATTGCTCGTGGACCACAGATTGATCTTGTACTCGTAGACTTTGCCGGGAACAATGGGCTTGGCTTCCGCGGTCGATTCGCGGTAGCGCGCGCGTAAAATGCCTTCGGTAAGATTCTGCGCAAAGCCGTTGGGCCACACATCAACCAGCTTGGCGGTAAAGTCTGTATCCACTGCCGAAGAGCTGGCAAATAAATCCAGAGAAACCGGGCCGGTCACTTCCATGTCGTTCTCCAGCGGCGGCGTGGAGTAGACCAGCACATCCGCGCGGCTCTCCACATCCTTCTGGTCGCGCGGACCGGCAGGCAGGTGCGCGGCGTCGCAGCAGAGCGGCCCGCCCACGGTGGGAACCGGGTTGGCGGGATCGTAGATGAATGTGTCGGCTGCCTTTGTCTGCGCGGCTTCGGCAGAAAGCGCGCCATCGCCGGCGGCGCTGTTGGCCTTGCCGGCCGATTGCAGGAAATAATGCGTTTCCTTTGCCCGCTCCAAAGGCCAGGAGTCTTCACTGCGCCACTGGTTCTCGCCCATCACGAAGATCTTGACCGGCTTTTCCGTGGCAAACTGATTCTGCTTGCCCTGAAACAAGTAATCGTACCAGTCGAGGGTGACGGGATCCCATTCATATTCCGAGGCAGCCGGCCCGAAATCGACTTCGCCGATCCGGCGGCCTCCGCCGGCATGGCCGCCGATATTCACCAGGAGTCTTTGCCCGGTGCGGGCTGCCTCGCTGCCGCCGTGGGCTTTAATCCCCACAAAGTTGCGCAGTGAGCCGTCCTGGAAGATGTCGTACCAGGAGGTGATGATAAGCCCGGGCACCTGAATCTTGTCGTAGTTCTCCTCGATGGCCCATTGCTTCCAGTAGCTGTCGTAATTCGGATGGTCGAGCCAGTCCTCGAAGTAGGGTGCGAGGGTGCGCGTGAGCCCCCCCGGGCCTGGCGCGATCTCGAAGTTGAAGAGCGGGTACTGTTTCAGCGGCAGAACACTGCTGCCGACGCGGGCGTTGGTGCCGCTGATCACGGCGCGGCTTAGCGTATCCTGCGCCAGTCCGGATGTCCACGACTCGTTGAACCACTGCTCGAAGGCGCCGCCTTGGTAGGTCCAGTTTTCGTGGTAGTTGCTGGCCGTGATCGAGGCGCAGATTCCAGCCAGATGCGGCGGATGGCCGATGGCGGCCAGCATCTGCGTGGCGCCCACGTAAGAGCCGCCAAACATACCCACCTTGCCGTTGGCGTGGGGCAGCGCGGCCACCCACTCGATGGTGTCGTAGCCATCGTCAGTCTCATGCTTGAAGGGATACCACTCGCCCTCTGAGCCGTACCGGCCACGCACATCTTGCACCACAACCATAAAGCCGCGTTCGACCGCCCGCCGCGCAAACGCGGCAGCGCCATCTTTGTTATAAGGCGTGCGCTGCAGCAGAACGGGGAATGGTCCATCCCCTGCTGGCCGGTAGATGTCGGCCATCAAGGTAACGCCGTCGCGGGTCTTTATGGCGGCATTGCGCTCCACCACCATGCTGGCGGCGGATTGGCCGACCGCTGCGGCGGACGGCAGCAGTACAAGCGCTAGAGCAAGCAGATAAGAAGTTTTTTTCAGCACAAATTTCTCCCAATCCATTCTATGCGTTTTGCGTGTATGGTTACATACGGCAGAAAAAATTCATTTTGTGAGGTTCTTGAGTGAGTCAATTGAATCGCAGGGGATTTTTAAAGGCTGCAGGCGCGGCAACCACGGGAACACTGTTGGGAACCAGGCTGCACGCTCTGGCCGGGATGCAAGCCGAGACGGGCAAGCCGGTTGCGGCCAACGATCATATTCAGATTGCGCTGATCGGCGCCGGCGGCCAGGGGCAGGGCGACACCAGGGTTGCGCTGCGCGTTCCAGGCGTGAAGCTGGTCGCGGTGTCCGACTGCTACGATGGCCGACTGGAGCACAGCAAGGAGATGTGGGGCAACGACATTTTTACCACGCGCGACTACGCGGAGATTCTGGCTCGCAAAGACATTGATGCCGTGATTGTGGGTACGCCCGACCACTGGCACAAAAAAGTATCCGTGGATGCGATGAAAGCCGGCAAGGACGTTTATTGCGAGAAGCCGATGATCCACCTCTATGCGGACGGGCCGGAGATGATTTCGACGGCGCGGTCAACCCAGCGGATCCTTGAGGTGGGCAGCCAGCGCGTCAGTTCGCTCGTCTATTTGAAGGCCAAGGAACTGTTGGCCGCGGGCGCCATCGGCCAACTGAATATGGTGACGGCGCACTGGGATCGCAATTCGACGATGGGCGCCTGGAGTTACACGGTTCCGCCGGATGCATCACCGGAAACCTGCGACTGGCCCCGCTTCCTGGGCACCGCGCCGAAGATTCCTTTCAGTGCGGAGCAGTTTTTCCAGTGGCGCAAGTGGAAGGCTTACGGCAGCGGCGTGGCCGGCGATCTGTTTGTGCACCTCTTCAGCGGCACCCACTTCATCACCGGCTCGCATGGGCCTACGCGCGGTATGGCCACTGGTGGGCTGCGTTTTTGGAAGGATGGGCGCGATGTGCCCGACGTGATGCTGGGCTTGTTCGATTACCCGGAGGGATTCAACCTGAGCTTGCGCGTGAACTTTGTGGACGGCGGAGAAGAGAGCGAAGGGCTGATCTTCACCGGCTCTGAAGGCACCATGGAGATCGGCGGCAACTTTGTGAGCGTAAGCCGCACACCGCGCGAGAAGGAACCGGGTTCCACCATCGGCACCTTTACTGAGGCGATGCAGAAGCAGTATCTCGAAGAGTACCGGAAGAAGTATCCGGCGGTGATTCCGGAGGAAGAACCTTCCGCGCTGTTCGAAAAATACGTTGCACCGCAGGGATACAGCGACAGCTACGATCACTTCAAGAATTTCTTTGCCGCGGTTCGTTCGCGGCAGCCGGTGGTGGAAGATGCGGTCTTCGGATTCCGCGCGGCCGGCGCGGCGCTGTTGAGCAACCTGAGCCTGGAGCGCGGAGCCGTCGTGAAGTGGAGTCCGGAGGAGATGAAGCTGGCGTAAAGCGGAGGGTAAGCGGCTCTTGCGCAGACCGGTATTCGTGGCGCCCCATCCTTTTCGCGGTCTTTGCGATAAGGGTGGGGCGCACGCGTCTTACATCCCTCCCTTGCCCAGTAGAATGCCGATGCCGTAAGTGACTGCGCCTTCGAGAGCGCCGACGGCAGTCATCTCCAGCCCCGAGGACCACCAGGAGCGGACGGTGATGAGCGACTTGGCCGCGCCCACGGCAAAGTGAGCGGCCAGTGAGATGACGGCGGCGGCGACGACCGCTTCGATTCCATTCAGGAAAAAGAAGGGAATGATGGGGATGGCCGCGCCGACGGCCGTGGAGAGAGCGCCGGAGCCGGCTGAAACCAGCGGATTGGCGAGCGCCTCTTCGCTGGTACCGAGCCGCTCGCCGGCCAGCGCGCGTAGCAGTTGATCGGAGTCATTGGCGATGTGGTTGACCATGTGCTGGGCGTCCTCTTCAGGCAGGCCCTTCACCTGGTAGTAGAGCGAGAGCAGTTCGCGGGCTTCGGGGCCGTTCATCTGAATGGCATCGCGCTCGCGGGTGATTTCGGCCTCGTAGATCTCGCGCTCGCTCTTGGCGGCCAAGTATGCCCCGGAGCCCATCGAGAGCGCCGAGGCGATGAGGCCGCTGAGTCCGGCCAGCAGCACATATTTGCTGTCACCGGCGGTGGCACCGCTGACGCCGCTGACGATGCCGAAGATGGCGCCGAGGCCGTCGTTGACGCCGTAGATGGCGTCGCCGATCCAGCTTCCCGGCTGCTTGCGGCCCTGCGCGCGCTTGGCCAGCATTTCATCCAGCACCGCCTGGGCACTGATCTTGTGCGCGCCCGCTGGAGCCTGGTAGTGGCCGCGCAAGAGCGAGCCAAGTTCCTTGTAGTGCTCCTTCTCATCCTCGATAACGTGTTCGAGAATGGCGATGGACTCCTCGTCGCCCAGCCCTTTGAGCTGCTCGCCGTAGCCGGCGATGGCGCGGCTTTCCTCAATCTCCAACCGGCGCAGGGCCATGCGAATGCCGCCGGCGCGGCTGGCCAGCGTATCGGCCTCGCCGCCGGGATTGCCGCGGTAGACCGGCTCGTCGCCTCCCAGTTCCGCGATGCGCCCTTGCCAGAGCGCTGCGTGCTCCCACTCGGCTCCCGCCAGGTGGCGCAACACCTGGGCGCGCACCGGATCAGTGTCTCGGTCGGCCAGCGCCTGATAGGTGTGGTAGCCCTCCATCTCGGCCAGCCAGTTGCCTTCCAGCGCATCCAGAACCCTCTTCCGTTTCGCGTCACTCAGTTTTCCGTTTGCCATTCATCTCTCCTTGCCGTGAGTTGAGAATAGCCCAATCCGGCCGCTTTGCGGTAGCTTACCTGCTCGCCGCGGAGGCTGCCACTTCCCCACAGCGGGCCTGAGCGTGTAGTGTTATCTACAGCAAAATTTCAGGATTCTTCTCTGATTCCCTCCGGTTTTGCTTGAGGACAGGAACAGCCCATTACCGGGCAATTATCTCTTGAAGAAGCGAGGAACACTTTTCGTGACAACCCAATCCAAACCATCCACGGCTCTCACGTCGCCCGGATACCTTGTTCCGTTCATCACCGTTACCGCGCTGTTTTTCATCTTCGGCTTCATCACCACGCTGAACATGGCGCTGGTGCCCCACCTGCGGTCGATCTTCGATTTGCAGCACGGATGGGCGATGCTGGCCGAGTCGGCCTTCTTTCTGGCCTACTTTGTCTTCTCGGCTCCAACCTCCAAGCTGATCGAGCTGATCGGCTACAAGCGTACGATGGTGGTTGCGCTGCTCGTTCAGGTGGTGGGCTGCCTGATGTTTGTTCCCGCCGCCAGGCTGATCAGCTTTCCGCTCTTCCTCACCGCGGTCTTCGTGGTGGGAGCGGGCGTGACGGCCTTGCAAACCGCGGCCAACCCCTATGCTTCGATCCTCGGACCGGAGAGCACAGCGCCCATCCGCCTGACCCTCGCGCAAGCCTTCAACTCCATCGGCTGCACCCTCGCTCCGCTGGTTGCCGGAGCTTTTATTCTGACCGAAACAGACTCCAGCGCCAGCAAGGCCAGCGTCGCCGATACGGTGCGGCTGCCTTATATCTTCATCGCCGGCGGGCTGCTGATTTTGGGGCTTGCGGTGGCGTTTTCCCGCCTGCCCGCGGTTGCTCTTCCTTCGGCTTCCAGTGTTCACAAGCAGAGTGGCAGCATCTGGGGTTACAAGCACACGGTGCTGGGCGCGCTGGGAATTTTCTTCTATGTGGGCGTTGAAGTGGGCTTGGCTTCCATCGCGGTGAACTACTTTACGACGCAGGGCGTGAGCAGCGCCAAGATCGCATCCTTCCTGCTTTCGCTCTACTGGCTCGGCGCGCTGGTGGGCCGCCTGCTGGGCACCTGGATTCTGACCAAGATTCAATCGGGCAAGCTGCTGGGCCTCTTCGGCTTTGCCGCCGCCGCCTCCATCGCTCTCTCGATGGTTTCCGGCGGCCAGGTCGCCATCTGGACTCTGGTTCTCTGCGGCTTCTTCAACTCCATCATGTTCCCGAATATCTTTGCGCTGGGCATCAAGGGCCTTGGCCCGATGACAAGCAAGGGATCGGGACTCATCATGACCGCCGTCGTCGGCGGCGCTGTGGTTCCATGGATGATTGGCGAGCTGGCCGACAGAGTCACCAAGTATTACGCGGCCGCTCACAACCTCGAGACTATCCCCGGCGGATTGGCCGACAAGGTTGGCATTCAATGCTCCTTCGTGATTCCGGTCATCTGCTACCTCTTCATCGCCTACTACGGGCTGTGGGGATCCAAGCCTACCAAAGCTGTCTCCGCGTAGTTTGTATCCGTCGTTGACCGAAGGCCCTTTGGCGAAAAGCTGAAGGGCCTTCGGGCTTTTGCGCATCGAGAGATTAGTCCTTCTTCTTGTAGAGATCATTTTGTGGTTTCCCACCCATTTCACAAAAAACGTGAAATGGATGGGGCACGGAGCTTTCTTACACGATCAACGAGAATGCTACAGAGCCTCCGGCAGGCCCGCGGCAAACTCCTCATTGAGCCACTGGCTGAAAGGATCAAGCTCCTCGTCGCGGCCGAGAAAGTCGCGCACCATCTGACGGCCCGGCTTGGAGCCGCCTTGTTCGAGCACGGTCTTGCGGTAGCGGCCGCCGGCCTCGCAACCCAACAGGTCGGCGGGATCGAATTGCGCGAAGAAGTCCAGCGCGATGACCTTGTCAAATGCGTATGTGTAGTAGTTCGACGAGTAGCCGGTCAGGTGGCCGAAGCTGGCGTACATTCGATTGCCCGCAAGCCACGTCCAGGGTTGCATGCTCTCATAGAGCCGCCGCGTAGTCTCGTCGAGGTCGATGGCCGCCGGGTCGTGATCGTGCAGGTCGAGCGAGAGCGTGGTGTAGTAGAGCTGCGAGCGCACCCAGTCAGCGCGGCCGAAGGCGCCTGCGAGTTTCATTTTTCTGATGATCTCGGAGGGCAGCGTCTCGCCCGTTTGATAGTGGCGCGCGAAGGCTTGCAGCAGCTTTTCGTCGCGGAAGAACTCTTCGAGCATCTGCGAAGGCACCTCGATGAAGTCGCCCTCGGTGGCAAAGCCGCTGATGCCGGCCCACTCGGTTTGGCCGCCGAGAATGGCGTGCATCAGGTGGCCGAACTCGTGGAAGAAGGTGACCACGTCGGAGTATTGCAGCAGGCCGGGATCGGATTCACTGCTTGATGGAAAGTTGCAGATGAGCGCGGCTTCAGGCAGCGCGCGACCGCGCACGCCGGTGACGATGGGCGCGGCGGAGAACCACTTGTCCTTGCCCTCGCGCGGGTGCATATCGAGATAGAAGCGGCCCACGCGCCGGTCGCCGTCAAAGACATCGTAGACCGAAACGTCTTTGTGCCACGCGGGCGCGGTAGATGGGCGGAAGTCGATCTTGAAGAGGCGCGCGGCGGTCTCCAGCACTCCAGCCTCGACCTGCGCATAGGGAAAATACGGGCGCACCGATTGCGAATCGAAGTCGAAGGC
>Ga0181529_10003034_pt1 | contig 19535 bp, 17 predicted proteins | sample PEATcosm2014_Bin_36_FD_119763 | JGI IMG/M metagenome (GOLD analysis project Ga0181529, IMG submission 119763) | Peatland microbial communities from MTU Mesocosm Facility, Houghton, MI, USA - PEATcosm2014_Bin10_30_metaG | ecosystem: Environmental > Terrestrial > Soil > Wetlands > Peat | place... | reverse complement strand
GGCGAGCTGGGCGCCGTTCTTGATGTCGGTACCCACCGCGGACATGCCGCCCGACAGCGGGCTCTGGGTCGCGATCTTGATGATCTTGGCCTTGGGAGCGCATCCCATGAACAGCACGGACAGGGCGGCGATCACGCACAGGACGACGAGAATTCGCTTTCGCATCTTCCTTCCTCCTTGGACTTTACGAATATCGGCGCGCCGTGCAGCCCTTTCCCCTTGCTCCAGGGTCTGCTCGTCGCCTCTCAATATCGAGGGCGAGTCTAGAAGGTGGAACGGAGAGTCGTCAAGATTGTTTCTCGCATTGCCTGACCTTTTTTGTAGATTTATCGACAAATCCGTAGGCGGTTCCGGATAAAGCCCTCGGAATCGTCGTTTTTCCGGTTATCTAAATGATGTCGAGGGCGGCCAGGGCCAGCACGGAGGCGGCCAAGGCCGCGGTCTCCGTTTTCAGGATGCGGCTCCCGAGGCTCTTCCCGGAGAAGCCTTCCGAACGGAGGGCGGCTAGCTCGGTCTCGGTCCAGCCTCGCTCGCTGCCCACTGCCAGAGTCACCGGCGGCCTCAGGCCAGGGCTCGAGGATCGCGCGAGGTAGGCTCCCATCGGCTCCGAGTCCCCGTACGGGTGCAAGAAAATCCGATCGCCGAGAGCCTCGCCCGAGCTCTCCCGCGAAGCGAGAGCCTCGAGGCAGAGCCGCAGGCTCCAATGCCTGAACACTTTCGGGAGCCGCGGATTCCCGGCCTGCTCGGCCCCCTCGATCAAAGGTCGGCGAAAAGCCTGGTCCTTGAAGATGGCGCTCATCGCGTAGGACTTCTCGCCGAGCTCCGTGCCCGTCAGGTGGATCTCCGCAAGGCCGAGGCTCGTGAGCTCCTTGAGGATCCTCGCCGCCTGGATGGGCCGCGGAAAGCCCAGCACCAGGCGCACCGGGGCGAGGGCGGGAGCCAGGCCGGCGGGGCCGTCGAAGGCCTCGAAATCGAGGACGAGGCCCGAGTCTCCCAGCTCCCGCACGATCGCCTCTCCGAGAGGCCCGTCGACCATTCCAGCCGCCAGGGACTCCCCCGGCGCCTTCTTGAGCACCTTCTTGACATGCTCCCATCTTCTGTCTCCCCTCGGGATCAGGGAGCCGCTCTCGCCTTCCTCGAGGAGGAGGATGTTCACGCCAGGATTTCGCCGGCGGAGACGCTCGCTTCCGGGGGAATGGGGTCGAAGCAATCGCCGTCGAAGGCGAGGGCCTCGAAGGGACTGCCGTCGGGGCATTCGACGGTGGGCTCGCCGTAGGTGGAGACCTCGGCCTCGTAGTCGACGCCCTCGACGGCGAAGCCGTGGAGGTTCAGGAAGTCGAGCTTGAAGCCCTCGATATCGGCGAGCTCGGCGAGGTTCTCCTCGCGCAGCCTGGCCAGCCGGGCGGACACCTCGGCCTGGACCGAGGCTCCCATCTCGAGCTCGTCGATGCGGATGCGCCCCTCGGCGTCGACGGGGGCCGCGCGCGGTCCCTCGACGGTCCGGTAGAGCCGCTCGCGGAAGAGCCGATCGATCTGCGCGATGCAATCCTCGTGGATGCCCCGCTCCTTCATCACCTTGTACAGGATCGATACGTAGAGGGGGATGACGGGGATCACCGAGCTCGCCCTGGTGACCAGGGCCTTGTTGATCGAGACATAGGCCGAGAGCCCCTCTCTCGAGGCCGCGGCTATGCGCTTGGCGGTCGCCTCGAGATGGGCCTTGGCCGCCCCGATGGTGCCGTCCCGGTAGATCGGCCAGGAGAGATCGGGCCCGATGTAGGAATAGGCCACCGTGGCGGCCCGCGGGGCCAGAAGGCCGGCTTCGCCGAGGGCCTCGATCCAGAGCTCCCAGTCCTCGCCGCCCATCACCTTGACGGTATGCGCGATCTCGGCCTCGGTGGCGGCCTGGACCTCCGCGAAGGAGAGCTCGCCCGTGAAGACATCGACGTTCCTGCCGCGGTAGGCGCCGCCTATGGGCTTGATCACCGAGCGATAGAGCTCCCCCGTCTCCGGGTCGACTCGCACGGGCGAGGCCAGGGAGTAGATCACGAGGTCGAAGGCGATGCCCATCTCGCGGGCGGCCGCGACGACCGAGGCCTTCGTGTCCTTGGAGAAGGCGTCCCCGTCGAGGCTGCGCGCGAGGAGGCCCGACGAATCGGCGGCCTCTTCGAAGGCCCGGTTGTCGTACCAGCCGGGCGTGCCCGTCGAGCTGTCCGAGGGCGAGCGCTCGAAGGAGACGCCGAGCGTCGCCGCACCGAAGCCGAAGGCGGCCGAGATCCTCGAGGCGAGGCCGTAGCCCGTGGAGCAGCCGATGACCAGGACGGCCTTGGGGCCCTCCAGGCGGTCGTAGGCCTGCCGCCTGCCGAGCACGTAGGCGATCTGGCGCCGGGTTTCCCTGGCGCAGCCGACAGGATGGGCGTTCAGGCAGATATTGTTCCGTACCATGGGCTTGAGTATCATTCGTCCCCTCCGGCGATCGAGATCCACTCGGCCTCGACCGCGATCTCCTCACCGACGTAACCTGAGCCTTTCTGGTGCACGATGCGCGGCGTCGCGCGCAGGTTCTCGATCTCGGCCCGGAAGGTCTCCCCGGGCCTCACCTGCCTGCGGAACCGGGCCTCCCTGATCTTGGCGAGGAAGAAAGTCCCCAGGCCGACGATCCCCATCTTGCGCACGCCGACTCCCCCGCACTGAAACATCGACTCGAGGAGGATGACTCCCGGCACGACGGGGTAGCCGGGGAAATGCCCGCCGAAGAAGGCCTCCTCGGGCCTGAAAAAACGGTAGCCGACGATGCGCCCGCCCGCGACCTCGACCCTATCCGCGAAAAGGAAGGGCGGCCTATGCGGGAGGAAGCCGAGGATCTCGACCATCGCCTCCTCGTCGGTCATGGCCGCCGGCGATTCGGCCACGCTCATCGGGCCCGCCTGAAGACGATGATGCCGTTGTGCCCGCCGAAGCCGAGGGAGGCCGAGGCGGTGGCCTCGACATCGAGCTTGCGGCCTACGTTGGGCACGTAGTCGAGGTCGCAGCCCGCCTCGACATCGGGGTGATCGAGGTTGATGGTCGGGGGCACGAAGCCCTCCTCGATGGCCTTCACGCAGGCGAGGGCCTCGATGGCCCCGGCGGCCCCGAGCATGTGGCCCGTCATGCTCTTGGTCGAGGAGATGGCGAGCCTCTTCGCGTGCTCGCCGAAGGCCTTCTTGACCATCAGAGTCTCGGTGGGATCGTTGATCTGGGTCGATGTGCCGTGGGCGTTGTAGTACGCGATGTCCGAGGGAGAGAGGCCCGCGTCCTCGAGGGCCAGGGCGATGGCCCTCGCCCCGCCCGTGCCTTCGGGATCGGGGGCCGTGAGGTGGTAGGCGTCGCAGGTGGCTCCGTAGCCGGCGAGCTCGGCATAGATCCTGGCTCCCCTGGCCTTGGCCTTGTCCCAGTCCTCGAGGACGAGGGCGGCCGCGCCCTCGCCCATGAGGAAGCCGTCGCGGTCCTTGTCGAAGGGACGCGAGGCCTTCTCGGGCCTGTCGTTGAAGGCGGTGCTCAGGGCCTGGAGGCGGCAGAAGCCTCCTATGGCGAACTCGGTGATGGCAGCCTCGGCGCCGCCCGCGACGACGGCGTCGCAGCGCCCCGCGCGGATGAGGTCGAGGGCCTGGCCGATGGCGTCCGTGCTGGAGGTGCAGGCGGTGACGGCCGTGTAGGCCGGCCCGAGGATGCCCAGGCGCATCGCTATGTTGGCGGGGCCCTCGTTGGAGATCATGAGCGGCACGGTCAGGGGGAGCATGCGTCCGGGGCCGGCCTCGAGCAGCTTCTGGTGCGACTCCATCATGACCTCGATGCCGCCGATGCCGATGCCGAACAGGGTGGCCACCCGCTCAGGGGAATAGGGAAGCTTGGGGGCCGGGGAGCCTTCCGGAGCCGCGAAGCCCTCGCCCAGATTAGCGTCGCGCCAGGCCTGGACGGCCGCCGCGACGGCGAATTGGGTGAAATTGGCCATCTTCCTGGCGTCCTTCTTTTCCATATATAGCGAAGGGTCGAAGCCCTTGACCTCGGCGGCGATCCTCGCGTCGGTCCTCGAAGCATCGAATCGGGTGATCACTCCGGCGCCGGAGCGGCCTTCCTTGAGGGAGGTCCAAAAGCTGGCCACATCGTTGCCCACCGGGCTGATCACGCCGAGGCCGGTCACTGCGACTCTCCGTTTCATCTGCTATTCCTCCTGAAGGTTGTCCCTGTCAAATGTACCCTTTTTGGCCTCGCCTTGGCGAGCCATCCTACCAACGGATAACGCTCGCCCCGTAGGTCAGGCCCGCCCCAAAGGCGATGAGCATGACCAGCTCGCCCTTTTTGAGGAGGCCCTTGCCCTCCATCTCGCAGAGGGCTATGGGTATGCTCGCCGCCGATGTGTTCGCGTACTCGTCCATGTTCATATAGAAGCGCTCCTCGGGGATGCCGAGGCGCTTGGCGGCCGCCTGGACGATGCGGGCGTTGGCCTGGTGGGGCACGATCCAACGGATCTCGTCCAAGGAATAGACGCTGGCGTGCATGATCCTCTCGATCAGCACGGTGATGGACTTGACCGCGAAATTGTACACGTTCTTGCCGTTCATGAATATCGTGGGCGAAATCGGGGCCTGTGGCTCGAAGGTCTTGGTTCTCTCCTCCTGGACGAGGACAAGGTCCTGGGACCCGCCCCCGTCGGCCCCGAGGATGCTTTTGAGCACGCCTCGTCCCCCCTCCTGGATCCGTGAGAGGACGGCCGCCCCGGCCCCGTCGCCGAAGAGGACGCAGGTGGACCTGTCCTTCCAATCGGTCACCCGCGAGAGGATCTCGGCCCCGATGACGAGGGCGTGCCTGCCCTGGCCCGACTCGAGGAGGCCTGTGGCCACTTGGAGGGCGTAGATGAAGCCCGTGCAGCCGGCGGCGATGTCCAGGGCTGCGCAGCCGTGGGCGCCCAGCTTGTCCTGGACGAGGCACGCGGTCGAGGGGAAGCCGAAGTAGTCCGGCGTAGCCGTCGCGACGATGATATAGTCGAGCTCATGGGGGCCGATCCCCGCCTTGTCGAGGGCCTGGCGGGCGGCATCGGCCGCGAGATCGCTCGTCACCATGCCGTCGGCCGCGAAATGGCGGGCGCCTATGCCTGTGTGCGAACGGATCCACTCGTCCGTGGTGTCGACCATGGCGGCGAGCTCGTCGTTGGTCACCCTGCGCTCGGGAATATGGACCCCCATCGATCGAATCACGACGGACATGCGCTCCTCCTCGCCTTGCTATCTTGGAAAACCCCTGATTTCGACCTATTGAATTGACAAATCACGGAATATTGTCATATCACGTAGGATACTGATCTGTTGAGAAAAGTCAATACGACAAAATATGGCAAAATGTCTCATAGATTTACCACTTTGTGGCTGATCTACGAGGGTGCGGATAATTGAATCCAACGCTACCTGCCGGTTCGCTGGCATTCGACGGTGAGGCGACAAGCTTCGAGAAGCACGTCCCCAACGCTTCGGCGGTCGCGGCCTACGATTCAGCTGCAGGGTGGATCTCGTGCTCGAGCGGGATAGCTGCGTCCTAGTCGTGCTCCGTCCCTTAACCCGCAGAGATGGACTTCGCGTTTTCTGGGACGAGCGTCCCGGCCGCCCGAACCGTAGGCCCAGGCGGCCGGCCTTTCCTACTCCACCTCGTCCGCCAGGGCCACATTCTTCGATTCTGAGGGCAGGGAAACGGCTCCCGCCCCCGCGAGGACATAGGCGATGGCGAAGACGGCGAGGGGAACGAAGATCGATTTCCCGATGACCATCGCCCCGATCGATGGGGCGATGACTCCGGCTATCCTCGTCATCGCGCTCGCCGTGCCTATGCCCGTAGTGCGTATGGAAGTCGGATAGGCCTCGGGCGTGTAGGCGTAGAGGGCTCCCCAGGCGCCGAGGGCGAAGAACGAGAGCAGGATCGCCGAGGCGACGACCGAGGCCGGCGTGGCGGCCACGGCGAAGATCCAGGCGAAGAGACCGCTCGCGACGAGATAGGCCCCGAGAGTCCAGCGCCTGCCCCAGCGCTCGATCAGCCAGGCAGCGGAGAAATAGCCCGGGACCTGGGCCAGGGCCAGGATAAAGGAGTTCAGGTAGACCGAGGGCAGGGCGAAGCCTTTGGTCCGGAACCAGCTGGGCAGCCAGGTGAAGATTCCATAATAGCCGATGGAGATCAGGAACCAGATGAGCCAGAGGAGGAGGGTCGTCCTCCGGAGCTTGGGGGCGAGGAGGCTGGCGAACCCCGTCTTGCCCTTGGCTGCCGGCGCGACGAGCTCGCCCTCCGGCATCGAGGTCCGGTTGGCGGCGGCCACACGCTCCAAGACGGATCGAGCCTCCGCGATGCGGCCCCTGGAGAAGAGGTACCTCGGCGACTCGGGCACCCCGCTCCTCACCGCGAGGAGTATGAAGGCGGGCAGGGCCGAGACGGCGAACATCCAGCGCCAGCCGAAGTTGGGAAGGACGAGCCAGGCTATGAGCGCCGCCAGGATCGATCCGAGGGCCCAGAAGGCCTCGAGGTAGACCAGTCTCCTGCCCCTGTTCTCGGGAGGAAGATATTCGGAGAACATTCCGTAGTCGACGGGTAGGGCGCCCCCGACTCCGACGCCGGTGAGGAGGCGCAAGCCCAGGAACCACCAGTATCCGGGGGAGAGAGCCGAGAGGGCTCCGAAGACCGAGTAGAAGGCGATGGTGAGGACGAAGCAGATCCGCCGCCCGACTCGGTCGGCGAGCCTGCCCCAGACGACCGCGCCCATGATCATGCCGACGAAGATGGCGGTGGCCAAGAGCCCCGTCTGGGCAGGCGAAAGAGCCCATAGCTTGGCGAGGGAAGGCATGGCGAAAGACACGAGGAGGACTTCCATCGCGTCGGCGGCCCAGCCGAGCCCGCAGATAAGGAGGAGTTTTCTTTGGAAGCGCCCGTAGCCTACGGCCCCGAGCGCCTCTTCGTAGGGAAGAGTCCGCATAGTCGCGCCCCTTGGTGAGAGGATGGGCCCCGTGCAATCGCGTCGAGAAACCGTAGCCTCTTCGCGGTCGCGCCGGGCGGGGCGTCGCGGCGTCGCGGTTCGGAATTTACTGCGACCGGCGCATCGTGTCAATAAAGGGGATTATGGCCGCGCCTACTGCGCCGGCTCAGCCGGTCGAGCCGGCTCAGCCGGTCGAGCCGGCTCAGCCGTAGCTGTGCAGGCCCGAGAGCAGGAAGTTGACGCCGAAGAAGGTGAAGACCGTGCACAGGAAGCCCGCCACCGAGATCCAGGCCGGCAAGGCGCCCGTCCTGCGCCTCGTCAGCCTGACGTGGAGATAGAAGGTATACACGAGCCAGGTGATCAGGGCCCAGGTTTCCTTCGGGTCCCAGGACCACCAGGAGCCCCAGGCCCGCTCCGCCCAGACCATGCCGAACACGAGGGCGCCGGCCGTGAATATTGGATAACCGAGCGCCACGGCGGTGTACGTGAGTCTGTCGTACTCGGCCCTCCTGGCCTCGTCCCTGCTGAGGAGCCAGGCCAGGGAGGCGACGAAGGCCATGACGAAGAACGACTCGCCTATAAAGGCGAGGGCGACGTGGGCGATGAGCCAGCCCGAGCGCAGGGCCGGGATGGGCGCCAGGACCTCCTTGGGGGCGATCGGGGAGCTCGCGACCGACAGGAGGGCGAGGGCGACGACAGTGCCGCCGAACTGCGCCAGGGGCAGGTAGGCCAGCCTCTTCTGCGAGCGATAGCCGAAGGCGAAGGCGCAGACGACCATCGCGTAGAAGGCGAGCGATTCGAAGGTTCCGGTCAGGGCTGGGAAGCCTATGGTCAGGCTGCGCCCGACGATGAGGCCGGCCAGGATGAGCGCGGCGGCGAGGAGGAGCCAGTGCGAGAACCCTTCCGGCCGCGAAGCCCTTCTTAGCGCGAAGACGGCCTGCAGCATGGCCGAGACGAGGATCAGGCCCAGGGCGAACGTGGCCAGGATGCTCATCCGAGCGCCTCCTTGAATGCGCGAGCGAAGCTTAGGCCTAGGCCCGCGACCATGAAGGCGAGCGCGGCCGCGACCAGCGCGAAGAACCTGTCGCGCACCATCAGGAGGCCGGACACCTCGATCGGGCGGATCCCGAGGATCGCGAAGCCTCCGATGCCGTCGCCGGCCTTGACTCGCTCTTCCCGCTTCCCGCCCGAGCCGGTAAAATCGACCCTGGCCTCGTCGGCGCCGACCTCCGCGACCTCGAGCTTCCCGCTCGCCGTATCCATTTCCTCGCCCGGCCCGAGGGCCTTTTCCCCGCCCTCGGGAGCCCGTACGAGGAGCGTGTCCTCGATCCCGTGGGACATTTGGTAGATGGAGATGCCGCGATAGGTCAATGGATGGTTGACGCGGATTGGGAACGAGGCGATGGCCAGGTCGCCGTCGCGGCGAATTTCGACGGTGCTCGTCCACTCCTTGGGCCGGCCGTCGACGTACTTCTCGGACGTGAACGCCACGAGAGACAGGACCGCAGCGCCTGGAAGCTCGATACGGTCGCCGACCGCGAGCTGGGCCACTCCGCTCTCCCGGTCGGCCGAGCTCAAGAGCGCCCCGATGAACAGGAGGATGAGGCCGAAGTGGATCAAGTCGGGCCCATAGCGACGGGGGATCGCGCCGGAGATCTCCCTTTCCAGGCGCCTGATCGAGCAGGCGGCCAGGTTGAGGAAGAAGAGCCCGAGGGGCGCGAGGAAAATCGCCGACCTGAAGAAATGCTCATAGCCGAGGAAAAGCAGGATGGCCGCGAGGGGAGCCGGGAAACGCGCGTAATAGAGCTGGGGCCCAGCTCCCTGAGGCAGGAGAGTCGCTACGAGGCAGGCGATCGTCAGGTAGACGATCAGGATCGCCGTGAGCTTGAGCGAGGAGGCGGCCGCGGCGATTCTACGCACGACGGGAGGATATACGAGCGCCGCCGCAGGGTCAACGGCGCCAACGCTCCATATATGGACTCCGCTTGACCGCGAACGGCACTCGTCGTACGGTTGGGGCGTTACGACCCCGGGACGCCGCTGCGAGCGGGTCGCCCGCATCAGCAGGTCGCCCGCATAAATGGGTCGCCGACTCGAGGAGTAAGCGATGAGGGAAATCCTGAGTCTGAATTCCGGGTGGCGCTATATCGCGGAATTCGAGGACGAGTACGTCGCGGCCGGGGCCGACCTCTCAGGCTGGGAGCGCGTCTGCCTGCCTCACGCCAATCGGGAGATGCCTCTCAACGGCTTCGACGAGAGAGCCTACCAGTTCGTCTCCTGCTACGCCCGCGATCTCGACCTGCCCTCCCTCGCCGGCGGCAGGCGCGCCTTCCTCGACTTCGAAGGCGTCATGTGCGCCTGCGAGCTTTGGATCGACGGCCGTCGGGCCGGATCCCACATCGGCGGCTATACGCCCTTCAGCCTCGAGATCACCGACCTGGTCCAAGGGCCCGGTCCCCATCGCCTCGCGGTCAAGGTCGACTCCACGGAGCGGGTCGATGTTCCGCCCTTCGGCCATGTCGTGGACTATCTCTGCTTCGGCGGCATCTATCGGGAAGTCGCCCTCCGAGTGCAGGAGCGGGCCCTGCTCGCCGATTGCTTCGTCCGGCCCCTCGACGCGCTCGCCGCGAGGAAGCGCGTCGAGGCGGACGCGGAGCTGGACGCGCGGCTCCCCAAGCAAGGGGAGGGCGCCCATTATGGGAGCGGGGCATTTTCCCTCGAGGCCCGGCTCCTCGACGGGGGCCGCCTCGTCGCCGAGAGCGCTGCCGCGCCTTCGCTCGTCGACGGCCGCGCCTCGGCCCAGCTAGAGCTGAGCGGCCTCGAGGACTTGGAAATCTGGGACATAGAGCACCCCGCGTTGTACGAACTCGAGCTCGTCCTGCGCGAGGGCGGCGAGGCTGTCGATCGGCTGACGCGCCGCATCGGCTTCAGGCAGGCCGAGTTCAGGAAGGAGGGCTTCTTCCTCAACGGCCGGCTCCTGGGCCTGCGCGGCCTCAATCGGCATCAGGCCTGGCCCTACGTCGGCTACGCGATGCCCGCGCGCGCCCAGAGGCGGGACGCAGAGATATTGAAGCGGGAGCTCGGGGTCAACATCGTCCGCACCAGCCACTACCCGCAGTCGAGGCACTTCCTCGACGCCTGCGACGAGCTGGGCCTCCTCGTCTTCGAGGAGCTCCCCGGCTGGCAGCACATCGGCGACGCGGCCTGGAAGGACGCCGCCTGCTCGGCCTTGGAGGAGATGATCAGGCGGGACAGAAGCCGGCCCTCGATCTGCCTCTGGGGGGTGAGGATCAACGAATCGAGGGACGACCACGACTTCTACGCGCGGACCAACGCTCTCGCGCGGGCCTTGGATCCGACCAGGCAGACAGGGGGCGTCAGGTACCTCGAGAAGAGCGAGCTCCTCGAGGACGTCTACACCTTCAACGACTTCGTCCACTCCGGCGGAAAGACCGCGCTCAAGCGGCCTCGGAGAGTCGCGGGACGCCGCCGCGTCCCCTACCTCGTCACCGAGCACAACGGGCACATGTTCCCCACCAAGCGCTTCGACGGCGAGGAGCGCCTCATGGAGCACGCTCTCCGCCACCTCCGCGTCCTCGAGGCCGCCAGCGCCACGCCGGGCATCGCGGGCGCCATCGGCTGGTGCGCCTTCGACTACAACACCCACAAGGACTTCGGCTCGGGCGACAGGGTCTGCTACCACGGAGTCATGGACATGTTCCGCGTCCCCAAGTACGCGGCCGCCGTCTACGCGAGCCAACGGCCCCCAGCCTCGGGCATCGTGCTCGAGGCGGCATCGATCTTCGCCAAGGGCGAGAGGTCGGCGGCCCGGCTCCTCCCCGTCCAGGTCTACACGAACTGCGACGAGATCGAGCTCTACCGCAACGGAATCAGGATCGGGCGCTACCTCCCCGCCCATGGCGAGTACCCCTGCCTCGAGCATCCACCCGTCGTCATCCGCGACCTCATCGGGGACCAGCTCGAAGGCACGCGATTCTCGCGCCGGGACCAGGCGGCCGTCCGGCGCTTGGCCGGCAAGGTGCTGGCCGAGGACCTCGGCGCCCTCTCCTGGCTCGAACTCCTCCGCCTCGGCGCGATCTTCCTCAAGTACCGCATGAGCATGGTCGATGCCGAGGCCCTGATCGGGCGCTACGCCCTCGGCTGGGGCCAGGCCGAGGACCATTTCGAGATCGCCGGCCTGGTGGGAGGGAAAGAAGTCGCGAGGAGGCGCTACGGCGGCGACGCCTACGCGGCCACGCTCGCCATCGAAGCGGAGGACTCGAGGCTCTCCGCGGGCGATTGGGACACGACGAGGGTCCTGCTGAGGCTCGAGGACCAGTACGGCAATCTCTGCCCCTTCGCCGCCGAGGCGATCGAAGTCTCGGTCTCCGGACCGGCCTCGGCTATCGGCCCGACGCGGCTTCCCCTCATAGGAGGCTGCGCCGCCTTTTGGCTCAGGACCACGGGCGAGCCGGGGAGGATCGAGGTCAGGGCCCGGGGAAGCCGCTTCGATTCCGAGACGCTCGGGATCGAGGTCCGCGTCGACTCGACATTATGATGCCCGTGTCATGGAGCGACGGCGCACAAGAATATTTCGCTCCAATTCAAGAATATTAATCTTGGACGAAGGATAGCGCCCATTTCATTTTCGCGTCCAAGGCTGGTGGAATTTACCAGACCGGACTTGACGCCGCCAGGCGGGACAGTATCATTGCGTCTATGTCGAGAGGCGGGACCCGCGGCTCCCCGCGAAGCGGCGACTGGCTTCTCTTCAGGAAATTTTCTCATAAAATTCGGAATCAAGAGGTAGGGCACATGAAAATCCATCCCTTCGTTTTTATCTTCTTGCTCGGCGCCCTCGCCTTCGCTCAGACGCCCGACAATCGAGGCTACGATCAGATCGCTGCCGTCCCGAACAAGACCGTCGTCGACTATTTCCTCCTTTGCCCCGACATCGTCCTCAAGACCTACGATCCGGGGACGCCCGCCGAGCTCGCGCTCGCTCGCGTGGATGATAAGCTCGATACGAAGGGAGCGGACCTGGACTTCAGGAAGAGCCTCCTCGCGAAAGGCGCCCCGGCGCGGGGCCTCGTCGTATCCTCGGCGCTCGTGGACCAGAAGAACGCCTACATCAAGATCGAAGGCACTCATCAAGGCCGCTGGAAATTCAGCCTGGTCTTCGTCTACTTCGAGCGGGCGGACAAGACCCGGATCCCCGCCCTGAGCTACCATTACACGGGCATGGAGGAGATCGAGGACTACCATCTTTTCTTCGATATCAGCGACGGGTCCTGGAAGGCCATCCCGGACGAACGGCTGTTCCCGCCCATCTCCGAAAAGCCCCTCCTGCCCTACGTGGGCGAGGGCGATACATCGACCACGGCGTGGATACTCGAGGACCTGCCCCGTTACGGCACGACCGTCCGGTTCCTGCCCAGGCGCCAGTCCCTTGAGGGACAGGGCGATCCCAAGCTCGCGACCGCCGACGACTATCTCCAGAAACTCGCTCCCTACGCCTTGGAATGCGCCTGGGACAAGACCCAGGCGAGATTCGCCGAACCCAAGCCGGCCCTGGCCGACAAGTCCGACGTCCCCCAAGGCAAGGCCACGGCGGCCGACATCTTCGCCATCCTGCCTATCAGCGGGGACGCCGATTCCCTTTCCCTCGACCTCAAGACCCGGCGGGCCGCAAGGGACGCGTGGAAGAGCTCTGCCCACGACACCAAGAGCGGCGCCACGGCTTTCTTCAGCTGGACCGAGGATCCCGATGAGGGGAAGGGCGGGGTCACGATCAAGCTCCTCGGGCAGTTTAAGGGGTTCCCCCTGTTCGCGGCCGTCGATTGGGAAGAGGAGATATATAATTTACGCACGCTGATCTATCACGCCGACACGGGCCTCCTCGAGCCCGTGAGCCTGTTCCGGCCCTCGGTCAAGGACTTCTACAAGGGCTCGCGCGCGAAGGAAGCATCTAAAATGTGGCCGCAGAACGATCCAAGCTGTCTATTCGACATGGAAGAAGGTAGCGACTCCATCGGAGCCCAGCTCGATGCCTACCACGACGAGAGCGTCAGGGAATACCCCCCCGATGTGACCCTGAGCCTCCGCTGGGACGACGCGAGCGCTTCGTTCCTCCAGAGCGAACAAAAATTCACTATGTAGCTTGGGGCGGGTCGAAAAGAATCGGGGGCGTATGGACGCGTCGAGCGGGCTTGCGTTCGGCGGCCCGACAATGTCGCAATATTGGAGCGGGGCGAGCGCCGCGCAAGTCGCGACGGGATCCTTGCGGAGGCGACGCGAATGCGTAAGCTAGCGGTGCTGCTTCTCTGCCTTTCGGCCTGTGCGGCCTTGGCCGCGCAGGATGGCCAGCCCTGGGACGGACCGTCGGCGGGCATCGTGATCAGCGACAAGGTCAGGATCCGGGAGGGCCCATCCGTGTCGGCTAGGATCGTCGCCGTCGCCAACACGGGGGATCTTTTCCAGATCGACGGCAGGTCCGACGACTCCGTCTCGCTCGGGCAGGGCTACGATAAGACCTGGTGGTACCGGATAGTCCTGCCGGAAAACGAAGGTTGGATCTATGGAGCCTTCCTCTATCTCGAGGCGAAGCCGGTCCCGAACGATGCCATCGTCACCCAAGAGGGCGATGTGTATTTCAACGGCGCGAAAGTCAAGCTGACGCCCTGCTATTATCTGCCGACTCCGGATCACGGGAACGATCCCTCGGCGGAGCCCGATTACGACGACCAAACCCTGGTCCTCCTCCGCGATATTTCGGAGGACCCTTACGACGGGCCGCTTTGGTGGGTACGGCTCCCGAAGGACAAGGCGCAGGAAGCGCACGTGAGCACCACTCCCGACGGATGGCTCTTGCTGACGAGCAACATGGGCTTCGACGAGTACGTGAAATCGCTGAAGGCCATGGACGGCGGGCAAGATCTGCTCCTGACCCTCGTGCAGCGGACGAATGGCGGGAACGAATATACGATCTGGTTGACCTGCGGTCTTGTCGCGACCTCTCGCTTGCGCTACCTCGTCGTGCGGTCAGTCCATGTCGACGAGCTGGGTATGTGAATGGACGAGGTACTCTAGAGCCGCCGGCTATCCCGCTGGCCTCGGCCGGGCTTTCGCGCCGCTCTAGACCGAAGGCTGCCCTCAAGTTCGAGTAGATCGCGCTCCAGAGCCTATCCACGGCCTCCTTCCGGGCTTCGGTCGAATGGGAAAAGCCGTGCGAGCATCAGGAGAACCTCTCGTAGACGGCTTCGACGCCCGCCTCGCGGAGCATCCTCGCGTAGCGCTCGCCATCCTCCCAGAGCGAATCGCACTCGGCGGTGAACACGAGGGCCTTCGGCGGGCCGCGGAGCTCGTCCACGCCCGCGTAGACGGGCGAGGCGAGGGGGTTCCTCGCGTCGGCGGGATGGCCTTCGACGGATCCGGAGCATTCGTCTTCGAGAAGGGATCCCCCGCCAGGTCGAGGGGAGGGTAATCGTGGATCTGCAGGACGAAGGGGGGCGATCCCCGCCTCTTCGCCAGCATGCATACCGCGGTCGAGATGGCCGCACCGGCGCTATGGCCGCCGATGGCCATCCTGGATGGATCGGCGCCCAGCTCCTCGGGCAGGTCATGGATGCGCCTCGCCAGCGCGTAGACTTCCTCGATGGCCTCGGGGAAGGGATGCTCGGGGGCCAGCTTGTAGTCGACGTTCGCGGCCATGCAGCCCGTCGCGGCCGTGATCCCTCGGCATTGCGGGTCGTCCAACTCGGCCCTGCCGAACACGTATCCCGAGCCGTGCAAGTTGAGGAGGACGGGGAGCGGCCTCTCACGGGCGATGCCGCGTGGCCGCGTGTCAAGCAGCCTCGCCCCCCCGGGCTCGAGGCTGTCGACGAGGAGCCTGTGGTTGAGGTAGCCGTACTTCCCTCCGCTCGCCTTGAGTCGGGGGTTCGTCACGATCGTCCTCCCGGGCCGGCGCGCGTCCAGCCAGCCCTCGTTCACGACGGAGATGTACGCTCCGTCGTCGGTCCTGAGGGCGTAGCGGGCGTATACGTGCGTGCGCTACTCGTCCATGGCGGTATTCCAATCGAAGCCTCCGGGGACCGCCGTCCCGATGAGCCTCGCGCCCGAGAGGGTCCCCCCGGTGATGGGGATGAGCCTGAGGAAGCCCCGATCGGTCTGGCCGATCGTGATGACCGGCGCCCAGAGCTCGACCTTGAGGGTCATCAGGAGCTCGAGCTCGGCATGGATGGTCATCGCCCCTTCCCTGCCGCGCGTGGACACGGGACGCTCGCCGCTCACGATATCGCCTCCGCCAGCTTCCTGCTGCCCATGCTCTTCTGGTGGCTGTCGATGCTGACCGCGGCCAAGAGCCCCAGGCACCTGGCGACGTACCGCGGGTAGATGCCCAGGCCGACTATCTGCATGTCCGTCGCCAGAACGCCGAAGATGAGGGCTCCTGCCACGGCTCCCCAGACCTTGCCCTCGACGCCCCTTAAGCTCACGCCTCCGAGGAGGGCCGCGGCGATGCAGGTGAACTCCGTGCCCGCCCCGACCGAGGAGTTCGTGGATCCCTCGCGAGCGACGAGTATTATGCTCGAGAGGGCGGCGAAAAAGCCGCACAGAGTGAAGACCGACAGCTTGATCGCCTTGATGTTGATGCCCGCGAGCCGGGCCGCCTCCTCGTTGCCTCCGATGATGGAATGGCCCTCGTCGACGAGCTCGAGCATCAGCGAGTAGATCTCCTGCTTCGCGCCCACGTCGATGCCGCGAGCTGGATCGACGAAGATCAATATGGTCGTCCGGGCCGCCAGGACCCTCGCCGGCGCGACCTTCTGATGGTTCCCGCCGTTTAGGGCCTCGACCATGGCGCCGGGGCCTCTGGCCTTGATGCCGAGGGCCTTGGCGTAGAGTTCGCCATTCTCCCGCTCGGCCCTCGCGTCGACGACCAAGCCCTTCGACAGTCGGCGGATGCTCTGTATCCAGAGGTTCCAGCGGATGTCCATGTCCAGGAAGCAGCCCTGGCCCATCCTGCCCTCCGGGACCAGCCCGATCCCGCGGCGTATGGCGTCGCGAGGCGGTCTGATCGGGGCCGGCTTCCCTCCGACGAGGACCTCCCCGGCCGTCCTCCTGTCCGCGCCGTAGATCGTCCGCGCGATCTCCGTCCTGGCGGCGTCGACCAGGCCCGAGACTACGAGAATCTCTCCTCCGCGGAGGGAAAAGGAGACCTCCCCGCAGCCGGCGCCGCAGAGCCCCCTGACCTCCATCGATGTTCCTCGAGGCTTGAGCCTGCTCGCCGGGTAGGATTCGGAGAGTTCCCTGCCGGCCATGAGCCCAATGAGCTCACGCCGGTCCGCCAGCCTCGTCTCGATCGTGGCGACGTACTTGCCGTCCCTCAAGACGGTGACGCGGTCCGAGATGCCGAAGAGCTCGTCCGTCCTGTGCGAGATGTAGATGACGCTGATGCCATCCCTCTTCATGGCCTTGCTCATGGCGAAAAGGCGGTCGACCTCCTTCGTCGTCAGGGGCGCCGTGGGCTCGTCCATGATCAGGATGCGCGCCTTCCGCGAGATGGCCTTCGATATCTCGCCAGCCTTCCTTTCCATCTCCCCGAAATCGGCCAGGAGGCCCTTGGCCTCGCCGAGACTGATGTTCTCAGCCACCGACAGGGTATCGACCAGGTTGAGTTCCTGATAGATAGCCTCGATGCCATTGGCGCGCGCGAGGCTCGGGCTCCCCTCCTCTTGGACCGACGTCCCGAGGATGATCTCCCCGCCGTCGGGCGACTCGGACCCCGAGATCGAAGGAGACGTCGTTCAAGGCGAGGGCGCCGGGATAGCGCTTGGTGATGCCGCGCAGCTCCTTCGGAAAGCCTTGTCCAGTGGCCATCTTCTTCGCGAGCCTGCAGATGTCGCTGACGAGATCGTCGCTGCCGGATTTGACCGAGCCGCGGTAGACGCTCTGGTCCGTCGCGGAGTCGAGTATGTTCTTCAGGATCTCCGGGGACCAGTCCCCGGCGAAGGCGGCGAACTTCGCCTTGTCCGCGACGGGCGAGTGCGGGCGCATCACGAATGCGCTGACGCCCAGGGCCTGTTGGTCCATGTGGCGCACGATGGCCTTCAGGTCGGGGTTGGTCATGAACATGCTCGCCGCCGATGACCTTGACCGCCTTGATCTTCGGAGAGAGCTTGGATATCTCGTTGATGCCGCCGCAGTCGCGGCTGGCCTCGGGAGTGTCGCGGAGCTCCATTATGCCGACGGGGATCGAGCCATCCTTGCGTCGGGGAAGGCGCGGGCTACCCAGTCATCGCAGAGCTGGGCAGTGGCCTTGCCGATCATGAAGCGGTCCGAGTGCATGATGGAGTCGTATGCGCGGGTGTCACTGTTGAGGACCAGGACCTTGGTCCCCGAATTCTGAGCGCGGAGGATGGGGTCCTTGATGCTCCTCGGGTCCGAGGGGATGATGATGAGCGCGGCCGCCTTCATGGCGGCGAAATTCTCGATCTGGCGGATCTGCATTTCGGAATTCAGGGCCGCCGAGACGATCTGCGTTTCGATGCCGTCCTTGGCGGACAAGTCCCTCACGCCATTGGCCAGGGACGCGATGAACTCGTTGCCCGTGTCGTTCGCAAAAGCCGATCAAGATCTTCTTGGATTGCGCCGCGCTTTCGGCGCAGGGCAGGAACTAAAGGCCGATGACGAGAGCGATCGCGGCGAACGGCTATAAGTTTCTCATAGACTCCTCCTCCTTAGTTAACGCCTTGTGACCATACTGCGCGCACCTGGGAGAAATCGTTATACCAAAAACGCAATATTATTAGCGCCACATGCAAAATTTTTATCTCGGCATCTTAATTTTACCCCCGAATGTTTATGGTCGAGCCACCAGCAATTTTGACAACTGATTCCACGGCGCGTATAGTTTGGTAACGCTCGGTAGCACGAGTGGCTGGATAGGTTGCACTCCTGGCTCCATCGGTATTGATCATCGACGACAATGTCAAGATTCGCGGGAGCCTCGCCAAGAATCTCGAACAGTATGGCTATGAAAGCCTCATGGCCCATTCGGGGCGAGAGGCCATAGAGCTCCTCCCTCCGCGGCGGATCGACGTCGTGCTTCTCGACATCGTCCTGGGCGACGAGAGCGGCCTGGACCTCCTGGTCAGGCTGAAATCCATCCACGATACCCTTCCCGTCATCGTTATCACGGGGTACGCCTCGATAGAGACGGCGATTAGGGCGATCAAGGTCGGGGCCTTCGACTACCTGCAGAAGCCCCTGGATCTGAACAAGCTGATCAAGACCATGGAGAATGCCATTGCCATGACGGAGCTCGCCGTCGAGAACCTCGGACTGAAAAGACGGCTGGAGCAGTTCACGGGGAGCCTCGTCACGGAGAGTCCGAAGATGCGCGAGCTCTGCGAGGCGGCCAGGAGGATGGCCCTGACGGACCTCCCCATCCTTATATGCGGGGAGAACGGCACCGGGAAGGAAGTGCTCGCGGATTACATCTATTTTCAATCTTCGAGAAGGGCCCGCGAATTGCAAAAAATGAATTGCGCCTCCTTCCCCGAGACCCTGCTGGACAACGAGCTGTTCGGGCACGAGCAGGGGGCGTACACGGGGGCCGATTCGCGGTCCCGGGGAGTCTTCGCGCGCGCCGATGGTGGCACCCTGTTCCTGGACGAGATCGGAGACATGGCCTTGGGCACCCAGGCCAAAATTCTCCGCGCGACCCAGAATAACGAGATCAGGCGGATCGGCGGGAGCGAGAACATCAGTGTAGACGTGAGGTTCATGGCCGCCACGAACAAGGACCTCGAGGATCTGATCAGGAAAGGCTAGTTCAGGGAGGACCTTTTCTACGGCCTCAATATCCCCTCGTTGAGGCTGCCGCCCTCTCGAGCTCGCGGGTAAGCGGGATAGGCGGATTGCCCGCCGCGATCCTGATGGTCAAGGACGGCGGAGGCTCGGTCGCAGACTTCGACGCCGGAGGCGTCAGCAAGGTGCGCGAGGCTGCCGCGCCGCGCCGCGTGTGCGCCTCCCAGGGCAATTCGGCGGCCTTGCGCGATATCGACCTCGCGTAGCCCATGGGGAAGTCCAGGCCGTCGTCGGGGGAGATCCTCTTCGACGGGGCGCGGTACCGGTACCTGACGGTCGCGGGGGCGCGCAGGCCCGGCCCCCGTATGGTCGATCAGCGGAATCTGCTCTGCTCGAGAACGACCGTGGCCGAGAATCTCCTCGTCTTCGAGAACCATCCTCGCCGGAGCCTCGTGATCCGAAAGGGGAGGATGGCGGAGAAGGCCTCGCGTTTCCTCGACGGCCTCGGCGTCTCCATCGATCCGCGCAAGAGCGTCGACGAGTTGACGGCGTCCGGGAGGGCCCTCGTGGGCATCCTGGTCCATGTCCTGCCCTCTCCCAAGGCGCTCATCCTCGACGAGGCCCTGGAGAAGCTGAGCTCCGAGGACTTCTCGAAGGCCAAGGGGATACTCGGGGCCCTCTCCGCCTCGGGGACTTCGATACTCCTGATTACCCAGCGCATCGACTGCCTCCATGCTCT
>Ga0181529_10003032_pt1 | contig 19567 bp, 17 predicted proteins | sample PEATcosm2014_Bin_36_FD_119763 | JGI IMG/M metagenome (GOLD analysis project Ga0181529, IMG submission 119763) | Peatland microbial communities from MTU Mesocosm Facility, Houghton, MI, USA - PEATcosm2014_Bin10_30_metaG | ecosystem: Environmental > Terrestrial > Soil > Wetlands > Peat | place... | reverse complement strand
CCTCGGTCAAGGTCGGCGGCGTCGCGCAGGTCAGCGGCGACACCAGCAACGACTTCAGCGACTCCGTCACCTACACGGTGACCGCGGCCGACGGCTCCACGCAGGACTATGCAGTGACCGTCACGGCGGACACCAGCCTCGTGATCGGCCAAAGCTACGGCGGTGGAGTGGTGGCCTACCTCACAGACTCCGGCGATCCGGCAAGCGAACAGAGCGGCCTCATCGCCGCCACAGCCGACCAAAGCTCAGGCATCCCATGGGCAAGCGGCAGCAACACATCCGGTCTTGTAGGAGGGACAGGCACAGTCCTCGGCACCGGCTCGGCGAACACGACCATGATCATCGACCAGAACGGGCCGTATGATGCGGGGACCAATGCCTCCGCGGCAGGTCTGGCACGCGCCTACAACGGTGGCGGCTACAGCGACTGGTACCTGCCCAGCCAGGATGAGCTGAACGAGCTCTACACCAACCGTGTGGCACTTGGTGGGTCTGCGCTCGACGGCGACTACTGGAGCTCCTCCGAGTACGGGGGGAACGGCGCGTGGTACCAGCGCTTCGGCAGTGACGTTTTCCAGGCCATCGGCTACAAGGGCGACACGCTCAGTGTGCGCGCCGTGCGCTCCTTCCCGGTCGACTCGGCCAAAGCGATCAGCGCCTTCACGTTCCCGACCAGCACCGACACCACCATCGACCAGAGCGCGCACACGATCGCCGTGACGGTGCCCTACGGTACCGACGTCACCAATCTGGTGGCGAGCTTCACGACCGGCGGAGCGGTGGTCGCGGTGGGCTCGACTCCGCAGACGAGCGGCACGACCGCCAACGACTTCACCAACCCCGTCACCTACACCGTGACTGCGGCCGACGCCTCGGCGCAGGACTACAAGGTCACGGTGACGGTGGCGGCTCCCCTCGAGATCGGTGACGCCTACCAGGGCGGCATCGTCGCCTACATCCTGCAGCCCGGAGACCCCGGCTACGTGGCAGGGGAGACGCACGGCCTGATCGTCGCGACAACTAATCAATCGGCAATCCAATGGGCGATCCCCGCATACCAGAGCGATGTGGTGTTAGGGACAGGCACCGCGCTCGGCACCGGCTCGGTGAACACGACCATGATCATCGACCAGAACGGGCCGTATGATGCGGGGACCAATGCCTACGCGGCAGGTCTGGCACGCGCTTACGACGGTGGCGGCTACCACGACTGGTACCTGCCCAGCAAAGACGAGCTGAACGAGCTGTACCTCAACAGGACCGCGATCGGTGGTTTCGGCGCCGGATGGTACTGGAGCTCCTCCCAGTTAGCGGAATACGCGCAATGCGCGCTGACCCAGGTCTTCACCGACGGCTACCAGGGCTACGGCGGCAAGAACTTGGCGGGCACGGTGCGTGCCGTCCGCTCCTTCTAGCCGTGCGGCGGTTGAGCCTTGGCGCCACCTGCCTCGCGGCAAGGCTCATGGCTCTGGCGGGCGTTGGTCCAAACCCAGCAGCGCCCCAGTATCGTGCTTGCGGCCGGGCGTCTGAGCAGTAGGGCCGGCAGTGCCAACAACATCGCCCCACGCTCGGCGAGCGCTACGGAGGCCGTCTTACGCAGCCGGCAACTTGCGCCCAGCGAGGGCGGAGGTCATAGAGCCAAAGAACCCTAGCCGAAGAGGTTGCGGACCTTGGCTGGGTTGGAATCGAGTGTGATCACTGTTGCGCGTGCCGCCGCAATCAAAGTCCGGCGATCCCCGCTCGGACCTCGTTTGCCACAGCGACAAGCTCAGCGACCAAGGCAGTGTCTTCCGGCCACCAGGCAAGTGACACGACACACGGATTCAGGTCACGGATCGGCACGAACGTCACCCCTGGGCGTCGATACCATTGGCCTACGCCTTCGGAGGTGATGCTCAGGCCGACTCCGCGCGACACGAGGTGCGTCTCTGCGTCGAGCGTGTGCGCCTCGGCCACCACCGGCGCCGGCCCCGACCGGTAGTCGGTGAGTATCCAGTAGTCGCGCCAGGGACCGGGCGAGACTGGGGCTGCGATGATGGGCTCAGGCAGCACATCGGCAACCCCGAGCGACTCGCGGGCGGCTAGCGGATGGTCGTCGGGAAGACAGGCGACGAGCCGCTCGGTGGCAAGCTCCACTGACACCAGGCCCGGCAGACCGAGCGGCGGCCGCACAACCGCGGCGTGGACGAGCCTGTCCCTCAGGCCGGCGGTGGGGTCGGTAAAGTCGAACTCCTCCGTCTCTATCGCCGAATCGGGCTGTCCATCGCGGTAGGTGCGCAGCAGCCTCGAGACGATTTCGAGTGCCGCTCCGATCGTGTAGCCGAGCTTCAGTGCCTCCTGTGGAGTCGCACCCATGCCCCGCACCGTCTTTACGGCCGAGTTCAGTTCGGCGAGAAGCTGGCTGGCAAGGCCGGCGAACACGGTGCCTTCCGGCGTCAGCTCGACGCTGCGTGTCGTGCGGATCAGCAGGTCGACGCCGAGCGCCCTTTCGAGATCGCGGATCGTATGACTCATCCAAGGACCTGAGACGGATAGTCGTTCGGCGGCGCGGCCGAAGTGCAGCTCCTCGGAGACCGCAAGGAACGCCTCAAGCTGTCGGAGAGTCAGATGTTGCAACCGGGTCCTCCGATCAAGGCAACAAGCGGGCAATCGGGCAACGCATGGTCTCGGCAATTGTGTCAGATATCGACACAATAACGCGAGTGATTCGTCCTTCTCAGGCGCACATCGCGACCTTACCATGAAAGAACCTGAAAGACTGGCGAGAGGATCTGCCGTGGCGACTGACTACACAGAAGACGACCTGGAGGTCGGAAGAGCCGCACTGCTTACCGGATGGTCCACAGGCAGCGAGCCCGGACTCGTCATCACCAAGGCCTCGGGCGCGCTCGTTTGGGACTCTGAAGGCAAAGACTACATCGACTGCACGGCGATGGCGTGGGCCAACAACATCGGAGCCTCCGTGCCCGAAGTCGTCGAAGCTGCCTTCGAGCAGGCCCGTGAACTGAGCCACCTGAGGTCCAACTTCGACTCCGTTCCGCTGCTGCGCTTGAGCAAGGCGCTGACCGAGTCGGCCCCCGGCGACCTCAAGCGGATCATGTTCACGCTCCACGGCAGTCTGGCCGTGGAGATGGCGATGAAACTCGCGATGATCAATCGACCGCAGCACACCGGGCCGTTCCTCGCTTTGACCGACGGTTACCACGGGCGGTCGTTGGCCAGCATGGCGCTGTGCTGGCCACACACCAACCCAGCGTTCTCTCGCATCCTGCCGGAGGTGCTCAGGGTCCCCCAGCCCTACGCCTATCGTTCCGGAAGAAGCGAAGACGACGAAGTCGATTACTGCATGGCCGAGCTGCGCGACACGATCGCTCGTCGGGCGACCGTTCTGCCGCCAGCGTTGTTCATGGAGCCCGTCCAAGGCAACGGCACCCAACTCGACTTCCCCCGGCGCTACTACCAGGAAGTGCGGCGCTTCTGTACCGAGAACGACATCCTGCTCGTCTTCGACGAGGTGCAGACCGGCTTCGGCAGGACTGGCAAGATGTGGGCCGCCGAGTACTACGGCGTGACGCCCGACATCCTCGTCTTCGGCAAGGGCGTCGGAGGGGGATTCCCGCTTGCCGGCATCCTGTGCAGCACGGAGCTGGCCGGTTTCCAGCCGGGCGATGAAGCTCTGACCTTCGCCGAGTCTCCCGTGAGCCTCGCCGCCGGCCTTGCTGCTCTTGAGGTGCTCAAGCGAGACGGCCTGCTTCAGGCCTGCGAGGAGATGGGGCGCTATGCCACCGACGCCTTGCTTGAGATGAAGCCGCGCCATCCGCTCATCGGTGACATCCGCGGACCGGGTCTGCTCATCGGCATCGAGCTTGTGCTCGATCAGGACACGAAGGAACCGGCGATCTCAGAAACGCTCGAGGTGTATCGCCGGGCGATGGACCTCGGCGTCATCTTCGGCACCACCAAATACGACGGCCTTGGCAACGTGCTCAAGATCAAGCCTCCGTTTGTGATCACCAAGGCGCAGATGGACCGCGTGCTGACGGTCCTCGACGAGGTCCTGACGGTCATCGAAGCCGGATCGCCGGTCGGCAAGGCGCAAGCCCTCCCTGCCGCCGCCGGCGGGCACGAGCGGGCCGATGCAGCTCTTTCACTGAACTAGCCGCACACCAACGGGCGATCGGCCAGCGCGCGGGCCGGTCCACTCGACGCCAAGACGCCTCTATTCTCATCATGGTCTCCGAGAGGAGTGAGGAAGTTGTCCGACCCCGAAATCAGGCTTTCAGACGCAGGCGACGCAAACGACCTTCACCGCTTCGGCTACGTCCAGTCCCTCAGGCGCACCCTGGGGCCCTACGCATCGTTTGCCATAGCTTTCTCGATGATCAGCATCTCGACGGCGATCTTCTTCTTGCTGCCGAGCTTGTTCGGGACCTCAGGTGCCCTTGGCGTCTGGCTATGGATCCCGTGTGCGGCCGGCGTGTTTCTGATCGTGCTCGTCTATGCGCACCTCGCGGCCCGCATTCCGATCACCGGGTTTGCCTACCAATGGAACAGCCGTCTGATCAACCCGCACTACGGCTGGTTCACGGGCTACACGGCACTGCTCGCCTTCATCGCGGGCACGGCGGCGACGGCGGTGGCTCTGGCGACGGTGTTTGCCAACGACATCTGGAAGTCGCCGACGCACGGCGACATCGTGCTCTTTGCCGCCGTCTCCGTGGCGGTCGCCGTCCTCATCAACGTCGTCAGCATCCGCGCGGTGAGTGCCGTCAACAACATCGGCGTCTTCTTCGAGATCGTCGGATCGGTCGGTGCCGCTGCGCTGCTCTTCGTAGGCTCGATCTTCTTCTTCCACCACCGGGCCGGGTTCCACATTCTCGTCTCGACACAGCGCACGTCGGGCGGCGCCCTCTGGTACGGCTTCGTCCTGGCCGCTCTTCTGCCCCTGTACTGTTTCATCGGCTGGGAGGGCGCAGCGGACCTCGCCGAAGAGACCAACGATCCCAGGTCCGTGACGCCGTCGGCCATGATCCGAGCCAACTACGTGTCGGTGGCAGCGAGTCTCTTCATGATCGTCGGGTTCCTGATCGCGGTGCCCCATGGCGTCAACGCGCTGCTCGGTCAGCCCAAGAACGCCCTGGTCTACATCTTCCAGAGTCACTTCGGGGCCGTCGCTGCCGCAGGCCTACAGGTCGTGGTATTCGCGGCGATCTTCTCGTGTGTGCTCGCCAACATGGTGGTGGCGACTCGTCTTACCTTCGCGTTGTCTCGCGACAAGATGCTCCCCGGGTCGAGCGTGCTCGGAAAGGTCAACGACCGGACGCACACGCCGATCGCCTCGATCTTGCTGGTCGGTGCGGTGGCGATCGGCATCAACGCGCTGTCCGCCGGCATCGCCGCAAACGTCGTGTCGATCTGCAGCGTCGCCTACTACTTCATCTACGTCCTCACAGTGGGCGGCGCTATCTACGCCTACCGGCGGGGGAGGATGCCCGATCATCGTGTCGGCGACTTCTCTCTGGGGCGCTGGTTCCTTCCGGTCGCGCTGGTGGCGTTTGCCTACACGGCGGGTGTCATCGTGATCGCGCTGGCGCCACACGAGGGCCATACTGCTGCTCGATACCTGCTTGGTGCCGAGCTGGTCGGCGTGCTCTGGTATGCCCTGTACTTGCGGCCTCGCATTTCGAACTGTACTGCCGGCGTCTTGCGTCAGGAAGTGGTCGCGCTGGAGAACACGGCGGCGGTCGACACTGCGGGATCGCCACAAGGCTCCGTCGTCTAGCGCCCCCGCTAGAGGAGCATGCATCGATGACTCTCGTGGCCGGTATCGACTCCTCCACCCAGTCGGTCAAGGTCAGCGTGCACGATGCAGAGACCGGTGTCGTGGTGCGGCAAGCTTGCGCGCCGCACCCCGAGGGCGTCTCCTGTCCACCCCAGCGGTGGTGGGAGGCGCTCTCGGAGGCCTCGTCCGGGCTGCTCGATGGCGTCGCCGCGCTCGCGGTCGCCGGGCAGCAACACGGCATGGTCACGCTCGATGAAGCTCAGAAGCCGGTGCGGCCCGCGCTCCTGTGGAGCGACACGCGATCAGCCGCCGCTGCCGCGGCGCTGGTGGCTGAGTTGGGTGCCGAAGAATGGGCTCGCGCCGTGGGTTCGGTGCCCGTCGCTGCCTTCACGGTCACCAAGCTCCGGTGGCTTGCCGAGAATGAGCCTGACCTAGCTCGACGAGTCACCTACGTGATGCTGCCACACGACTACCTGACGTTGCGATTGGGCGGCGTGGCGGTCACCGATCGCGGCGATGCATCGGGCACTGGCTACTGGTCGCCGGCGACCGGGCAGTACCGCAACGACCTGGTACGGCGTGCCTTCGGACGCGACGTCGTGCTCCCCAGAGTGGCCTCGCCGCATGAGCTCGTCGCAGCCACACCGAGCGGCGTACTGTTGGCACCGGGTACAGGCGACAACATGGCGACCGCTTTGGGCCTGGAACTGACGGCGGGTGACGTCGTCATTTCCCTGGGCACGTCGGGCACGGCCTTCGCCATCAGCGACACCCCGACCGCTGATGCCTCGGGGGCGGTGGCCGGTTTTGCCGACGCCACCGGAAAGTTCTTGCCGCTGGTGTGCACTCTGAATGCGGCTCGAGTGCTGGCCGCTGTTGCGTCCCTGCTCGGCATGGGGTTGGACGAAATCGGTCGGCTCGCGCTGACTTCACCTCCGGGTGCGGAGGGACTGGTCCTGCTGCCGTATCTCGACGGAGAGCGAACCCCCAATCTTCCCGACGCGACGGGCAGCCTTCTCGGCCTGACGCGAACAAACCTGACTGCAGCCAATATCGCCCAGGCTTCCGTCGAAGGGATGCTGTGCGGGCTTGCCGACGCGGTGGATGCGCTTCGGGCGTCAGGTGTAGTTCCGAAGCGGCTTCTGCTGGTGGGCGGCGCAGCATCGAACGCGGCCGTCCAGCAGATCGCCGCGACGCTCTTCGGTATCGAGGTTGACGTCCCAACCCCAGCGCAATACGTGGCTCGGGGGGCAGCTTGGCAAGCCGCATGGGCGTTGGCCGACGGCGTTCGGCCACAATGGACGCTTCCCGTTGCTCAGAGGTTCGAGCCGGATCTCCAGCCCCAGGTTCGAGAAAACTACGCTGCCGCACGCGCGCAGGTCTATGGCTGAGGGCCGCGATGATGCTCAGTGTTCGGTGGCCGGTTGATCGTCGAAGAATGGGCTGATTGCGAGATCAGCAGACCGGCCGCCCGTTCGCCTAGTGCTTGCTGAGCCACCGCGCGTGGGCCGATCGGGCGGGGGCCCCGCGGGAGACGGCGGCAGCAGGGGCCACCAGTGAGCCGGCCAGGATCATGTCACCCTAGCTGCCCTTCCTGAAGGTCGCCGGGCGAGGCAGCGGAACCAGCGCCGGCGTACGGGCCTTGTAGGCCTTGTAGTCGTTCTGGGTGCCCCACCTCTCGTCGGCTCGCTTCTCGAGGAGAGGCACACCGCTGACTCGCGTCAGCAATAGGAAGACGAAGACGGGGGAGACCAGCGTGACCCACTGCCAGCCATGTAGGACGGGTACGGCGATGAGTGCCACCCCGATCCAGAGCGTGATCTCACCGAAGTAGTTGGGGTGGCGGGACCAGGCCCAGAGGCCGCTGCGGATGAATGTGCCACTGTTCGCCGCGTCCGCCCGGAAGCGGCTCTTCTGGAGGTCGGCCGTCACCTCCAGCCCGAATCCCGCGAGCCAGACGAGCAGTCCGATGATGGCGAGGACGCCAAATCCCTTGCGGACGGTGGTGGTGATTGCGGCCAGCGCCGCCGCCAGAGTGATGGTCACCCACAGAGCCTGTAAGGTCCAGGTGCTGAGGAAGCGGATGAAGGACGGCTTGATGGCGTCGAAGCGCTCGTCCTTGCCGGCCTTGCGGATGCGGGTGAAGAGGTAGTTGCCCAGCCGCGCTGCCCAGATCAGAACCAGCACAAGAAGGACGTACGAGCGCGTGTCGGGCGTGGGGCTGAGCACGACGGCGACGATGGTGAGGGTGATGTACGTCAGGCTGCCGGTGAGGTCGTAAAAGCGCTCGGTCTGCAGCAGGTACGCCGGAATGAAGGCTAGCCACTGGATCACGAACGCAAGCGCGACGCACAGCGCGAAGACGGGGAGCCCGCCGATCTTGGCCCCGCCCTGGCTGCCGACCAGGGCGACACCGGCGCCGACAAGCACGACCAAGGGGAAAGCGACGAGCGCGTTGCGGTCGGCTCTCTTCATACCATCCCCCTCCCTCTGACTCGCAGACGCCCAAGGCGAACAGCGACATGGTGGGACTGCACTCGCGTAGCTCAGGTGGCCGGTATTGGGCTCGAGCCTCCCGGTCGCAGTTTTCAACCCACGTGCAGAGGCTGGCAGCCCTGTTCTAACTGAGCTGTGTCGCTTTGCGCGCCTGCCACAGCGCAAGCGCACCGGTCACGGTGGCGAACGCCAGGACCACCGCAAGCCCGACGAGCAGAGGCTCGGCCTGCCAGCCGTCGATGAGCACGGAGCGCATGGCGTTGAAGACGTAGGTCGTGGGGTTGATGTCGGCGGCAACCTTGAGCCAGCTCGAGGTGATGTACTGCTTGGGCACGAAGGTCGCCGACAGGAAGATCAGCGGAAAGAAGATCAGCGTGGCCGCCTGCGTGGCCGCGCCGTTCTTGGTGCGCAGCGCGATGAACACGGCAAACCCCGAGAAGGCCATGCCCCACAGGAACGCGAAGGCCAGCACGACCAGCAACCCAGCCGGCCCGGTGGCGCTGCCCAGCCCCATGAGCAGCGCGAGCACCACGATCACCGCGACCTGCGCAACGAGCATCATGCCGCCCGCCACGATCGGTCCCCAGATCAGCGCCAGACGGCTCGCCGGTGTGAGCAGAAGCTTAGTGAAGTAGCCCGAGGAGATGTCGCGAATAAGCGCCTCGCCGGCCAGAGTGGCGCCGCCGATGGCTGCCGAGACGATGGCCACCGGCAGGATGAAGTCAAGGTAGCTGCCGTGAAACCCGGGAAGGCTTGCGACCGACGACAAACCCGCATTGTAGACAAACAGAAAGAACACGCTGATCGCAAACCCGGGAATGATGGCTGCCGGCTGGCGCAGGGAGGTGCGTAGCGAGCGCGCGATGAGACGGACCACGTCGTTCATCGCTTCACCGCCTCGGGCAGCGGCTCGCCGTCGCCGCTCTCCTCGCGGGCGCGCAGGCTCTCGCCTGTGACCCGCAGGAAGACGTCGTCGAGGGTGGGTTTGTCGATCGTCAGCCCACGCAGTGGGATCGACGCCTGATCGAGTGCCCGCACGATGCCCGGCACTTCGCGGGCCGCAACAGGAAAGTAGCACCGCAGGCCGCCGTCGCCGGGTCGGCGCTGGGGGGCCGTGTCGGCCAGAACGCTGGCTGCACGTTCGGCGTCCTGTGGCGTCTCGAAGCTGAGCTCGACGACCTCCTCGCCCAGTCCGCGTTTGAGTCCGGCCGGCGTGCCCATGGCAACGATGCGCCCGTGGTCGATGATCGCTACGCGGTCGGCCAGCTTGTCGGCCTCCTCGAGGTACTGCGTGGTAAGGAAGATCGTCATGCCCTGTTCTGAGTTCAAGCGTCGGACCTCATCCCAGATGTCGATCCGGCTCGCGGGGTCGAGGCCCGTTGTGGGTTCGTCGAGGAAAAGAACCTGGGGATCGTGAGCGAGCGCCAGCGCCAGGTCGAGGCGCCGTTTCATGCCGCCTGAGTACTCGCCCACACGCTTCTTGGGCTCGACGTCGGCGAGGCCGACCGTCTGGAGCAGGCGTCCGGCGGTCTCGCCGGCGGCGCCGGTCGAGGCGCCGAAGAGCTGGGCCTGCAATACGACGAGCTCGCGGGCCGTCATGAGCGGGTCGAGTCCGACCTCCTGCAAGGCTACTCCGATCACCTGGCGGGCCTTGCCCTGCTGGCGCCGCACATCGAAGCCTGCCACGACGGCGCGTCCCGAGCTCGGGGCGAGGATGGTCGTCAGCATCTTCACCAGGGTGGACTTCCCGGCTCCGTTGGGGCCTAGGAACCCGAAGATCTCGCCCGAACCGATCTGCAGATCGACGTCGTCGACCGCCAGAAGATCGCCGAACCGCCGGCTGAGCTGCTCGACGGAGATGCTGCGGTCACTGCTCTGCGGTGAGGTCACCGTGACCCTCCGAGGTTCGGGCCAGCTTCGTGGTGGTATCATAGCCACTAAGTGAGTAGTTCAATCCCTGAACTATGGAGAATGGCAGAGGACGTGGCCGCTTCTGAGCCGACTTCCTCTCGCGCCTCCGAGCAGCCTGGCGCGAGGTCGACTCTTCACAGCTCGGAGGAGATCGGCGGGGCGACTCGGCGCTTGGACGTGGCGCTCTCGGAACTACACTTCGCGCTTGCGCGCCGCCTCGGCGTGAGTCAGCCAGAGTTGGCCGCACGTGGCCATCTGGTGCGCGAGCCTCACCCGGCGGACTGTCGCAGGCTCGAGAGTCACGTTACGCCACACGCGCGTGACGAGGTCCTGCGGCAAATCCTGCCCCTCTCGGCCGACTTGTTTGCGGGTCGACCAGCGTGATTGCCAGCTGCACAGATGCGGATCGCAACGGCACGAGCGAGACGACTCTGGCGCAGGCCCAGACCGCGGCAGTGACATGACCCGGACCAAGATCCAGCGAGTCCACAGCCTCGACGGCGCCGGCTTTGCCCAGGCGCTGTACGCCGGCACGCTGGCTGTCGTGGCCGAATGCGACAACCTCGACCGCATCAACGTCTTTCCGGTGGCCGACGCCGACACCGGCGCCAACCTGGCGGCCACGCTGCGCGCGGCGTCGGCTCGGCTCGGCGCGGACGCGCCGAGCCGCATCGGCGCCGCCGCCCGCCTAGCCGCCGATGCCGCCCTCGACGGGGCTCGGGGCAACTCGGGGGCGATCTTCGCCCAGTTCTTGTGTGGCCTTGCGGAGTCGTTTAGCGACCGTCCCCGTGTGGGCACGCGCGAGTTCGCCGACGGCGCCGCACGGGGCTCACAGGCCGCTTGGGACGCCCTGCAGAACCCGCGCGAGGGCACGATCCTGTCGGTGTTGCGCGCCTGGGCGCAGGGGCTCGCGGTGGGCAGTGCGCGCACTGGGGACTTCGGCGAAGCGCTGGACGACGGGCTGCAGGCCGCCCGTCACGCGCTCGCCGAGACGCCGCGCCAGCTCGCAGTCCTGGCTCGCCACCGGGTGGTCGACGCCGGCGGCCAGGGCTTCGTCTACTTCCTCGAGGGCATGCTCGACTGGGTGTGCACGGGCAAGGCGCGCCGTCAGACGGCCGTGCTACCGGCCATCGCGCCGCGTCCCTTTACCGGCGGCCACAACGAGGTCGACCCCACCTATCGCTTCTGCGCCGAGGCGCTCGTCTCGGGTGTCGGAATCGACACCGACCAGATCAAAGCGCGGGTGGCCCCCCTGGGCGACTCGCTGGTCGTCGCCGGCGGGGGGTCGCGGGTCCGCATCCACCTGCACACCAACGCACCACTCGAGTTTCTGACCGCGGCCGCCGGTGTCGGCGCGGTCGAGGCCAGCAAGGTCGACGACATGATCCTTCAGCAGCTCGGCGGCCGCGAGTCGACGATCGCCTTGGTCTGCGACTCGACCTGCGACCTGCCGGAGTCGCTGGCCCATCACCTCGGTGTCGTGCGCGTGCCGCTGACGCTGACCGTGGCCGGCCGCCAGTACCGCGACGGCCTCGACATGACGGCGGTCGAGTTCTACCGGCGTCTGCCGGGGCTCGAGCGGCTGCCGACCTCGTCGCAGCCGGCGGTGTCCGAGTTCCGTGAGGTCTACGAGCGCTTGCTCGAGCATCACGAGGGAGTCGTGTCGTTGCACATCGCCGGTGCGCTGTCGGGTACGGTAGAGGCGGCACGCAGCGCGGCCGCGGCGGTCGGCGTTCAGCGCGTCAGGGTGGTCGACACGCACAAGGTCTCGATCGGCGTCGGCCTGCTGCTCGAAGTGGCCGGCGCCGCGATCGCCGCCGGCGCTGGCCTCGACGTGGTCGAAGACCGAGTGCTGGCCGCGCGCCGCCAGGTGGCGCTCTTCGGCATCGTGGGTTCGCTTGATCAGGCCGTCAAGGGCGGGCGCGTCAGTCCGCGGGCGGCGCGAGTGATCGAGGCGGCCCATCTGTATCCAGTCATCGCCTTCGACGACGAAGGTCACGCCCAGAAGGCGGGCGTCGCCGCGGGCTTGGACGGGGCCATGCGCGCCTTGGTGAAGAAGGCGCTGCGGTTCGCCGGCGGCGAGCCGGCCCGGGCCATGGTGGTCCACACCGATCGCCTCGAGGCCGCCGAAGCGGTCGCCGAGTCGCTCTGTCGACGCCTGGGTACATCGGCCATCCCGCTCGTGCCGGGCGGTCCGGTGCTTACGACTCACGTCGGGCTGGGCAGCGTGACGATCGGCGTGCGACGCGACGACTAGCGGGCGAGGACCACGATGCCCAGCGAGACGGCCATGATCACGAGCTGCGCCGTCACGCCGGCCGCCTTGCCGCAGTGGCCGTGGGGAAAGGCGTCCCAGTGGCTGGGGAACCACTTGCGACCGCGTTCCTTGCCGAGCACGAAGAAGAGCACATCGAAGTCGGGTGCGCCCGAGATCGGTCCCATCAGCACCACTGCCCAGGGGTAGCCCGCCAGCAGCAGGACGACCAGGGTGGCCAGGGCGCCGAGGAAGTCGAACCAGCCCCATGTGAGGGCGTGCGCACTCAGCGAATAGTCCCAGTGCGGAACGAGGTCGAGCAGCACGTGCGAGGCGATCACCAGCAGGGCGACCTGCCAGAACGGCCGGTGCACCAGCGACGCGATGGCGAGGCCGACGTAGGTATGCACGATGACCCACATGGACTGCTCCCAGATGTGCGCTGCGCGCCTGATCGGGCCCGGACATCAGGCGCCTCGCTGGCCGTCGTGGAGATCACCGGTCCCGGCGCACATCGTATCGCCTGGGCGCCGCCGGCAGGTAGGTCGTCGCGTCGCTACTTCTTGACGCCAAGGTGCAACCAAGGTTCAAGGTCACCGACAACATCAGCAACTCCTGCGCAGTCGATGGACCGCCACTCAGCCCCATTTCTCGCGCTCACGGCAGCTTTCAGTGACCCTCGCTGCCACTCGACGGCAGACTGGCTGACGCCTTTGCACGGTGGAGGTCAGCGGTTCGAACCCGCTGCGGTCCACCAGTCGTGTACGCTTGTTTGCAGGGAGTGTGTGATTCCGTGACGCCCACGAAAGCGCCACAGGCGGCACTCCGATTGGGAAGGGGACCGCATCGGAATCTGTCCGTTGCGGTCCCCTCGGTGTCAGTCAGTCAGTCGCGTGCGGCACCGACGTGGTAGAAGGCCTCGAGCCGACCGCGCTCATCGGGGGAGATTGTGCTCTTGCCCTTGACGGCGGGGGCGCTGTTGAGAAACGAGCTGGCGAACGGCACCAGTACACGCTCGCCCTCGATCTCCACGACGTCGGCGGGAATCACCAGGTCGCGCGTCATGCGGCGGCCGATGACGAGGTACTCGGACGATGATTCGCTGTCGCTGAAGACGTCCTTGAGCTTGCCGAGCTTCGCGCCGTCCCGTGAGAACGCCACGAGGCCCACAAGGTCCAGACCCACTGAACTCGTCATGACTGGTCTCCTTGTCGCTTGAGAACAACTGCCCAGTGCGTTGCTCTAGCGTCAGTGTAGGCGCTTCCTTTGACGCAATGATGGGGGGATAATCAGGGGTAAAAGAGAGTCTTTAGCCCTCTTACCGGCCATCGAAGTGGGCCTACCTCGGATCAGCGAACTGTCAGGAGGTCGACATGCGTGAAGGATCAGCGCCGGCCCCCAGTGACGTGCGCCTGCGAGCCTTCGTCGACGCCGTGTTCGACGCCTACTACGACTGGCACATCCAGACCGGATACATGGAGATGTCGGGTCAGATGGACGCGCTGCTCAGGCTCGAGCCGGGTGTCCTGTCGCGAGACTTCGACGGTTGGCTGGGGCGGGTCCATGCGGACGACCGCGAAGAGGCGCTGCTCAACAACCAGCGCGCGGCAGAGCGCGGCGGGGTCTATGAGGGCGAGTACCGCATGGCCCGTGGCGATGGCAGCTTCATCCTGGTGCGCGACCGCGGAGTCATCCTCCTTGACGAGGAGGGGCGCTCCGCGCACATGATCGGGGCTATCCGCGACATCACCCGTGAGCGCGAGGCCGAGCGCGCTCAGCGCGAAGCCGCCGACCTCTACCACGCGCTCTTTGCCCAGGCGGTCAACCCCGCCTACCGCGTCGCGGTGGATGGCCGCTTCTTAGATGCCAACGACGCGGGCCTGGCGTTCCTTGCGATCGATCAGGAACAGCTCCGCCGCCAGGACGTCGCGGCTCTCTGGGGGGAGGGGGCCCTGCCCATCGTGCAGGCCGCCCTCGCCGGCTCAGGTTCCGCAGCGACGCTCGACCTGGAGCTGCGCATCGACGATTCACTCAAGGCGCTCACGCTGACCTTGCTGCCGTGCCGGTTCGACGGAGAGGCCACCTGTTTCGCGCTGGGCACCGACATCACCGAGTACCGGGCCCTGCATCGGGCTTTGAAGGCCTCGGGAGAGTCGTTGCGTCGTCAGGCGGCGGCCCTGGAGGACGCCAACACGGCTTTGCGGGTCATCCTCGACCAGCGCAACAGGGACCGCGCTGAGCTCGAACGTACCATCCTGACCAATGCGCAGACGACGATCGTGCCGCTCCTCGAGCGGCTGAAGAAGAAGCTCGCATCGACACCCGAGGCGACCTATGCCGACGCGGCCATCCAGAACCTGAACGAGCTTGTCTATCCGTTTGCGCAGTCGCTCGACGCTCTGGCTGGCAGCGAGACGTGGCTCAGCGTGCGCGAACGCGAGGTCGCCAACCTGATCAGGGCAGGCAAGAACTCCAGCGAGATAGCCGAAGCGCTCTTCATCTCGCCGACGACCGTCGCCTTCCACAGGAAGAACCTGCGACGCAAGTTCGGCCTGGCGACACACGGTCCGTCGCTGGCTGCGCATCTTGCGCGCCTGCCCCGATTAGCGTCGATGGCGCGGGGGTGAATTGAAGAATAGTATGGCCAAAGGCTTCGGGGTCGGCGGCCGGGTTTGTTGCGGCCGGCCGGCTCTCTCAATCGGGGTCAACTTGAGGGCGGGGAATGGCGGCGCTACGCGTCGGCGATCGGGTTCTCTTCGAGGGCAAATCCTGGCGAGTCGAGTCGCTCGGGCGCCGTGCTTACCCGCGCGTGGGTGCAAGGACCACCAATGGCGAGCTCTACGCTATCCTGCTGCTCGAGGCCGAGTCTCCGGGCCAGCCGCCGCACAAGATCGTCCTGTCGGAAGGCCAGTGGGACGAGGCTCGGGTATTGGAAGAGTAGGCCGACGCCGGTGATCACACAGAAGGCCTCTTCCTTGCCTCTTCCCTTGCCCCCGCGCACCCAGTAGCCGAGCGGATTGCGGCGACGCCCCGAGCCTTTCCTTCACGCTCCTGCGCTCGACCCTCCGCGCCAACGGTCTTCGACGCCAGGCACTAGCACCATCATCAACGCGACGCCTGGCCTAAAGTATGTGGCCGGCCGATCGACGCGAGGAGACGGCGCGGTGCCGCCCGACAAACGCGTGCCAGGGGCGCGTCGATTGCTCAGCAAGGCGCGCATCGAAGCACTCAGCGACGGCGTGTTCGGCTTCGCCATGACGTTGCTCGTGGTCGACATCGTGCTTCAGCCGCCGGGCTCGCCGCTGCAGCGGGTGCTTCATGGTTGGCCGTCCTACTTCGCCTACCTCGTCAGCTTCCTGACGATCGGCGCGGCTTGGCTTGCCCACACCTCGTTGACCGATCGGCTCGAGCGCGTCGATCCGATTATGTGATCGCGATCGTCATCGGGCTCTTCGTGCCTCTCGTGGCGATGGCCTTGTACTTCGCTCTCGCGGTCTTTGTCGTCGTGCCTTTCCGCGACGTCGGGCGGCTGCTGTTTCACCGGTCATAGCCCGGGCCACGCCGAGGTCCCGTTCGTGTCAGCAACCACGGGCCCGACGAACCTCGTGGCCACGATCGTTTGCGCGGACACCGACCACCTTCATGCCTACCTCACCCAGCGGCTGCCGTCCCTCCCGGGCGTCTCGTTGGCTTCGCACACCAGACGGGCGTGACGCTTGCCGAGGTCGGGTTTCTCCTCGTGCTGATCGCTGGACGCATTCGGCCGTCGCCACATGACCAGAAGCGATGTCGTTCGGAGCCGCTTCTCCAGCCGCCGGCCGGCAGTGTCGATACACCTCAAACACAGGCGGCCATTCTCCGAGTCTCACATGCGGAGCGCACCGCTTGCAGTTCCAAGAATCGACAGGAGCGCAGATGCCCACCCTATCTGCCGGCCCGCCGTCAAAGCAGCAGGTTCGGGCCGACGCACAGCCATCAGACCCGTCTTGGGGGCAACATGACGGCCCAGCACCCCCTTGGGCCACAGGACGGAGTCGCACGACCTCTCGTCAGGCCTTGCCCTCCAAGTGCCGTCGGCCTTCGGTGACGATCGTCCTGCTGGCAATGCTCGCCTGCCTTGCCTTGCTGACCGGCTACTCGCTGTGGCGATCGAACGTGCTTGGGGTGACGTCGCATCCTTCGACGACACCGGCCCTGGCCAGCAGCGGCGCCGTCGCGGCGACCGTCGACCCCGCCCTGGTCGATATCACGGCGACCCTCACCTACACGTCAGGCGCAGTGAGCGGCACGGGCATCGTGCTCAGCCCGGACGGCCTTGTGCTCACCAACAACCACGTGATCGATGGAGCCACCACGATCAGTGCCACCGACGTCGGCAACGGACAGCAGTACGCGGCCACAGTCCTGGGCTACGACCGCAGCGCAGACGTCGCGCTGCTGCGGCTCGAGGGTGCCACGGGCCTGCCGGCGGCCGAGCTTGGCGACTCCGCGCAGACCGCGGTCGGCGAGCCCGTCGTGGGCATCGGCAACGCCGGCGGCGTGGGTGGCACGCCGAGTGCCGCCGAGGGCGCGGTGCTGGCGCTCCATCAGCGCATCGAGGCGACCGACGTCTACGACCACACCTCCGAGCAGCTCGAGGGCTTGATCGCCACCGACGCCGCCATCCGGCCGGGCGACTCCGGCGGGCCGTTGACCGACTCCGCCGGCCAGGTGATCGGCATCGACACGGCAGCCTCGGACAGCTATCTCCTCGGGCTTGCGGCCGGCAGAGGCTACGCGATTCCCATCGACGCCGCGATGGCGCTGGTCAAGCGCATCGAGTCCGGTCGGGGCTCGGCTGTCATCCACGTCGGCCGGACCGCCTTTCTTGGCATCGGCATCGCCGCCAGCTCCGACCGCGGCGTCACCGTGGCCCAGGTCTTCTACGGCAGCCCGGCCGCGCAGGTCGGCCTCGTCTCGGGCGACGTCATCGTCGACGTCGCCGGCCAGGCGATCGCCTCACCGACTGCCTTGAGCGCGCTCCTTGTGCGCTACCAGCCCGGCGACAGCGTCACGATCGCTTGGCGGGACCAGTCCGGCGTAGTGCACACCGGCAGCGTCGAGTTCGCCGCCGGGCCGGCGGCCTGAAGACCCGACATCGAGCGGAGCTCAGCGTCTCGCGTCCTGGCCACGAGCACCCCACCGACAGCCCGAACCTAAAGGCGGTGACTCAATCGGGCGATACAGTCGACATGCTTGACCAGGCCAAGACCGACCGCTGGCCTTATGCGACCGTCACGCTCATCGGCATCAACGTGCTCGTCTTTGTCTTTGAGCTTCTCGCCGGTCTTCTTCTCGTGCCGTTGCTGCAGCAGTGGGGACTGGTGCCCGCGCGCATGACCCACGAGGTCAGCATGCACAACATGTTCACCGTCTTGACGTCGCTGTTCCTGCACGTCGGCTGGTTGCAGCTGTTCGCCAACCTGTGGTTTCTCTGGGTATTCGGCGATACGGTCGAGGACGCCTTCGGCTGGCGCTGGTTTGTGGCCATCTACGTCCTCTCGGGGCTGTTCGCCAACGTCGTCTTCACGGCCACCGCCTCTGGCTCGGCGATCCCGGCGACCGGCGCAAGCGGGGCCATAGCCGGCGTCCTCGGAGCAAGTCTCGTCCTGTGGCCCAGGGCGCATCTGAGGATCCCGGCTGTACTGGTCATCTTCTTCGCGCTCATGTTGGTGTACGAGCTCGGCCTGGCGATCGGCATCTCGGCGACCGTCCTCAACATAGCGGGCGGCTTTGGCATCGGCGGCGGTCCGGTCCTCTTTGCGTTGTCGATGCTCCTCACCGTGGGGTGGCTCGTGATGAGCGCTCAGAGGCGCCACGGCGGAATCTCCCTCGCCGCCGTACTGAAGGTGTGGACGCTACCGATGTGGCTCCTGATCGCCTTCTTCTGCCTACAGACGTTCTGGAGTGGCACATTGACGATCGTGAACCCCCAGTTCGGCGGCGCGGTCAACGTCTGGGCTTGCCTCGGCGGGCTTGGCACCGGAGCCATATTGACGAAGATCCTTCCCCGGCGGGACACCGCATCGACGGACCCGGTGGTGCCCGCCTACTACCTGAATGGGGCCGCACAACCGATGGGCAGAGACGTCGCAGGCTGATCCGGTGGCTCGGCCCGTGCCACTCGTCCCGCAAGTCCGTCTCGCCGACGCCTCAGACTGGGCTTGGTATCTTGGCCGCCGCATCCGCCGTGAGGTCGCGAAACAGTGAGCACTTGTCCGCCGAGGCACACCAGTCGGCGCAGCTTCGCACCCGCTTGGGGTTGACGATGCACGCGCCGCAGCTTGGGCAAGTACGTCGCTTGTCGTCCTTGAAGAACTCGACCTGCGTTCCGCATGCCCGACAGGTCACGTCGAAGATGTCGTCGGGAGTCCAACTTCTGAGATCGCGCCCGGGGCAGCCAGCCATGAGTCCTCCTTCGTTCTGCCACCGATCTTGCGGCTCGGCCCGGTTGTGCTGGGCTGTGTGCCGGGTGGCTGAGGAGAGTCTGCCCCGTGCGCTGACGTCAGTCCCTTGACCCTCGTCAAGTTTTGGCTCGCCGGATTGCCTGGCGCCGGCGCTCTGCTTTCTTAACGGGTTAGCCGCCTCGCGGCTTGGCGCCGAAGCGGGGCGCCGCCGCTGACTTGGCCCCGGAACCCGTCGCTCACGAGGGCGAATGGGAGGTCAGGGCAGATCCACGATGCGGTAGGGCACGAGCTCGTCCTCGTCGATCGCGTAGCCTGCGCAGATTCGATGGTACCCATCGGCCACGGTGAGCGGCACGCCGCTGGCGAGACTGCCGCGCACAAGAAGCACCGGTGAGAGTTTCTCCCCCTTCTTGACCTTGGCGAGATCCTTGCGCACGAGGGCATCATCGTCGCCCAGCAAGCGGAGAGCGCTCGCACGGAGCAGATCGCTTGCCTCGCCGTGTGCGAGCGGTGCCGTGCGCAGCGCCGCGACCGTCGGGCCGACGGCAGGCGCGGGGAGGATGAGACTCAGGTACTTAAAAGCGCCTTCGAAGTCTTCTTGGTCGGGCTCGGTCTTCCAGTGTCCCTTCGGCATTCTGTGATCCTTTCGAGAAAGGTCAGGAGCTGACGAGCTCGGTG
>Ga0181529_10003030_pt1 | contig 19579 bp, 14 predicted proteins | sample PEATcosm2014_Bin_36_FD_119763 | JGI IMG/M metagenome (GOLD analysis project Ga0181529, IMG submission 119763) | Peatland microbial communities from MTU Mesocosm Facility, Houghton, MI, USA - PEATcosm2014_Bin10_30_metaG | ecosystem: Environmental > Terrestrial > Soil > Wetlands > Peat | place... | reverse complement strand
CGTCCGCGCACGTCCTGGTAGACGAAGATGAATTTCTCGCGCTCGAACAGCTCCGAGGGTCCCAGGTTGGCGCGGTACTGGTCGGCGCCGTAGGGAGCTACGTTGTAGCCGGTGCGCTGCATGAGGATGGGGTAGGTGCGGCCGTCGCTGAAGACGTCTTTGGGAATATAGACCGAAGTGAACAGCTTCACGCCGTCGCGCGCCGGGATGCGGTATTCGAACTTGGTGTACGTCTCGCGGATGAAGGCGGCGCGCGCGGCGGCTGCGGCCGTATCGGTCTGGGCAGGGGCAGCAGCCGCGGCCGCGCCTCTGCCTTGAGCGGCGGCCGCCGGGGCCATCAATGCCAACGCGAGCAGGATGCGCATGAGGCGATTCTATCTCACTGGCGGCATCCCCTCCGATGATTTACACTGCGGATACCGATGCCGTCGCGCTGCCTGTTTCTGCTGTGGCTACTGGTCACAGGTGTGCTCCGCGCGCAGGATCCTTCGAAGCAACTTTGCGTCTTTGAAGGCACAGTCCGCGACTCGGTGACGCGACAGCCCATTCCGAAAGCGACGCTTCATCTGACGTCGGACGACAACCACGTCGACTCCGAGGGCGTCACCGATGCCGCCGGAGCCTTCCGCTTCGAAGCCGTGCCGCCGGGACGGTACAAGGTCGCCGTCACGCATCGCGGATACTCGGACGAAACCTTCGCTCCCGTCAATCTCGCGGCGGGTCAGACCCTTTCGAACGCCGCGTTCGCGCTCGACGCCGAGGCCATCGTCTCCGGCCGCGTTCAGGATTCGGGCGGCGACCCCGTCTCCGACGCGGCGGTGTATGCCATCGCCGAACGCTGGCAGCGCGGCGTCCGCACCTATGAACCGGCGGCCCATGCCACCACCGACGACCGCGGGCAGTTTCGCCTGAAGGTCGCGGCCGGCACATACTACCTCAGCGCCCAGCCGCTTTCGGGTCCGGTGACGCCCAACCGGTTCACTACCGACCCCGGCAAACCGGAACTGCGCATCGCCACCGCCTACTATCCCAACGCGGCATCGCTCGAGGCCGCCGCGCCGGTCCGCCTCACTCCCGGCCGGCAACTGGACGGTGTCGATTTGGTATTGCCCGTCGTGCCGGCGTACCACGTGCGGGGCGTGGTGAAGCCGTACGCGCCGCAGCCGCAGGCGGGCGCGCTGGTGCTGTGGAATCGCAGCGGCGACCGCACCAACCACTCGCAGCCGGGCGCACGCATCGCGCCCGACGGCTCCTTCGATATCCCCGCCGTGGAACCGGGAAGCTACTGGCTGGAACTGCTCCCCTTCGCCGGCAGTCCCAGCGGACGGATGGCGCTCGAGGTAGTCGACCGCGACGTCACCGGCGTGACCCTCGCCGGCACGATGCCGTTCGATCTCGCGGTCCACTTGCGGTTCGACGGGGCGGACGGGCAGCCGCTGCCGCCGCCACATGCGCTGCAACTCGAAATGCTCGACTGGCGCCTGTTCCGCACCACGCCTTCGGCAACGGTGGAGTCCGATGGCACCATCGTCTTCAGCGGTTTGCGCAGCGGCCAATGGGTGCTCACCCTGGCGCCGGATCGCGACGCCTACATCCAATCCATCTCCTGCGGCGCCCACGAACTGGCCGCCGGAATCATGGACTTCACCAACGGCCCATGCGGCGATCTGGAGATTGTGCTGGCCGGCGGCACGGGAGAGGTGCAGGGATCGATGCGCTGGCCCGATCCGCCGTGGATAGGCGGACCGGTCTCGGCGTTGCTGGTTGCCGCCAGTGGCCAGACCGGCAATACCGGCGCGCGGCGGGCGCCCATCGATGAGAACGGACAATTCCATTTTCGATTCGTGCCTCCCGGCCGGTACCTGGTCTTCGCCGTCGCAGTGGCCAGCGCGCCCAATGACGACGGCGTGTGGCAGAACGCGGACTTCGTCAAGGAAGTCTCCGGCCGCGGCGTCGCGGCAGACGTGCCTTCGAAGGGCAGCGTGCGGGTGGAAGTGGGCATTCTGCCGGCCGACGACATCGGGCACGCCATCGAAAGGATCCACCGATGAAGCCGGCGCTGTTGCTGCTATGCGCCCTCACGGCCCCGGCCGCGTGCCTGGTGGAAGGAAGGGTGCTCGACGCCGAAACCGGCAAGCCGCTGCCCAAGACACAGGTGTTCGCCAAACCCGGCCCGCTGAAACTCTCGATCCTGCACCTCACCGACGATTCCGGGGCATTCTGCTTCGAGCGTCTCGACGCCGGCGCGTACCAACTGGCATTCCACCGCACGGGCTATCTGGATTCGCTGTACGGCGCGCGGCCGGGAGCCGATCAGGGAATCGTCCTGGTCGTTGACGGGCCCGCTGCCGTGCCCCCAGTGACCGTGAAAATGCTGCGCAGCGCCGAAATCGGCGGCACCCTGTTGGAGGCGGGCGGCGAGCCGCTCGAAGGCGCCAGCCTGCAACTGCTGCGCAAGGTCTGGGACGGCGGCTGGAATTCCGACGTGGTCGGCGACGCCACCACTGACGATCGCGGCGTGTTTCGCTTCGGACGGCTCGCCCCCGGCAACTACTATGTGTGCGCCGTACCGTCGCAGGGACCCGGGATGACTACGTATTATTCGCGCAGCTTCACGTTCGCGCGCGCCACGCCCATCGCCGTCAAGCCGGGGGACAGTATCGACAACCTGGCGATGACGCTCAACCCGTGGATGCCCCGCCACCTTTCCGGCAGGCTCGCGGAGGCGTTGCGGCCCGAATCCGCCAGCATCATCCTGCAGCCCATGGGCGGGAGAACCCACTACGCGGCCGAAATCCCACCCGACGGCAGCTTCTCGGTGGACGCGCCTCCCGGAAAGTACCGCCTCCGCTTTCGAGGAGTTCCAGCCGCGCCGCCGCTCGAAATCGACCTGACCGATGGCGACATCACCGGCCTGGTGGTGGAGCCGCAGCGCGCTTTCGACCTGGCCATCTCCGCTACGCTGGATGGCCAGCCGGCGCCGGGGCAACTCGCTTTGATGGTGCGCGAGGTCGAGAGCGGTGCGGTCCTCACGGCGCATGAACACCTCAACCAGGGCTTCCGGTTCCCTGCGGTTCCGGCCGGGCTGTACCGGATCGAAGCCGGCGACCAGGGCGCTTACGTCAAGAACCTGATCGTCGACGGCAAACCGCGCCGCGACTCCCTGCTCGATCTGCGTAGCGCGGCGCCCGCCAGCATCGAAGTCGTGATGAGCCGCGACGTGGCGCGCGTCACCGGACGTCTGGAGAACTCACAGACGTCGCTGGCTGTCACCGTGGTGCGGGTGGACCAAGAGAAGTCGCGCACGGAAGCCCTGGGCGGTACCACGCCAGCCGACCATACGGGCCAGTTCAAGATGGACTCGCTAGCGCCCGGCCGCTATCGCTTCTTCGCCATCGAAGGCCTCGATCCCGACCTGTGGGGCAGTCCCGAACTGGCGGCTGCGCTGGCCGCGAAATCCGTCGCCGTGGAACTGCGCGCGGGCGAGAGCCGCCAACTCACCCTGCCCGTCATCTCCGCGGAGGAGTGGACCGTAGGACTCCGCAAGTCGGGGATGTAGGCGGATTTTGTGCCGCGGGCACAAAAAATGGCACCTAAGTCCTTTATTTCCGTTCACACTTTGTGCCGCGGCACAAATCGTTCAGATTTTTTCAATCAAGGTCGATATGAGAGGTTCAGGTACCGGTACGTTCGAGCTATGACCTATGCTTGCCCTGCTAGGACTCGTTCTGGTGTTCGGAGCTGTATTGGGAGGATTTCTTCTGGAAAGAGGAAATCCATGGGTCCTGATGCAACCCGCGGAGTTGCTCATCGTCGGCGGATCAGCGGCCGGCATTCTCTTGATGGCCAACCCACCAGCGGTGATTCGCCGCATGGGACGCAGCGCGCTCACGCTGCTCCGGCCATCTCCCTTCACTCGAAAGACGTTTCTGCGCGACCTGATGATGCTGTATGAGATTTTTCAGTTCGCGCACCGCGCCGGGCTGGCGAGCCTGGAGAACGACGCCGAGCGCCCGCAGGAGAGCGCCCTGTTCGCCAATTACCCGGCTTTCCTCAAGGATACCGTCACCCGCGATTTCGTCTGCGATTCGCTGCGCATGCTGGTGATCGGCATCACCACGCCGCAGGAACTGGACCACCTGATGGACCTGGATATCGACGTGCAGCGCCGCGGACGCCGCGAGCCCGCCGGAGCGCTCCACTCCCTCGCCGACGCCCTGCCGGGCCTGGGGATCATCGCCGCGGTGCTGGGCGTGGTGATCACCATGCAGGCCATCGGAGGAGCGCCCGAAGCGGTGGGACAAAAGGTGGCCGCGGCCCTGGTGGGGACGTTCCTGGGAATCCTGCTGTGCTACGGCGTGGTCGGCCCGGTGGCCTCCCGCCTGGAACACGTCAACGAAGCGCAGATCCAGTTCCTGGAGGTGTTGCGCATCGCCATGGTCTCCTTTGCCCGCGGCGCGGCGCCCCTGCTGGCGGTGGAATATGCGCGCAGATCCATTCCGGTGGAAGTGCGCCCGTCGTTCATCGAAATGGAGGACAACTTCAAGCGCGACGCCCGGGTCCCGCCCGTTCCCAAACCGGACGGACCCTACGAAATGGAGATGGAACAGGCGGTGGCCGGGGTCGCGCATGCCTGACCAGACGCCCCAGCCGGAGCCGGCGGCGTTGCCGGGTTATCCCGCCAGGCGGCATCCCGAGACGCGCCGCCACGGCGGGGCATGGAAAGTAGCCTACGCCGATTTCGTCACCGCGCTGATGGCGCTGTTCATCGTGCTATGGATGATGAATGCGAGCACGCAGGTGAAGCGCTCCGTCAGCGGCTATTTCCGCGACCCGCGCGGCTACACGTCCAAATTGGGCGCCGGCGTGGCCAATTCCGGCGAAGCGCTGTCGGTACCCGTGAATCAGATCCAAAAGCGGCTGGAAGAGGCCTTCCGCCAGATGCCGGAGTTTCAGCGGCTGCGCAACAACGTGCGCTTCAGCGTGACCGGCGAAGGCCTGCGCATCGAACTGCTGGAGACCCGGCAGGGTCTATTCTTCGTCACCGGAAGCCCGTCGCCGACGCCGCAAGGAGAACGCACGCTGCGCCTGCTGGCGGGGGAGATCGGCAAGTTGCCCAACCCGGTGGTGATTGAAGGCCATACCGATTCCCTCCCGTTCCGCAATGCCAATGCCTCCAGCGGCTACAGCAACTGGGAGCTTTCCACGGACCGCGCCAACGCAGCCCGTCGCCTGCTCCATGCCTATGGGATGCGCCCGTCCCAGGTGGTGGAAGTTCGCGGTTTCGCGGACCAGAAGCTGATGTCGCCCCAGTCCCCCGGCGACCCACACAATCGGCGGATTTCGCTGGTCGTGCGATTCAGCCAATAGCGGGCCTCCGCGCATGGTGCTGCTTTGGAACCCAGACCGGCGGGAACTGTGAACTGATCCGGCCGGCCGATGCCGACCGCCGCGATGCGCGCCGCAAATAGGTGGCTGGGGACGAAATTCGCCTTTTGAATTTCGTTGCCTGCCTCCTATTTGCGGCGTCCGCTGGTCCACCTCCCATCGGCGGCCTGATAGTTCCCGATCGTCCCTACACAGGAATCATGTGCCACTTCGTCGGGCCGCTCCCTCCGGTCGCGGTTCCAAAGCGCCACCGCGCAGCACCACCCGCAACCCAGCCTCGGGTGCGGCCACGGCGGCGGCGAGGGCTTCGCCCAGGTGCAATTCCTCCACCGTCCAGGAACCTTCGATCTCCCGGCCGGCGCCGTGCAAACCGACGCCGAGCGCCTTCCACATGGCCTCCAGACGCGTCCAGCGGCGGAAGAAGTCGCGCGCCCGCTCCGGCTCGGGCGTCGCCAGAAACGCCTCGGCTTCCGACGGTGGGAAAAAGCGCTCGGCGATCGACTGCGCGTCACGCTGCGGCCGGATCCATTCCACGTCCACGCCCACTTCGACGTCGCGCGCCACGGCCACCAGCGCCGTGCCCCGGGAGTGCGACAAGTTGAACTTCCATGACGGGGCGGCCGGCAGCCAGGGTTTGCCGTTCTGGCCGGGCGCGATGCGGGTCTCGACGCCAACTTCCCGCCGCAGAATTTCCCGCATCACGCCGTGCGACCGCAGATACCGCCGGCGCAAGTCGGGATGGGCGAAGCGGGCGGCGCGTTCCGCGTCGGCGGGATGGGGCGGTGGCAACCAATCGTCCGGCAGGGTATCGAGCTCGATATGCCAGACGTGCAGTTCGCCCGGATTCATCATGATGGGGCAACCCATGTTTGGGCAACCCAGGCGAAACCGCCTGCCCCACAAGGTCTGGCACCCGACATGCCAGTGTGGAGCAGGCGGTTTCGTCCGCCGCCCGTCAGGACCACGCGGACCTCAAGTCGTCCTGCAGGGCGATTTGAAACTCCTTCGGTACCGATTGCTGATAAAAGTGACCGCCCGAGAACTGAAGCATGCGGAACGTCTGCTGAGTTTGCAAACCCCAGTTTCGCAGATGTTCAGCACTCACGTGTGGGTCTTCCGTGCCGCCATAGGCGCGAATCGGACAATAGAGCGGATCCTCTTCTTCGTAGAGATAATTCCGATAGAGCGACGTGTCGGCGCGCAGTGCCGGCAGGATGGCGTGAGCCACCGCCGGAACATCGAACCAATCGGCGTGTTTGCCATCGATCTGCCGCAGCGCCGAGAGCAGCTCTTCGTCGGTCGGATCGGGCGGCGGAACGTGCGCCCGGCGATATTGCGGCGCGCGCGCGCCCGAGGCGATCAGCAGATGCGGATGGGGCAGACCGCGCCGCCGCAGTTCGCGCGCCAGCTCAAACGCCACCACCGCTCCCATGCTGTGTCCGAACAGCGCGAAAGGCCGGTCCAGGTAAGGCTTGATGGCGTCCGCCAGAGCCTCCACCAGCGGTTTCATGCGCTCGAAGGGGGCTTCGGCGATGCGCGATTCCCGTCCCGGCAGCCGCGCCGCGCACACTGCGACGCCCGGCAGAAATTGCCACCCGGCATAAGCCGCCGCCCCGGCGCCGGCGTGCGGCAGGCAAAATAAACGGTTGCCTTCGGCTTCCTCCGCGCCGGGAAACCAGGCCGATCCGGGGGCGCGGTTGCGCAGGCGCAGGGCCAGCAGACGCCGCTTCTCGGGCGACAGATCGGCGGGCGACACCGGCCGGGCCAGCGCGGAGGCGATGTCGGCGCGGCGCAGGGGGCGCATCGACACCTCCCGCAGCAGCTTCTCGAACGGTTCCACGCTGAGGCGCGAGGCGTAGTCGAGGGCCGCCTGGCGGGACTGCGCGGCAATTTCCCGGTAATGCTCCGGATCGCTCACCAAGCGGCTTAGCGCGGCGCGCCACGGGCCGATGTCCTGCGGCGGCACCTCGGCCGATGGCACCATCTGTTCATCGAGCGTCGGCTGGTAGCGGACAATGGGATTCACCGGCAGCAGATAGGGGACGCCCATTTTGGCTTCGGGGATGCCTCCTACGTTGCTGGCCACCACCGGCACGCCGCGCAGCATGGCTTCCACCACAATGCGGGAGCGCGCCTCGGCCCACAACGACGGCACCAGCAGCACGCGCGTCCATTCCAGCAGCGCGTCGATGTCGTCGGCGGGCCGCAGCACGGTGACGTTGCGCCGCTCGCGCATAGCAACGCGGTCCTGCTGGTTGGTGCCCCAGGTGGGAACGGCGGCGAAGTCCAGCCGCGGGAACTCGTCGGCCAGCGCCAGGAAGATGGAGATGCCTTTCACCGCGCAGGGATTGACCAGCGTGACGAATTCATTTTCGAAGCGGCCCAGGCAGGGCGGCTGCGGCGGCTTCCCCGCCTCGCCGGAATCGAGCACCGGCTCCATCAGCGAGATGGGGACGTGCACGGCGGCGATTCCCGAGTAGCGGCGGATGTAGTCGGCCACGTAATGGCTCACGCCCACCACGGCGTCCACCGCCCGCAGGCGCTCGGTCTTGGCATCGCTGGGAAAGGCGCAATCCGGTCCGAAGGGGACGGCCAGGGTGGCGCGGGCGAGGTAGACCACGCGGGCGCGCGGCTGGCGCAGGGCGGCTTCCAGCAGCACCTGCGCCGGGTCGTCGGTAGAGACCAGGATGATGTCGGGCTGAAACGCTTCTACCTGCGCGGCCACGTGGGCGCGCGGACTGCCCCCGGTGACCACGTACACCTCGACGCGCCCGCGCTCGAAGACCACTACGCCGGACTCGGGGGCGCGCGACACAATCCGCCGCGCCTCCAGCTCGGCCATATACTGTTCGTGCTCCTGCGCACCGAACACACTGACCCGCGCCACTACGCGGCATTCATGTCCACGCGCGGCCAGAGCTTCGATCAATAACCGGTTGGATTTGTCGCCGCCCCCATGAGCCGGATAGTAGAGGGAGTTTTGGGCCAGCAAAATGCGCATTCAGGTACATATCTTACGACGATGCAGCCGCCGCAGGAGCAACTCGCGCTTTTCCGGGCTCAACGATTCCATTGTCGCGGCTTCCTGGGCCGCCTCGCCGGCCGGCGGATCCGCCGGACGCAGGGCCGTCAACCACGCCTCCAGATCCCCGGCGTTGAGGCCGCCGACAAAGGCCGTGGCGGCGGCGCGCGCGGCCTCAGAGGCACGTTCCCAGGCATCGCGCCGGCCGGTCAGCTCCGCCACCGCATCCACCCAGGGCGCTACGTCGTTGGCCGGCTGAACGGGACGCGGCATGCCATGCTCGTCGAACACCGGCTGGTAGCGCTCGATCGGTTGCACCGGAATCACGTAGCCGGTGCCGCATTTGGCCTCGCGCAGTCCGCCCGAATCGCTCGCGATCACCGGAATACCGCGCAGCATGGCCTCCATCACGATCAGCCCGAAGCCCTCGTACCACAGCGAAGGCATGAGCAGGACGCGGGTCTGCGACAGAATATCGTCGATGCGCCGCGCGTTGGGCAGAAAGCGCACATTGGGCAGCGGATCGAGCAGGCGCCGGTCTTGGGCGGACGTTCCCCATCCGGGAACGGCTCCGAATTGGCAGCGCGGCAAACGGCGCGCCGTGGCAGCGAAGAGCGAGATGCCTTTCACGGCGCAGGGATTGACCATGGTGACCAGGCCGCGGTCGAAACTGGCGCATGTCGGAAATGGACCGGCGCCGTAAATGGGCGGGTGGATGACGGCGGCGGTGCGACCCGATTCGGCGGCAACATAACCGGCCATGTGCGCGCCGATGGTGACGATACCGGCCGCTCCGGCTACGGCTTGCGCGGCATGGCGGTCGGGGCTCCAACTCTCGCGGCCGAAGGGAAAGAACTGCGGCGTGTGAGCCAGGTAGACCACGCGTCCGGGAGCGATGTGGCGGGCCTCGCGCAGCAGCGCATGGCCCAGATCCTCCGACGAGACCAGCACCCAATCGGGAGCGAACTCGCGGATCTCGTGCTGCAAGGCTTCCACGCGCGCGGCCGGCTGGGCGATGGCGGCCAGCGCGATGGAGGGATGGAACGGCAGCTCGGCGCCCTCCTGCGAAGCCGCGGCGACGATGCGGCACTGGTGGCCGGCGCGCGCCAGGTGGTCGAGCCAGACCAGATTGCTGCGCGTAGCGCCGCCGCGCGGCGGTCGGTAGGAGGCGTTGGCGGCGAGCAGAATGCGCATCAATCCTGCTCTTCGGCGAGGAGCGCGCGGACTTCGTCGTCGGTGAGATCTTGCAGTTCCCGCAGCAACTCCTGATAAGCCCCGCCGGACTGCTCCAGTTCCTTCAACTCCACCGCCTTGGCCAGTTCCGCGACGGTGAAATCGCCGCTGTAAACCACTTCCAGGGAAAGCTCGACACCCAGTTCCTGGTGAACGCGCGACAACAACTGCACCGCCAGCAGCGAGTGTCCGCCCAGCTCGAAAAAGTTCTCGTGAATGCCCACCGTTCCGATGCGCAGCAGTTCGGCCCAGATCCGCAGCAGCTCCGCTTCCATGGGGCTGTTCGGCAGATCGATGCGCCGCTGCCCGGCAGAGGGTCGCGCGGCGCCGCCAATGGCTGCCAGCACGGCTTCGGGACGCCGCAGGTGGGTCGCGATCTTCCCATAGTCAACGGTCGCCGGTGGCAGCACCCGTTCCGTCGCCGGCGGGAGCGCTGCCGCCGCGCGGCCCTCGCCGGGACGATAGCGCAGGCCCGCGGCAGCCTCGGCGGCAAGGCGGAACCGGCCGTGCGCGTCGGGCGACGCCAGCGACTTCAGAAACATCCAGGCGGGCTGGTTCCGCGGACCGGCGGCGAACGGAATCTCCACGTGCGCCAGCCCGCGCTCGCGCGCCAGCTCTCCCAGGCGCGCCACCATGCGGTGCTCCACACCGCGTCCCAGGGCGCGGCAGCTCAGCAGAAACGTGTCCACGGAAAGTTGATCAAGGGCGGCGCGGAAAATCAGGACGCCGGTCAATCCGTAGTCGCCAAAGCGGTCGCGGACACTCACCGTGAGACATTCGCAACCCTCCGCCGCCGAGAGCGCGCGGAGCTCCGCCTCGGAGCGGCGCTGGCAGGTGGCATTCATCTGGCTGGTGCGGACCGTGAGTTGCGCCACGCGCGGCAGATCGGCCGGCTCCATGGGGGCAAGCGCGACGCGCAGGTCGAGCGACGCCAGAAACTCCTCCAGGCTGCGGGCGCTCTGCTGCGCGCGCACCCGCTCGGCGCGCTGCGCGTAGAGTTCGGGACGGCGGCGGTCTTCTTCGGTAATGCGCGCGCGGTCGAAGGCCCACACGTGGTGCAGCAGCGCCGGAATCTCCGAGGCGTCGGCGGGCAGCGCCAGCGCCAGCACTTCCGGCAGGGCGGCTTGCAGCTCGGTGCACTCCTTGGGGTTGTCGTCCACCAGGATAAAACTGTCCAGACCGAGATCGAGCTCTTCGGACAGCGACGCCAGGTTGGCGCTCTTGTCGTCCCAGTTGATGCGGCGCGCGACGAAATCGCCGATGGCGAGCGGCATCTCGGGATGGGCGCGAAAGACGTCCAGAACGTCCTGCTCGTTGTTCTTGCTGCACAAGGCCAGCAGGTAGCCGGCGCGGCGGCGCTCGGCCATGAACTCCTGCAAGGCGCGGCGCGGCGCATCGATCTCCACGCCCAGCGGTCCGTCTTCGCCGCAGATGCCCTTCCACAGAGTGTCGTCGCAATCCAGCACGATGACTTTGCGGGGCGGCGTCGCGATGGCGTGGATGCGGCGCGCCACGGCCGTGGCCAGGGCCGCAAAGAACACCGGCGTGTAGGGCAGGTGGCCCAGTTCCGCGCCCAGCGGATCGTGCACTTGGGCTACCGGATAGCGGCAATGAACCTCCGCGGCGGGGATGACATGAACGCCCGGCAGATCGGCGATGCCGGCCGCCAGCATGCCTTCCAGGGCCGCGAATCGAGGCTGGCAGGCGGGCGTCGGCGGGCAGACCACCACGATCAGCGGCGACGGGAAGCTGGCGGCGGCGGAGCGGACGGCATCGGACAGTCGCGCCACGGAATCCTCCACGCCGTCCTCGGGCCAATCCTCGAAGCGGACCAGGGCGATGTTGAATCCGCCGCGATTGCGGGCGAACAGGCCGGCCGGGTCCAGGAGCTGTTGGAAAAGCTGGCCATATCCGGCGAAGCGGATTTCGTGCGGAAGTCCCAGTTGCGCGGCCCAAAAGGCCAGGCCAGGCTGCAGGGCCTCGGCGGTGAAGGTGGCACTGATGGCGATTGCTCCGGTATCGGGCATCCAGTCCCATTATGCAACGCGGAGAGCCATCGGCCGGGGAAGGCGCGTTAGCGGAAACGGAAGGCGAAAAAACCGGCGGTTACCGGCTTGACCCGAGGGCATCTGTGATAGATTTGTACAAGCGTCAAACAAATTAGCCGGCACGACAGACAAGGGAGGAATTCGGTGTCCCATCCACGTTCGATCTTATGGTCCCTGGCAGCGCTGCCATTGGTCGCGTTCCCGTTGGCGATAGTGGCGTTCCAGGCGCCGCAGCAGCCACCCGCTCAGCCGCCGACGACACCGCCGGCCGCTCAACAGCCGACCGCCGGCCGCGCCGGTGGCCGTGCGCCGCTCACCCCGGAACAGGCCGCCGCCGCGGCCGCCAGGCAGAAGCTGATCGACGACGATCATCAGCGCCTCATGGCCCTCCTCCACATGACCGAAATCCGCCGCGGCCGCGACGGCAACAATAAGGACTCCCCGTTTTACGCCAACTACGACGAGGCCAAGGCGAATCCGTTTCCGGTGCTGCCCGATCCGCTGGTGCTGAACAATGGCAAGAAGGTGACCACCGCCAAGGACTGGTGGAACAAGCGGCGTCCCGAGATCGTGGAGATGTTCGATCGCGAGGTGTACGGCCGCGTCCCGAAAGTGGTGCCCAAGGTGAAATGGGAAGTCACGGCCACCACCGAAGGCATGAACGGCGACGTCCCCATCGTTACCAAAGCCCTGGTGGGACATGTGGACAATTCGGCGTACCCCAGCATCAAAGTGGACATTGGGCTCACGCTGACGACGCCCAAGAACGCCACCGGTCCGGTACCGGTGATTATGCAATTCTCGGGCGGCGGATTCGGCTTCGGACCGCCGCGCGCACCCGGTGCGCCGGCACCAGGAGCGGCGGCAGCGGCCGGTCGCGGCAGTCCACCGGCGGGCTTTCCGGGCGGACGCGGTCCCACCGGTCCCACCTGGCAGCAACAGGTGCTGGCGCGAGGCTGGGGCTATGCGTCGATCAACACCGGCAGCATCCAGCAGGACAGCGGCGCCGGTTTGCGGGAGGGCATCATCGGACTGTGCAATAAGGGCGAGCCGCGCAAGCTCGACGATTGGGGCGTGCTGCGCGCCTGGGCCTGGGGCGCCAGCAAAGCGCTGGATTATTTCGAAACCGATAAAGCCGTGGACGCCAAGCACGTTGCCGTGGAAGGCCATTCGCGGTGGGGAAAGGCGACCATCGTCGCGGTGGCGTACGATCAGCGATTCTGGACCGGCTACGTCAGTTCCTCCGGTGAAGGCGGGGCCAAACTGCATCGCCGCAATTGGGGCGAAGTGGTGGAGAATGTCGCCGGGACGGGAGAATATCACTGGATGGCGGGCAACTTCCTGAAATACGCCGGCCCCTTGAATTGGGGCGATCTGCCGGTGGATTCGCACGAATTGATCGCCATGTGCGCGCCGCGTCCCATCTTCATCAGCGGCGGGGCCACTACCGGCGACGGCTGGGTGGACGCCAAAGGCATGTTCATGGCGGCCGCGGCAGCCGGTCCGGTCTATCGCCTGCTCGGCAAGAAGGACCTGGGGACCACCGAGTTCCCGCCCATCGAAACCGCCCTGGTGGAAGGCGACGTGGCCTTCCGGCAGCACTCCAGCGGCCATACCGATGGACCGAACTGGCCGACATTTCTGGAATTCGCCGGCCACCATTTGAAGTAGCGGGTTGCGAGCCATCAGCCTGCAGCCGGTGCATGGGAATCTGAAACTGCTACTGGGCGCCTGGAACCCCGAGCGTGAGCGAGCGGCCCGAGCGCCGGACGATCTGCGCGGCGTGGGCGCATCGGAGAGTCTTGGGAAATGCGTCTCTCGCTCGGGCCGCTCGCTCACGCTCACGGTTCCAGGCGCCAGCTTCCGTTCCCCTGGCGAAGGCCTGGCCTGCCCCACTGCCCTGCAAGCCAGGCCGCTATGGGGCTAGGATGAAGGCCAGACAGTGATATGAAGACCACTCTCACCCTGGCTCTGAGCTGTGCCCTGGCGGCCCTGGCCGCCGTCCCTTTTGCGACCGACAAGACCGATCCGGCGGCCGCCGGCATGGATTCCGCCCGCCTGGCGCGGATTCCAATTCGCATGAAGGAATTCGTGGACGCGGGCAAGACTGCTGGCGTCGTAACCCTGGTGGCGCGGCACGGCCACGTCGCCAGCCTGGACGCCGTGGGGTATCAGGATCTCGAGAGCAAGACGCCCATGCGCACCGACACGCTGTTCCGCATCATGTCGGTCACCAAGCCGGTCACCTGCGCCGGCATTATGATCCTGGTGGACGAAGGCCGCGTCTCGCTGATCGACCCCGCCGAAAAGTACTTGCCGGAGTTCAAGGGCCTGAAGGTGAACCCCTGCGGAAGCCGCGGCGGATACAACTGCAGCGCGGTCGCGCCGTCGCGCCCCATCAACCTCATCGATCTGATGACCCATACCTCCGGCCTGTCCGATAACCTGCCGGGGCGCGGCACGCCGCCCGCTACCCTGGCCGAGCGCGTCGCCAACGTGTCCCGCGCCACCTTGCTCTTCGAACCGGGGACGGCGTGGGATTACAGCAACATCGGGATCGCCGCGCTGGGGCGCGTCATCGAAGTGGTGAGCGGCCAGCCGTACGACCGATTCCTGGACGAACGGATCTTCCAACCGCTCGGCATGCCCGACACTTCCTTCGTGGTGGCGCCGGAGAAAGCCGGCCGAATCGCTTCGGTCTACAGCTATGAGACCGACGGGTTGAAGCGAGTGCCCATGTCGCAGGCGAAATTCCCGGATCCGGCGGGCGGCCTCTTCAGCACCGCCGGCGACATGGCGCGCTTCCACCAGATGCTGCTCGACAAAGGGACGCTGAACGGCCGGCGCATCCTCTCCGCCGCCGCCGTGGAGGCCATGACCACGTCGCAGACGGGTTCGCTCGAGGCGGGCTGGGCTCCCGGGGTGGGTCACGGCTTCGGCTTCGAGGTAGTCCGCAACACCCTCGGGACATTCCGCTACAACTCGATCGGCAGTTTCGTGAAGGGCGGCGCGTACCGCACTTACGGCTGGGTGGATCCGGCCAAGGATCTGGTCGGCATCATCTTCATGCAGCGCACCAATGGCGGTGGCGACGTGGCCGACGAGATCAACAGCTTTATGGCGATGGCCGCGGCAGCCATCGAACGCTGAGGCGTCCGCCGAGCCTTGAACGGCCAGCAGCATACCCCACTAAATTGTGGTGGTCAATTTCGGAGTTTCGACTTACAATATCGTTGGAAATCCGAAATATGCTACATCTCGATACCGGAAATACCGGGTTCATGATTCTGTGCTCCAGCCTGGTCATGCTGATGACACCGGGCCTGGCCTTCTTTTATGGCGGTCTGGTAGGGCGCAAGAATGTACTGGCCATCATGATCCAGAGCTTCGTCTCCATGGGATGGACGACGGTGCTCTGGTGGTTGTGTGGCTTCTCGATGTGCTTCAGCGGCGACCTGAAATCCGGCACGGACTATGCCGGCATCATCGGCAACTTTCACTGGGCGTTCCTGCGAGGGATCACTCTGTCGACGCCTTCGCCCAACGACACCATTCCCCTGATCGTATTCTGCGCGTATCAGATGATGTTTGCGATTATCACGCCGGCGCTGATTACGGGCGCGTTTACCAACCGCGTCACGTTCAAGGCGTACTCCCTGTTTTTGACGGCGTGGCTGCTGTTCGTGTATTTCCCGTTCGTGCACATGGTGTGGGGCGGCGGGCTGCTGGCCTCCTGGGGCGTCAAGGATTTCGCGGGCGGTATTGCCGTGCACAATATTGCCGGTATGGCGGCCCTGGCATCGGTGCTCTATGTGGGCAAGCGGCGGGTGGTCGACAAGGGTCCGCACAGCATCCCGCTGGTGGCGCTGGGCACGGGATTGCTATGGTTCGGATGGTACGGGTTCAACGCGGGCAGCGAGTTTCGCGTGGATTCCATCACGGCGGTGGCGTTTCTGAATACGGACATCGCCGCGTCCTTCGGCGCGATCGCGTGGCTGATTGTGGAGTGGTTCCACAGCCGCAAGCCACATTTTCTCGGCCTGTTGACGGGAGCGGTTGCGGCGCTGGCCACCATCACACCGGCGGCTGGTTACGTATCGCCCGCCGTGGCCGTGCTGATCGGGACGGCGGCGGGCGTGGTCTGTTACTTCGCGGTGGCGCTCAAGAACCGCCTCAAGTGGGATGACGCGCTGGATGTTTGGGGCGTTCATGGCGTGGGCGGAATGCTGGGGATTATCATGCTGGGCATTTTCGCCTCGACCGCCTGGAACCCGGCTTCGTCGGGTGGCGTGGACGGACTGCTGCGCGGAAATCCGCGTTTCTTTTTTGTCCAGCTCATCGCGGTACTGATCTCTTCGGCGTGGGCGTTTCTCTTCACCCTCTTCATGCTGTGGTTGATTGACCGCGTCACCCCCGTGAAAGTCACCGAGCTCATTGAGGAACATGGCCTGGACGAGGAACTGCACGGCGAGACCGCGTACACCGTGGAAGTATAGGTTTCCCCGATCGGCCTTTCAGTTCCAGTAATAGCGACGGCGTATGGAGCCGTCAGACACCCCGGCGAAGCGGTCGGCCTGATGAGTTGGGCCGCCTCAAAGAAGGGTGGCCGCGGGCGCGATTGCCTGCCCCACGTGCTAGGCTTGAAATCTATGCGCAAATTGCTGGCCACGATGTTGGCCGTGCTCTGTGTGCCCTTGCCTGCCTTCTCGTGGGGTGGCGAAGGACACGACCTGGTGGCGCGGATCGCCCAGGCTCAACTCACCGCCAAAGTCCGCGCCAAGGTGGATGCCATTCTCGGACCCAATGTGACCATGGCGTCCATCTCCAGTTGGGCGGATAACATCCGCCGCCAACGCGCGGAAACCGGACCCTGGCACTACATCGATATCCCCATCGACCAGACGCATCTCGATATGGCGCGCGATTGCGCCAAAGGCGATTGCGTCGTTCAGGCCATTATCAACTTCCGCATCGCTCTCAAGAACCCCGCCACGCCGGCCGACAAGCGGAAGGAAGCGCTCATGTTCCTCATCCATTTCGTGGGCGACATGCACCAGCCGCTGCACTCCTCCGATAATAAGGACCAGGGCGGCAACGGCGTGCGCGTGCAACTCGTCGGCAGCGACCGGCCGGGCAACCTGCACGGCGCCTGGGACAGCGGCATTCTGGGCCACATGGGCAAGGAAGACGATCTCTACCCCTCCATGCTGCAGGAAGCCGAAAAGAACCGGAAGAAATGGTCCAAGGGAACCGTCCAACAATGGGCCGAGGAATCGCACAAAGCAGCCGTCGAGGTCACCTACGGTAAGCTGCCCACCAAGCCGGTGGCGGGTACGCCCAATACCACGCCGATCCCCCTCGATGCCGCTTATGAACAGGCCGCCGAACCGGTGATTCGTGTGCAAATCGAAAAGGCCGGCGACCGGCTGGCGCGCGTCTTGAACGAAACGCTAAAGTAAGGCAGGAAGCATGAGCTCACGAATCGCAACCGACTCCCCGGCTGTCCCGCTGTGGTTGGGCGGACCGGCCGCACTGGCCATGCTGGTCCATCTGTACCTGGTCTTCATGTGGGTCTCCACCGAGAGCACCATGGGGATCATCCAGCGCATTTTTTATTTTCACGTGCCCGCCGCCACGGTGGCGTTCGTGGCCTGCTTCGTGGGCGGCGTGGCCAGCATTCTCTACCTCATCAAGCGCGACAACAAGTGGGACGACCTGTCGGTGGCGGCCAATGAGACGGTGGTGGTGTTTGAAGCCATCAACATCGTCATGGGCTCCATCTGGGGCCGGCGCGTGTGGGGCATCTGGTGGACCTGGGACGCCAAGCTCACCTCGGCGTTCCTGCTTTTCTTCCTCTACGTGGCCTATCTGCTGATTCGCCGCGCCACGCCGGTGGAAGTCCGCGCCACGGTCTGCGCCGTGATCTGTATTTTGGGTATGCTGGACGTGCCGCTGATCTACATGTCGAATCGCATCTTCCGCACGCAACACCCGTCGCCGGTGATTGGCGGCGGCGAAGGATCGGGGATTGCCGGCGACATGAAATTCACGCTGTTCTTCGGGATGTTCGCCATGCTGCTGCTGTGGGGCTGCATTGTCCGCCTGCGCAGGCGGGTGGCGCAACTGGAACGGGCCGGCGAAGATCTGACGCGCCGCACCAATGAAATGGTCGACCAAGGAGTTTGACGATGGAAAACCTCAACTGGCTGTTTTACGCGTACGGCATCGGAGTGGGGCTGCTGTTCGTCTACATCTTTCAGATTTCGCGCCGCGAGGCGGTGCTGCGCCGCCGCATCGCCGATCTGCAGGCCACGGTGGAAGAGCACTGGAAGAAGTAGCGTGGCAAGAGTCTTGCCACGGGCTGTCCGCAAGCTATTGATTACAAAAAGGCGCTCACTGGCATTTGGCAAGACTCTTGCCAAAGCTGCTACCTGGCGCCCTCTTCCACACGCAACTTCGCCAGCGGACCAATCACCCGCATCTCCCGCGACCCGTTGGTGAGCAGCACGATCACGTGGCCGTTTTCCTGCGTGGCGCCATTGCCGGTGTACGTGTCGTCGCTGTCGCGGAGGTTCAAATCGGTGAAGTGAAGACGCGGACCGGCGGGCGCCCAGGTCATGTGGTAGCTGCCGCCGACGCTGCGATACGACGTCAGACTTCCTAAGTCCCAGCCGGTTCCTGTAAACGAGCCCTCGGAAGTCAGATTGGTAAGCAACTGCGTGCCCGACCCGAAACTCTGCACGGTACCCTCGGCATCCAGCTTCCCCGTCAGATAGTCCAGGCCCTTCAACTTGGCGGTGAGCCGGTAGGACGGATGCGCGCTATGCAGGCTCACAGCCAGGCGGCCGGTCAGAACGGCGCGGTCGAGCGACGCCTGGATGCCGTCCAGATCCACGCGGTCGCCCACCCACACCAGCCGCGTCCGCACTCCCTCGAAGTGGAAGCCGGCGAGCGACAGATCGTCGATCGAGACGGAGCCTTCCACGCCGCGCTGCTGCAGCCATTCGGGCAGCGCCGAGCGTCCGAGCGCCTGGGCCAGCAGTCCGGGATTGCGGCGCATGGTGGGGGCGAATTCCGATTCCAGGTCGGCGGCATCGATTTCGCCGGCGTGCAGATGCACGCGATGGGGATGCGCGGCCGACGGTTCGTACCGATAGTCGCCGGTGAAGGCCAGTTTACCGGCCTGCGCGGTGACGTGGTCGAGGGTGACACGCGCGCCATCGATCTGCGCATGCGCCGCAAGCAGTTGCAGCGGATCGGCCAGGCCGGGAACCGCGACCTTGGCGTCGCGGACATCGAGAGTGCCGGTCCAGCCGGGCTTGGCCGGCGGCGGCGCCGGCGGTTGGCGTCGATAGTGCAACTGCCCGCTCCAGCGGCCGGACTGCAGTTGCTCCAACCAGGGCACGGCGGCCAGCGAGACCTGGGCGCGCAGGGTGGAGACGTCCATGGAATCGGCGGAAATCGAGAGGTCCAGCACGTCGGCGTCCATAGCGTAGTCGGCCTCGATCTCGGCCTGGTCGTCGGCCGTGCCCACCAGCGCGGGAGACAGACGGACGTGGCCCTGGCCGACCACGATGTAGGCCTGCTGGAAACCGAGCGGCGGCGAATCGGGAATGGTCAGCGCGGCATCGTGAAACGCCAGTGCGCCTTGGAAGCTGCCTTGCCCCGAATACCCGATGGCGCCATCCACGGTTCCGGCCAGTTTCAGCTTGGGCGGAATCTCCGCGCCCATGTGGCGCGCCAGCTCCATGAGCGGCTCCAGGGGAAAGCGATTTCCCGCGACGGTGACGCCCCAGCGCGGCTGCGTGAGGTAGTTGCTGACGCGGAAGCGCGCGGCCAGCGGCGGCGCCACCGCATTTCCTTCCGACGAAGATTGCAGTTCAAGTTG
>Ga0181529_10003029_pt1 | contig 19579 bp, 24 predicted proteins | sample PEATcosm2014_Bin_36_FD_119763 | JGI IMG/M metagenome (GOLD analysis project Ga0181529, IMG submission 119763) | Peatland microbial communities from MTU Mesocosm Facility, Houghton, MI, USA - PEATcosm2014_Bin10_30_metaG | ecosystem: Environmental > Terrestrial > Soil > Wetlands > Peat | place... | reverse complement strand
CGCGTCGGTCGAAGTGGTATAGTCGGCGGAAAAAGACATGGTGTTACCCACGACCGATCCGGCCGTTATCACCCACGTATACGCGTAAGGTCCTCCGGCCGGGCTGCCGCCGTTGCCGGTAAGATTACCTGCATTATCCTGAGCCAAAACCATATCATGCGGATATACGCCGCCTTGATAGTTCATGGCTATCACATAACTTCCCGTCACATTCCAGCTTGGCGCTACTGCGGTTGCTCCCGCGGGTAATACCATGACCAACGGCGCCACGAGTACCGCAAGAAGCGCTATATGAGTGATTGTTCTTTTCATTTTTATTTTATTTGTTTATTTTATTTGCCTGTCGCCAACCTTTATGCCTCCCCTAAAGGCAATTTATACGTAAGCCGTCGGGACTTTGAAACAATGACACTATGTTTGCCCTGTAACTATTTTGCCCCTTGAACGGCATCTCACATATGGATTCATATAACTCACCCACTACAAAACCAATTTTTCGCGGGACGCAGATCGTCTGGTACCTTTTTACATTACTCGAGATACTGCTCGTCTTTCGCTTAGGATTGAAGTTTGCCGGAGCAAATCCAGACGCCGGCTTCTCAAGTTTCATCTATATGGTAACGTGGCCGTTTGCCCAGCCCTTCATCGCCGTGTTCCGCCCGACATTCGTGGGGAGCCAAATATTCGAATGGACAACGCTCCTCGCGATGGTCGTGTACTATCTCGTCGCATGGGGTATCGTAAGCCTTCTCACTATGAGCAAGACAGTCTCCACCCCTGAGGCGGCTGCAAAGCTCGATGAAAAAGAAGCTCCCGCCCCATAAAGGTCGCCGCCACATATCGCACGCCACTCCATGACCGCAATAAAAATCTCGCTGTTGCAGCTGGTACGACAGATCCTTCGCAGGGTCATCAACGTTCTCCCTTAAAATAAACCCTATCACTACCCCAATATGCTTTGGACCATCATCGTAATATTGCTTGTACTCTGGCTCTTCGGATTCGGCTTCAAAGTGGGAGGTAACTTGATCCATATACTACTCGTCATAGCGCTCATCGTGCTCATCTTCCGTCTTTTGTAACGCTCACGCGGGATAATAGAGTATTCTCAGCTTCTCAAGTCCTCGATGCGCTTGCACCGCGATGGCGTTTTTTGACTGGCCGGTGATAAGCGCCATCTCTTTTAATGAAAGCTCCTGCACATACCGCATACGCATCACTTTTTGATATGCCTCAGGAAGGCGCGCTATCAAAAGCAATGCTGCTTTTCCATCGAGCGCGTCGAGAAATCGAGCGGAGTCCCCCGTGCTGGGCTCAAATCCTTTTTCGATGAGCACATCGAGGGAGTTTGTCTTGCGCTTTCGATATTCATCCACGATGAGATTGTTGAGGACGTGGTAAAGAAACGCCTTCATCACGTCGATCTTCCCGCCACGCACCAGATAGCTCCACGTTTTTATGAACGTATCCTGCACCAGGTCATTCCCCATCGCATGGTCGTGCAACTTAAAATACGCATGCGCATTAAGCCCTTTTTCAAAATCGAGGTGCGCAAGAACAAAGGCCGCATGACGGGCGGCCTCCTGTTTTGGTGTCATATACCTAAGCCGTACGGAACCCGTAATTATTACACTTTGTCGCCCTGACGCCGGCATGTAACGGTTTTTGTCCTCGTGCGTCTACATAACCATGAAAACAACTAATGGCGGTGAGGGGCAGGCAGTGGCGACAACAACGCCGGTCGATGCGGATTTTTTCGAGGGGTTATGGGAGGAAAGCTGGACCTACATTAAGACGGTCGTGGACATCGTGCGCGAGCCGGTGCTGATCCTTGATAAGGACCTTCATGTAATGGTGGCTAACGAGTCGTTCTACCGGACATTCCAGGTGGAGCAAAAGGATACCGAAAAAAAACTCGTGTACGACCTTGGCGACGGGCAATGGAACATTCCCGCACTCCGCAAACTTCTCGACGATATTCTTCCTAAGAATACCTTCTTCAAGGGGTTTGAGGTCATTCATGAATTTCCCGCGATCGGCCGCAAGGTGATGATCTTGAACGCGCGCCAGATCCACTCGAAACAGCTTCCGCCCATCATCCTTCTCGCGATGGAAGACGTTACCGAGATGATGGCGGTCGCGGAGACGCTCGCAGGGCACGCGAGCGCGACCGAATTGCGGTTTGCGGAAAAGACACAAAAGTTGGAACTACACATTGAAAAACTCGAAAATGAGATACATGAGTTGAAAAAGAGGGGGGTGTAATATCCCTCCGCTCATGACGGCATCTATGGTGAGGAGTACACAGAGGGTCGACTATGCCAACCCGCAATCAGCCCATAAAATAACAATAAAAAAAACATGAATAAATTACGCATTGGGTTTCTCACGGGAGGAACGTTTCTCGCGTTTCTATTCGTCTCGTCCGCGGCATTGCCGTTGGCTCACGCCGCGATCACCGCAAGCGAATTGAGCGTGGGATCCTCGGGCAGCCAAGTAACACAGCTCCAGCAATTTCTCGCGACCAATTCCCAGATCTATCCGGCAGGGATCGTGAGTGGCTATTACGGTGCGCTTACTCAGGCCGCGGTCACGCAGTTTCAGGTAGCATACGGCATCGCGCAAGTCGGTCAGGTCGGCCCAGTCACGGAAGCCAAAATCAACAGCATCATGGCATCCGGATTCGGTCTTGACACTGCCGTTCCCTACATCAACAACCTTAACGTCTCACAGATAAACCCGACGTCAGCGGTTGTCAGTTGGACCAACAGCGAGCTCGCGCGCGGCCAGGTGTTCTTTAGCACCAGCCCGATCCAGACAAACGAAGCAACCGGCGTCTATCAGATCCCGTACATCGGCGGCAACGGAGCGAACTCGAACAATAATACGAGCGTCGGCATGAGCTACTCTGTTCAATTGACAGGCCTCCAACCGAACACGGTCTATTATTACATCGTCCGTTCGATCGATCAGTCGGGCAATGTCACTATGACCACCCAATATTCGTTCCAAACGAACTAGGATATTCATGGGCGCAGCGCATCAGTAAAGAAAAATCACCGGGTTATGACCGGTGATTTTTATCGGCCCAGACTTATCCAAACATCTCGCACGCTCAAACAGGTTCTGTCATCGTGGACCGAGGCACCCAGCGATGGAAACTATATACTCTTGCATTATTTTGAGAAACTATATATAGTTTCTGTATGACCACAAAAGAGAAATTGCGGATGATTATGCAGTACTCCGGCCTTACGCAGGCGGAATTAGCAAACCGGCTTGGGGTGACATTTGCAGCCCTGAACCGCTGGATCAATGAGAAAGCGACGCCACGCGCGGGAGCGCTCGCGAAAATCGACGAGCTCTACAAAGAATACTCCGGAGAGAAACAGATCCCCGAAACTGTCACCGTGGCGAAACGGGAGCTGATCGCTCAAAAACAAAAACAGTATCCGCATATCCTGAAAGAGATATGGAACAGTCCCGACATTCGCGACCAATTCTATCTGTCACTTACCTACCATTCAAACCGCATTGAAGGCAGCACATTATCCGAAAATGAGACCGCGGCAATCCTGTTCCAGAATGCCGCCCTGCCGAACAAGAGCTTGACCGAACAGCTTGAGGCAAAAAACCATCAGGCCGCGTTGACCTATCTTTTTGAATATGTGCTCGCAAAAAAACCATTAAACGAAGCGCTTATTTTGAAACTCCACAGCATTCTGATGAACGCCATTCGCGACGACGCGGGGATGTACCGCAATCATGGCGTGAGGATCATGGGAACAACCGTACCGACCGCGAACTACATCAAAGTTCCGGTGCTTATGAAAGAGCTCGCGCATGATCTGGCGAAAGGCGCAAAGAATTCAATCGAAGAGATGGCAAGGGTTCACGCCCGCTTTGAACAGATCCACCCGTTCGCCGACGGCAATGGCCGCCTCGGCAGATTGATCATGCACACAATGGCGCTCCGCGTAAATTTACCGCCACCCGTGATCGTTCAGGAAAAACGCCGGTTATATATCTCTTATTTGAACAAAGCCCAAACAAAAGACGACGTGAGCTTACTCACGGACTTTATTTGCGACGCCATCCTCGACGGATATCGGATTATGGAACGGCGCTAACGCATCAAGCAGGTCCTGCATTCCTTTACCCAAGCATCAAAAAGAAAAAGGCGCCCTTGTATACAGAAAGGCGCCTTTGGTTATTTTTTAGGAGGCTCCTCGGCGTCGGGCTCGTCCGGTCTTTCCGACGCGGGAGGAGGATCTTTTTCTGGAGGCTCTCCCTCGAGACTGATCCGAAGTTCTTCCATAAAATTCAGATCATGATCGGTGAACGCTTCCGGCATGAGTTCTCCAGCCTGGGTAATGAACGACGCGCCCCTCCTTTCGAACATGAAGCCGATGCTGGCGACGAGGTCGGGCTCGATTCCCATTGCCTGAAGTTCTTTCACCATATTGAGCACTACGTGACTGTTGCGCACGACGTCAATGGCCTCGTTCAGCCATGTTTCAACCGCCCATCGAAATGCCTCGATCTTTTTCTGTTCCTCGGCGGTCCATCTCTCCGGAGGAAGTGCTCGGAATTCTGCCGGATCGACGACAAACACGATGTCATCCTTGTAGCATCGCGTGCACTGCACGATGACCTTATGCCCCTTGCTCCAACTATCATAGATGGGTATCCGTAAAAGCATCCTGCACCGCGGGCATATAACTGGCTGATACCGCAAAGACATACACAACCTCCTTCTTTCTGTGCTCGCTAGGCACTTTTTATCATATAAATTTATGGGCGTCAAACGCTGCGCAAAATAAAAAGCCCATCTTGCGATGAGCTTTTGAATTTTTTGGTTTTTGAACGGAGAGGTGGGTAGGCGGGTTACGCGGCGGCGGATCCTTTTGCGATGGCACAGTCGTCGCACAGTTGACCCTTCCCCTTAATGTAGTTCCGGCGGCCCTCAATGGGATCGCTCACCTTGTAGGAGGTAGGGCCATAGCAATCCACGCAACGATCGGGCTGATCGGGAAAGCCGATTGGTTTTGCAATGATAACCTGAGAAGCTTCCGGGCAATGGGATATGGACATTGTGACCTCTCTTTGGTGCTACTTGATACTGCCTACAATTTATCATATTTTAATGAATCGTCAATGAACTGTTAAGAAAAAGGGCCGCGAATAGTTCGCGACCCGCGCCACAGAAAGGTCAACTTATTTATCATTCTCCCGATCGAACGAACTCGGCAAGCCGCGCCATGCACCGATGAGTTGCTTGCTCGTGATCTTCAACCGGCGAAATGCGCGAGTTCTTGAAAATGATATAGGTCATCTTTGAGCTGGTACCACCCTGATGAGGATCAGGGTCTATGCCAAGACTTTGCGCCATGGCAACGGACGCTTCGCCCATCGTGCCCACGTCCCCCAGCACTCCGCATCGTATGCGTCCCTCGTAGATGATCGCCACCACATCGCCAAGACGAACACCGCTTTTTGTAAAATTCCAATGCTCGTCCGGATACGGAGCAACAACGTAAGGAAGGTGGGCCGCGTCCAAAGGTCTGCCGTGAGAGTCTTTCAGCGTCGTATCATCCCTAAAATCCGGATCGGTAGCGAAGCTGCATTCCTTTGTGATCATGCCATCGCTATCGATCGTCATGCCGGCCTTAAAATGAATGAGGCTGCCCGATTCGCAGACTTCAGGAGTGGCGGGCTTGTCGTTCCCCGCCGGATAACCGCCGCCGACTTTGTTGCATGTGTTTAACAACCCAAGGACGCGTTGAGGGGTAATGATAGTGGTTATGGCTCTAGTGGACGGACCCTGGTGCTCCAGCCAACCGGCCAGCGCGAGCATGAGCATTGCGACGGACACAATGACCCGCCGCCACGAGGGAAAAGCCATGGGTCGATCCTCCTTTCCTTATTTTGCCAACTACCGAGATGATAGCACGCACGCCGGAGAAATTGAAATATGCTTCCTATCGGAGTTATGAGGGGTATATATCTCCCATAAAAGTTATAATAAAATAGAATAAAGGCCGAAAAAAACCAAACGCTATATTTCACTGAAATGAGCAATTGGAAAAGCAAGGGCTGGATAATAGCCATCGTCGTGATAGTGGCGATCGTTATCATCGTTATTGCGGTTGTGGCCGCCGAACATCACGGCGCGCAGTCCCCGACCGCCCAGAATGGAACTTCGCAAACGCCGTCGCGTGGATCGTACACGTCATCGGCAGATGGTTTCTCCGTGAACTTTCCGGAGACCCCGCAGATAACGACCACGACGTTCAATTCAATGACGGCAGGATCGCTTCCGCTGACGATTTATAAAGCCACATCCACAGGTGGTTCGGCGGGCGCCTACTATGCCGCGATGGTCTATCACTATCCCGCAGATTACCAGTTCCCCGATAATCATTTGACGGGAGCGCTGCAAGTATTCGGCATGGCGGTAAATGCCAGACATCCCGGAACGGCGATCGCGAGCCAGACTACGATTCAATTTCTTGGCGCACCTGCAATCTCCGCGCTGGTCACCGTGCCGATCGGGAATGTCGCCACGAATGACTACGTCCTCATTACCACGAAAGGCAAGAATACCTATATCCTGGACACATACGGATTGCCGCAGAGCGACCATGATTCTTTCGTCAATTCGTTCTCGTTTGCACAGTGAAGGGTAATAAAAAGCTGCGGATTTTCCTTTCGCAGCTTTTTATTACCCAACGATTTTTACGAATGTTGTAGGGACGACCTTCCTCATGGTACCGTACTACAAATATATCGGGCGGTGTATTGCGCTTTTGGCGTGGTTGCCACTATGGTATCGTGATGGTATCCACCCCGAACGCAGCCCACTTTAGTGAGCGCATATATGGAATCTAAGCTGAGGAAACTGGGGCAGTGGGTGCTCGTTGGAGCGACCTATTTCTTTTTGGGGAAACTCGGATTATTGTTGGCGGTCGTACAGTCGAACGCAACGGCGATATGGGCGCCGACCGGCGTCGCCATCGCGGCGCTGCTCTTTTTTGGCTACGATGTGTGGCCCGCGATATTCTTCGCGGCGTTCATCACAAACGTTACCACCGGCGGAACGTCGGTGCTTGTGTCACTCCTCATCGCAGCAGGAAACACATTGGAAGGAATTTCCGCGGCATATCTTGTCCGCACCTTTGCTAACGGGGTACGAGCATTCTCGCATTCCAGGGACGTCCTTCGCTTTTTCCTTTTCGCAGGAGCAGCCAGCCCTGTCATCAGCGCGACCGTCGGCGTGACCAGCCTCACGCTGTTCGGATATTCCTCGTGGAGCAACTATATTCCCACGTGGACAACGTGGTGGGTTGGAGACTTGAGCGGTGCGGTCATCTTCGCGCCATTGCTGCTGTTGTGGCTCATTGACCGCAAAATCACGTGGAGCCCCGCGCGAATACCACGACTTCTTTTTATCGCCGCCCTCGTTGTCGCTTCCGGCATTTTGATCCTCACTAATTCGATCGTTTTCCTTTACCTTTCCATACCGCTTTTCGTCTGGACCGCGTTTCATCTTAAGCAGCGGGAAACCGCCGTTGGCGCTTTTATTCTGACGGAGATCTCGCTTTGGGGAACGCTCCGCGGCTACGGCCCGTTCATTCGTTATGAAGCGGGATCGCTGAACGCATCTCTGCTTTTATTGGACGCGGCAATGGTGTCGATGACCGTCACGATGATGGTGCTCGCCTCCGCCGTGGAAGAAGACAGGGAGATAAAGAAGTCCCTCGCAGAAGAAAGGATCGCCGACCGCGCGGCGCTCGTGAGCGTCGGGGAAGGGCTTATCCTTACCAATCACGAGTTGAACATCATGTTTGTGAACCCGGCGGCGGAGATGATGCTCGGCGCAGCCGCATCGGAGCTGATGGGGAAGAATTATTTTGAGGCCATTGCAATGCAGAGGGAGGACGGCTCATCGATACCGACCGCGGAGCGGGCCCTTTCCACGGCGGTCGCGGAGAACAGGAGGGTAACAAACAATCCGTTCGGCACGTTGGAATATTACGTCAAAAAAATGGGGAGCGCTTCCCCATCGCGTACGCGATGACCCCGATCATATGGAACGGGGCCGTGATCGGAGCAAGTTGCGTATTCCGCGATATCACGAAAGAAATAGAGGTCGACAGGGCAAAGTCGGAATTCGTCTCGTTCGCCTCTCACCAACTGCGCACGCCGCTCCATATCGTCGGGCTTTCTTCCAGCCTGCTCCAGGAAGACGGCGGACTGTTCGCGCCGAACAATCAGGCGGAGGCGAAGTCATATATCCGCGACATACAGGAGGCGACGCAACAGATGAATAACATCATCAACAATCTTTTGAACGTTTCCCGCATCGAATCGCAAATGCTTCACCCCGTTTTTGAGACGGTCGCTATCGAAATGATGATCGCCCGGAACCTAAAGGAAATGGCGCCGCAGATCAAAAAGAAGCGGCTGACGGTAAAGACGCGCTTTCCCCAGCAGACGTCGCAGTGCGACACGGATCCGCACATCCTCCAGATCGTGCTACAGAACTTAATTTCAAACGCCATCAAATATACCCCGGAACGGGGAACGATCGACATCGCCGTGACCCAGGAAAAAACGCACGTCGTGCTCGTCATTTCCGACACGGGATATGGCATCCCCGAAGACGAGCAGGGAAATATTTTCAAAAAACTATATCGTGCGAGCAACGCCCGGCAAAGCGGCGTCGAAGGCTCGGGGCTTGGCCTCTACATCGTGAAGGCGATGATAGACAAATTGGACGGCGACATCTCATTTGTGTCAAAAGAGGATCAGGGTACCACGTTTATTGTGCGGATTCCCGTAAATAAAAAACCCGATATATTTTCTTTCCGCCCGGTGTAATAAACGGGGTCATGAAACGATCTACCGTTATTTGGCTCATCATTATCGTGGTCATTATCGTTATCGGTCTTTGGTATTGGGGATCGACGGGAACGCAGAATCCCGGTAGCGCGAGTACGACCACAACGGAATATGGCGGCACGCCCAACACGACGAGCACGCCGGTGTCTTCTGCCACGCCGGTCGACCTGAACACCGCGAGCACGGGCACGCTCGGCACATACCTCGTGGCAGAGAACGGAATGACGCTCTATCGATACACAAAAGATAAGCCGGGCGTGAGCAACTGCACCGGCCAATGCGCGGCGATCTGGCCTCCGTATACGATCCCGCCGGGCGAAACGAGCTCTTCGCTCAGCGTCGCGGCGAACGTCCCAGGCCAGATAGGGACTATCATGCGAGCGGATGGAACGACGCAGATCACCTATAACAACACACCGCTCTATTATTATTCGAATGATCAAGCGCCCGGCGATACGACGGGAGAGAATGTTGCAGGCACATGGTTTGTGGTAGCGGCATCCACTGCTTCGTCATCGTCCGTTCCGATCGAATAAAAGTCCTCTGTACGATGGAGGGCACCATGAAGAAGATCGATCAACCGGGGAAAGATCGTGGCGGTGATAGGGCTTGGCATTTTTGCGATCGCGACGTGGTTTGCGTCCCGCCCGCCGGCGTTGCCCGCAGCGTCGCTCGCAGCCGCAACGGCAGCATCTTCCACGCCGGTCACGCCACTTCCGGCTGCTCAGATCAAAAAAAATAACGTAGCGGGCGGCGCGGCGGCGGTTATCTCCATCACACTTACCGGCCCGACATCCGGAGCCCAATGGGCGATCGGCACGCAACATACGATCTCGTGGAATAAATCCGCAGGCGTTACCGGCCAGATGTACCTCGTCAATGCGACGAGCGGGGCCATCGTAGGATGGATACAGCAGAATGTCGCACCCAAACAGGTCTACTTCCCATGGAACACGAGGGATGTCTTTTTGAGCGGAACGAACCCTGCGGAAAAGGATGTTCTGCCGGGGAAGTACGTCATAAAAATGTCTTTCACTGCGCCTAACGTCCCGCCGGCGGTGAGCGCGCCGTTCTTTATAATTTCAGCGCAACCGCAGTAAGATAGCTTGCGGCCGGCTTACGGCAGCGCGAACCAACGGGAAAATCTTCCCGGAAAATGTACCGTGATCGTGGTCCCCTCGCCGACTTCGCTGTGCACCGCGATCGTCGCGCCGTGGAACGTTGCGATCTCCCTCACGATGGCGAGCCCAAGCCCGACGCTTTCTCCGCTCTTTTTTACGCTTACCACATTATCTCCGCGGTAGAACGCCTCAAAAATATTCGGGATATCTTTTTTTGATATCCCAACGCCGGTATCCTTGACAGAAAGCGTCACCGCGCCGAATTTTTTAACGACGGAAAGCGTCACCGCGCCGTTGTGCGGCGTGTACGTAATCGCGTTCTTTACCAGATTCAGGACCATCTCTTCGATCGCGGTCACGTTTCCCGAAACGGTCGCCGTATCCTCGCCCGCGAGCGTGACGGTGATATTCTTCTCGTCGGCAAACCGCTGCACGAGGCCGACGGTCCTCTTTGCCACCTCGACCACATCGACGGCCGTAAATGCCAGCCGGGTAAGACGGTTCTCTATATTTGAGAAATTCAAAAGAAATTCGATGATCTTCGCCATCCGGTCGAGCTCCTCAAGGTTGCTCGTGACGACATCGGACATCTCGCTTTGCGACAGCCCTTCGACGCCAAGCAGCGCCGCCTCGCTATTGGTCATCATCACGGAAAGCGGCGTGCGCAGTTCGTGTGAAATGTTCGACATGAAACGCTTCTGCCGCTCCATCGCGCGCTTAACGGGCCGGAGGGTGATCCCGGCGAGCAGATACGCGGAAAATACCATCGCAAGGATCAGCCAGATGCCGACGGCAAGGTCCATCTGCCGGACCTGCGCGTTGATGGTCTCGGCGATCACGTTTGCCGCGGTCCCCTGATTCGGCGCTATCGTTCCGTTAAGCAGCTCCCCCACGATCTGCAGGGTGTTCTTGATAATGGTCGTAAGATCGGCATAGATAAAATATCCCGCCACGACCAAAATGATGATGCCGAGAATAAAATAGAGAAAGGTGATCTTGAGCCGCGCTTTTGTGAACAGGTCCATCGCCATCATGCCGTTACCCGATAGCCAAAGCCACGGACGGTCTCGATGGTGGTCGCGCCCTCCGCGCCGGCATCGAGCTTTCTCCGCAAATTCTTCACGTGCGCATCGATGATGTTGCTCATCGCGTTGTCCGCAAAATCCCAAAGATGGAGATAGAGATCCTCGCGGTTCGCCGCCTGACCCGGCCTGCGCATAAGATAATGAAGAAGCTCGAATTCTTTGAGCGTCAGATCGACCTTCTTTCCATTTTGATACACCTCCCGTTCCGCCAGCTTCATGACGATCGTGCCCACCTTGATCTCATTGTTAAGGCTCGCCGGCGGGCGTCGGAGAAGGGCTCTTACCCGGGCGAGCAGTTCCTGGAAGGAGAACGGCTTCACCAAATAATCGTCGGCGCCCGAATCGAGCGCGCGAACCTTGTCGTCCGTCATATCACGCGCGGTCAGGATCAATATTGGGAGCGTGAACCCCTTCGCGCGGACGCTACAGCATACCTCAAAGCCGTTCTTTTTCGGCAACATAAGATCAAGGATCACAATATCGTAATCCTTGTGGTAAAGATCCATGCGCCGTTCGCCGGCCTCGCCGTCAAGCACATAGTCCGCCGCGTACCCACTCCGTTCCAGCCCTTTCTTGAGCGATTCTGCGAGTTTCTCCTCGTCCTCAATGATGAGCGCGCGCATATGTGGATATATGATTACAGTTTATCCATGTCATTACAACACCGAGAGTATGAAAATATCATGAAACCACCATCCTCCCGCCGCCACTATTTTTGACCGCGAGAGGAATTCCTTATATAATTGTAGTACATTAACTAATTCCATACATGTCAAATCTTACCAAGAATATCATCTGGGCGGTCATCACACTCATCGTCATTTCACTCATCTTTTCATATTTTGTGGGACCGCAGACGCAGCCAAAAACGCTCAACCTCGACCAGCTCGTTACCGACATCAATGCGGGGCAGGTAAAACAGATCAAGGTCAATGGCAGCGACCTTGCCATCACCATGTCGGACGGCAGTGCGGCCACCGCGCAGAAAGAAGCCGAGTCCGGCATCTCCGATACGTTGAAAAATCTCGGCGTCAACCAGAGCGCGCTGCAGAGCGTCGACCTTGAGATCCAGAACCAGTCCGGCTGGGAATACTGGCTGAGCATTTTGATCGACCCGCTCCTGACCCTCCTTATTCTCGGCGCGCTGTTTTGGTTTATGTTTCGCCAGGCAAAGACGGGCGTCAATCAGGCATTCAACTTCGGCCGCTCAAACCTCAAGCTTTCCAACGTAAAAGATAAGGTGATGTTTAAGGACGTCGCGGGGTTGAAAGAAGCAAAAGAAGAACTGATCGAGGTCGTGGATTTCTTAAAAAATCCGCAAAAGTTCCTTGACCTCGGCGCGCGCATCCCGCGCGGCATTCTTTTGATGGGTCCTCCGGGCACGGGCAAGACGCTCGTCGCGCGTGCGGTGGCGGGCGAGAGCAATGTCCCCTTCTTCTATATATCGGCGTCCGAGTTCGTGGAGATGTTCGTCGGCGTCGGCGCGTCGCGCACACGCGATGCATTCATGCAGGCCAAGCGCGCGTCGCCCGCCATCCTCTTTATTGACGAGATCGACGCCGTCGGCCGCCAGCGCGGCGCCGGCATGGGCGGTGGCAGCGACGAGCGTGAGCAGACGTTGAACCAGATCCTCGTGGAAATGGACGGCTTTGACCGCGACACGCGCGTGATCGTACTCGCCGCAACAAATCGCCCGGACATCTTGGACCCGGCGCTTCTCCGCCCCGGCCGCTTCGACCGCCGCGTCATCCTCGACCTCCCCGACCGAAACGACCGCGAAGCTATTCTTAAAATTCATAGCGAAGGGAAGATCCTGGAAAAGAATGTTGACCTTACCCGAGTCGCGGCGCGCACGCCGGGCTTCTCCGGCGCGGATCTTGCGAACTTGATGAACGAGGCTGCCATCGCAAGCGCCCGTCATAATAAAAAATCGATCGGCCAGCCCGAACTTCTCGAAGCCGCAGAAAAGGTGATCATGGGACCGGAGCGCAAGAGCCGCGTCATCTCGCAAAGAGAAAAAGAGATCACCGCATATCACGAAGGCGGACACGCGCTCGTCGCCGCATCGGTCAAAGATGCCGATCCGGTGCAGAAGGTTACCATCATCTCCCGCGGTTTCGCCGGCGGCTACACGATGAAGCTCCCGAACGAAGACCAGCACCTCAAGACGCGCACGCAATTCCTCGCCGATCTCTCAATGATGATGGGCGGCTACGTTTCGGAGAAGCTCACCTTCGGTGATGTTTCCACCGGCGCATCAAATGATCTTAAGGAAGCTTCCGAGCTCGCGCGACGGATGGTCGTCAAATACGGCATGAGCGATCTCGGTCCGATCGTCTTCGGCAAGAGCGAGCAGATGATGTTCCTCGGCCAGGAGATCTCGAACGACAAGAACTATTCCGAGCGCGTGGCATCGGACATCGACGAGCAGATCCGTAAGCTCCTCATCCACGCGCAAGACGTAGCGGAAAAGATATTGAAAGCTCACAAGAACGCGCTTAAAAAGATCGCGGATACGCTGATCGAAAAAGAGGTATTGGAACAGGACGATTTCAATGCAGTGCTGAAGCCGTTCAAGATCAAGCCGATCGCAGCATAGCAAATCAAATACGCGTCCGCCTCCAGGCAGATGACCGTTCGGCGGACGCGCACTTAATTTGCTATAATCAATGGTATTGGAAAGGTCGATTCAGAGAACGGGCAATTAAACACGCACATGAAAGCAATTGGCATGATAGCGTTCATACTTCTCGCCATCGGTGGCTTGAACTGGCTGTTGGTAGGCTTCGGCTTCAACTTGGTTGATTATCTCTTTGGTGTTGGATCAGTCCTCTCGAGAATCGTCTATATTCTCGTCGGCCTTTCGGCACTTTGGGAGATCTTCACCTATAAGTGGAGCGGTGGGACTGCATAAGGAAAAACCACATAACAAAAAAGAACCGCACATGCGGTTCTTTTTTGTTATGTGCGGGCGCATTAGAATTCGAACCTAGAACCGGACGTGTATAAATGTAGGCCAGGAAGGACTCGAACCTTCGATCGTCTTGGTATAAGCAAGATGCATTAGCCGCTATGCTACTGGCCTATGAAAAAATCTTTGAGGACTTTCAATCCCATCATAATTTTCTTTCCCAGCATAGCATCATAAACGAGGACGTTGCAAGTGCCATGCCCAAATCCCGGCTTGTAAGAAAGCGAGCTGAATTTACTTTCTTTGATATATGGCTTTTTGAATTTGCTCTTAGAGATGCCGAGGGTCTTCGCCCAGTAATTTGTTTCCCTTACTATGTCCATATCCCGATAGAAATGCATTCGAATGACTAATTTCTTTTTCTCGTCTCCAAAATTCTCTACCCACTTTATAAAAAATTTGACCATTGCGGGATCCGTGTTTGAAAAACCGACATAATTTGCCAATGTCGACTTACTTCCTTCTCCCCAATAGAGAAATAGCCCTGCGATAAAGAACTCTTTTTTAGCGAGAGGCAGTATCCGCGCTTTTTCCGTCTTATATATTTCCGCGCGCTTTGCATTGCGCTGTCGCGCCCGAGTTTGCTGGTAATGTTCAATTCTTTCCGCATTGAAATCCCTCAACTCTCGCAGTCTTTTAACAGACAAGGGATATTCGCGAAGCCACAGGCTCAATGACGCCTTACTCACGGGGAGTAGGGATCTGATTTCCCGATAGCTCTTGCCAAGCTTTCGCAAACGTATTGCCTCTTCTTTTTCTTTACGTTTTGCCATTTTGAACCTTTAAATATAGACATAACTATATCATATTCCAAAGTTCAGCAAAATGCCGGCACCAAAAAACATTACAAAATCTTTCCGCTACTTCCCCTTCTCTATCGAGTCAAACCTATCCATCGCCTGCCCGGCCTGCGCGTTGAAGTTGTTGATCGCGTTCACGTCGGTGTTGATCTGGTTCACGATCCCCGTGACGACGCCGTTCGGCTGCGGCGTGCCGCTGAACCGCGCCTGGAGCACCGCCAAAAGATGATCGAGGTCGTTGCTGTACGTGATGAGCTCGTTGATGAGCGCTAGCCGGCTCGAGATCGATTCGAGCGCCGCCTGTTGCGCGGGCGCCGAGTTGATGTTTGAAAGATCTTTCGTCATCTGGCTCACCTGCGCGGAAAGCTGGACCGCTTCGCTGCGCAATCCCGCACTCTGGTTGATGAGGTCCGTCGTCGACGCGAGCGCGTCCGAGTAGTCGCCTTCCTGGTCGTACTGATTGATGGCGTTCAGCTCGTCCGTGGACTGATTGGAGGTATTGACGATCGTCTGCGCGATGATGGCTCCCTGAAGCCGCGCCGCGGTAAAGTCCGCAGGGACCTTGTTTTGTGACTCCCAGAATAGTGACAGGCCGTATCCCAGCGCAACGAGGATAATAAAAGCCGCAATGATCTTTGTGCGACGGGAGAATTTGGACATGAATTGGATTACCTATTTGTATCAAAAATGATTGAAAAAAGCAAGCAAGAATGGTAGATTAAATCACGACATCGCGGGTATTGTATAACGGTATTACGTCACCCTTCCAAGGTGAAGTCAGGGGTTCGACTCCCCTTACCCGCTCATTAATCGATAGCTTTCAGGTGATGCTTCCGCACCGCCTGTGTTTCCAACTAGTTCTTGAGGTTTTAACTTTTCGATATTGTCCTCTATTAATTCTCGCTGCTCTATAATCGATTGGAACGGTTTTTGCAGGGTAATCGAAAGTTTTTGGTTGCTCAGCGTTGTATTCACTGCAAGGCATGCAAAAATGGCACGCTTCGTATCAATGTCGCCATTCGCAAACCACGCCCTTGCGTATCGTGCGAAGTTGAACGTCGAGCCCATTGAACAAGGAGGGTTCTTGGTAGGCCGTCCTCAAATTGATACGGTTTTTAAAGGTATGCGTATGCGAGCCGTCGGTTCAACAATCTACAGCCGACCCTTTGGCGAAACATTTCATCAATTTTTAATTTGGCACTTGATGCAATATTTGGATGCAAAATGGGTAGATACGGAATTAGGGAAGGATGCAGATGAAAGAAGTCTGTTGGCTGATTGGGTTAATCAATACAAAGAGACGTCGCGAAAGATGGATGAAACAAAGCCAACCGAAATTATTCATGCAGTTCCTCAAGATGCGAACTTGCGCCACCTTTTATCGCTTGCATATGATTTCTATTCATTAGCTCACTGCAACGCAAAAATACTTCCCAAATTAATTAATCGTTTAAAAAAGCGTGGCCAATTTCAAGGCGCCCGTTTTGAAATTGCCGTAGGCGGTATCGTTGCTCGCGCAGGCTTTGAAATTCAATGGGTTAATGAATCGGGCAAACACTGTGAGTTTGTGGGTGTTCATCGAGTTACTAAAGATAAAGCTGCATTTGAGGCTAAAAGTCATCATAGGGCGGGTGTGCTCGGCCAGCCTGGTGATTTTGATGTTGAATCAACGAAAACAAAAATATGGGACCACGTTCGTGAAGCATTGGAGCAATCTTCGAAAGATACTCCATTAGTAATATTTGACGACTTAAATTTACCTATTACATCTGACCTAGCCATGCAAGAGAAAGCATGGTTTAAAGAAATCAACGACACGCTTGAAGATGTGGGCTTCTTTGATAAGCAGGATAGGAAAAATTATAGCGCCTTATTCATAACGAACTTTTCTTGGCACTTCCATTCCGATTTGTCAGAAATCAGAAATAGAAGCAGTGAAGCCTTGTCGTTTTTTACTGCGAACGGCCCGTTCTCTTTAAAAATGCAGACATTACAGCTATTACAAGCATCCGCTGAACAATACGGCTCAATTCCTCCTCGCTCGGATGAACTCGCCGCTATAACAGCTGAAATTGAGCACGCTAAGAAGCACGCGCAATCTAGATAGCGTTTGCGAAGGATTCTATGGGGCGGTATGATGGCGCCATGCAGAAGTTCTGGAGCATCCCCGCTGTAGGCCTCTATTTTTACGTCGCGACCGTCCTTACGGATTGGGGGTTCCTTTCCTATTTCAATATACCCTCGTCTTTTGTGCAGGCTTCGTTGAGCGGCAATATCATTTTCTTCTATCAGTTCATCCATTCGACGTTGGAGTTGTTGGGCAGTTTCCATTGGTATGTGTATGTTGCCGCGGGATTCTTTTTCGTAGTTCTTGTTGCACTTTATTATTTGATTTTCCAATACAATAGGCGGCTGAAAAATACTCTCGTTGCCATTGGGACGCTTATCCTGTTTTTATACTTGGGAACATTTTTTAGACTTGGTAATCTCATCGCTTCCACGCAGACCAGCTTCGTCGTTCCTGTCGATTGCTCCGTTGGCTCGGCGTATGCGTATGTAGTTCCGATGACCGACGAAAATGAAACCGTTCTGGTCCCCATCGACCAAAACAATAAAATGACAGGCGGCTATTTAGTGAAAACCACCTCCGATTCATCATGCACATTTGAATGGAAAAATGTTGGGAAAGTAGTTCAATAAAATCTATAAAATGAACCCGGAGGAAATCAGGAGTCAATTCATCGCAAAGTTCAATGGCGCAGAAGGCGTTGATGGATTTTATGCGTTTGTCCCTTATACCGATGGCAACATAGGTTTCAGTATCCGAAAAGATTTAAACCCTTCAGATGCGGAGCATGCATCCATACTTTCTTTTTATCTTCCCAATAAAGCCGGCGAATCAGATGATAAAAAGCAGCTTATCATTGATGCTAATTATGGCGAGAAGAGGGATGAGGGGGTTTCTATTCGCGTCGAAGAAAAAGTTACTATTTCTAGTCCTATCGATTTAATTTCGAGCGATGATTACTGCTACGATGCCGTAAACGATGTCTTGTTAAAAAAGGGTGATGAAATTACCCCAATTGACCTGCTGAATGACATCTATAACCAACACATAAAGCCAACTAAGCCTTGGCGAGGATTCTTCCTCCGAACAAAAATTATATTTTGGCGAATCATCCTCAAGAATTTCTTTGAATTTTTATCATCATGCTTCCACTATACACTACTAGTGATAACGGGCGATAGATATTCCTATGCTCCGATAATGGAGAAGGAAGTGCTGAATAATATCATCGTCAGCCACAGATTTAAGGACTTAGTCGGACATCCCGTGCAAGGAGGTAGGGGCAGGGTTATAGCCAAGGACGCGCCGAAATTCAATTTTCTCGGATATCAAGCTTCTTATTGGACAATAATTTTTTATTCGATAGTTAATCTAGCACTGTACCTTTATTTCGAATATATAAACTGGAAGCCACCGGTCGTGATAACCCTCTTAAAAAACAGTTTTTTGACATTACTCTACGTCGTCGTCTCGCTGTGGTTCTTAGAAGCTGTAGCAACGAGAGTATTGAAGTGGCTTATTAAAAAGACAGCGGTGCTTTCATTCCTCTCTGCATCAAAAAGAATCCGAGTGTAGCCGTCGCTATTCCATCACAACCCTCGTCTCGTAAATTCGCTTTCGCTTTTTATCTCCGTCAATCATCTTGGCAAATTCCTCCGCAATATTCGCCTGCCTCCGCAAAAGGTCAGCAAACTCTCTGTGCTGCCCGCTTGTACGATAGCTGGCGACTGTCAACGCAAAATCGAAACCAACATTGTGTGTAAAAAACTTTTGGTCAATCTTCTTTTGTCCTCCTACGACAAACCCGTAGCGGAGATAGGGGTAGATTTCTTTATGCTTCAATGCCTTAGAGGAATAGGTAAGAACATCGTGCGTTGAGAATCCTCCGTGTTTTAGTTCCACCACAACGAGTGGGGTTCCGTCTTTTTTGCGGCTAATAAGAATGTCAGTCTGAAATCCGTACTGTCCATTTCCCCGAGATGGATGCTTAATGTCCTTAGGCTTCAGCACGAACCCGGGAGCTACTATCAGCTTGTAGAGGAGGTTCGTTCCTTTGCTTACGCCGTATTCGGGCAAATCTTTGTCCAACTGGGCTTTAATCTGCCGAGCAAAGACAGCTTCTCTTTGTTTCTTGGTAACGATATCCATAATTGCATTTATAATAACACAAAAGGAAAGGCGCACCGTTATTTCGGTGCGCCCAATAGCTCTACCCCGCTAGCACTCCATCTCCTCGACAAAGGAATTCGCCGGCAAGATGGTCGACTGCCCCCGATGCGACGTAGAGGATAAACTCTGCGGCACGTTCCGGAGATACATCCAGCCCATTCTCGAAAATCCGCTTGAGAAGTTTCGGAGCGCGCGGCGATTGAATCATACGTTCCGTCATCCCTGTGCGCACCGTTCCCGGATGCACAGCGAAGATGCCAAGGCCTTCTTTACTGTACTCGGGAGCAACTTCTTTTGTGTCTGTTACCACAAGCCACTTGCTGAATGCATACGCTGCGAGTTCTCGCGGCCGAGTTTCAACAGTGCTGCTTGCTATGTTGATAATTCGTCCGCGTTTTCTGCGTTTCATCCGCTCGCTTGCGGCGATAGCAACTAACCATATTCCAATGTAGTTGGTGTTG
>Ga0181529_10003027_pt1 | contig 19583 bp, 13 predicted proteins | sample PEATcosm2014_Bin_36_FD_119763 | JGI IMG/M metagenome (GOLD analysis project Ga0181529, IMG submission 119763) | Peatland microbial communities from MTU Mesocosm Facility, Houghton, MI, USA - PEATcosm2014_Bin10_30_metaG | ecosystem: Environmental > Terrestrial > Soil > Wetlands > Peat | place... | reverse complement strand
TGGAAAATGCTCTAGTGTCCCGTCTCCGAAATCCATAGCAAGACTGCGGCTGTCATTCTGAGCGAACGGGGCCCCGAACGTATTTCAGTTCGGGGGTGGTGAGCGAAGAATCTGCTTCTCTCCCGCCCTGATTTATGATGCGAACTTCAGAGACAGGGCACTAGCTTGAATGATATGGCTGGGCCCGGCTGATGGTTTGCTTGTGGGGGCTTGCCCAACCTTCATAGCTGTTGAAGAGGAGCTGACTGCCGAGAACGAGCAGCCAAACCCAGAGCGCAAAGCGCAACTGATGACGCGGAACCCGGGTGCTCAAAACGGTTCCGGTAATTGCTCCGGCAACGCCGCCCGCAATCAGGTGCATCAGCAACTCCGGGTTTGAGGCGTGAGAGAACCAATGTGCGCCGCTGCCGATGAGCGAAACGACAAAGCCAAAGGCGATGTCCGTACCGACCACTTGCGCGGGCGCAAGTGCAGTGAGGCTAAGCAAAGCCGCCGAGCCAAGGGCTCCGGCTCCCGCGGAGGAAAACCCCACCTCGGCTCCCACCGGGAGCATCAACCAGGCAAGCAGTGAGCTGCGATCGCGCGCGCCGGGCTGTTTCTTCATTGGACGGAAGGAAAAGAATATCTGCCAACCCGCAGTCGATATCAGAATCAATCCGAGAATGGCGTTGAGCAGATTCTGCGAGCCGGCGTTCACCAGATGCTTCAAGAACAGTGACCCGACGATTACGCCGGGCAGGCCGCCCAGAAGCATGAAGCCGAGCGTTCGCCAGACTACATTGCGGCGCAGGATTTGCGCTGGCACCAGAATCAACTTGACCGCGGTAGCGAACATCAAGCCGATTCCGACGGCAATCGGCGCCGGTATGCCGAGAAACAAGACCAGGACCGGCACGGTGACGGTACCGGCTCCAACTCCGGTAAGCGCAATGAACAGCGCGATGACGAATCCAATGAGATATTGCACGTCGTCTCCTCAGTCTGCGGGTGCGCGCCTTATTGCGCTGGCGCGGCTTCGATGTGAATGCCGCACTCGACTTTGCGGCCCGCCCAACGGCCAGAGCGCGGGTCGTTGGGATCCAGCGGAAGCGTCGTGCACGGCTCGCATCCGACGGAGGAGTAGCCGCGCGCATAGAGCGGCAACAACGGAATCTCAAGGGACTCACAGGCATACCAGACATCGCGCGTCGTCCAGGCAGCCAGTGGCGCGAGCTTGAGCACCTGCTTGCCGCCGGGCAGCGTGAAGTGCGCCGCTTCTTCGAGAGCTGTGCGGCTCTTTGCCTGTTCCCGCCGCAGCCCCGTAATCCAAACGCGATATCCGGCAACCGCTTTGAAAAGCGGCTCGACCTTGCGCAGCCTGCAACACTCGTCCGGAGCCGATTGATAAAGCAGTCCGCGCTCGGCCTCCTGTTGGGCAACGGTATGCACGGGCACAAGATTGATAAGGTTCAATTGCCATTCGTTTGCAATTTGGTCGCGATAGGCATAGGTCTCGGCAAAGTGGTAGCCGGTGTCGAGAAAGAGAATGGGAATCCGCGGGTTGAACTCGATGGCCAGTTTGGCAAGCAAGACATCCTCGGCCTGAAAGCTGCACGTCAGGCACACATCCTGTTTGCCGCCGATTTCACGCGCCAGGAGGGCTTTCACCTCGTCCAGTCTGGTCTTCACCTGTGCTTGGATTTCCGTTGTGCCCACTAGAGACCTGCCTTTTCTGAGGGGATGAAGAAGCCCGCCGAATGCAGCAGCCGATGCACTGCGGAGACCGCCTGGATTGGATCGATCGCATCGAGATCGATCTGCCGATCTTCCACGCGCGCGATGAGGTTGCCGCTTTCGTTTGCTTTCACAACCAGTGCGAGCAAGCCGGAACGAACCTGCAGTCTGGTCACGATTCCAAGCAGGCCGGGATGAATGAGGAAGGCTTCATCGCCGGCTTCGATCCGGCTGGAAACGACCCCGACTGAAAACAGGGAACGCTCGATTGAATCGACCAGTTCGACTGGGCCGCTGAGTTCGAGCACGGCGCCTCGATGGCCCCAGCGCGCTTCTCTTTCTCCTGCTGTGACCGGGCCCCAGGCGTCCGCATGAAGGCGATCGCCCGCTGCCGCAACGGCGCATGCAGCGGTGATCATCCCGGCCGCAACCGTGCTGTTGGTCTCGGCGTCAATCAGAATGAACGCGCCGGTCGAACGATTTTCCCCATAAAGGTCGAGAGCAATCGGGCGCAGCAGATCGATCTTCACGACGCCGATGCCGTTGATCTCCAGCGTATCGGCGGCCTCATGGGCCAGCGTGCCAATATTGGTGCGATGCTCAATGGAGGAAACAAAAGCCGGTACGGTCTGGCTGGTGTGCTTGAGCAGATAACGGCGATTGCGCTGAAGTGGGCGCGAATCCATCCAGACGAGCGCGGCCTGAATGCGATTGGCGACGGTAGCTTGAGCGTGCGTTGAAACGATCAGATCGCCGCGGCTGATGTCGAGCTCGCGATCCAGAACCAGCGTGACCGATTGCGGGGCAACAGCCTCGTCGAGGTCGCCATCGAAGGTGACGATGCGGGCGACCTCAGCGCTTCTCCCAGAGGGAAGCACGGTGACCGTGTCGCCGGGACGAACCACCCCGGATGAAACCTGGCCGGCAAATCCGCGAAAAGTGTGATCGGGACGCAGAACCCGCTGCACCGGAAAGCGAAAGGCCGCGGCACGCGTCTCCAAAGCCGATGGCAGCGACTCCAGGAGTTCCAGAAGCGACGGGCCGGTGTACCACTTCATCGCAGCCGAGCGGTGGACAATGTTGTCCCCCGCGAGCGCGCTGACGGGAACAAAGACCGACTCGACCGGGCTGCCGGTATCCTCTGCAATCCGATTGAGGAGCGACGCGAAATCCTGCTCGATGCTGCGGAAGGCCGCCTCATCGTAGCCAATCAGGTCCATCTTGTTCACCGCAACGATCACGTGACGCACGCGCAGCAGCGATGCGATATACGCATGACGGCGCGACTGAATCAGCACGCCCTTGCTGGCGTCGATCAGCACCACGGCTGCATCGGCTGTCGACGCGCCGGTGGCCATGTTGCGCGTGTACTGCTCATGGCCCGGCGTGTCGGCGATGATGAACTTGCGGCGCGGCGTGGAAAAGTAGCGGTAGGCAACATCGATGGTGATGCCCTGCTCGCGCTCGGCCCGTAGGCCGTCGGTGAGCAATGCGAAATCGATCTGCCCCGGCGCGGTGGTGCCTTTGCCCTCAATGGAGCGGACCTGATCGTCGTAGACAGACTGCGTATCGTAGAGCAGGCGGCCGATGAGCGTGGACTTTCCATCGTCCACGCTGCCGGCGGTGGAGAAGCGCAGCAGATCCTTCTCGCGCTCCACGCCAAGGAAATCGTCAATGGAGAAAATGGGAACGGCTAGAGTCGGCATTTAGAAGTACCCCTCTCTTTTCTTCAGCTCCATCGAGCCTTCCTGATCGTGATCGATGACCCGATTGGCGCGCTCCGAGGAGCGGAAGGAAACCAGTTCCGCAATGATGTCCGGAATGGTGGCCGCATCGGAGCGAATGGCCCCGGTGCAGGGGCTGCAACCCAGCGAGCGCAGCCGCGACTTCACCATTTGGGGCTGCTCGCCCTTCCTTGCTACAAAGGCTTGTTCGATGGGGAGAAGCGCGTCGCCGCGCACATACATGGGCCGCTCCTTGGCAAAGTAGAGGTCCACCACGGGAATCTTCTCCTCGTGGATGTACTGCCAGACGTCCATCTCGGTCCAGTTGGAGAGCGGAAAGACGCGAATGCTCTCGCCTGGATGAATGCGCGCGTTGTAGAGATTCCACAACTCGGGGCGCTGATTCTTGGGGTCCCACTGGCCGGCGCCGTCGCGGAAGCTGTAGATCCTTTCCTTGGCGCGGGACTTCTCTTCGTCGCGGCGCGCGCCGCCAAAAGCGGCATCGAAGTTGTAGTGGCGCAGGGCATCGAGCAGGGCCTGCGTCTTCAGCAACCCGCAGCAGCGCTTGGTGTCGAGTTCGATGGGGTTGGTGCCCGCGGCAATGGCCGGCTCATTGCGCCACACCAGCAGGTTGGCCCCTACTTCGCGCGCCATCGCATCGCGAAAGGTAATCATCTCGGCGAATTTGAAGCCGGTATCGACATGCAGCAAGGGGAAGGGGATCGGGCCGGGAAAGAAGGCCTTCTGCGCTAGGCGCAGCATCACCGACGAGTCTTTGCCGATTGAATAGAGCATGACGGGGCGTTCGAACTCAGAGGCCACTTCGCGCAGGATGTGGATGCTCTCGGCTTCTAGCAAGCGCAGATGGCTGAGGCGCCCCTGGGTGGAAACGCTGATTGGCGGCGATGACGAAGACAGGGAATCGGCGACCGGCATGCATGACCTCTTTCAGTAGGTGGATCGCTGAAGGCCAATGCTGCGGAATCGCACGCCGTCTTCTTCAGCGAGGGGTGCGTCTTCTGATGAATTGCGAAAGGGGAATCAGAGACTAGTTGGTGCACCCGTCGAAGGCTTTCGACAGGCAACAACAAGAACGGCGATGGGAAGCTTGAACCATGCTGTATTCCTAGATCCAGTGCGCCGGAGCGGCGTCGTCCAAGGTCGTTCGTATGTTCGATGCCGCTAAAGCGGAAGTCGATTCAGAAAAGTTGCAGCTCCGGGCGCGATTTGAACCCGCGAGTACAGGTTTTTGATACCTGCGCGTGAGCCGCACCGCCACCGGCGCATCTGATACGGAATTTGCTACTTCTTTCCGTTGTCTTTGAAGTTCAGTGCAAAGTAGTACGTCGTGTATGAGTGGCTGGTTGCCACATTCGTCAGGAACTGGCCGCCGCCGAAGTAGCCAATGCCGCCGCCTAGGTTGAAGTGCTTATTGAGTTCATACCAGGAGTAGCCATCGATTTCCGCGCCCAGATGGCGGCCGTGATCAGTCTTGTTGTTCACGATGGCGCTGCCCGAGGTGTTGTAGATCGAGTCCAGTGGATCGGCAGCCCAATAGTCCAGCCCCTGCACCGTGAAGGTGAGCCGCCGGTGGGGCTCAACGGTAGCTCCTACGCGCACCGCCTCAATGTTCTGCCAGCCGAACAGGTCAGTGATTCCAAAGCGGTCGTGGGCTGACGGGTAGATCGTGTCGAAAGTGGTGTGCGTTGCGTTCTGCGCTGGATTGCTGTTGCCCGTGGCGTAGTCGTACTGCGAAAAGACGCGCGGCTTGGATGAAACATTGAGGAACTGGTATGCCACACCTGCCTCCACTGCCGAGGCTAGAATCGACTGCGCACCCACCGTGCCGGTTTCGAGGATCGCCTCGCCCCCGTAGTCGAGCGCCGTGTGGGCTTGCGCCTTGAAGCGTACGCCAAAGGCCTTCTCGTTTTCCTTGCCGGTGGTCTTGGCCTTGGCTGGTTCCAAGACCTCGGCCGGCTGAACCCGCCAAAGGAAGAACGGCTCAAGGTTGGAATGCGGCACAAGAAAATCATCGATGCGGCCGTAGGCCCCATAGATATTGTTGCCTTCCTGATGCGGGCTCACGCCATAGGCCTGCGGCACTATCACCGAAGCGGCGAACAGCCCCAAGTGCTCGCGCTTCGCATTCAGGTTCAGCACCGCCGCATCGTAGGAACGAGCCTGGTTGCGCCACTCGGAGTTGGAGATGATGGTGTTGTTGTAGTTGATAAGCTGCCGACCCAAGCGCAGGTTGAACCAGTGTTTCTCCGGGTCGCCGATCTCAGCGTAAGCCAGCTTCAGATCCCAGCGAACCGTGTTTGGCGGGCCGATCGGCGGGTTTTGGAAGCCCGCGCGGGCATCCTGCACCTGCGCCGTAACTCGGAACCAACTGGGGGTATGGACATCCACCTGGAACCGGAATCGGTTCAACAGATAGGAGTCATCGACCTTAGCTTTGAAGCTGTTATTGTCGTAGGCCTCGTATCGGAACCGTTCCTCGCCCTGCAAATCGACCCATTTTGGCAGCTTCGCGTCAAGGTAGGTAAACGGGGCAAAGTCGTGAAAGTCGTAGGGCGCCGGATTGGCGGTAGTACGCCAGGCCGCGCCATTCAGGAAGCTCAACGGGTTCGAGGCCGGACCGGTGAGGAATGCTCCATTGTACCCGGATGTCGCATTTTGCGTGGTGATGTCGTCCTGCGCGGCTAGGGGAACCCGCAACGCGATAGCAAACAGGAAGAGCACAGCAGAAATCGACAGCGGCAACCGGCGCAGAGAAGCAGAAATAGCAGCGTAAAGAGCTTTTCGCACTTTGAACTCTCCTTGGAATTTGGGGAAGTTATGGGTTGGTTAGGACCTTAGGCCCTGGCCCGCATGGGGCGACAGACCTTTATCGACAGGTAGGAAGACAACGACAACACAAACACGGAGTCGTTTCCGGCCGGCTCAGTGAGCGGCCAGAGTCCTCAAGCGATCGCGCAGATGACAGTGCATACACGGGCATTCAATACTCGCAAAATCAACGGGTGTGATTCTGTTGGAAAAGAAAAAATCGCGGAAAGGCCAGCGGGCGCTAGCGACAACAACAACACGCGATTTTGATCGAGGAAATCCGCATCCTGAGCCCCATATGGTCTTTTCAAGCTAACGGAGTTCGGAATTCTTGTCAACGGGTCTCTCCGAGCGGGCTTTCCCTCGCCAAGGCGCCGATCTGCTGTTGAACTGTGCAGAAACTCGTAAGGCAAGTGGTTCTTCTCTCAAGAAAACGACGATTCACAATGTCCAAACGCCAACAGACAAATCGAAAACGCCTTGAACGCTTGCCGCAGCTTCCTACTGAACCTGGGCGGTGGGGCCGGCGCCTCTCTTGTTATCGACTTCATTGCACTCCAGGGTCAGACGCATCGCAATACACTGATCGCGCACACCAACACGCCAATCCGTTCTTCGAGCGGCAACTTCAGGGCACGACGCGCCGTCTCATAGCTATGGACACAGGCCAGGCTGAAGCGTCGCATCGCGCCCTGGCGCGATTGTCCGCACAGGTGAACCTGCAAGGGAGCGTGCTCAGCTTTGCGGACTCGTTCTGGGTTCTTGGCATCTATGTCCTGTTCCCGATACCGCTTGCGCTTATCGCGCGCAGGTCCGGCCCGGAAGAAGCGCAGGCGACCGCGGCTGTGCATTCACCGCACCTTGAGAGCGTCAACGAATCCGCTATCGAGAGATCGATGGCGGACTTGTTCCGCCATTTCCTGCGCAAAGCCGGCTTGCACAAGTGGCCCTCCGCAGCTAACTATTCCAACCAGGGAGGGATCTCAGAAATGTTCAGGAAGTGGTTTTCCAAGGCGCTCATGCAGGAGACATTCGTTCTTCTCGCCATCTGCGGCACGGTTGCTGCCCAGACTGCACCCATCGCTCACCAGGAGGCGCACCGCCGCGCTGAGGCGCTACTGAAACAGATGACGGTGGAGGAGAAAGTTGGCCAGATGAATCAGGCCTCGGGCGTTCAAATGCCCGGACTGGGAACCGAGAAGCCGGAGGACGCCATCGCCAAAGGTCAGGTTGGTTCGGTTCTTTGGCTAACCGACGTGAAAGAGCTGAATCGCCTGCAGCATTTGGCTGTCGAAAAGTCCCGGCTGCACATTCCCCTCTTGATGGGTTTCGACGTCATTCACGGCTATCGGACGGTCTTTCCGGTGCCGCTGGCCATGGCGTCTTCCTGGGACCCCTCCGTGGAAGAAACGGCCCAGCACTTTGCCGCTCAGGACGCACGCGCTGCCGGCATCCAGTGGACCTTCACTCCCATGGTGGACATCGCGCGCGACGCCCGCTGGGGCCGCATTGTCGAAGGCGCGGGCGAAGATCCCTACCTGGGAGCGGCCATGGCCGCGGCACAGGTGCGCGGTTTTCAGGGTGAATCCATCGGTCCCAACAGCGTGCTGGCCTGCGTCAAGCATTTTGCCGGCTATGGCGCGGCCGATGGCGGACGCGACTACGACTCCTCGTACATCCCCGAGGTCCTGTTCCGCAACGTTTACCTGGTTCCCTTCCACGCGGCTGAAAAGGCTGGTGCAGGCAGCTTTATGAGCGCCTACATGGACCTGAACGACGTGCCGGCCAGCGGCAATCGCTGGTTGCTGCACGACATCCTGCGGGAGGAGTGGGGCTTCAAGGGCTTTGTGGTCTCCGACGCGTTTGCAGTAGCCAGTTTGCAGGTGCATGGCTACGCGAGCGATCCCGAGGACGCGGCAAAGAGGGCTGCCACGGCGGGACTGAACATGGATATGGCCAGCGGCACCTACCTTCGCAACCTGCCCAAGCTGGTGGCCTCAGGCAAGGTAACCGAGGCGCAACTGGACGCTGCCGTGCTGCCGATTCTCGAAGTCAAGTACCAGCTGGGGCTCTTCGATAACCCCTACGTGGACGAGTCCAAGGTGGATGCTGAGCTCAGCCGTCCCGAGGGTCTGACGCTGGAACGCAAGCTGGCCGCGCGCTCGATGGTGCTGCTGAAGAACGACAACCACATCCTGCCGCTGGGCAAGAATTTGAAGAAGGTGGCAGTCATCGGCACCCTGGCCGACTCCATCAAGGACATTGAAGGCGGATGGACAGTCGAGGCCCTTTTCGGCGGTCCCGGCAAGAGCCATCCCGTAACCGTGCTGGCGGGAATCAAGAACAAGCTGGGACCGAATGTCGAGATCAATTACGTCCCCGGCAGTGTTCCTACGCGGGAATATCCCTCGATCATGGATGGCTTTTTCGGCGTCAAGCCCGTGCCTCCGCCCTCGGCCGCGGAAGTGGCCGAGTGGCTGGCAAAGGCCAAGGCCGCAGCTGCCGATTCCGACGTTGTCATTGCGGTACTGGGCGAGTTGGCCACCATGAGCAGCGAAGCAGCCTCGCGCGCCACGCTGGATCTGCCCGGCATTCAGGAGCAGATGCTGGAGACCGTGGCCGCTACCGGCAAGCCGGTTGTGCTGGTGCTGGAAAACGGACGCCCGCTCGACATTCGCTGGGCCGCCGCTCATGTTCCCGCAATTCTCGAAGCCTGGTACCCCGGCACCGAGGGAGGCAACGCGGTGGCCGATGTGCTGTTCGGCGACGTGAACCCCGGTGGCAAGCTGCCGGTCAGTTGGCCGCGCGTGGCCGGGCAGGAGCCGCTCTATTACAACCACAACCTGACCCACGAGCCCGAGGACCGGCCCGGCTTCACGTCCCGCTACTGGGATGTTTCCAGCAAGCCGCTCTTTCCGTTCGGCTATGGACTCAGCTACTCGACCTTCAGGTTCGCCAATCTGCGCCTGAGCAAGGATCGAATCGGCGCGGAGCAAACAACTGAAGTGCAGGTGGACGTAACCAACACCGGCGCGGTCGCCGGCGACGCCGTGGCGCAAATCTACATTCACCAAAGAGCCGGATCGGCGTCGCGCCCGGTGCGTCAGCTCAAGGGATTCCGCCGGATCACGCTGCAACCCGGCGAGACCCAGACGCTCAAGTTCCCGCTTGGCAAGGAGGAATTGAGCTTCTGGAGTCCGCAAACCAAGGCGTGGGGTGTTGAGCCAGGCGCCTTCGATGTTTGGGCCGGCGAAGACTCCACCGCAAGTCTTCATGCAGACCTGACCGTGATCGAATAGCAAGTCCTTTATACGGAAGACAATTGCCGAGACAAGGGAGCCGCGAAGTCGTTGCGGCTCCCTTGTCTGTGATTTGAATGTGGCGAGGGCTGCTGGCTGGCTCTTTCTGGGAAGCAAGTTCTTGGCGCGCCTCCCAGAGGCGGGCGGTGAGAATGGCCCAGCTCAAAGGCCACCTCGCTCGCATCGAGCCGAAAAACGTCAGACTTGTTCTGAATCTCGGTGCGTCCTTCCAAAGCACCTTATACTCCCTGCATGGACCCGATCACGATTGCAGCTATCCTGGCGTCTCCGCAGGTCAAGTCAGCCGTCGAGAGCCTCGCAAAGGATGCCCTCGGCATCGGCAAACAAGCGCTTATTCGCCGCTTGCAGCCCACCGCGCGCGAAAAGGCCGCACGGGAGGCAATCAGGCTCTTTGCCGAGCAATGGGACGAGGAACTGGAAGCTACGGCCATCTTGGATGCGGCTGTCGATCCCCTTCGCGAGCAACTCAAGCACCTCCTCGAAACCGCCGCCGCGGAGATCGCCTTGTGGATGGACCCCGAGACCAAAGAGGTGGACCTCAGTCTGATCGCAAGCACCTGGGTGCAGCTCAAACTCGATCCGCTTCCCGGTGACTTCAAGTGGACGCGAGTTGCCGAAAACTACGCGCGGGCCATCAAGAAATACATCAAGAATGACCCCGATCTACGCGATGCCTACTCCATCGCCCTCCAGGAGCGGCAGACGGAAGCGTTAGAGCGCATCGCCGGTTCCGATCCCGGCTTCGATCTCACCGCCTACCGCCAATTCCTCCTCGACAAGAAGTGCAACGCCCTCCAACTCGCCGTCATGCACTCCAGCACCTACGAGTTCGGCGGCAAGGTCACGCTGTGGAGCGTCTTCGTCCCCCAGTCCGCGCGCGAGTCCGCTCCCATTCCCGAGATTCCTCCCGAGCTGCAGCGTCGCCTCCGCGAGCAGGGCCACCTCACCAAGCCGGCCGATGAAGACGACCTGGCCGACCTGCGCCAGCGCTATCAATCCAGCCCGGTGCGCCCGGTGCTGGAAATCCTGGACCGCAACCGGCACGTCGTCGTGGTGGGCGACCCCGGCTCCGGCAAGACGTCTCTGCTCAGATACCGGGCGCTGCGCTGGGCAAAGGAAGACCTTGGTCCCCTGCCCTTGGTCGTCGACTTGAAGGAGTATGTCAAGGGACGCGGCGGCATCCGGGCGTACTGCCAGTCGGCCCACGAAGTCTTCGGCCTCAACGCCGCCGAGCTGAAAAAGCGCCTGCTGGCCGGTCAGGCGGCCTTCTATCTCGACGGGCTCGACGAAATCTTCGACCCCTCCGCCCGCCAGGCGGTGATCGAGGAGATCGTTGTTCTCTCCGCCAGTTACGCCCAGGCGTCTATTGTCGTCACCTCCCGCAAGGTCGGCTACGAGCCGGAGCGGCTGCGCAACGCGGGCTTCCTGCACGCCACGCTCGAAGAGTTCGATCTTCCCCAGATGCTGGACTTCCTGCGCCACTGGCACCGCATCGCCGAGCCCGACGACAAGGAACGAGCCCTCATGCTGGAGAGGCTGGAGCGCGCCCTTCAGGACTCGCCCGCCATCCGCGAACTGGCCGGCAATCCCTTGCTGCTGACCATGATGGCCATTCTCAACCGCAACCAGGAGCTGCCGCGCTACCGCGTGGACCTCTACCGCGAGGCCAGCCGCGTCCTGCTCAACGATTGGGACGCCAGAAGAGCGCTGCCCGTGGGCGAGTTCGACCGCGAGGACAAGGAGGGGCTGTTGCGCGAGCTGGCCGGCGAGATGCAGCAGGCCGAGGGCGGCCTCGCCGGCAATCTCATCGAGCAATCCCGCCTGAAGGAAAAAGTTCTGGAGTTCCTTGAAGGGCTCCACGTCCCGGAGAGCCGCGCCAAGGCCACACTGCTCATGAAGCAGCTCGCCGAGCGCAACTTCATCCTCGCCTATGCCGGAGCGGACCGCTTCTCCTTCGTCCATCGCACCTTCCTAGAATTCTATTGCGCCGCCTGGTTCGTCGATCGCTTCCAAAAGAAGCAGGACCTGACGCTGGAGGAGTTGAAGACGGAGGTCTTTGGACGCCACTGGAGGGACGAGAAATGGCACGAGGTGCTGCGCCTCATCGCCGGAATGGTGGGGGAGAAAAAGGCCGAGGAGCTGATCCTCTTTCTCATGGCGCGGGACGGCCGCAACGACAAGCTGACCAATCTCATGCTCGCCGCCGGATGCCTGAACGAGGTGCGCAATCGAGGGGCGACCAAGGCGACCGCACAGGCGTTGTGGAGGCGGTTTGTAGACGAGGCCATCCGCTTTTCCGGGGCGCGCACAACCCTCGACGAGGATACCGAGACGCGACAGTCCGCGGTCCGCTGGATGGCTCTGGCATGGAAGGGGGAAGCCGCCAAGGTCTGGCTGCGCTCCGCGGCCACCCAGGATGCCGACTGGATCGTCCGTCAGGCAGCCGTCCAGGAGCTGGCGCGCGGCTGGAAGGACGATCCGGAAACCCTGCCCCTGCTCAAGGACCGCGCCCGCAACGATGGATTCAGCTTTGTCCGTCAGGCAGCCGTCCAGGAGCTGGCGCGCGGCTGGAAGGACGACCCGGATACCCTGCCCCTGCTCAAGGACCGCGCCCGAAACGATAAGAGCGAGAACGTCCGCTATGCAGCCGTCCAGGAACTGGCGCGCGGTTGGAAGGACGATCCGGAAACCCTGCCCTGGCTCCAGGACCGCGTCCGAAGCGATGAAGACTGGGCCGTCCGTCAGACAGCCGTCCAGGAGCTGGCGCGCGGCTGGAAAGACGATCCCGACACCCTGCCCTTGCTCCAGGACCGCGCCCAGAACGATGAAGACAACGGTGTCCGTTGGGCGGCCGTCCAGGAGCTGGAGCGCGGCTGGAAGGACGATCCGGAGGTTGCGGAATTGCGGCGAAGCCTCAAATGATTCCGCCTGCGAAGAGGCCGTTGCGCTTCCTTTCCTGAGGAGTGCCTCTGTCCAGTCGCGAGAGCGTGTGTAAAACAAGTTCCCCCTTTTGCCGTTTCTCCCGCCCTGTTCCCTCGGCAAGCAGCGTGGGAGCGCGGTTTTCTCTGCAATCGGCGGGCCGGGCGCCCCGGGGTGAGTCCCGCATTCGAAGTGTGATTCAATGGAAGGGATGGCAATTCCCCGGAGATCGACAGTGCGCGGGCGCTGGGTGGCGGCTACGCGCAAGGTGCGCGAGCTGGCCATGGTGGCTCGCGCGCTGCTGCATACAGGGCACCCCGTATTGGTGCAAATTGTGCCTGCGCGCTTCTGCAACCTCTCGTGCGGCTACTGCAACGAGTACGACAAGGTCTCCGCGCCGGTGCCGCTCGAGGAGATGTACCGCCGCATCGACCACCTGGGGCGGCTGGGGACGGCCATGGTGGGCATCAGTGGTGGCGAGCCGCTGACCCATCCGCAGTTGGACGACATTATCCGCCGCATCCGGCAGACTGGCGCCATTGCCGGCATGATCACCAACGGCTATCTGTTGAACGCCGAGCGCATCGAACGGCTGAACCGCGCCGGCCTTGACCACATGCAAATTTCCATCGACAACCTAGAACCGGACAGCGTCTCGATGAAAAGCCTGAAGGTGCTGGACAAGAAGCTCGAGATGCTGGCCCAGTACGCCGAGTTCCACGTGAACATCAACTCGGTGGTGGGCGGGGGCTTCAAGAATCCCAACGACGCGCTGGTGATCGGCAAGCGGGCGCTGGGGCTGGGCTTCGAGTCCACCATCGGCATCATCCACGACGGCGACGGGCAACTGAAGCCGCTCCTGGAGGACGAGGCCAAGGTTTACTTCGAAATGACCCACCGGCGCAAAACCAACTACTCGCGCTTCGACCGCTTTCAGCAGGCCATTGCCGAGGGGCGGCCCAACGACTGGCGCTGCCGCGCCGGGTCGCGCTACCTCTACATCTGCGAAGACGGGCTGGTGCATTACTGCTCGCAGCAGCGCGGCTACCCCGGCGTGCCCATCGCCGACTACAATACGGCGGACGTGAAGCGGGAGTTCTTGACCGCCAAGAGCTGCGCGCCCAACTGCACCATCGGCTGCGTCCACCGGATCAGCCACATCGACCACTGGCGCGCGCCCCAGACCAGCACGATTTCGCCGGGCGGAGACCGTGCCGAAAAGCCGGAGCTGGTGCAAATACAGACCGGAAACTGAGATGGGTGCGCTCCTCCTTTCCGCAAAAGCAACGGCGCGGCAAGGACGGAGCCGGGCGGCGTTCTTGCGGCAAAGACTCTAGATAAGTGACAAAACTGTATACCCACGTGCAAAATTCCGTGGAAGTTGCAAGAAGCGTCAGGGCACGACTTTAGTCGTGCCGTAAGTAGCTTTAAAATCAACATGGGCTTTAGCCCCTGCGGGATGTCTTTCAGGATATTCGCCCGTCTTGCGGGGTTTGTCCGCAGCCTCTAAAGTCCTGCCCTGACGCATATCGGCTAATTTTGCAAGAGGCTCTGTAAACAGAGGCGAAAAGCAGTAGATATCCCAGCCACGCGCAAAGGCGCGCCGACGGTAGGGCACCCTGCCCATTCAGAGCTACAATCCTGCGGTGGAAGATGTATGTTTCCTCAGTGGATTCCAGGAGCGGCAGCGCGGGATGCGATGAGCCGGCGGCCGATCAGGGGCGGCAGCGACGTCGGCGGCATTTTTTCCTTCGTTGGCATCCTGTTGATCGTCCTGGCGGCCTGGGGACGGGCGTTGGACGCGCAACTGGGCATGGTTCCGGCTTGCCTGCTGGGCGCGCTGGCCGGGGCTGTTGCCTGGGGAGCAGCCTATCGGGCGCATGGCCCGCTGGGAGTGGTGACCGCAATCGCACTGCCGTTTGCTTCCGGATATGCTCTCTATGCCCTGAACCACGCCAGCGGCGGCAGCGGCGCGGGCTGGTTCTGGCCGGTCGTGGTCTTTGCCCTGGTAGGGCTGGATCAGTTGGGATTGAAGCGCAGGCGGTGAAGCGCTCTCCGACGCAAAGAAGCTGCACAAATTCAGCCGAAAAGCCAAACGGCGCATCCTCTGAGCGGAATGCGCCGTTTTGGCCTTTTCGGAGTCCTGCGGAGGTTACTTTCCTGAGGGCTTTTTCGCCGGCTCCTGGGGAGCGGAGGCAGTGTCCGCCAAGGCCTGAGCGATCATCTGGTCCAGATCCTGGTCGATGTGCTGGACCTCGATGAAGGGGGCTCCCTTGCTGTCCGCTGTTACAACGAAGACAGTGGGCGTGTGTTGGATGCCGGTGCGTCTTCCAACTTCGTTGTCGGCCAGCACTTGCGCGGTCAATTTGCCATCCGGATCGAGGCTTGAAGGCAGTTCGATGCCATGGCCCTGGGCGAAGTCCTCGGTGAACCGCCGGAGCGCGAAGGGCCCGTAAATGAAGGTCTGATTGGCAAAGACCTGATCGCGATACTCGCCGCCCAGCGCCACGTTTTGCGCGTCGAACCAGCGCGCGTTCACAGCGGCATAGGTGCTCCACTTATGGGACGGAATGAGGAAGTCATGGCGCACCCAGGGAACCTTGTACTTTTCGACGGCCGCTTTGAGCAGCGGGTTGGCGCTCGCGCAGGCAGGACACTCCAAGTCGGCGAATTCGACGATGGCCACGCGGGCGCCGGCAGGAGGCTTGAGGGCAGCGGGGTCGCGCACCTCGGTTCCAGAGGAGGGAACACTGAACTGGGCGTGGGCAGCAGGAGCTGCCGCCAAAAGAAGAACTGCACAGCCAAGGCCTAGAAACAGGCCATTGCGGCCAGCAGAGGGGAGACGGAAACAGCGCAAGAATCGTGACATAGGGTTTGGACGGTCTACCTGATTCGATTGTAACGAAGAGGCGGCCAGCAGCCATCGGTTTTCCGGTGCGGATTGCATTTTGAAATAGCCGCCTGGACAAAGACGGCGCAACCCTGAGCGGGGTGCGCCGTGTGACTTTGCCTTTGGAACCTACTTCCCGGCGGGCTTCTTGACCGGCGCCTTGGCGGCAGGCTTGGCCGAGGCGGTGTCAGCCAGAGCCTGGTCGATCATCTGGTAGAGCTTGTTGCGGTCCAGCACCTCGACAAAGGGTGCGCCCTTGCTGTTGGCGGTGCACACCCAGATGGTGGGGGTGTGCTCGACCCCCACGCGCTGGCCGAGGGCATAGTCTGTCTTGACCTCGGCGGCCAACTTGCCCTGCGGATCGATGGCAAAGGGCAGGGCGATGCCGTGTTCCTTGGCGAACTTCTCCGTGAATTGGCGCAACGCTTCCAGACTGACGATGGAGATTTGGTTGGCGAAGACCTTGTCGCGGTACTCGTCGCCCACAGTTTTGCTCTTCAGGTCGAACCAGCGGGCGTCGACTGCCGCCTCGAAGCTCCAATCGTGCATGGGCAGCGGGAAATCGTGGCGCACCAGGGGGATCTTGTACTTGGCCGCAGCTTCGCGGACCAGCGGGTTGGCACGCGCGCAGTCGGGACACTCCATGTCTTCAAACTCGACCAGGGCTACACGCGCGCCGGCGGGCGGACGCAGCGCCGAGGGGTCGTGAACCTGGGTTCCAGCGGACGGTGCGCTGAATTGGGCGTGGGCTCCGATGGACGCGGCCAGCAAAAATGCGGCGGCGAGGCTCAGGCGAAGGCCGGCGCGGAACCGGCGGCCAGGGACGGGGCAGACAAGGGCAACAAAGCTGGACATAGCGATTGGACGGCTCCCTAAATGTCATTGTAACTGCGGAAAATCGGAAAACCCATGAGCCTATCGCCGGTCACGGCGGCGGGCCGCCATCCATTGACGCCATTTGTAGTCGGCAATGACAGAGGCCAGGACAACCACGAGAGCGAATATGCCGAGGAGGAGTTTCATGGCGACTCCAGGAATCAGAGGACCGAGGTCGAAGATCGGTGCTTCCCATCCTTACTGGTCCGGCCCATGAATACTACAGTTGGGCGCCCCACCCTTTGCGCGCTTTTTGCGGAAAGGGTGGGAAAGCTCAACACTGTTTTAGGGCCTGATCGATAGTGCGATGACGCTGCGCCAAGGATCGGGGCATCCAGCCGGATGTTTACGATTTTACCGGCCAACTACCAGCACGACGAAACTGCCGGGAACGATGGTGGGGCGGGGGCGCGGATTCTCGGGCGTGGCCGCGGGACGGGGCCCGAACTCGGCGGCGACCAGGTAAATGCGATCGGTTGCCGGGTCGTAGGCCATGGTGCGGGCGCTCTTCTGCGTGGCCAGGTTCTGGATCGTCGGGTATCCGGGAGCCGAAGCGTCCACCACCGACAGAACTCCCTCGCCGCAAGAGGCGAATGCCAGCTTGTGTGCCGCGTCCCAGCCGGCTGCATCCGGGCCGTCGCCGATGGCGGCCGTGGCCAGCGTTTTGCCGGTTCTGGAATCGACTACACCCATCTTCTTGCCGTCGCAGACCGGGAATAGCCGCTTGCCAGCCACGTCGAAGGCCAAGCCGGAGGGCGATTCGCAGCCCTTGAGCGGCCATTGAGCGGTGAGCTTGTTCGTTTTGGCGTTAAGGCGGACGATCTCGTTCTTGTCCTCGATGTTGTCGAAGACGATTCCCTTGCCATCGACCGCGGGAAACTCGGGCTTGCCGGGCAGGGGAATGGTTGCCACCACCTTGTTCGTGACGGCGTCGATGACCGTGGCGTCCTTGCTGCGCCCGTTGAAGGCCCACACCGTCTGTGTAGCGGGTTCGAAGACGATCCCGTCGGGGTTGGTTCCGGCGGGGATGGTGGCCACCGTAGCCAGTGTGGCGCGGTCAAAAACCACCACCGCGTTACCACCGCCGTCGGAGATATAGCCGAACTTGCCTTTCGTGTCGAAGGCCACGCCGTGAGTGCCATGCAGGCCGGCAATCGAGCCCGCCAGCCTGCCGGTCTGGGTATCGACCACGTCGACGTGAGCCCCGCGGGTAAGGTAGAGACGGTGCGCCGGGGAATCGACGATCAGGTAGTCCCAGCCGCCCTCTCCTCCCAGCTTCCAGCGATCCAGGATGTGATAAGGCTGCTGCGCGGCGAGCAGGGCAGGGGCGGCAAAAAGGCCGCAAAGCACGGCGGCGACAAGAAAACGAAAGCTGCGCTGATTGGACATGGAAGGCTCCAGTTGAAACTTGGTGAGGTTTGAAGGAACAATTGCCAACGACAAGAAGTTTCGCACGAACGGATTAAGCGGCGCTGAAGAGCCTCTTGCAAAATTCCAGCGGGACGGCAAAGCGCGTCAGGGCACGACTTCAGTCGTGCCGCAAATTCCTGATAATCAGAGGCGGGCTTTAGCCCCCGGCGGGATGTTTTTCGGGGGATTTGCCTTTCTTTCCAGGTTTTTCCGCACCCTGTAAAACCAGGATCCAAATTGGCCGCTGGCGGCGTGACTGAAGCGTTGCCTTGACGCGAATTGCAGCGAGAGGGTTTTGCAATGGACTCTGGAAATCGTTGGGACAGGGATCAGGACAGAGAGCTCAGGGGCAGGCGAACAGTAACCGTGGTGCCTTGGCCGGGCTGGCTGGCAATGGCGATGGAGCCGCCGGCCCTCTCGACGACAGCCTTGCAGATGGCCAGGCCCAGCCCGGTGCCACCGGTGGATCGGGCTCGCGAGGGATCGCCACGGTAGAAGCGCTCGAAGACGTGGGGCAGAGCCTCGGGATCGATACCGTCGCCGTGGTCCTCAATCGTCAGTACGGCAGAATTGCTCCCGGCGGAAAGGTGCAGCTCAACCTTCGATCCCTGCGGGCTGTGCTGCAGAGCGTTGAGAAGCAGATTGGAAAGAAGCAGAGAGCAGTCGTCGGCGGCCATGGAGACAAGGCAAGTGTCAGGGGCGGCAATCTCCACCTCGACGCCGCGCAGGGTGGCGACGGTCTGGAGTTGCGCGGCGGTTTGGCGCAGCGACTCGGCCATATCGCCGGAGGCCTTCGGGCCAGAACCGGCGGATGCACTCTCCTCGCGAGCCAGGGTCAGCATCTTGGCCACGATCTCTTCCAGGCGGAGGCTGTCAGCCAGACAGCGCTCCAGGCCGGCCTGGTACTCCTCGCTGCTGCGGCGCTTCATGCCCAGCAGTTGCAAAGTCGATTTGACCACGGCGACCGCGGTTTTCAACTCGTGGGCAGCGTCCGAGACGAAGGTGCGCTGCTGCACGAAGGAACGCTCCAGCCTCTGCAAAACGCTCTCGATGGCGTGCGTAAGGGGGGCCAGCTCGGGGGTCAGGCGGGCGTTGGCCGGAGGGGAGAAGTGCCAGGAATCCACCGAAACCGTGCCTGCCAGGGTAGCTAACTGGCGCAAGGGGAGGAGCCCGCGGTGGAGCAGCCAGGCGATCAGCGGACCGGTCACCAGCAGCAGCAGCGCACTCCCCGCGGCATAGAACTCGACCGCCCCGTTGATCGCGTTCCAAACGTGATCGGTAGGGCCGCCGTAAAAGATGGTGAACTCGCGCGGCTTGCCCCCGCCTGGCTCAGCCACGTCGATGATGCGCGATCCATGGAAGCGGATCACCCGATAGTGCTTGCCGTTGACCGTGACGCGCTCGGACCGGCCGTGGTCTTCTGTCATCTGCGTATCCGGCGGAAGCCCTTGCCAGTTGGACGAGCGGCCCAGGATTCGGCCCTTGCCGTCGTAGACCTCGTAAATGTCGTCGGGCGGCAAGTGGAGGTTCGCCTGCACCAGGATGACATTGTCCTGGGGGTGATCTTCCGCATCCTGGATCGCGCCAACGATCGAATCGACGCGGCCCCTGAGCATCACATAAAAAGCTCGGAAGTGCATGTGGCGCTCATAGCCGTAGGAGAGAGCCACAACCAGGACGGCAGACAGCAGCTCGACCGCCAGCACGGCCACGATCAGCCGGAAGGCGATGGAGCGGGGATGAAGAAGCGCCTTCATTCGCACAGGTTCCCATCCATTTCGAGCTCCGGCGCCAAGCGGTAGCCGCGCCCACGCATGGTCTCGATCACCTCGGAGGATTCCGGCGCTGCGGCATTCAGCTTTTTGCGCAGGTTGGAGACGTGAGCCTCGATCACGTTCGAGT
>Ga0181529_10003025_pt1 | contig 19593 bp, 21 predicted proteins | sample PEATcosm2014_Bin_36_FD_119763 | JGI IMG/M metagenome (GOLD analysis project Ga0181529, IMG submission 119763) | Peatland microbial communities from MTU Mesocosm Facility, Houghton, MI, USA - PEATcosm2014_Bin10_30_metaG | ecosystem: Environmental > Terrestrial > Soil > Wetlands > Peat | place... | reverse complement strand
GCGTCGCAGGCCTCTGGTCACTGAATGCCGTTCACCGTCACGGGCATTCTCACCGCCCGCACGGCGAGCGCAAGTGTAACCAGCGCGCTCAGCCAAAGAATCAAGCCCGTGCCCAGCGCGGTCGAGCCTTGCATTTCATCCTTCGAGAAAAGTAGAACGCTGGCCGCCGCCCAGCCCACCAGTGCCGCGCCTGTCACGTAATGCGGGGGATAGCGGAACAGCCGCGCCAGCGGAAACATGTGCAGCCCCACAATGGCGGTGATGGCCGAGACCACGTAGGCGTCCATGCCGAAGTGCGCCAACGTGAACGCCACCACCGCGACCGCCACCCACTGAATGATGTTGATCCACTTGAACGCACGCCCCATCGCAGGATCTTCCGGCGTGCGGGGCAGCGCTTTTGCGCGCCGCAGGAGGAAAAAGGCGCCGCCCGCCAAAACCACCGTGCCGCACGCCACCAGGCTTAGGGTTGAGGCCGCCAGCCGCTCTTTTGCGTACAGCCCAAGCAGCAGCCATATTGCGCCAAAGATGGTAAGAAACAGCGCTCCAATGGCCCGGCCTCCGATTCGATTCGCTGTGATGTTCTGCACCATGATCGACCTCCTTTGGGGAAAGAATGTTAAATCGCCGCTCCGAGCAACTGCTTCAGGGCGGCAACGTACTCGGTAAGCGCCGCGCGGCCGGCCTCGGTCATGCGGTAGAGGGTTTGCGGCTTACGTAGCACAAACCGCTTCTCCACCGTCACGTAGCCGGCCTCTTCGAGCTTCATCAGCTGCGCGCCCAGGTTGCCATCGGTCGAGCCGGTTTTGGCGCGCAGCCAGGTGAACTCCGCCTCGTCGACCCCCGAGAGCAGTGAGAGCAGCGCCAGGCGCAGCTTCCCGTGAATCACGGGATTCAACTCCGGCAGCCCAGGCACAGACTCAGACATTCACCACCTCGCTCTGCTGCCGGCGGCGCCGCGATTCGCGGATCATGACATAGACGCCAAAGACAATCTGGCAGAAGAACGTAGCCGCGAGAAACGCAATCCCGGCCTGCTCTTCCGTGACAAAGCACGCCACTACTGCCGAGGCCAGCCAAACTACCGCACTCGCAAACTGCATCTTCCACTTCAGAATGATGGCCGAAGCCATATTGGCTACACCCAGCATCCCGCCGATGACCGCGACGAACACATGCGTCTCGTACCTTCCGCTCATTCCCAGCGACATCAGAACGATAAAAAGCGAAATCCCCATCGCTCTCCATATTGCCCCGATTGCCCGTCCCAGCGCCGTCGCGGGCTGGCCCTTCCTCATCCGGGAAATCCCCACTCCGGTTGCGATGCTGGCCGCGATCATGATCAAGGGCCAGGCGAGATAGCGTTGCGCCCAGACCGGGCCGCCCACCAACCCTGAAGACCACGCCGTGGCCACCAGGTACGCTACGCCCCACAACACAAACGACCATCCCCAGCGCGCGGTCGTGTGTCTGCCCTCGGCCATCATGCTTTCAATCAGCTTCAACCGTTCTGTCAATTCCACATTGCTTGTCTCGGTATCCATATAATTCCCTCTCACATTTCTTGCTTCCGCCGCCAATTACTAACCACCAACCACTGCGCCCTGTCTTTACGCCATCTCCCACCGCCGCGCCACTCTGCGGGCGATCGCGAACAGCCCCGCACCGACCGCTAATAGCACCGTCACCTGGGGCCACAAGTCACTGACCGGCAAATCACGCCAAAACACCTTCGTGAAGCCATCGATGGCCCAAGCATTGATGGTCAAGAGGCCCGCTCGCTGCATCGACTCCGGCATCAGAAAGCGCGGAAACATGCTCCCACCCACCGACGACATAATAAGAATCAGCAGCGTGGACAATGCGCCCAGTTGCGCCCGTGTGTGGCAAACGCTGGCCAGCAGCATCCCGAATGCCGCTACCGCGAAGGCCGTGCATAATCCCATCACCGCAAACCCCGGCAGGTGGCTGAAGAAATCCAGCTTGAACACCGCCCAGCCCCACAGAAACATCGCGACGAGTTGTATGAATGCGAGCAACGTATTGAAGACCAGTTTCCCCGCGAGCAGTTTGGTCATGGTCACTCGTGTGCTCAGCACTCGATCCAATGTCCCGCTTTCGGCCTCGTCCAGCAACGCTCCCGCCGATCCACTCGCCGTGAACAGGAGAAACATAACGCCGATGGCCGCCGCGTAAAACGAGATCATCGGACTCTTCTTGTCTTCTCCCACCACGGCACGCGCCTTCACGCGGATGATCCCCGCGCTGCTGTCATTCGCACCGCTGCTCGCGCCGCCCAGTTTGCCTTCTGCAACCTCCTTGCGTAAATCCACGAGCCCGTCCTGCACCACTTTTTTCTGCTCGGGCGTAAATCCGCCTATGTATTTTTCGGCCGTATCCAGGCCCTCTGCCGCCATCACGGCCGGCATTGATGTCATTGCCGCCTTTTGCAGCAGCCCCATCACAATCTGCGGAGCGATGGGGTCGCTTTGATCGTTGAGCAATTGGATCGAGCTTTCGCTCTCGTCGTCTCCAAACGCGATCGGGTGCAGCCCGAATCCGCGCGGAATAATCAACGCCACCGGCGCGTCGCCCGCCTTAACCGCGGCCTCTGCTGTGGCCGCCGTGTAATCGGCCGGCGGCGGCGCGGTTTTGCTTTTCGCCGCAGGCGCGGTCATCACTACCAGCGAGGTCTCGCCCTTTAGCCCATTCACCAGGTCACGCGAAGCCTCGCTCCGGTCCTCGTCCACCAAAATCACTTTCACCTTGGGCGTGGTATCGTTCTGCTTGCCAAAGATAATCGCGAAAATCGAAAAAAACGCGAGCGGCAGAACAAAGCTCAACACCAGCGCGCCGCGGTCGCGCCGTAACGCCAGCAATGCGGTCCTTGCAACTTGAAAGATCAATCGCGTAGCTCCCTTCCCGTAAGGTGCAGAAATACCGATTCCAGATTTGGCTTGCGCAGCGAAACATCCACCAGTTCAAGCCCTGCCTGGCGCGCATCTTCGAGCAGCCGCCCAATCTCCAGCGCCTGCTCGATTGAGAATTCTGCCGTCGAGTTCGTCACGCGCCCCCCGTTTCGCGCCGCCCACGCGCCGATCGCATCGGGCGAGCCCGCAAACCGTGCCAGCACCTGGCTGCTCGTTCCGAACGTGGAGTGAATCAGTTCGTCTTTCGTGCCTTCCGCGATAATCCGCCCGTGATCGATGATGGCGATCCGGTCGCACAACCGCTCCGCCTCTTCCATATAGTGGGTCGTATAAATCACCGCAGTGCCCGCGCCCTTGAGCGCCTCGATCATCTCGAAGATCCGGTTTCGCGACTGCGGATCAACGCCCACGGTTGGCTCGTCGAACAGCACCACACGCGGCCGGTGCAGCACTCCCGCCGCCATGTTCAGCCGCCGCTTCATGCCGCCGGAAAGATTCCGTGCCAGCTCGCTTTGCCGGTCCTCGAGCGCCGCCCAATGCAGGCACCACGCGATCGCCTCCGTCAGTTTGCGCCCGGAGAGCCCGTAGTAGCGGCCAAACGATCCCAGGTTCTCTTTGCAACTGATGCGCGGATAGATCGCCAGCTCCTGCGGCACCCAGCCCAGCGCCAGTCGCGCCTCCGTGGAGCCCGCCGCCTGCCCGAACACGGCCACGCGTCCACTATTTGGAATCACGCGGCCCACAATGCTCCGGATCAGCGTGCTCTTGCCCGCGCCATTCGGCCCCAGCAGCCCCACGCACTCGCCCGCGTGTACGGTCAGGCTCACGTCATCGAGCGCTACGGTTTCGCCGAACCGCTTCGATAGCCGTTCAACCTCCAGCGGCATCGCCTTCTCCCTCAATTGCGTATCCGTCGTCACTTTGGGTTTACCGCCTCGGTTTTCTGAACTTGATCTCGTCGTGAAGAGTACTCTAATATTTAGAGTACTCGATGTCAAGAGAAATCTCGCGGCTCCGGCCCTGGTCCCGCTTGCAAATCTCATGCGCTGCATTTGCAGATCATTTCCGCGAGTAGGCGCACAATCTCTGTGTAGAGGGTCAGCTTCGCGGGGTCTCGAACCGGTGACGGGCACGAGAATAACTAAATAAGAACTTGCTATACCTATATCCCAGTAGGGTGTGAAACGGAAATATTAACTGTATGTGCTTTGCAATCTGTAGTATATGATCGAAATCTGGTTCGCGCAAGGCGCAATAGGGCAGGCCAGCGAGCCCTCTTGAAGACAGAATTGCACCGTTATTGATGCAAACAGATTATTTCTGGTAGCGCTTCCCACGCGAGCTTTCCCGCGGCGAGCTCCGTGTCCAGATACGCGCCCTCCCACGGAACCTCATCAATGGAAGTGCGAAAAACCCCGGGCAGACTGAGCAGCGGGCATTCCAAATCGAACCTGGAATTGGCGCCGAGCTCTGCCGTCTCTGCCAACCCCGCGCGCACCACGGCGAGCGACCGCATCAAGCGCTCGGCGGCGGGTTGCACCTGCAAGATGGGCACACCGCCGCGCGCCGCGCAGTTTCGACCGTCTCCATCAATCATCGGATCCGCCCAACTGCCGGCAGACTGTCGAAAATGCCAGGCGATCATTGAACCTTAGTTCCACGTCGTGCGAACCTCAAGAGCGATGCACGCCGCGCGCTGGCCAGCCGAGACGGAGATTCCCAAAGCTTGCGCGGGTTCTGATTTGGAACGATGAGACGCGCGCGTCCTTCCGCCTTCCGAGCGCGAGATTATGATCGTTCTGTGCACCCCCATTACGAACTGGGCGACATTCTGGCCAACGCCATCACCCATGGCGTCGGCGCCGTGCTTGCCATTGCGGGAGCGGTGTGTCTGATCGTTGCTTCCACGCGGGGCTCGGCGCGGCTCATGGTCAGTTGCGCCATCTTTTCGGGCTCGCTGGTGCTGGTGTATATCTGTTCAACGCTCTATCACTCGCTGGTGCGCACCCGCGCCCGTCCCATCTTTCACATACTCGACCACTCCTCCATCTACGTGCTCATCGCCGGCACCTACACGCCCTTCGCGCTGATCTCTCTGCGCGGCAAGCTGGGATGGATTCTCTTTGGCGTGGTGTGGGCGCTCGCCGTGGCGGGCGTGGTGGCCAAAAGTGTCGCCATGGACCACTTCACGCGAGGAGGCTTGCTCGCCATTGCCTCCACGGCCATCTACCTGATCCAGGGCTGGCTGGTGATCTTCGTGGGGCGGACGTTGCTCGCTGCCATCGGCTGGCACGCCATGCTCTGGCTGGCTGCCGGCGGCCTTGCGTATACGTTGGGCGTAGTTTTTTTCGCTCTCGACCGGGTTCGCTATTTCCACGCTGCGTGGCACATCTTCGTGCTCGCTGGCAGCATCGCGCACTACTGCGCGATTCTGTTCTACGTTGTGCCGGCGCGCACATAGAAGCCGCAGTTCTTCGATCCCTGGCCTCTAGGTCCCCGCATTTTGCCGATTGGTAAGCGGTTCCTTCGTGAAGTATCCGCGCATCTGATTCACGGCCACCACCCATGGCACGGCGACGGAAAAGGCAAAGCGGGCCAGCACTGCACCAGCGCCAAAACGGCCCAGCTGCCGCCAATCGCGATGAAAGGCAAACCACGATTCCAGCACGAGAATCACCAGCAAGGGAACGAAGGTCCAATACAAACTAGCAACCGCCAGCACCTCCAGCACGCACCGCGCGACGTTACGGAAGAGACGGCTTCCGCGCACGCCTGCCTGGCCGTCGCTGAGTGCGTAGCGCGCCATCTGATGGCTGGCAGAGCGAAAGGTGTTCCCTGGCCGGTAATGCGCCTTGGCGTTCGAAATGAAGGCCGGCTTTGTCAGTCGCCGCGCCTCGAGATCGAATAATGTGTCCTCGCCAACGAGCACCTGCTCGGGAAATCCGCCGACGCGTTCCCACAGCGCTCTGGTAAACGCCATCGATCGCGCCGTGCACGACTTGGTCGGTTCCGTGGGCGAAAGGCGAATGCTGAAGAACGGAGCCGAGGCCACGTCCCACACTGTGCATCCGCTCGCATCAAGACAGGATCCGCCCAGCCCGTACTCGGCCTCGCCTGCAACCAGGGGCGCGGTGAGATTCCGGAGCCAATCGGATGCATAGGTGCAGCCGGCGTCCGCACAAGCGATGATTGGCGATTGCGCCGCCTGGATGGCCACATTGCGCCCGCGAGAGACCGGCCCGGCTGAGAATTTCAGGCTGCATGTCTCGTCCCGGATCGCCCTCAGGCGCAGATCCTTTGCCGAGGCGGCTTCAAGCCATTCCCAGGTGCCGTCGGTCGAGCCGCCGTCCACCACGATGACCTCCTCAGCAGGAGGAACCTGAGCGAGCAGACTCGGGACCACCCGTCCGATGTCTTCGGCCTCGTTCAGGACCGTGGCCACAATGCTGACAGGCTGCATGGAGGCAGTATAGCGACCCGGAATTATCCCCTGCACGGCGCATTGACCCAATTCCCCGTTTGACGATAAAATCAAAGAGTTTGGCGATGCACCCGCGTTGAAGGGTGCGCGGGAAATGAACGGGTTCTCCGTCCTGGAATGGCCCGGCCCGGCTCCCGATGCAGTAAGCCGTCTGTATACGCCCCAATCGAGCACACGGATTTGAGTCAGGCGCTTGGCCGCGAGGCCTGAGCGAGAGAGGTTTTGTTATGTACGCAGTCATTCGCACCGGGGGCAAGCAATATCGCGTGGCTCCGGGAGATGTGTTGAAGATCGAAAGCGTGACCGGCGGTCCGACCGTTGAGTTTAGCGACGTGCTGGCGGTTTCCGGCGAGCCGGGAACCCTGGTCAAGCCGGCAACGGCCAAAGTGACAGCGGAGATCGTTGGCGAGGGCCGCGGCGACAAAATTCTGGTATTTCACTTCAAGCGCAAGAAGCAATACAAGAAGCTGCAGGGACACCGGCAGAACTTCACCCAGGTGCGCATCCAGGCCATTGAAGCTGATGGCGTAACCTATGCCGCTAAGTAGGCACAGTTCACCGGAGTTTGTCGCGCATTGAGCGCTGGCTCTGGTTTTTGCATGGAACAAGCTAAGAGCTGAACGCTCATAGCTGAAAGCAGTTTTTGAGAAGGGGATTCGGCAATGGCACACAAAAAAGGTGGAGGCAGCTCCACAAATGGACGGGATTCAAATGCGCAGCGGCTGGGCGTAAAGGCCTTTGCCGGTGAGTTGGTAACGGGCGGCTCCATCATCTCGCGGCAGCGCGGCACGCGCATCAAGCCGGGCGCCAATGTGGGCATTGGCTCCGACGACACGCTTTTTGCCAAGGTGACCGGTCGCGTCGTGTTCACTGACCGCGGACGCCGCGGACGCTTTGCCTCGATCGAACCGGCCGCAACGGAGTAACGCCGGCAAGCTTAGCTCGATTCAAAAGCAAAGGCCGCAGCGTCCGCTGCGGCCTTCGTCTTTCTACTCCCCCATATTATCTATTCTTTAGTGCTGTATTTAAGTCTCGGATTCGCGACCCTTCATGTTCCGCGCCAGCACCTTCTCGACCACGCGCTCCACATCGGAGAGGAAGAAGCTGTTGGCCGGCTGCTGCACGGCGACGCGGGTTCCAGTGTGGCCCAGTGCGGATGCGATTTCGTTCCAACGATAGATTGTCGAGCTTGCCGGCATGAGAATGGGCTTGCGGGCGGGTTCCGGCAGCACGCAGTAAACCATCCAAATGGCCAATGTGGCCAGAATCAGCGACTCGTAAACAAATTGGACCGGATCGTTGTGCGAAACGATGCGGGAGCTCCAGGAAGCGAGAATGAAGTCGCCGGACGACAACACTCCGAAACCGAGCGCCACGCCAAAGGAAAGATCGCGCACCGTCAGACGCAGCGCATTCATGCTCAGGCAAAGAAAAGCCAGCAGGCACAGCTCGAGAACGCTGACCGAGTGCATGAGGCCATAGCAAATGTCCGCAATCATGTGAAGGCCAATGTGCGCGTATGAAATTGACGACAAGCTCACAATCACCGAAACCACTGCGGCCCAGCGAAAGATCACGATGGCGAGCTTGGTAATTCCAGGGAACGCCGCGAGCGCGGAGCGGAAGACTTCAATGCAAATGAAGAACAAGAGGATGACGGCCGCGAGATACGTCGCAAAGAAACCAAAATAATAGACTTTGGCTAGAACGATATGGTGAACGCGGCCCCAGTCCAGTGACTCCGCACGGAGCACCAACAAAAGGAGCGGCGTGGAAATCGCGCGCAGGGCCAAGTAAAGGCTCATCGCTGGAAAGCGCCGGTGTAGCCCCTTACTCCAAAAAAGAAAAGCGAGCGCGCCCCAAAGAAGGAACTCGACCGCATTCATCGCCGACATTGCGAAGTTCAGTGGCATCAGGCTATGGAGTCATCCCGCGAACGACCTAAGGATAGCGCCATTCAGCCTAAAGTCCCAAACACAAAAGGGTAACGCGCTGCTGGCACTTTCGTGCTAGGCGATGGATGCAGCAGCGCGCCCAGAGAAATTAGCGGATTGATGCGGTCAGGGGTGGGCAGGTTCCGTCCGATTCGCAGGGCAGGGGGCCGGGAAGGTCAAGGGGCCCGGGGCCACTCGCACTCGCCGAGGCGTGACGGGGCATGGGTTGCGTGGTAGCGGGGGCGAAGGAAGCCGAGGCCAGACCAGCGATAGCGACAAGCAGGGCGAACATGCGAATAGCAGATTTCATCTTTGGTAACCTCAAAAAGTTAGACGTGAAAGAGTACTATCTCTTTCTAGACATGGATCGTACCGCATAACTTAATATAAGTCTAGTTTTTTCATAAGTTTAACAATATGGTACGATGAATGATTACTGACGTAACTTTAGCGGTGCGATAAGATGCCCGTGGTAACCAAGTGTACGCCTTTGTACCGGCCCTTTTTCCACCTTCGCCGCATGGTAAAATAAGCATAGACAAACGGGCTTGATCACCTCGGTTTTTCAAGCGGTTAGTCGCTCTCCAGCGTCCGGAAAAACGTCTCCGATCACCCTCGATTTGGCAAACCTTGCGAACGGAATTCTATGGCGACTGATGTTCTGAGCAGCACCCCCATGCAGCACGGCGACAACGATAGCTATACCGGCGAGAACATCAAGGTTCTCGAAGGACTGGAAGCGGTACGCCTGCGCCCCGCAATGTACATTGGCTCGACCGGCGAAATGGGACTGCATCATCTGGTCTACGAAGTCGTCGACAACTCCGTCGATGAAGCGCTAGCCGGGTACGCCAAGAAGATCGACGTTGTTATCCATGTCGACAACTCCATAACCGTTGTTGACGACGGCCGCGGCATTCCCGTGGACATGATGGATCTAGGGGGCGGCGAACAGATGCCCGCAGTGCAGGTGGTGCTGACCAAGCTGCACGCCGGCGGCAAATTCGACTCTTCGACGTACAAGGTTTCTGGCGGCCTGCACGGTGTGGGCGTGAGTTGCGTGAACGCATTGAGCGAAGAGTTCGAGGTGGAGATCTGGCGCCCGGAAAAGCCGGGCGAGGCGAGCCACACCTACGAGCAGAGCTATTCCAAGGGCATTCCCACTTCAAAGCTTTTGAAGACCGGCACCAGCAAGCGCCGCGGCACCAAGGTGCACTTCCTGGCGGACAAGAGCATCTTCACGACTACGGAATACAACTACGACACCCTGGCCCAGCGCCTGCGCGAGATGGCCTTCCTCAACAAGGGCCTCGAGATCACTCTGACGGACGAGCGTACCGCCGATCCGAAGACGGGCGAAGCGCGCCGTGCCGAATTCCGCTACGCCGGCGGCATTTCCGAGTTCGTCAAGCATCTCAATCGCGGCAAGTCTGTGCTGCACGACAAGCCCATCGTCATGGAGGCTTCGCGCGATGGTGTTGAGATCGACATTGCGCTGCAATACAACGACAGCTATTCCGAATCGGTGTTCAGCTTTGCCAATAACATCAACACCGTGGACGGGGGCACCCATCTTTCCGGATTTCGCGCGGCGCTGACGCGCACCATCAACTTCATCGGCCAGCAGATGGGCCTCTTCAAAGATCTAAAGGAGAGCCTGAGCGGCGACGACGTGCGCGAAGGTCTGGTGGCCGTGGTGAGTGTGAAACTGCCGCAACCGCAGTTCGAGGGCCAGACCAAGGGCAAACTCAACTCCGATATCGCCGGCACGGTGCAGGCCTTCGTCAACGAGCGCCTGGGAATGTATCTGGAGCAGAATCCGCCGGTGGCGCGGCGCATTATCAACAAGGCTATTGAAGCGGCGCGGGCGCGCGAGGCGGCACGCAAGGCGCGCGACCTGACGCGGCGCAAAGGCGCGCTTGATGGCGGCGGACTGCCAGGCAAACTGGCCGACTGCAGCGAGCGCAATCCCGAGCGCTGCGAACTCTACCTGGTAGAGGGTGAATCGGCAGGCGGCACGGCCAAGCAGGGCCGCGACCGCAAGTTCCAGGCTATTTTGCCGCTCAAGGGCAAGATTCTGAATGTGGAGAAGGCGCGATACGACAAGATGCTCGGCCACGAGGAAATCCGCGCCATGATCACGGCGCTGGGCTGCGGCATCGGCAAGGAGGATTTTGATCCTGCCAAGATCCGCTACGGCAAAATCATCCTCATGACCGACGCCGATGTGGACGGCTCTCACATTCGCACCTTGCTGCTGACGTTCTTCTTCCGCCACATGACCGAGCTCATCAAGCGCGATCACGTGTATATCGCGCAGCCGCCGCTTTACAAGATCAAGAAAGGTCGCTTCGAGCAGTACATCAAGGACGACCGCGAGTTCGTGAAGGTGATGGTGAACCGCGCAGCCGAAGGTATGGTGGTTCGTCACGGCGAGACCGCAAGCCGGATCGAAGGCCCCCAACTCACGCGCTTCATGGCCACTCTCAACGAGTATCTCGGTTTTGTCGAAAAGGTGGACAAGCGCATCCGCAATGAAAGGCTGACCGAGATGCTGGCCCGCGCGGAACTGACGCAACGCTCCGACTTCACTTCGAAGAACGGCGGCGACATTCCGGAGAAGCTCGCCAAATTGCACGGGCAGCTCGCGGAATTGGCGGATGAGTTCGAATTCAAGGTGAGCAAGCCCCTTGAAGACGAGGAACACCACACCTGGTCCGTCTGCTTCACCGATGCGCAAGGCCAAAAGCGCTGCATCGACTGGATGCTGGCTTCCAGCCCAGAGTTCCGCCAGATGATGTCGAAGTATTCGCTCATCAAAGAGTTTCTCGAGCCGCCCTTCCTGGTGGAATTTGCCGCCAAGTCTGCCGCGGCCGCGGCGGACGAAGAGGAAGAGGCAGAGAGCGCCGAAGGTAAAACGGAGACCAAGGCTCCCGCTCGCGCCGCGCGCGCGTTGCGCGAGCCGGTGGAGAAGCAGACCGCCCGCGAGCTCTTCGCCTACATCGTGGAGCAAGGCAAGAAGGACTACCAGGTGCAGCGTTACAAAGGCCTGGGCGAGATGACGGCCACGCAGCTTTGGGAAACCACGATGGACCCCGAGCACCGCACCTTGCTTGTGGTGAAGCTCGAGGATATTGCCGAAACCGAGGCCATCTTCACCACCCTTATGGGCGAAGACGTGGAAGCCCGCCGCAAATTCATCGAAGACAACGCGCTGGACGTCAAGAACCTCGACATCTAAGCTGTCGACCGCCCTGCGCACCCACAGGGGAAGCACGTTCTCCCCACTTCCGACGGAAACGGAGGACAGGGAATGAGACGCATCCTGCTTGCCCTGGCGATTCCCGGCTTAAGCTGCGCCACCGCCTTTGCGCAATCCACTGGCACCAACCCCCTCGCTACCGCGCGGGTATTTTCCTTCGACGAAATGACGGCGAAAACCGCGCCCAACGGTGCCGTGGGGCGCAGCGTCTTCAACGGCACACTGGCCACAGGCGAAGCCGTTGCCGCGCATGAGAGCATACAGCCCGCTGGAACCGTCCCCAACCCCGCGCACCGCATTCAGCACTCTGAAGTGATCGTCGTCGAGGAAGGCACCCTCGAGTTCGATCACGATGGCAAAGCCGAACGCGCCGGAGCGGGCAGCATCATTTATGTAGCCGTTGGGACTCTGCATTCAGTAAGGAATGTGGGGGCCGGCCCCGCTAAGTACGTCGTCATACAGATTGGCGGAGACACCAGGAAGTAGCCGAGGCGTTCTGTTCGATTACGCCCCGCGCACGTGTCCGCGCCCGTGGCTCTTCACCGCATACATGCGCGCGTCAGCCGTGCCGATGATGGCATGCACCTGGGCGCCGTCGCTGGGCGCTGAGGCCATACCTACGCTGGCGCTCACATTCAGCTTTAGCCCGTTCTTCATCTGGAACTCGGTTTCCATCAGCGCACGATGCATGAACTTCGCCCGCTCCAGCGCGGCAGCAGCATCGGTGCCCGGCATCAGGATCACGAACTCGTCGCCGCCATAGCGAAAGCACAAATCCTGCTTGCGGCTCAACTCCTGCAGTCGGCGTCCGGTAAGCGCCAGGAGTTCGCTGCCAATGAGATGCCCGTGTGCGTCGTTCACCAACTTGAACCGATCCAGGTCAAGAAACGCCAGGCTCACAGGCGTCTGCGACTTCTTGCACCGCTTCAATTCCCGTTCCAGGACATTGTACAAATGGCGTACGTTGTGGAGGCCGGTGGTGTCATCGGTAATGGTCAGCTGCTGAATGCAGGACACGTCGTGTGCATTTTCAATGGCGATTGCCGCGTGATCGGCCAGGATATGCAGGAAGGCAATGGTGTAATCCGACATCTCTGCACGCGGATTGAGGATTTCAATGACGCCCTGAGTGCCTTTGCGTCCGCGCAACGGCATGGCAATGGCCGAGCGTACGGCACGGGCGGCGCCGGCGCCGGGTTGTACCAAACGGGGATCCTCTTCCGCTTCGGGAACGATGACGGTTTCGCCGTGTTCGAGCACCCATCCGGCCAGGCCCTCGCCCACTTTCACCCGCAGGCCTTTCAAAGCCTCCTGCTCATCGCCCGCGGCAATGGCGTAATAGAGCTCTTGGGTGGCTTCATCGAGCATGAGCAGCGTCCACAACTCCGCCTCTACCATCCGCTCCATGTGTTCCAGAATGGTGCGCAGAATCGTGTCAAGATCGAAGCTCGAGGTGAGCGATCGCGCCAGTTGATGAAATACAAGCAGATCAGCGAGCGGGATGCGTTCTGCCGTCTCGTTTGGCATGTCTTAGCCCTGGGGAAAATCTTTCCAACATTCTTTCATGCAAGCGAGTGCACGCAAGGCTCGGTTTGTTAACTTCACGTTACTTGCGTGTTAGATGAAAATGGCTGCAAAACCACCGCTCAGCCGCCAATGTGCACCATCGAGCGCGATGGCTTCAAAAATTCCGGTTCACCGATGTGATGCCGCGCTTCTTTACTCTGAATCGTACGCACAATGTAGGCGCGAAGTTCCTCGTCGCCGGCCCCGGCCCGCAAGCGCCCGTAAAGATCGTGTTCCACCTGCGAAAACAGGCAGGTGCGAATTTTTCCGTCGGAAGTGAGCCGCACGCGGCTGCACGCCCCGCAAAACGCCTGACTTACCGGGGCGATAATGCCGATCTCGCCTACGCCGTCGGCGAAAGTATAGCGGCGCGCCGTTTCGCTGGGCTCGCGAGCTGGAAGTTCCGTCAGAGGCATCGCTCGGCCGATGCGCTCCACAATCTCTTTGAGAGTGACCACGATTTGCGGCGTCCAGAGACGGCCCTCTTCGAGCGGCATGAACTCGATAAAACGCACGACAACATCCTCTTCACGAGCGAAGCGGGCGAAACCCTCGATCTGGTCGTCGTTGAAGCCGCGCAGAAGCACGCAATTGATTTTGAGCGGCGTTAGCCCCGCGGCGCGCGCGGCACGAATGCCCCTGAGAACTACCGGAAAGCTGCCCGGAACCCGCGTGATCCTTTCAAAGATCGCCGCGTCCACTGCGTCCATGCTCACCGTTACCCGGTTGAGCCCGGCCGCTTTGAGCGGGCCCGCGAGCGACTCCAGTAAATGGCCGTTGGTGGTGAGAGCAACGTCAAGCGGCTCCCCTGCCGGCGTGCGCATACGCGCTAGTTCCTGCACCAGTTCGACGACCCCGCGCCGCAAAAGTGGCTCTCCGCCAGTCAGCCGCACCTTGGTAATTCCAAGTCCGACAAAAAGCTTGATAAGGCGCAAGTACTCTTCGCTGGCCAATTCCGGATACTGGGCGCCCACTTCGCCCGTGCGGCAATACACGCATTTGTAGTTGCAGCGGTCGGTGATGGAGACGCGCAGATCATGGATCACGCGCCCATGGCTATCGGTCAGCGGCGGGCGTGGCGACAGAGAAGAAGCGAAGGATAGGGAAGTGGCGGCCATCGGCTATTTAAGCCTATACCTTTTGGGGTGCAGCTAGAAGGCCCAGGGAGACCCGGCGGCGCGCTCATGCAGGACGATCGAGGCGATAGCATACAAAGAGCTACATTGCCGCGGTTGCGATTGCGGGATAGTGAGCCAAGCGAGGAAATTGGGAAAGATGCCGGCAATCGGAGCCAGACCGACAGGCACAGCGGACGAGGCAGACGCGGCACAAGCCGTGCGGCAGATGTTCGAGACCATTGCGCCCAGGTACGACCTGCTGAACCACGTGCTCTCGGCGAATATCGACCGGCTGTGGTGGCGGAGGGCAGCGCGACGGTTTCGCGATGTGCTGGCCCGGCCCGACGCCCAGATCCTGGATATTTGTTGCGGCACCGGCGATCTGACCATGGCTTTGCTGAAGTTGCGTCCACGGGGAGCACAGCCAGTACTGGCTGGCGACTTTGCCCCTGCCATGCTGCGCCGTGGAGCGCAAAAGTTTGGCCGGCTAACGCAGCAGGGGTCTGGCAACGGCACAGAAGCAGCCGCAGCGCCATACGCGATCGCCATCGAAGCCGACGCGCTCCACCTCCCGCTGCGTGCCGAGTCGCTCGACCTGATTGTGACCGCTTTTGGCTTCCGCAATCTCGCCAATTACGCTGCCGGCCTCGAGGAGTTTCACCGCACGCTCAAACCGGGCGGACAGTTGGGGATTCTGGAGTTCAGCGAGCCTGGCGGCGCGATGGGCAAGGCCTATGCGCTCTACTTTCGACGCGCCCTGCCAGCCATCGGTAGGCTGATTTGCGGCAAAGACGGTCCGTACAACTACCTTCCGACATCGGTCGGCGCGTTTCCGCCGCCCAGCGAGATGCTTTCGATGATGCGAAATGCGGGTTACGTGGACTGTGCCTGGCAGCCCTACACATTTGGCATTGCGGGGTTGTACACGGCCAAGCGGCCACCGGGTACGCTAAAGACAGCATGACTTCCGCCGTCTCCAGTTCGCGGGCCACCGAGCCTACCGTTTCGAACTTCTCTTTCGAGAAGCGGCGCGTGGCATGGCGCTCCATGGCGGCAGCGGCGGCCATGACGCTGCTCAAGCTCGGCGCCGGCCTGCTCTCCGGCTCTCTGGGTGTGCTCTCCGATGCGGCACACTCCGGGCTCGATCTGGCGGGATCTGCGCTCACCTTCTTCTCGGTAAACGTGAGCGACAAGCCGGCCGACGAAGATCATACCTACGGCCACGGCAAAATCGAAAACCTGTCGGCATTTGCCGAGGCTGGCCTGATGGCCTTCTCCTGTGTGTGGATCGTGTGGGAAGCCGTCGAGCGCATCGCTCTCCACGCCGTGAATCTCCACCACTCCATCTGGCCGGTGCTGGTGCTGCTGACTTCGATTGCAGTGGACCGCTGGCGCTCACGGCAGTTGTGCGCGGTGGCTCTGCGTACCGGGTCGCCTGCGCTGGCGACGGACGCTTTCCACTTTGCCTCAGACATCTGGGCCACGGTTGCGGTGCTGGTCGGATTGGGTGCAACGTGGCTAGGATGGCGATTCGGGATTGCCGCCCTTCAGTACGCCGACCCCTGCGCAGCGATCCTGGTTTCGCTGCTGATTCTGCGGATGGCCGTTCGCCTGGGTCACGAGGCCGTAGGCGCACTTCTGGACGAAATCCCCGCGGAAACTCGCCGTCGGCTGGTTCGCGAGGTGGAGCGCGTAGAAGGCGTGCTAGATGTCGAGCGCGCGCGGGTGCGGCGTGCAGGCGCCAGCTACTTTGTCGATCTCACACTGGCGATGCCGCGGCGTTTCACCTTTGAGCACACCAGTGAACTGGTCAATGCCGCAACCGCCGCGGTGCATAGCGTGTTGCCTGCGGCCGACGTAGTCATCCACACCATTCCCCGCGAATCCCGAACTGAGAGCATCTTCGATCGCGTACGCGCCGCAGCCGCGCGCAACAACGTCTCGGTGCATGAGCTCAGTGCCCGTTCGCACCACGAGCGCTTGCAAATCGAGTTGCACGTCGAAATCGAGGAAAACAAGAGGCTCAGTGAGGCGCACAGCTTTGTGACGGCACTCGAAGCGGAGATTCTGCGCGAAGTCCCCGAGATCGAATCCGTGCTGACCCACATCGAGAGCGAGCCGGCGACGATCGAGCAGCCGGACGACGTGGTCGTGGAAGACCGCAGAATTGAATTGGCGCTGCGTGCCGCTGCCGTGGGGATACAAGACATTGTCGACGTGCATGCCATTACCGTGGGCCGTACGCGCGATCACATCTCCGTCACCTGTCACTGCACCTTGCCTGACGATCTGCCGATGCATCGCGTTCACGAGGCCATCACGGAGCTGGAAGACCGCTTCAAGCTGGAGTGCCCCGAGGTGTACCGCGTCACCATCCACCCCGAGCCGGTGACGGATAATACCCGTTAGGGCAGCGTGCACCGGCGCGAAAAATCATATGGAGGTTTCCGATGCCGACAGACAGATCGATTGCCAAAGGAGATCAACGAGATTATCGGTTATCTGCGGCCGTGTTCTTCGGTTTCGTGATTCTTCAGATGTTGGTATGCGAATCGTCAGCCATTCGTGGTTTGTGGTTCATAGAACCAACACCTGATTACGGGCCGGAGAAGTTCGTGCTCCCGTTATGCATCGCATTCCCGGCGTTCATCCTGGTCGTACTCCGTGTCCAGGCAAGACGGTGGGTTGCAAATGGTCGGATGGAATCAGGCCTCGCAGCACGCATCATGAACAGTTTCGGCATTGCGTTGTTCATGACCTACATCGGCATTTTCCAGCTTGCGGAGCTGGCCTTTCGTGCGCGGTGATCGCCCATGAATACCCGCGCCATAGCCGGTTTCTTTCGTGTGGCTTCGCTGCTGCTGCTGCTCGTTGCAGTGGCGTTGCTGGCCGCCATTGCAACCATGCAATTCGCCATTCACGGCGCCGAGGTGCAGGTGCCCGCGCTGAAGGGCATGACGGTGGCCGACGCGTTGAGCGAAACCGCCGGCCTGGGGCTGAATCTCGACGTCGACAACCGCTACTATTCGGGCGATGTGGCTGCCGGTCACATCCTGTCGCAGTCGCCCGAGGCGGGCACCGTAGTGCGCCGCGAGTGGCATGTGCGCGTGGCAGAGAGTCTGGGGCCGCAGAAGGTCGACGTGCCCGACACGGTGGGCGTGGATGAGCGCGTGGCGTCACTGGAACTGCGCCGCGCGGGTCTCGAAGTGGGCGAAGTTGCGCACCTTTTTTCGAAAACTGCTGCCGAGGGTACGGTGCTTGCACAGGATCCTCCCGCGCATGCGCAGGGCATCGAGCAACCCAGCGTGAATCTGCTGGTGGCCGCACCGGACGATGAAACACCAGATGGTTATGTGATGCCCGACTTTTCCGGATGGCCGATCTCGAGCGCTAACGCGGCTTTGGCGAAAGTTGGCATCCGCACCGGGCCGCCGAACTTTGTGGATGTGCCGGTGGCCGCAATGGGCAGCGGTATAACGCCGCTGCATCCGCCGGCCAAGCCGGGAGCGGTGCAGTCACAGTCGCCCGTCGCCGGCTCGCGCATCGACCAGAGCACGATTGTTCACTTCACGGTGGTGAAATAAAAGAAAGGAGAAAATCGGCATGGGACTGAGCGAGGACTTGGAAAAGATTGCAACTCAGGAGCGTGAACTGCACCTGCCGCGCCTCGATGCGCAGGTCGCATGGGATCTCGGCACGCGCATCCGCAGCATGGCTGTAGAGCGCGGCCTCATCCTGGTCATCGACGTTCGGCGTTTCGGGCAGCCCTTGTTTTATGCGGCGTTCGACGGCACTACTCCTGACAACGCCGAGTGGGTGCGCCGCAAGAGCAACGTAGTGGCGCGCTTCCATCGCAGCTCCTATGCCGTGGGCATGACGCTCAAAGTGAAAGGGACGACACTTGCGGAGCGCTACGGACTGCCCGTCGCGGACTACGCGGCTGACGGCGGATCATTCCCGCTGTTTTCCGAGAATGCAGGCATCGTAGGCAGCGTGACCGTGTCCGGCCTGCCGCAGCGCGACGATCATAACCTGGTTGTGGAAGCGCTGTGCGCCTTGCTAATTAAGGATTTTGCGGCATTGCGTCTGGGACCGGAGACTGCATAGCGTACGTCGGGAGCTGCATCAAGCCAATCTTTCAAGCAGAGCCACAAAGAAGCCATCGGTCGGCAATGCACCGGGCAATAACCGCAGTGCGCCGTCGGGCGTCAGGCATGTTCGCAACCGCTCCGCCGCCTCAGGGCGGAGAATGCCATTCCGTTCCAGCGCCTCGAGGTCCGGTACAAGCGAAATCTGCCGCACATTTGGGTATTCAGAGAGAATCGCAGCCATGACCTGCTCATTCTCCTCCGGCTCCAGCGAACAGGTTGAATAGACCACGTGGCCGCCGGGGCGAACGGCGCGCAAGGCCGCGCGCAAGATAGCGAGTTGGCGCTCGGCAAGCCGCGGCAGATTCTCCAATTGCAGACGATGACGGATTTCAGGATTGCGACCCATCGTGCCGGTCCCGCTACAAGGCACATCCACGAGCGCAAGGTCGAAAGCGGCTTCTTCTTGAAGCTCAGCTGCATCGGCTAATCGGCACTCCACGCGGTCGGCGTATGCGGCCAGACGCTTGCGTAGGTCGGCAAGCCGCCGCGGGCTCGATTCACATGCGACGATACGCGCATGGGGATTTCGTTCCGCGAGGATGAGCGTTTTGCCGCCAGGCGCCGCGCATGCGTCGAGAATTTTCTTCTGGCTTTGGTCGGAATCTTCGCCGGGAAACGCGGCAAGTTCCCCAATTAACTGCGACCCTTCATCCTGCACGCGCGCGCGGCCTTCGCGAAAGGCCGGCGTTGCCCTCACGTCGCCGGAGACTACGGCGCGCGCGGCGGTAAGCAGATCACCGGATGCAAGCTCGACTCCCGCCTCGCGCAATTCGTCTTGAACGGCGGGGTTCTCCATGCGCAGGTTTAATCGCGGCTGGCTCTGGCCGTGTCGACAAATTGCACGCATCGCATCCTCGCCATAGAACTCAACCCAGCGCTCGACCATCCACGCGGGATGCGCCTGAACCGCGGCAAACTCGCCACCGCCCCCATCCAAAAGTCTGCCCCACGCAGTGGTGCCGCACGCAGCGGCGGTGCGAAGAACTGCATTGACCATGCCGGCGGCAAAGCGATGGCCTGACTGCTTGGTCAGCTCCACGCTTTCATCGATGGCGGCGTGGTCGGGAATGCGGTCGAGAAACCAGAGTTGGAAGACGCCGAGGCGGAGAGCGATCTGAACTTCAGGATCGAGCTTGGCATTGGGACGCTTG
>Ga0181529_10003024_pt1 | contig 19596 bp, 19 predicted proteins | sample PEATcosm2014_Bin_36_FD_119763 | JGI IMG/M metagenome (GOLD analysis project Ga0181529, IMG submission 119763) | Peatland microbial communities from MTU Mesocosm Facility, Houghton, MI, USA - PEATcosm2014_Bin10_30_metaG | ecosystem: Environmental > Terrestrial > Soil > Wetlands > Peat | place... | reverse complement strand
CCCTTGCCGGCCAAAGGCCGGCGGTTTGCTTTCTGTGGCGCTGTCCCTGAGATCGCTCTCGCCGGACGTTATCCGGCGCCGTGTCCGCATGGAGCCCGGACTTTCCTCCGCCCGAAGGCGACGACCGTCCGGCCGGCTGGCGGCGCCAATATGCGGTTGCCAGCCTCCGGGTCAAGCGCTGCGACGTCTTCGCCAGGATTGAGGCGCATCAAAACGGCGGGCGAATGTCTGGCGTAGGGGAAGGGTGCGACGGTCGTCGCAATGTCCTTTTGGACGTTCTCCCTGACTCGGGCCGCCTTTCGAGGCGGCCCTTTATTTTCAGACACTTTCACGCCTGCTCGATCGCCGTCCGCGCGGCGCCGATTCGCGCCCGCCGGCTGGCGAACACCAGCGCGACGACGGCGACCGCGCAGATCGCCGTCTCGGCGTCGATCCGTTCGCCAAGCACGACGGCGGCGATGGCGAAGGTGAGAAACGGCTGGACGAGCTGAACCTGGCCGACCCGCGCCACGCCGCCGAGCGCCAAGCCGGCGTTCCAGGCGAAAAAGCCGAGATACATGCTCAGCGCGCCGAGATAGGCGAGGCTCGCCCAGGCGGCCGGAGCGACGGCGCCGAGATCGGCGGGTCGCCAGGCGAAGCTGAGCGGGGCGGAAATCGGCAGCGTCAGAACGACAATCCACGAAATGACCTCGCGCGCCGACAGGCGGCGCGAAAGTTGCGCCGACACTGTGTAGCCGATCGCCGCGCAGACGACGGAGACGAGCAGCAGCGCATCGGCCGCGCGCAAGGCGCCGCCGCCGCGACTGAACGCGAAACTGACGACCAGCGCCGCGCCAAGCCCGGAGCAGAGCCAGAACGCCGGCGACGGGCGGTCGCGGTCGACGAGCGCCGCGACGACGGCGGTGGCGAGCGGCAAGGCGCCGAGGATGACGCCGCCGTGCGTGGCCGGCAGCGAGCGCAAGGCGACTGCGGTGAACGCCGGAAAGCCGGCGACCAAACAAAGCGCACAGAGGCCGAGTTTGGGCAGCTCACGCCAGGGCGGCGGGCGGCGGCCGGCGAGCAGGACGGGCAAGGCGATCAGCCCGGCGATCGCCGCCCGCGCCGCGGTGACGAAATTTGCGTCGAGACTCGCCACCGCTAGTCGGGTCGCCGGCAGCGAGCCGGCGAACACCGCGACGGCGACAAGGCCGAGCGCCATGCCGAGGGTCTCGGCCGCCGCCAGGCGGCTCACGAACCGGTCTTCCTGAGGGGCGGCCACAGTCGGACGCGACGCGGCCGGCCGCCGAGTCCGAGGCGGGCGACGCGTCTGCCGTCGACGCGCGCGGCGAGAAAGAACCCCGGATCAGCCGCAAGCGGCAGCGCGGTCGTATCTTTGAGGTCGGCGGGCGTCAGGCCGATGTCGGCGAGCGAGCGCGCATCGAGCCTGGCGAGCCGTCGCAGCGTTGCGCGCGCCTCGGCGACGCGAAACGGCCATGAGGCGAGGGAACGAAGCGCGGCGGTCAGGCGGGGCATGAGGCGCATGGGACGAACTCCTTTCGCCCGCTTCGAATCGCCGAATCCGGCTGGCGCGGCCAGAGACAATTGGGTACAGTTTGGCTGAACTGTACTGATCAATGGGTAATACAGATGCTCGAACGGTCGCCGGCTGAGCGCGCGCCGACGCGGGTCGCGACGGTGATGGCGTCACTGAAGGCGCGGATCGAAAGCCGCACCCTGGCGCCGGGGGCGCGTCTGCCGTCGGTCAGGGCGTTCGCCGCTTCGCTCGCTGTGTCGAAATCGACTGTCGTCGAGGCCTACGAGCGCCTGGTCGCCGAAGGCGAAGTGACGGCGCGGCGCGGCGCCGGCTTCTTCGTCGCGGGGCCGCGCCGGCCGCTGGTGCTCGCGCAGACGTCCGAGCCGCGCGAGCCGGTCGCCGAGTGGCTGCGCTCCCATCGCGCCGCGCTCGCCGCCGACCCGGACGCAATTCAACCCGGATCGGGCTGGCTGCCGGAATCGTGGATGCCGGAGGCGGGCATGCAGCGCGCGCTGCGCGACCTCGCGCGCGACCAGGCCTTCCGCAAGACGCAATACGATTCGGCGGCCGGCTACGCCCCGCTGCGCCGCCAGCTTGCGGTGCGCCTGGCCGAGCGCGGCGTCGCCGCCGCGCCGGAGCAAATCGTGCTGACCGATTCGGGCACCCAGGCGATCGACCTCGCGATGCGCTTCCTGGTCCAGCCCGGCGACGTCGTCGCGGTCGACGACCCCAGCTATTTTCGGCTGCTGCCGCTGCTCAAGGCGCACCGGGTCGAGGTCGTCGCCGCGCCGCTGACGCCGGAAGGGCCGGACGTCGAAGCGCTCGCCGCGCTGTTCGCCGCGCATTCGCCGCGGCTCTATCTGACGGTCGCGGCGTTCCACAACCCGACCGGCCTGTCGCTGTCGCCCGCGGTCGCGCATCGCGTGCTCAAGCTGGTCGAACGGCATCAGGTCGTCGTCATCGAGGATGAGATCTTCGCCGATTTCGAACCGGGACCGCCGGGCGCGCGGCTGGCGGCGTTCGACGGCCTGGAGCGGGTCATCCAGATCGGCAGCTATTCGAAGACGGTTTCCGCCGCGCTGCGCTGCGGCTATCTCGCGCTGCGGCCGGACTGGGTCGATCCGGTCGTCGATCTCAAGTTGGCGACATCGTTGAGCAGCAGCCATTTCGCCGCCGCCTTCCTCCACCTCATGCTGACGGAGACCGGCTATCGCCGGCACCTCGGCGCGCTGCGGGCGCGCCTCGCCGACGCGATGGGGCGCACGTTGACCCGGCTCAAGGCAGGCGGTCTAACGCCGTGGATCGAGCCGCGCGGCGGCGGCTTCCTGTGGGCGCGGCTGCCCGACGGGCTCGACGCGACCGCGGTCGCCCGGCTGGCCCTCGCTGAGGGCGTCGTCCTCGCGCCGGGACCGGTATTCAGCGGCGCGGCGGACGCCCACGCCTATCTGCGTTTCAACGCCGCCGCGAGCGTCAGTCCGCGCGGTTTCGACGTGCTCGAGCGCGTGATCGCCGATCCGCTGGCGCGCCTGGCCGGCCCGGCGTGAGCTGTGATGTTCACCCGCCGTTCACGACATTCGCCGCAACTTCGTGCTATGGCGTTGCGGCTTGGCCAGCGGGTCAGCGACGCGAAAGCAGCAGGCCCGTAACTTTGGCGTCGGCGCACGGGCGCCCCGCGACGCAGAGGAGACCGATAAGATGAAGAAACTCCTGATCCTTTCTCTCGCCGTAGCGGCGGCTCTGCCGATCGCCGGCTGCGAAACGCCGCAACAGCAGAACGCCGCCAACGGCGCAGTGCTGGGCGGCGTCGCGGGCGCGCTGATCGGCGGCGCGGCCACCGGCCGCCCCGGAGGCGCGTTGGCCGGCGCCGCGATCGGCGCGGCGAGCGGCGCGGTGATCGGCTCGGCTTCGACTCCGCCTGGACCCGGATATCGCTGCGGCGAATGGTACTACGACTATTACGGCAATCGCGTTTGCCGCGGCTGGTACTGAGCCGATAGCGCGGCGCGGGCCGCTCTCGGGCGCGTTCGGCGGCCCGTTTCACCGCGCGGGCGAGGGTTGCGCCGATATGACCGTCGCGTTCGCTGCCGACAGCCCGCTGGTCGCGCGTGTTCTGCCGTCGCCCAATTTCGGCGAGCGGTGCGGCTATGCGCGGCCGGATCTCATCGTGCTGCATTACACCGGCATGCCGACCGCCGAGAGCGCATTGGCGCTGCTCACCGACCCCGGCGGCGAAGTGTCGTGCCATTACTTCGTTTGGGAGAACGGCGAGATCGCCCAGCTCGTGCCCGAGCGCATGCGGGCCTGGCACGCCGGAATCGGCCGATGGGGCGGCGTCAGCGACCTCAATTCGGCGTCGATCGGCGTCGAGATCGTCAATCCCGGCCACGACGGCGGGCTGCCGGCGTTTCCGCAAGCGCAAATCGACGCGACGATCGCGCTGGTTCGCAACATCGCGGCGCGGCGCGCGATTCGGCCCGAGCGCGTGCTCGCCCATTCCGACCTCGCCCCGGCGCGCAAGCGCGACCCCGGCGAGCGCTTTCCCTGGGACGCGCTGGCGCGCGCCGGCGTTGGTCATTGGGTCGAGCCGGCGCCGATCGCCGACGGGCCGCGGCTCGGCCCCAGCCAGGAGGGACCGCCGGTGCGCGCTTTGCAGGCGATGCTCGCGCTCTACGGCTATGGCGTCGAGCTAACCGGCGTCTATGACGAGCCGACTCGCGCCGTCGTCGCCGCTTTCCAGCGCCACTTCCGGCCGGCGCGCGTCGACGGCGAGGCCGACGCGTCGACAGTGGCGACGCTGAGAGCGCTGATCGACGGGATCAAGAGAAATTGAAGTGGGCGCGCTATACCAATTTGTAATAAAGCGACAAGGACAAATCGCCTCGCGTGCTTTTGAAATCGTGGCCGCCGGCGCCTAAGTCGGCAAGCGATGACTTCTTCACGAGGCCGATGATGCCGTTGCGCAATTCTCAACAAGCGTATGGTTCGATTGCGCGCTCCGCGCATTGGGCGACCGCTCTGTTCGTCTTGCTCGCCTGGCTGCTCGGCCAATTCAGGGACGTCTTTCCGCGCGGGGCGGCGCGCGACGCCAGCCTGTCCGTCCATATGGCGCTCGGCCTCGGCGTCATTTTGCTGATCGTGCTGAGGCTCGCCTGGCGCGCGCTCGACCCGCCGCCGCCGGCCATTCACGCCAATCGATTTGAACCCTGGCTCAGCTACGCCGCTTCCGCCGGACACCTGCTGCTCTACGCGCTGCTGATCGCGGCACCGATCCTCGGCATCGTCATGCAGTTCGCGCGCGGCCAGGCGTTGCCGGTGTTCGGCCTGCTCGACATCCCGTCGCCGTGGACGATGGATCGCACATTCTTCCGCGAAATGCTCGGCCTGCACGAGCTCGCCGCCAATGCGCTCGGCGTCGTCGCGGTCGGCCACGCCGCGGCGGCGCTGTTCCACCATTGGGCGCTCGGCGACCGCACCCTGGCGCGCATGCTGCCCGGACTGGCGCGGTAGGCGTGATGCTCAGGCCGCCGCCGGTTGCGCGCGCAGGCCGATGAGGTGGCAGATGGCGAAGACGAGGTCAGCGCGGTTCATCGTGTAGAAATGCAGGTGGTCGACGCCGCGGTCGATCAGGTCGATGACCTGTTCGGCGCAGACAGCCGCCGCCACCAGCCGGCGCGTCGCCGGATCGTCTTCGAGCCCGTCGAAACGCTCGGCGAGCCAGTTCGGCACGCTGGCGCCGGCCTTGCGCGCGAAACTGGTCGTCTGCTTGAAGTTCAGCACCGGCACGATTCCTGGCACGATCGGGATGGTGATCCCCGCCGCCGCGGCGACGTCGAGGAAGCGCAAGTAGGCGCTGTTGTCGAAGAAGAACTGGGTGATGGCGCGGTCGGCGCCGGCGTCGACCTTGCGCTTGAGCGCCTCGATGTCGTGCAGCAGCGTCGGGCTCTGCGGGTGTTTTTCCGGGTAGGCGGAGACCGAAACCTCGAAATCGCCCGCCGCCTTGATCGCCGACACGAGGGCGTCGGTCGAGCGATAGCCGTCGGGCGGCGCGACATAGGGCGTGTCGAGCCCGCCGGGCGGATCGCCGCGCAGCGCGACGATATGGCGGACGCCGGCGGCGGCGTAGCCCTTCACCACGGCGTCGATCTCGGCGCAGCTCGCGCCGACGCAGGTCAGATGCGCCGCCGGCTTCAGCAGCGTTTCCTTGACCAGCCGGGCGACGGTCGCGTGCGTGCGCTCGCGGGTCGAGCCGCCGGCGCCGTAAGTGACTGAGACGAATTCCGGCGCGAGCGGCGCGAGGCGGTCGACCGCCTCCCACAGCTGCGCTTCCATTTCCGGCGTCTTGGGCGGGAAGAACTCGAACGAGACGGCGACGCGCGGGCCCGAGCGGCTCAAGCGCTGCGGATTGTCGGCCATCAGGCGAGCTCCATTGTCGGTTTCGGCAGGGGGTCGGCGATCATCCGCCGATCGCGCGCCAGCCAGAGCGCCACGGTCAGCTTGTCGGGCTCGCCGGTGGCCGGCGCGACGCGCTCGGCGGCGATTTCGGTCAGGCCGGCCTCGGCGATAAAGCCGGCAATCTCCTCGTCGGCGAAGCCGAGTCGGCGGTGGGCGTAAGTCTCGCGCAGGAATTCTTCGCCGTGCGCGGCGAAGTCGACCACCAGCAGCCGGCCCGACGGCCTCAGCGCCCGCGCCGCTTCGGCCAGCGCGCGCGCCGGATCGTCGAGGAAATGCAGCACCTGATGGATGACGACGAGGTCGTAGGAATCGCGCTCGACCGGCGGCGCGTAGAGGTCGCCCTGGCGCAGCTGGACGTTGCGCAGGCCGCTCTGATCGATACGGGCGCGCGCCACCGCCAGCATTTGCGGGCTCAGGTCGACGCCGACGGCGCGGTCGGCGCGCGGCGCGAGCAATTCGAGCATGCGGCCGGTGCCGGCGCCGAGATCGAGCAGGCTGCGAATCGGCTTGTCGCCGACCATCGCCATAATCGCCGCCTCGACCCGGCTCTCCGGCGCATGCAGCGCGCGAATCGCGTCCCAATCAGCGGCGCGCTCGGCGAAATAGGCCGCCGCCTGCTTGCGCCGCGCCTCGCGCGCCGCGGCCAGCCGGGTGCGGTCGGCGGCGAAGGTCGGATCGGCGGGATCGACGCGGGCGACCAGCGCCCGCGCCAGCGCGCCGCCGGGCTCCGCGAGCCGATAGAACGCCCAAGCGCCTTCGCGCTGCCGCTCCGCGAGGCCGGCCTCGACCAACAATTTCAGATGCCGCGAGACGCGCGGCTGCGACTGGCCGAGGATGGCGACGAGTTCGCTGACGGTCAGCTCGGCGTCGCTGAGCAGGCCGATCAACCTGAGCCGCGTCACTTCGCCCGCCGCCTGCAGGCTCGCCAACAGGGCGTCGAAACCGATCTTGGGCGGACCGCCCGGTGATGCGGCGTTAGACATAAAGATATGCTTATATTTGATTTCGCGGCGGCGCAAGACGGAGATGCAAGCGGAGCCTCCTCATCGTGAGGGGCGCCGCGAAGCGGCGCGTCTCGCGAACGACGAGGAGGAGCGCGAAGGCCGGCGTCGCCCTCGTCCCTTCGCGGTGCTCAGCGGAGGCTCTTCGAGACGGCGGCTGTCTTCAGAACGCAACGGCCGGCCGCGCGCGGTCGGCGACGACGACGCGGCAGCGTCCGCCGCATTCGCGTTCGATCAGCGCGACCAGGCGCGCCGCCGCGGCCTCGACGTCGCCGGCGCCGTTCGATTGCGCCGTCAGCGCGACGCGGCGCGTCTTCGCCGAAACAGCGGTGCGCGCGTCCTGGCGCCAGTTCCAACGCCGGCACAAGACATGGCGCGCGTCGGCGTAGACGACCTCGCCGACCTTGGGCGGATCGTTGGGATCCTCGCCCGCCTCGGCGCCCATGTCGATGAACGTGTCGTCGGGGCGCGAGAAGCGGAAGGCGAGGTCGCCCTCGGTGGCGTCGAGATCGTCGCAACCGAGGCACAGTCCGCTCTCGAGCGACGCCGCGTTGTAGAGGTCGACCAGCGCGTTGACTTCCGGCAGCGCGCCGCCCGCCAGCACGCGTTTGATCAGCCGCTCGACCGACGAGCGGTAGCTCGTCCGCTTGATGCCGAAGCCCTTGTAGGCCGAGCGCCACGCGGCGACGCCAGGAATCGCGGACAGCTCCGTCCCATTCCAGCGTTGGCGACAGGACTCCTCGATCGCCGTGATCTCAGCGCCGAGCGTTGCGCTGCGTTGTTCGCCGATGCGAAGATCTTCGGCGACGACCAGGGCGACGCGGAAATCGGGGAAGCCGTCGATGACGTCGGCGATCGAGAGATTGGGCATCCGAGGGTCCGCAGATGACGACGCGGCGAATTGGGCCGTGGGACAGAGCGCTGTCAAGCCGACCGGCGCGGGCGCGCGCGCGACGTGACGCATTCTATCGACAGTCAAACTCTGCAATACTTCCGTCCTCTCACGAGAGGGGGGAAGCCATGGGTGACTCTACCGTACGGCTTCAGAACTTCTTCAAGACGCCATTCATGCCGCTCGACCCGGGCGAAGCTGACAACGCGCAACAGATGACGCATGCGATCGAATACGCCGCGGCGCAGCTCGGCGTCATCGCGCGGGCGAGCGGAAAGATCGAAGCGCATTTGGCGAAGATCGCGGCGCGGCTGCCAGCGCCGGAAACGACCGAGCGCGCCCCTCAGGACGCCGCTCAGCCAAGACGGCCATAGCCGCTCAGCGTCCGCGCCACCGCGTCGCGCCAGCCGGCGACCATCTTCACGCGCAGCTCAGCCGCAAGCGTCGGGCGGAAGGCGCGCTCGCGCCGCCAGCACTGCGCGAATTCGGCGAGCGGCGGATAGAGCCCGGCCCGTAAGCCGGCGAGATAGGCGGCGCCGAGCGCCGTCGTCTCCTTGATCGCCGGCCGGTCGACCGGCGCGTCGAGGATGTCGGCGAGGCGCTGCATCGTCCAGTCCGACGCCGCCATGCCGCCGTCGACGCGCAGCACGGTCTCCGCCCCTGCGCCGGCGGGCAAATCGGCGCGCGCCGCTTCGATCAGATCGAGCGTCTGAAAGCCGACGCTTTCGAGCGCCGCGCGCGCGATCTCCTTCGGCCCCGCAGCGCGCGTCAGGCCAAACAGCGCGCCGCGGCAATCGGGATCCCAATAGGGCGCGCCGAGACCGACGAACGCCGGCACCAGATAGACCGATTGCGCCGGATCGGCGGCGGCGGCGAGCGCGCCGGATTCGTCGGCGGCGCGAATCACGCCGAGCCCGTCGCGCAGCCATTGCACCGCCGCGCCGGCGACGAAGATCGAGCCTTCGAGCGCGTAGGTCGTTTCGCCGTCGATCCGGTAGGCGATGGTGGTCAGCAGGCGATGTTTCGAGACGACCGGCGTCTCGCCCGTGTTGACCAATGCGAAGGCGCCGGTGCCGTAGGTCGCCTTCATCATGCCCGGCGCGAAGCAAGCCTGGCCGACGGTCGCCGCCTGCTGGTCGCCGGCGACGCCGCGAATCGCGATCCTCGCGCCAAAATGCTCGACTTCCGCGAAGCCGAAGTCGTCGGCCGAGTCGCGCACGTCGGGCAGAATCGCCCGCGGGACGCGAAACAGCGCCAACAGCTCGTCGTCCCAGACGTTGCGGCGGATGTCGTAGAGCAGGGTGCGGCTGGCGTTGGTCGCGTCGGTCAGGTGAACCGCGCCGCCGGTCAGCCGCCACAGCAGGTACGTATCGACCGTGCCGAAAGCGAGTTCGCCGCGCTCGGCGCGCGCCCGCGCGTCGGCGACGTTGTCGAGCAGCCAGGCGATCTTGGTCGCCGAGAAATAGGGATCGAGCAGCAGGCCGGTGCGCGCGGCGACCAGCGGCTCATGGCCGGCCGCGCGCAAGTCCTCGCATGCGCCGGCGGTGCGACGGTCCTGCCAGACGATCGCGCGATGGATCGGTTCGCCCGTCTTGCGGTCCCAGATCAGCGTCGTTTCGCGCTGGTTGGCGATTCCGATCGCCGCCAGCTCGGCCGGACGAACGCCGGCTTTCGCCAGCGCCGCGCGGCCGGTGGCGAGCACAGAACGCCAGATGTCTTCGGGGTCGTGTTCGACCCAGCCGGGCGCAGGATAGTGTTGGGCGAATTCCTGTTGCGCCGCCGCGACGATCGTCAACTCCGACGAGAACAGGATCGCACGCGTCGAAGTGGTGCCCTGGTCGATCGCCAGCACGTACGACACTTCCAGCCTCCCTGCGGCGACGACGTCACGGGATTTTTGTACCGCGCCCGCGTGCGCGCGTCGACGCCGTCATCCTTCGAGACGCGCCGCTTCGCGGCGCTCCTCAGGATCAGGAGAAGATAGAGGCGCGCAACAAGACGCCTCCTCGTCCTGAGGCGCCGGCGAAAGCAGGCGTCTCGAAGAGCCTGCGCTGAGCAACGCGAAGGGACGAGGAGGCCGTGACCAGGCGGCCCGCCGCTAATCCGCCATCTCGCCAAGGCGCGGGCTCGGGCGTTGCGACGCCATGCGGACGCCGTCGATGACGATCGGCGAGGCGACGCCGGCGACCTTGGCGCCGTCGTCGCCGACGAGTTCAAGCCGCATGCCGCGGTGGACGACCTGCGGGTCGGCGAAAACGTCTTCGATGCGGTTGATCGGCCCGGCCGGCACGCCCGCCGCTTCGAGCTTCGCCAGCAGCGCGGCGCGGGTGAAGGCGGCAAGATGCGGCGTCAGCGCTGCGGCGAGGCGGGCGCGGTTGGCGACGCGCACCGGGTTCGCAGCGAAATCCGGCTCCGCGCCCGCCGCCTCGGCGCCGATCGCGCGGCAAAGACTCTGGAACTGCCGGTCGTTGCCGACCGCGACGATGACATGGCCGTCGGCGACGGCGAACACCTGATAGGGCGCGATGTTGGGGTGGGCGTTGCCGAGCCGGCTCGGCGAGCGGGCGGAGACGAGATAGTTCATCGCCTGGTTGGCGAGCATGGCGACGGCGCAATCCATCAGCGCCATGTCGATGTGGGCGCCGATTCCGTCGTGGTCGCGCCGCCTCAGCGCGGCGAGGATCGCAGTCGACGCGTAGACGCCGGTGAACAGATCGACCACCGCGACGCCGACCTTCTGCGGCTCGCGCTCCGGCTCGCCGGTGATGTCCATCAGGCCGCTCATGCCCTGAATGATGTAATCGTAGCCCGCCCGCTCGGCGTAGGGGCCGTCCTGGCCGAAGCCGGAAATCGAGCAATAGACGAGGCGCGGAAAGGCGGCGCGCAGGCTGTCGGCGTCGAGGCCGAACTTCTTCAGGCCGCCGACTTTGAAATTCTCGATCACGACGTCGCATTCGCCGGCGAGGCGGCGGATCGTCGCGCGACCATCGTCGCTTTCGAAATCGACCGCGAGCGAGCGCTTGCCGCGATTGCAGCCATGGTAATAGGCCGAGCCCCAGACGCCGCCCATGGCGTCGGCGACGAACGGCGGGCCCCAGGCGCGCGTGTCGTCACCAACCTCCGGCCGCTCGACCTTGATCACCTCGGCGCCGAGATCGGCCAGCAACTGGCCGCACCACGGGCCGGCGAGAATGCGCGCCAGCTCCAGCACCCGCACGCCCGCCAGCGGCTTCGCATCAGTCATTCCGCAACACTCCTAAGCGAAGACGCGTTCCGACTGGAACGCGTCGCCGTCATTGCGAGGAGCGAAGCGACGAAGCAATCCATCGAGCCGCGCCGCCGCATCAGGCGTGGATTGCTTCGCTTCGCTCGCAATGACGATTCCATGCGCCAGCGTGGAATCTAGAAGAACGCCTGCAGGCCGGTCATCGCCCGGCCGAGGATCAGCGCATGGATGTCGTGCGCGCCTTCGTAGGTGTTGACCGTCTCGAGGTTCTGCAGATGGCGCATGACGTGGTACTCGCCATGAATGCCGTTGCCGCCGTGCATGTCGCGCGCCAGCCGCGCAACGTCGAGCGCCTTGCCGCAATTGTTGCGCTTGATCAGCGAGATCATCTCCGGCGCAGCCTTGCCTTCGTCGAACAGACGGCCGACGCGCAGCGCCGCCTGCAGACCGAGCGCGATTTCGGTCTGCATGTCGGCGAGCTTCTTCTGAAAGAGCTGCGTCTGGGCGAGCGGCCGGCCGAACTGCTTGCGGTCGAGCCCATACTGGCGCGCGCGCGTCCAGCAGTCCTCCGCCGCGCCCATCGTCCCCCAGGCGATGCCATAGCGGGCGCGGTTGAGGCACCCGAACGGCCCTTTGAGACCGGCGACGCCCGGCAGCAGCGCCTCCTCGCCGACCTCGACGGCGTCGAGCGCGATTTCGCCGGTGACCGACGTGCGCAGCGACAGCTTGCCTTCGATCTTCGGCGCCGTCAGCCCTTTGAGGCCCTTGTCGAGCACGAAGCCCTTGATCGCGCCGTCGTGCGCGTCCGACTTCGCCCACACGACGAAGACGTCGGCGATCGGCGCGTTGGAGATCCACGTCTTCGCGCCCGTGAGGCGATAGCCGCCGTCGATCGCCGCCGCCCGCGTCCGCATCGAACCGGGATCGGAGCCGGCGTCAGGCTCGGTCAAGCCGAAACAGCCGACCCATTCGCCGCGCGCTAGCTTGGGCAGGTATTTGCGCCTCTGCGCCTCCGTCCCGTAGGCGTGGATCGGGTGCATGACCAGCGACGACTGCACGCTCATCATCGAGCGATAGCCGCTGTCGACCCGCTCGACTTCGCGGGCGATCAGGCCATAGGAAACGTAAGACGCGCCGGCGCCGCCGTAGGTCTCCGGAATGGTCGCGCCGAGCAGGCCGAGCGCGCCCATCTCGGCGAAGATCGCCGGGTCGGTCTTTTCCTTCGCATAAGCCTCGATGGCGCGCGGCAGCAGCTTGTCCTGGGCGTAGTCGCGCGCCGTCGCCATGACCAGCGTTTCCTCCTCGGAGAGCTGGTCGGCGAGGCGGAACGGATCGTCCCATTGGAAGGCGGTCTTGTTGTCGGCCATGACCCTGCGTTCTCCCTGGCGCGCCGGCGGCGGCGGTCCTGCCCGGCCTCCTCATAAGGCGCAACGGCGCAGCTTGACCAGCGCCGCTTTGGTCGGACCCGCCCTTGCCAGAACCGGCCGGCGCGCCGGCCAAGCTAACGAATTCGCGGCATAATGATTGACTTGGCTCGCCGCTTTCCTACTTTGCGCGGCTCGCGCCGCTGGCGCGCCTGTCGGACAAAGGTATCGGTTTGATGTCGCAAGCAGCCCTGCGCGAGACCGCAGAGGTCTCCAAGGCCTGGCCGTTCGAGGAGGCGCGCAAGCTGATTGCGCGGATTAAGCGCACCGGCCAGAAGAGCGTGCTGTTCGAAACCGGCTATGGGCCGTCGGGGTTGCCGCATATCGGCACCTTCGGCGAGGTCGCGCGCACGACCATGGTGCGCCACGCCTTCCGGGTTCTGACCGACGACTCGATCGCGACGCGGCTCATCGCCTTCTCCGACGACATGGACGGCTTGCGCAAGACGCCCGACAACATCCCCAATCGCGAACTGATCCAGGCCAATCTCGGCAAGCCGCTGACCGAGGTTCCCGACCCGTTCGGCGAATACGACAGCTTCGCCGCCCACAACAACGCGCGGCTGCGCGGCTTCCTCGACAGCTTCGGCTTCGACTACGAGTTCGCCTCCTCGACCGACTACTACAAGTCCGGCCGCTTCGACGCCGCGCTGCTGCACATGCTCAGGCGCTTCGACGCAGTGCAGAAGATCATGCTGCCGTCGTTGCGCCAAGAACGCGCGGCGACCTATTCGCCATTCCTGCCGATCCATCCGCTGACCCGCGTCGTCATGCAGGTTCCGCTGACCGGCTATGACGCCGAGGCGGGAACAATCCGCTGGCGCGATCCCGATACGAACGAGGATTTCGAGACGCCGATCACCGGCGGCGCTTGCAAGCTGCAATGGAAGCCCGACTGGGCGATGCGCTGGTACGCCCTCGGCGTTGACTACGAGATGTCTGGCAAGGACCTCATCGACTCGGTCAAGCTGTCGTCGCAGATCGTACGCGCGCTCGACGGGACGCCGCCCGAAGGTTTCAACTACGAACTGTTCCTCGACGAGAAGGGACAGAAGATTTCGAAGTCGAAGGGCAACGGCATGACGATCGACGACTGGCTGACCTACGCCAGCCCGGAGAGTCTGTCGCTGTTCATGTTCCAGAAGCCGAGCGCGGCGAAGCGGCTCTATTTCGACGTCATCCCGCGCACGGTCGACGATTATCTCGGCTTCCTCGAGACCTACCCGCGCCAGGAATGGCGCGAGCGGCTCGGCAACCCGGTCTGGCACATCCATTCGGGCGCGCCGCCGGCCGCCGAGGTCCTCGAGCACGGCGCGGAGGGGCAAACGACCGTCTCGTTCGCGATGCTGCTCAACCTCGCCGCGGTCGCCAACAGCGACAATCCGGCGGTGCTGTGGGGCTTCCTGCGCCGTTACGCGCCGAGCGCGACGCCGGAGACCCATCCGCGCCTCGACAAGCTGGTCCAATACGCGGTCGCCTATTTCCGCGACTTCGTCGCGCCGAAGAAGCGCTATCGCGCCGCCGACGCGGTCGAACGCGGCGCGCTGGAGGCGGTCTCGGCCAAGCTGGCGACGCTGGCGCCGCAAACCACTGCCGAGGACATCCAGCACGCGCTCTACGACATCGGACGGCCGATTCCGCGTTACCAGGACCTCAAGGCCAAGGGCGCGACGCCGGAGCGGCCAGGGGTGTCGAGCGAGTTCTTTTCGATGCTCTACGCCGTGCTGCTCGGCGAGGAGCGCGGGCCGCGCTTCGGCTCGTTCGTCGCACTCTACGGAATCGACGAGACCCGCGCGCTGATCGCCAAGGCGCTGGCGGGCGGGCTGGTCGCGGCCTAAGGCGCGGAGGGCGCTACTTCGGCGCGACCGAGGCGGCCGGAGCGGGCGTCGCAGCCGGAGCGGCGGCCGGGAGCGGCGGTCCGAAATAGTAGAAGGCGATCGCGGCGCCCAACACGACGGCCGCGGCCAGCGAGGCGACGATCGACAGCGTAAACGTCAGTCGATTGACCGACCGGCAATCGAAGCACAAGAATTTCGCCGCCGATTGCGCGGCATTGTAGTCGGCGACAAAATTCGCGCTCTGGGATCGACTCCAGTTGTCGCGCAGCCACTGCTGGTTCGAATAGGAGAGCTGCCGGCCCGCCCAGTTCTTGACGGTGTCGAACAGGAACGCGAGCGCGCCGAGTTCCGCCGCGATCCACAACCAGCCGCGATAAGCATGAAAGAAGTCGGCGAGCGGCCCTTTGTCGGCCAGCATCGCGCTGTAGAAGAGCCCGAGCGTCCCCACCCAGACGAACTTCGCCGAGTCGGACATTTTGCCGGCGAACGCGCGCTCGTCGGCGAACTGGCCGTCAATGATCTTCTGCCAATCGATTCTGTCTGGCGTCGGATCGGGCATCGCCTTCTCCTCCCGCAACTATCGATTGCGCCGATCGCCGTCGAACGCGCGGCGCCTCGGCACGACGACGAGGTCGTCGTCGTTGAGTTCGCCGATGGCGTGTTTGATGGCGCCGAAGCGCGCGATCATCATGGCGCCGGACGGATCGATCGGCGCACTCGGCGTTCCGTTTGCGCCGGCGCCCAGCTGCTTGGCGATGTCGCCGAGCAGCTTCTTGATGTCGTCAAATTCGGCTTTCACGTCCGCGTCCATCGAAACCTCCACGGAGCTTCCAAGGAAGAGCGTCGTTGCCGCGGACGGTAGCCGCTATCTCTGCGGCGCTCAAGGCGCGCCAGCGCCTGCCGTGGCGTCCCGCCCAGTCGCGGACCTCGCAATAACGCTGCTGAGCCGCCGTCGTAACGCGCGGACGGACCTGCGGAACGGCGTGGAGCGTGGATCGCATCCCACGCCCGCTCGTCGCGTCCTGCAAGTTTAACGAGGCGAGCGCGCCGGTCGCACGGCCTGAGCGTTGAGGCGGCCGCAGCTAGCCCTTGGACCGCTTCATGAACGCCATAAAGGCGGCTTGGGCCTCGGGCGACTTCAGCGCCGCGGTGAACAGCTTCACTTCTTCGTCCATGCGCGCGAGCAGCGCTGTCTCGTCGCCGCGGATGAGGCGGCGCATGGTCAACATCGCATGGCGCGGCTTGGCGGCGAGCGCCTTGGCTTTGGCGAGCGCGTGCGCGCCCAGCGCGGCGGCGTCGACGACGGCGTTGACCAGGCCGCCGGCACGCGCCGCTTCGGCGTCGAACGGCTCGCCGAGCAACAAATACTCGGCGGCGCGGGCGCGTCCGAAGCGCAGCGGCGCCAGCAACGACGAGCCCGCTTCCGGCGCCAGCCCGAGATCGACGAACGGCATGTGGAAACGCGCGGTCGGACTCGCATAGACAAGATCGCAATGGAAGCACAGCGTCGCGCCAATGCCGATCGCGGCGCCATCGACCGCGGCGACCAAAGGCTTGGCGAAGCGCGCCAGCGCATTGATGAAGCGCACCCCCGGCAGTTCGCCGGCCACGGCGCCCGGCGCGCTGGCGTAGGCGATGAAGTCGCCGATGTCGTTGCCAGCCGAGAAGACGCCGCCGTCGCCCGCGATCAGCAGCGCGCCGATCTCGGCGTCGTCGCTCGCCGCGGCGAAGGCGGCGATCAGCGCCTCGTACATCGCGCCGGTCAGCGCGTTCTTCTTTTCCGACCGCGCCAGCGTGACGACGAGGACCGCGCCGTCGCGCTCGACTTTGACAAATTCGCTCATGCCATCTCCGCGAGGATGGCGTCGCAGCCCGCCAGCGGCGCGGCGCCGGACGCAATCGAATGGGCGAGGCCCGGCGCCGCCGTCGCCAGCTTTTCGGCGAAGAAGCGGGCGAGGCCGATGCGGCCGCGCTCGGCCGGCTGGCGCAATGCTGCGAGACCCGCTTTGGCGAGGCAGACGCCGCCGAGAGTGAGGCCGAACAGCCTGAGATAGGACGTCGCGCCGGCGAGCGCCGCGGCGAGGTCGGCGCCGAGCGCGCCGCGAAGATAGGCGCTCGCTTGTTCGAGCGCGTCGACCGCTTCGCCGAGTCGCGCCGCCGTCGCGCCGAATTCGCCTTCGCCCGAAGCCGCAACCGCCGCGACGACGGCGCGCATGTCGGCGATCTCGCGCCTCAGCGTCGCGCCGCCGGAAAGCGGCAGCTTGCGCTGGACGAGGTCGATCGCCTGGATGCCGTTCGTGCCTTCGTAGATTGCGGCGATGCGCGAATCGCGGAAATACTGCGCTGCGCCGGTCTCCTCGATGAAGCCCATGCCGCCGTGCACCTGCACGCCGAGCGAAGCGACCTCGTCGCCGATATCGGTCGAGAACGCCTTGGCGACCGGCGTCAGCAGCGCGGCGCGTTCGCCCGCCGCGGCGCGGGCTTCGGCGCTGTCAGCGTGGCTCGCCAGATCGATCGACATCGCAGTGAGATGACAGACGCCGCGCGCCGCCTGGACCAGCGCCTTCATCGTCGCCAGCATGCGCTTGACGTCGGGATGCTCGACGATCGGGCTCATGCCGCCGGCGCCGGAGCGGCCCTGGCGACGTTCGCGCGCGTAAGCCAGCGCCTTCTGATAGGCTTTCTCGCCGATCGCCACGCCCTGCAGGCCGACGCCGAGCCGCGCCGCGTTCATCATCACGAACATCGCCGCCAGGCCGCGGTTCTCCTCGCCGACCAAATAGGCGGTCGCGCCGCCGGCGTCGCCATAGACCATGACGCAGGTCGGGGAGGCGTGGATGCCGAGCTTGTGCTCGATCGAAGCGCAACGCACGTCGTTGCGGGCCCCAAGCGACCCGTCCGGCTTGACGAGAAACTTCGGCGCCAGGAACAGCGAAATGCCGCGCGTGCCGGGCGGCGCGTCGGGCAGGCGCGCCAACACAAGATGGACGATGTTGTCGGCCATGTCGTGTTCGCCGTAGGTGATGAAGATTTTCTGGCCGATAAGGCGATAGGTTCCGTCCGGCGCGCGCTCGGCGCGCGTCTTGACCGCGCTGAGGTCCGAGCCGGCTTGCGGCTCGGTGAGGTTCATCGTCCCGGTCCACTCGCCCGAGACGAGGCGGCCGAGATAGGTCGCGCGCAATGCGTCGCTTCCGTAGATCTCGAGCGCCCTGATCGCGCCCTCGCCGAGCAGCGGGCAGAGCGCGAAGCTCATTGACGCGCCCGACCACATTTCGTTGCAGGCGGCGGCGACCGCGTGCGGCAGGCCCATGCCGCCGTATTCCGGCTTGGCGGCGACTCCAGCCCAACCCGCCTCGGCCCAGCGGCGATAGGCGTCGCGGAAGCCGGTCGGCGTGGCGACGACCCCGTTGGCGCAACGCGCGCCTTCGCGATCGCCGACGCCATCGAGCGGAGCCAACGCTTCGGTGGCGAATTTGCCGGCTTCGCCGATCACCGATTCGGCGGTTTCGAGATCGAGATCGTCGAACCGGCCGTTGTCGACAGCGGCCGCGAAACCCGCGACGTGCTTGAGCGAATAGAGAATGTCGGCGACTGGCGCGCGGTAACTCATGGCGTTCCCTATGCGGCGCGTCTGAGCGCGCCGCTTGACGATGATGAGCTTGTCGCGTCCATAAGCGCCGCACAAGCGCGCGACAAGGTTTAGATATAAACCAACACCCGCGCAAGCCGAGCTCTGTCTGCAACCCGAATGTCGCAACCCAAGCGCCAGACCCACCTCGCGCCCGCCGATTCAAAGGCGATATCCGAAGCCGCCGCCTGCCTTCGCGCCGGCGGCCTCGTCGCAATGCCGACCGAAACCGTCTACGGCCTCGCCGCCGACGCGACCAACGACCGCGCTGTCGCCGCAATCTACGCCGCCAAAGGCCGGCCGGCGTTCAACCCGCTGATCGCCCATGTGGACAGCGCGGCCGCCGCGGCGCGCGAGGGCGTATTCGACGATTTCGCCCGCCGGCTCGCCGAGGCGTTCTGGCCGGGACCGTTGACGATCGTCGCGCCGATCGCGCCCACCTGCCAAGTGAGCCTGCTGGCGCGCGCCGGCCTTGAGACGCTGGCGTTGCGCGCGCCCGACCACCCGGTCGCCCGGGCGTTGATCGCGGCGGCGGGCGTCCCGCTCGCCGCGCCTTCGGCCAACCGCTCCGGCCGCGTCAGTCCGACGACCGCCGCTCACGTCGCCGTCGACCTTGTCGGTCGGATCGACTGGATCCTCGACGGCGGCCCGGCCCGTCGCGGCGTCGAATCGACGATCGTCGCCTGCCTCGGCGGGCGGCCGCGGCTGCTCAGGCCAGGCGCGCTGACCCGCGAGCGGATCGAGGCCGCGCTGGGGATCGCGCTCGACGAGATCCCTCCCGGCGGCGCGCCGATCGCCCCCGGCCAGCTCTCGTCGCACTACGCGCCTCGCGCCCGGCTCAGGCTCGGCGCGCGCCAATGCGACGGCGACGAGGCGGCGCTCGATTTCGCTGGCGCGCTGGCGCATTCGGGCGCGACGGCGCGGCTCGACCTGTCGCCCTCCGGCGACCTCGAAGAGGCCGCCGCCCATCTGTTTGCGTATTTGCGCACGCTCGACGAAGGCGGGGCGGCGCTGATCGCCGTCGCGCCGATCCCCGAGCGCGGGCTCGGCTTCGCCATTAACGACCGGCTTCGCCGCGCCGCGGCGCCGCGCGCGCGCGACGTCTGACTCCGCGACCTCATGTCGCGGCGCCTGCGGCATTCGTTTTCTTGCATGGCCGGCTTGCACCAGCGCATACGGTCCGCAGTTTCCGACTGCGCCGAAAGCGCCTTGCAAGCCATGGCCTCCACCCTTGACTGGGATGAATTCCGTTTGATCAAAGCGATCGCCGACGCGCGCTCGCTGGTCGGCGCCGCTGAGGCGCTGAATCTCAATCATTCCACCGTATTCCGTCGCTTGGCGGCGATCGAGAACGACGTCGGGGCGCGGTTGTTCGAACGTTCGCGCGCCGGTTATCAGCCGACCGAGGCGGGCGAGGAGATGATCGCGCTCGCCAGTTCTATGGCCGAGTCGATCCTGGAGTTCGAGCGGCGCGTCGCTGGCCGAGACGCCAAGCCGACCGGCGAATTGCGGGTGACGGCGGTCGATTCGGTCGCGATCGGCCTGCTGGCGCCGATTCTCACCCGCTTCCGCGCCGCCAATCCCGGCGTCCAGGTCGACCTCATCATCGCCGAGCAGACGCT
>Ga0181529_10003023_pt1 | contig 19600 bp, 13 predicted proteins | sample PEATcosm2014_Bin_36_FD_119763 | JGI IMG/M metagenome (GOLD analysis project Ga0181529, IMG submission 119763) | Peatland microbial communities from MTU Mesocosm Facility, Houghton, MI, USA - PEATcosm2014_Bin10_30_metaG | ecosystem: Environmental > Terrestrial > Soil > Wetlands > Peat | place... | reverse complement strand
GAGCGCGGTTTGCAGCTTATCGTGGTCTTCTCGGCCCAAAAAACCGGTTTGCAACTTGCGCTGGTCCACCCAGGCTTGGCTGGCAAGCATACGTCGGAGCAGCGATTCCTTGCTCATTTCCAAGCTGAAGACCGCCACCACAGCGCCGTGATTGATGGCTGCGTTCTGCGCAATGTTGATGGCAAAGGCCGTCTTGCCCATGGAAGGGCGCGCGGCCAGGATGATGAGTTCGCCCTTCTGGAAGCCAGAGGTCATGCGGTCCAGTTCCGTAAAATCCGTAGCCAGACCGGTCACTTCCCGCGACTGCTCGTAGAGCTTGTCGATGGAGCCGAACGAGCCGGCCACAATCTGGTCCAGGGGCTGCAAGCCGTAGGTGATGGAGCTCTGGGTGGCCTCCAGCAACTGCCGCTCAGCCTCGCCCACCACGTCCAGCGCCGCGTCGGATTGATCGGAGGCGCGCGCAATGGCCACGGCGCAAATGGCCATCACCTTGCGGAAGAGGCTCTTCTCCTTGACGATGCGGATGTAGTCTTCAATCACTGGCCGGCGCGGCAAACCCTCCGTGAGCGAGGCCAGGTAGGCAACGCCGCCCACCGCCTCAATCTCCTTGGAGCGCTGCAGCTCGTGCGCCAGGGTCACAATGTCCACCGCGCGCTGGGTGTCCATCAGCTCCGACATGCGGCGGTAGATGATCTGGTGCGAGTCGAGTGAGAAGTCTTCCGAGGTCAGCTTTTCAGCGGCCTCAGAGTGGGCGGCATTTTCCAGCAGGATTGCGCCCAGAATCGTTTTTTCCGCGTCAACATTGGCCGGGAGGCCCGCGTCGAGAGTCAGGTTAGGGATGGCGGCCATAGCAAAAAGTTTAGGCCAACGGGGTCGGACTGCCGCATGTGGATTGCGCGGCAATTCGGCGGAAAACGTGTGAAGATGTTGTTTTAATATGGGTTGCTGGAGGGCTGCGGGCCTGCTGTAGGCCCCCGGCTGAAGGAAAACCTGCGAAGATGGGGGAGTCTTGCGGTTCCAGCTGACTTGGCCCCGAAGACGGATCATTCTGGAGCCCGAAAAAATGCGCCGCATAGCATTGATCTCGAACCCTATCTCCGGTGGACATTCGTCCCAGCGCCGCGCCCAGTTGGATGCGGTGGCGGCCGTGCTCTCAAGCCAGGGCGCGGAGCTTGCCAGTTACGCGACGAATGGCCCAGGCTCGGCGGCGGTGCTGGCCCGCAAAGCCTCCGATCAAGGCTATGACACCGTCATCGTCTGCGGCGGCGATGGCACCGTCCACCACGCGCTGCAGGGGCTGGCCGGGACGGATAGGACGGATACGGCGCTGGGCGTGGTTCCCTTTGGCACCGCCAACGCCCTGGCGGCAAGCCTGGGGTTGGCAGGCGATCCGGCGCGCGCCGCCGCCAAGCTGCTGTGGGCCACGCCGGTGCGGATGCCGGTGGGGCGCATTGCCTACTGCAACCGCCGTGGCGAGCAGCGCGAACGTTTTTTTCTGGTGGCAGCAGGCGTTGGCCCCGATGCCCAGTTGATGGCGGAGATGGATCCCGGCCTCAAGCGCCACATCGGCTACCTGCTCTACATTGTGGATGGATTGCGCATCTGGGCCAACGGCCGCTTTCCGCTCTATCAGGTGCGTCTGGATGGTGGCGAACCGCGCCATGTCTCGCAGTTGCTGGTAATCCGGGTGCGCTCGCTGGGGGGCGCGGTGGGTTCGCTGGTGCCGGGCGCAAGTCTTACCAGCGACCGCCTGCAGATGCTGGCCTTTTCTACCCAAAGCCGCTGGGAGTATCTGCGTTTTGTAGCGGGAGCGGCGCTGGGAAGGCATCCCTTCAGCGGGGCCGTGGAGCGGCTTGAGGCCAACGTGGTGGAGTGCGAGCCGCTCGATGGCGACCAGCAGCAGTTGCGCGCCGAGGCCGATGGCGAGCCGCTGGGCGTGCTGCCCGTGCGCATGGAGATTGTCCCTAACGCCTTGACGCTTCTGGTACCGGAGGGAACCGAGGCGTAGGGGTTCCTCTCCCAGAGACCTGGGAACACCCAGCTACCCTGTACGCGACGGCGCTGCGGACGCCTGGCTGGTGTGGAATCAGGCAGCAAAGACAGTGGTAAGGGCCACCACTGCGATGTGGTGGTAGCAAACGGTCACGCCTGCATCTCCTGCTTCACCCACCAGCCAGGCTTCTGCCCAAGTCCGGCCGGTTGTTGTTGACATGCCCTGAAGCTGCTCCTAAGCTCGAAGGATGGAGATGCAGCTTCCTGAGCGTCAGACCGTCGAATTGGCCAGCCTTGCAGCCCGCACCGGCCGTCCTGCGGAAGCACTTGTGGTCGAGGCAGTTGACCGGCTGCTGGCGGGAGAGCGCTGGTTCGACGAGCAGGTGCAAACTGGCATCGACCAGATCGCCCGTGGCGAGTTTCTTGAGGAAGACGCGATGGATCTGCGATTCGCAAAGATCCTGCGGGCATGAAACAGCTCCGCTGGTCGCTGGCTTCCGCCGACGATCTGGAGCAGATCGCCAGCTACCTTCGGCTGCACCACCCTGAATTTTCCCAAGCTACGCAGGAGCGCTTGTATACCGCGGCCAAGACCCTGAAGAGTTTTCCTTCAAAGGGCCGGATGGGCCGCAAGCTGGGGACCCGTGAACTCGTTCTACACCCTCTGCCCTACATCTTGGTCTATTCGGTCGACGCTGAGGCCGTGAATATTCTGCGCTTTGTCCACGCCGCACGCGAAGAGCGCTTCTGATCCACACCAAGAACAAACGCCCTGCCCGCAGCTGTGGACAGGGCGTTGGGTTTTGCAACCGTCGAGTTACTTGGCCAGCGGCTTGCGCGCAAAGTAGTAGAGCGCGTAGGCCAGCAAGCAAAATGCCAGCACGGAAACGCCGTCGTTGTAGATCGGTCCATGCGGCAGGCCGATGTAATTCGGCAGGCTGAACTTCATGCGGAAGAAGGAGTTGATCACGCCCATTAGGCCCATGATGCCACCGGCTGCAATCAAGCCGGAGGCAAACAGGGAACCAGAAGAAGCATCGCCCTCTTCGCCCGCATCGTCCTTCTTGCCGGCGGCATCCACCATGGCTCGGACCACGCCGCCGGTAAAGATGGCCAGCGTGGTGCCGATGGAAAGGTACGCGCCCACCGCAAAGGAGAGCGAGCGGATACCCAGCAGCTCCACGCCAATCACCAGGAAGACGCCCAGGAGCACCAGGCCCCAGGGCAGCTTGCGGGTTAGAATGCCGTTGATGACCGTAGCCATCAAGCGGGCCTGCGGAGCTGCTGCCTGCTCGCTGCCAATGCCCGGAATCCACTGCACCTCAATCTGGTGCGAAACCGGCGAGTAGAGATACTTGCCATCGGCCAGCTCGTCGGAGCCAAGCGCGTTCAGCAGCACGTACTCGCTCTTCTTGTGGGTGGTGGTTGTGGTGCCCTTGGCCGCCTTCACCGGGAAGCTGTCCATCAGGCCCGTGGTGCTGGTCAGCATCGTCACGCCTGGATGCGCAGCTGCAATGTCCCAAGCATGCGGAGCTTCACGGAACTCCTGCAGGCCCTGGTTCATCATGTTCAGCGTGCCGCCAATGGCTATGGTGGAAAACACGATGCCGATCAGGAAGGCGTACCGCTGCTTGATGGGCGTGGCGCCCAGCAGGTAGCCGGTCTTCAAATCCTGCGAAGTGTCGCCTGCCTCAGCCGAGGCGATGCAGACCACGCCGCCAATGGTGATGGCCAGCGCGCCAAAGGCCGGACCCACCCAGCCGCTCACCAGAAAGATCGCCGACGTAGCCATCAGCGTGGCAATCGTCATGCCGCTGATGGGGTTGGCCGAGCTGCCAATCAGACCCACAATCCGCGAGCTGACCGTCACAAACAGGAAGCCAAAGAAGATGATCAACAGCGATGCGGCCAGGTTCTCAACCAGTCCCAGCTGCGCGCCCGGCACCGGCTTGAAGACCAGGAAGATGAACATCAGAACCACCAGCCCGATGCAGCCAAAGATGGCCGTGCTCATGGAGAGATCGTGCTCGGTGCGCTTGGGCGCGTCCACGCCCACGCCGCCCTTCTTGCCCATGTTCTTGAAGCCCGACTTGAGCGCGCCCACAATCGTGGGCAGCGTCTTGAAGAGGGTAATCAAGCCGGCCGCGGCCACCGCGCCCGCACCCATCGGCCGGATGTAGGTGGCCCAGATCTCGCTCGGTCCCATGTCCCGGATCAGGATGGTGCCCGGATAGATCGGCATGCTCAGGTTCTTGCCAAAGAAGTAGAGCAGCGGCATCAAAACCAGCCAGCTGAACACGCCACCGGCAAAGATGATGCCCGCTGTCTTCGGCCCAATGATGTAGCCCACACCCAGATACTCGGCGGTGGCGTCGGCCTTGATCGCCGAGCCCTTCATCACGTGCTGGTCGCCCATCCAGTCCGGGCGATACTCGGGAGTCGCCGGCCAGGCATTCATCAGGTTGCCGTTCTGGAAGAGCGCATAGACCGCCCCCAATCCCAGGCCGTAGAAGACGCGGCTGGCCGTCGAGCCGCCCCTTGACCCGGCCTTGATCACCTCGGCGCAGGCCGTGCCTTCGGGATATTGCAGCACTTCGTGCTCGTCCACGATGAGCGGCTTGCGCAGCGGCACCATGAACAGCACGCCCAGGAAGCCGCCAATCAGCGCCAGCATGAAGATGCGCGCGTACTCCAGATCGAAGCCCAGGAAGATGAGAGCAGGCAGCGTGAAGATGACGCCAGCGGCAATCGACTGGCCCGCGTTGCCGGCCGTCTGCACAATGACGGTCTCCAGCACCGACGGCTGGCCCTTGTGGCGCAGCATGCTGATGGTGATCACGGCGATCGGAATCGATGCGGCCACGGTCAGGCCGGCCTTCAGGCCAACGTACACCGTAACGGCTCCGAAGATGATGCCGAAGATGGCGCCGAGCAGGACAGCGCGAAAGGTGAACTCCGGCGCGTCGGAATCGGCCGGAACAAACGGTTTGAATGCAGGCACAGACAGCCTCCTGGTGCGAAATACAAAGTCTTGAGCGCTCCTGCTCAGCGGGGGATCGGCGCCGGGGGGCCAGCGATAGAGAGCACCGCGCTTGGCGAACAGGAGACCCAGCCACTACTGTATTGGACAACACATAAAGTCCGATAGCAGGAGAACCAAAATGCCCGCCGCGCCCTCCACCATCGCGCCCCTGAAACGGCTGCTCTCGCTCGACGCCCTCCGCGGGCTCACCATCGCCTTCATGATCATGGTGAACAACAACGGCGGCCGCAGCGCCTGGGGCTTCATGCACCACGCCGCCTGGAACGGCCTCACGGCCACCGATCTGGTCTTTCCCAGCTTCCTGTTTGTGGTGGGCATGTCCATCGTCTTTGCCTTTGAGGCGCGGCTGGCCAAGGGGGCCACGCGCGGCCAACTGGCTCGCCACACCATGGTGCGCACCGCCGTCCTCATCCTGCTGGGCATTGTGGTCAACAGCTTCCCCTACTTCCATCTGGACCACATGCGCTTTTACGGCGTGCTGCAGCGGATCGCCGTTTGCTACCTGCTGGTGAGCCTGTTCTACCTCTTCGATCGCCGCGTCTGGACCAAGGTTGTGGCCCTGGTGGTAGCTCTGGTGGGTTATTGGGTGCTGATGACCTGCATCCCCATCCCCGGCGTGGGCCTGCCCGGCAAGGACGTGGTGCTGCTTGATCCGGACCAGAACCTGGTCAGCTGGCTCGACCGCCAGATCATGCCCTACCACTTGTATGAAAAGTCGCCCGACTACAATCTGCGCGACCCTGAGGGCCTGCTCAGCGACCTGCCCGCCACGGGCACGGCTCTGCTCGGCCTGCTTACCGCGCTCTGGCTGCGCTCCAACCGCTCGCTCAACCGCAAGGCGCTGGGAATGGCCGTAGCCTCGGCCACATGGCTTGCGCTGGGTTACACCTGGGCGATCTGGTTTCCCCTCAACAAGAAGCTCTGGACCAGCTCCTTTGTGCTCACCGCGGCCGGATGGAGCCTAGCCGTCTTTGCCCTCAGCTTCTATCTGGTTGAGGTCAAGGGCTGGGGCAAGCAGGGCTGGACCAGCAAGCTCACCTTCCCGTGGCTGGTCTTTGGCTCCAACGCCATTGCCGCCTACATGATCAGCGAGCTCATCCCCGGCATCGCTCTCATGTTCATCTGGACCGAAAATGGCAAGCGCCAGAACGCCCTCAACTGGGTCCGGGTCCACATCTGCGGCCAGATCCCCGACTCCGGCTGGGCTGCCTTCAGCTACTCGTTCCTCTTCATGGCCGTCTGCCTGGTTCCGGTCTGGATCATGTACCGCAAGAAGATTTTCCTGAAGGTTTAAGGGGCTTAGTGATCCGGCCCATCAACACTGACCGCTGGGTGCCCCATCCATCCCGCGTTTTGTGCGGGATGGGTGGGATAGAGTGACACGATTCGAGGGCCGGATCAATAGGGTCTGGTTATTCGCGGTGGGCAGTCCCTCATCCGGGCCACTCAAGGCGTTTGGGTCATACAAGAAACAAGGGGGCAGCCTTCCGGAGAAGGCTGCCCCCTTGTCTATCTGGCTGAAAAAGGGAAAGATGGGGTCGAAAGGGACTTTAGCACCTAGTCCCGAGTCCCTTAGTCCCTGCTTTTACTAAGCAATCGTCACGTGCTTGGCCTGCATCTGGGCCTTGATGACGAGTTCGGCCGCCAGCAGGCACTGCTCCTGGTCCTGCGCGTTGTGGGTGCGGTTCACAAGGTCGTCCACAAACTGCGGGCCAAAGGGCAGCGCCATGGCGTTGCAGTCAATGTAGCGGGCTTCCTTGTTGTCGACGATGAACAGATTGTTGCCTTGGTGGCCGACGGCGACGTTGGTGTACTTGCGCACTTCAATGTAGCCGTTGGTGCCCAGGACAAAGAGGCGGCCATCGCCCCAGGTGCCCAGGCCGTCGGGCGTGAACCAGTCCAGACGGACGTAGCCAAAGCCGCGGTCGCCGCGCAGAACCATGTCGCCAAAGTCCTGGAACTTGGGCCGGTTGGGGTGGCGGATGTTGGAGACCTGCGACTCGGCAATCTCCGCCGTCTTGGAGCCGGTGTAGTAGAGGAACTGGTCCACTTGATGCGAGCCGATGTCGCACAGGATGCCGCCGTAGAGTTCTGGGTCCCAGAACCACTCGGGACGCCCGCCCAATCCGCCGCCCCAGTCGCCATGACCCTGGATCACCTGGTGAGGAGCGATGTTGATGGTCTGGATTACCTTGCCAATGGCGCCCTGCTTGATCAGCTCGCCGGCGTGTACTGCGGCCTTCACTTCAAGCCGTTCGCTATAAAGAATGCCGTAGATGCGCTTGGTCTCGGCGATGGTCTTGCGGACCTCGGCCAGCTGCTCGAGCGTGGTGATGCCGGGCTTGTCCGAAAGAAAGTCCTTGCCGGTCTTCATCACCTTGACGCCGATGCCGGCGCGCTGGCTGGCCACCTGCGAGCTCAAAACCAACTGCAGGGACGGGTCGTTGATGATCTCGTCCTGGGTGGCGGCAACCTTCACATTCGGGAAGCGCTTCTTGAGCTGGGCCAGCTTGTCGTCTTCGCCCGCCCAGGCGGCCACCAGCTCGCCGCCGCCACGCTGCACGGCGCCGATCATGCTGTAGATGTGGTCGTGGCTCATACCGCAGACCCCGAACTTGATGTGGTGCTTGGGCGCCTCGGTGGCCACGGGCTTTACGGCGTCCTGCACAATGCTGCCGGAGCCTCCCCAGGCCATGGCGCTGTCGGGCATGGCGGCCATCATGGCGGCCGATCCCATGATGCCTGCGTGCTTCAGAAAGTCGCGCCGGCCGTTCATGAATTTGCTCATTGTGTCTCTCCCCTTTTCCAATCTCCGCCGGGCGGAGTTGTTGTGCGATGCCCGGCTGGAGGTAAACCCCAGTTGTTTGCGCCCGGTTCTCCCGCAGGGACCGCAGCGCGGAACATGCGAACAAATAGTTCGCGTGCCGAAGATAGCATAAACGATCCCTCTACCCACTTTCTTGCCGGAACGCAAACATGGTGCAATTTTGCGGGAGAATGATCCCCGGTCGCGGCGTATGATACTCGCGAATTCAACCAGACACAGCGCGCCACAGCTCTTTGTCGAAAGCTGTGTGCGTAGCCCGCATCGGGTGAGGAGCAAGCCATGGAACGAACCGCAAACTGCAATCGGAAACTGGAACGGATGTTGAAGGCCCTGCACCACGAGGAGCCGGACCGGGTTCCGATCAGCGACTTCTTCTGGGGCGGCTTCCTCACCGAGTGGCGCAAGGAGTTCGGACTGGCCGCCGACGCCGACATCTACCGCTACTACGACCTGGACTGGCGCGTGGAGACGCCCAATCTTGATCCCCATATCCAGCCCTTTCAGACGTTGGTGGAGACCGCGACCGAGGTGACGGTGAAGACCGGCTTTGGAGCCACCATCCGCAAGCGCTTCGATCTACCCATGCCGGCCTACGTGGGATTTGACACCGACACCATCGAAAAGCTGGAGGCCTTCCAGTTCGACGACCCATTTGACGAACGGCGTTTCTTCCAGGCCGGCGACGATCAAATCAACGGCGTGGGCGATGGCTTCACGCGCAACACGCCCGCGTGGATGGAGCGCGTGGATGCGGTCTATGAGGACTTCCCGGTCTTTGGCTCCGTCTGCGAGGCGCACGAGATGATCTGGCGCATCGCCGGGCAGGAAAACGTGCTCATGGGCATGGGTGAGTATCCGGAGCAGATCGCCCGCTTTGTCGACCGGCTGCATGAGTACAACCTGGGGCTGATCCAGGCGCAGATCAAAGCGGCGGGCGGCAAACTGGCCGGCATGGTGATCTGGGGCGATGTGGCCTTCAACAAGGGCATGCTGTTCTCGCCAGTCTTTTGGCGGAAGGTCTTCAAGCCGGGCGTCAAGGCCATGATTGCCGAGTGCCACAGCGCCGGCATTCCGGTCATCTATCACGGCTGCGGACGGGCGCTGAAGATCTTTGAGGACTTCATCGAGATCGGCTTGGACGCCTACAACCCGCTGGAGTTCAAGGCTGGGATGGACGCCATCGAGCTGCGCCGCCAGTATGGGCACCGGATCGGCTTCTGCGGCAACTTCGATGTGCAACTGTGGGCCGCGGGCAGCAGGGAAGAGCTGAAGGCCGCCGCGCTGACCAAGCTGAATGTGGCCAAGGGCGGCGGGTTCATCTTCCAGAGCGACCACTCGGTGCCCACCAACGTGCCGCCCGCAAGCTACGACTACGTGGTGAATCTGGTGCGGGAGTACGGCAAGTATCCGCTGAAGCTGGGCGAGTACGATCTGCCGGATCTAACGTACTGCCGGATCTAACGTAAGGCATGTGGCAGCCCGGTTATCGATCTGGCCCGAATTACTGACAGCTGGGTGCCCCATCCATCCCGCGTTTTGTGCGGGATGGGTGGGAGAGAGTGACACTGTTTGAGGCGCGGACCCAAAGTGCCCTATGGATTGAGCGAAGTGTCCATTGCAAGCAGCCGTGCGAACGCCCCGTCAGGGGCAAAGCATGTTAGCCCAGCGCTTCAGCGCTGGGGATGCGGCCCATCTGAGAGGCTGAGTCCCGTAGGGACGACGCAAATATTCGCAAATTCCAATATCGGAAAACGCGAGGTTGCACAGCGACCCCGAGGGGCGCGGGAGGATGGGATGCGTCCTTCCCAGTACGTCGCAGGTTCCGTGCTATCGGCACAGCGCCCCTACACAGCGCGCAGTCTGTCGGCAGTTGCCGGACCCGTTTCAAAACCCTCGCAACAGACCGACCGGCTGCGCGTAAAATTCCTTCAGCGCTGGCGCTGCTCTGGGCAACTGCGCCAGCCGTGGAGGATGCCCGTATGCAGGTAGCTCGAAGAACGCTGTTCGCTTGGCTGGTAGCAGCTCCGGCCGTGCTGCTGGCGGCTTTGCGCGGTGAGGCGCAGAAGCCCCAGGAGCAGGCCGACGCCATCCTGGTGCTCAAGAAGGATCACCAGTTGCAGCTCTTCCAGAAGGGCAAACTCCTCCGAACCTACAAGGTGGCGCTGGGGACGGGCGGGCTTGCTCCGAAGCAGCGCGAGGGCGATGCGCGCACGCCGGAGGGCCACTACACGATTGATTCACGCAATGCCGTGAGCCACTACCACAAGGGTTTGCATGTCTCCTACCCGAACGCCGAGGATCGCAAGCGTGCGGCCAAGCTGGGCGTTTCGCCGGGCGGAGCCATCATGATCCACGGCCTGCCCAACGGAAAGGGCTACCTGGGCACCTTGCACACGCAATGGGACTGGACGCTGGGCTGCATTGCCGTCACCGATGCGGAGATTGACGAGATCTGGGATCTGGTGCCGCTGGGCACGCCCATCGAGATTCGCCCCTAGGCCACCTGCGGTGGCATTGCATGCAGCCACCTGCGGTGGGGCCACTCGCTTCGCGTCCTTCGTGGTTAGAGTCCGGGCCTATCCGGGGACCTCTCTGCGAAAATAGAATACGATGCTCAACCTGATTAAAGCTGGGAAGCGGTTCGGACCGCGCGTGTTGTTTACGGAGGCCGACTGGCTGATCCGTGCCAAGGAAAAAACTGCGCTGGTGGGCGCCAACGGAACGGGCAAGTCCACGGTGATGAAGGTGCTGGCCGGGCTGGAGTCCCTGGACTACGGTGAGTTGCAGCAGACCCGCGGCATGAGCATTGGCTACTTGCCGCAGGAAGGGCTGGCGTTGACCGGCCGCACCATCTTTGAAGAGTGTCTGACGGTCTTTGACGAGCTGCGCGCCATGGAGCGCGAGGCCGAGGAACTGGCCGCGCAGATGGCCTCGCTGGACCACGAGGGCGCGGAGTATGCGCAGACGGCCGAACGCTACTCGCTGGTGCAGGAGCGCTTTCACGCGCTGGACGGCTACGCGCTGGATGCGCAGGTGGGCGCGGTGCTGACCGGCCTGGGCTTTGGCAAGGAAGACTGGACGCGGCGGACAGAAGAGTTCAGTGGCGGCTGGCAGATGCGCATTGCGCTGGCCAAGCTGCTCCTGGCCAAGCCCAACCTGTTGCTGCTCGACGAGCCCACCAACCATCTGGATCTAGAGACTCGCAACTGGCTTGAGAACTATCTGCACGATTATCCCTTCGGCTATGTGCTGATCTCGCACGACCGCTACTTTCTCGACGTGACGGTGGATCGCACCGTGGAGATCTGGAACAAGCGGCTCACCATCTTCCAGGGCAACTACAGCAAGTACCTCTCGCAGAAGGACGAGCGGAGGGAGCAGCTGATCGCGGCCTATCGCCATCAGCGCGACCAGATCGAGCATCTGGAGGCCTTCATCAACCGCTTTCGGGCGCAGGCCACCAAGGCCAAGCAGGCGCAGTCGCGGATCAAGGAACTGGAAAAGATCGTGCGCATTGAGCTGCCCGAGGAAGAGCCCATCATCCACTTCAAATTTCCGCAGCCGCCGCCCTCGGGGCGCATGGTGGCGGAGTCTGAAGGGCTCACCAAGACCTACGGCGAGAAGTGCGTGCTCGACAATGTACGCTTTGGCATTGAGCGCGGCGAGCGGGTGGCGCTGGTGGGCGTGAACGGCGCGGGCAAATCCACGCTCATCAAGCTGCTGACCGGCGCGGAGCTGCCTACCTCCGGTTCCATCAAGCTGGGACACAACGTGCTGGCGGAGTACTTTGCGCAGGACCAGTACAAGGTGCTGGACCCGGAGGCGCGCATGCTGGACGACATCAGCCGCGCCGCCATGAAGGTTCCCGAGGTGGAGCTGCGCTCGCTGCTGGGCTGCTTCCTGTTTACGGGCGACGATGTCTTCAAGCCGCTGGGCGTGCTCTCCGGCGGCGAGCGCAACCGCTTTGCGTTGGCCCGGATTCTGGTCTCGCCCTCGAATTTCCTCTTGCTCGACGAGCCCACCAACCATCTGGATATGCGCGCCAAGGATGTGCTGCTGGACGCGATCGATGCCTTCAGCGGCACGGTGGTCTTTGTCTCCCACGACCGCTACTTCATCGACCGGCTGGCGACGCGGGTGCTGGAGGTGGAGAACGGCGCGGTGAATAGTTACGAGGGCAACTACGAGGACTACCTGCGCCGCAAGGAGGCGATGAATGCCGCCGTGGGTAACAGCGGGGGTGCTCTAAAATCTGAAACCTCCGTGCCGCAGGTAGCCGCTGCGCCGCAGAGCGTGGCCAAGACAGAGCGCGCGGATGCGCCCGATGCCGCGGAGGCCCTGAAGAAAGAAAAGAAGAAACTGAACCCCATCAAGCAGAAGCAGATGGAAGAGCGCTGCGCCTTTCTGGAGGAGGAGTTGCCGCGGGTGGAAGCGGCGCTGCTTACCACTGAGCAGCAACTGGGCATGTACGTGTCGGCGGCGGAGACGGAGCGGCAGACCAAGCTGGCCGAAGAGCTGCGCACGCAGGCCGCCTCGCTGACCGAAGAGTGGGAAGAGTTGATGCTGCAGCTGGATGGGATCTAGAGCTGGATTTGAAGCAATGCAAGCCTCTTCTTCGTGGGAGTCGTCGCGCGTGCTCCTCCGAATCGGACGAGGCTTGAATCCGGATTGGACGGGGCATCCCTCCGGATTGGACGTGATGGGCATGGTGCTCTACGACAGCGATCAGGCGGTTCCATTCGGCTCCAACCTTTACGCCGTACCCATCTCCTGCTTGTGGCGATAAGTGGACCGCAAATTGGACTCTCCACCCCTAAAAACATCGTGCATAATCAAAGGACGATGGCTCTTTTATGGAATCCCGAGAGTTGGCCGCAGAGGTTGGCGGAGTTGGAGGCGCAGACTGGCGATCTGAAGGAAGCGCCGCTGCGCCGCGACGTGCGCTCGCTGGGCACGCTGCTGGGCGAAGTGTTGCGCGAGCAGGTCGGCGACGAGTTTTTCCAGCATGTGGAGGCGCTGCGCCAGGGCACCATCCGGCGGCGCGATGCCGAGGCCAAGGGCGACAGCGAAGAGGCGGCACGGCAGGGCGCGCGGGCGCTGGAGCTGATTCACTCGCTCCCCGTGGAGCGAGCCACGCTGTTGACACGCGCCTTTGCGTTCTATTTCGAGCTGATCAATCTGGCGGAGACCAACCATCGCAAACGCCGCCGTGGCGCGCTGCGGCAGAGCGGGCAGGCCGACCGGCAGCGCGGATCGCTGGCCGGAACCCTGGCCGAGATGCGCCGCGTGGGCATCAGCCTGGACGAGGCGCTGATGTGGCTGCGCCGGGTGCGGATTGTGCCGGTGTTTACCGCGCATCCCACCGAGGTGGCGCGCCGCTCGGTGATGTTCAAGCGCCGCCGGATTGGCGAGTTCCTGGAACGTCTGGACCGCATTCCGCTGCCCATTGAAGAGCTGGAGCGGCTGGAAGAGATGGTGCGGGCGGAGATTACCAGCCTGTGGCAGACCGATGAAGTGCGTTCGCGCCGGCCCACGGTCTTTGACGAAGTGAAGATGGGTCTGGACTACTACGACGTGGCCATCTTCGAGACCCTGCCGGGGCTCTATCGCGAGATTGCCGCGGCCTTCCGCTCGGCCTATGGCGTGGAGCTGGAGCGGCTCGAACTGCCTCAGGTGCTCAGCTTTGGCTCCTGGATTGGCGGCGACCGCGACGGCAATCCCTTTGTGACCCCGGATGTGACGCGAGGCGCGATCCAGTTGGCGCGCGGTCATCTGCTGCTCTACTACCAATCCCGGCTGGACGAGATCATCGACCTGCTTACCTCCAGCGCGCAGCAGCTGCCGGTAAGCGAGGAGCTGCTGGCGCGGTTAAACGACTACGTGGCCGCGGTGCACACGCCCGAGGCCCAGGTCTTTGGCCAGCAGTATGAGTTCGAGTACTACCGCCGCTTCATGATCTGCGTAAAGGCGCGCATTCAGCGCACGCTGGAGGCCGCGGGCAACGCGTCCAGCCAGGCGCTGCCGGTCACGTCTTACACGCTGGCGCGCAGCCACGACAAGCTGACCCAGGCTCTGCCGGCCTACTGTTCGGTGCTGGACTTCCTGGACGATCTGGAGACGCTGCGGGCCTCCCTGGCCGCCAACAAGGGTATCCGCATTGCGCGCACCCTGATCGATCCGCTGATCCTGCAAGTGCGCACCTTTGGCCTGCATCTGCATGCGCTGGATGTGCGCCAACATGCGCGGGTCCACGCGGTGGCTCTGAAAGAGACCATTGCCGATACCTCGGCTGCCAGCCTGCCGGCGCCGCTCTCTGCTGAGACGGAGAGCGTGCTCGAAACCTTCCGCGCCATTGCCGAGCTGAAGAGCGGCTGCTCGCCAGAGGCTATCCGGCAGTACGTGATCTCCGGCGCATCCTGCGTGGACGACGTGCTGGCCGTGGTGCGTTTGGCCCGGTTGGGCGGCGTACGCGTGGAAGGCAACGGGCCAACCTCGGGACCGTCAGCAGAGCAGGCCGTCGGGAATCCCGGCCTCATGCCGGTGCCGCTCTTTGAATCGGTTGAAGACCTGCGCAATGCGCCTGCCGTATGCCGCGAGCTGTGGACGCGCCCGGACTACCAGAAGCTGATGTCCAGTTGGGATAACTGGCAGGAAGTGATGCTGGGCTACTCCGACTCCAACAAGGACGGCGGCATGTTGACCTCCACCTGGGAGATCTTTCGCGCCCATCGCGATCTGCATGCCGTGGCCCGCGAGTGTGGTGTTCGGCTGCGTCTCTTCCACGGCCGGGGCGGAACGGTGGGCCGCGGTGGCGGACCCACGCATCGCGCCATCTTTGCCCAGCCCATGGACGCCTTTGACGGACAGATCCGCATCACCGAACAGGGCGAGGTGCTGAACTTCAAGTACGCCGACGAGGTGCTGGCGGAGCGCAATCTGGAGCTGATGATTGCCGCCTCGCTCGACGCGCTGGCCCGCCCCAACGCGCGCGACCCCGAGGGCCATTTCACGGGCATTCTGCGCCCGGAGTGGGAGGCGGCGCTCAACCAGCTTTCGGCCACGGCCTTCGACTTCTACCGCGCCAACATCCTCGACAATCCCGAGGTCGTCACCTACTTTGAGCAGTCCACGCCGGTGGGCGAGCTGGAGAACGCCAAGATCGGCTCCCGCCCCTCGCGGCGCAATGCCTCCATGCGCATTGAGGATCTGCGTGCCATTCCCTGGGTCTTTGGATGGACGCAATCGCGGCTGCTGATCCCGGCCTGGTTTGGCGTGGGCTTCGCGCTGGAACAATTTCTGGCTACGGGAGCCGAAGGCAGAGAGAAAAACCTGACCTTGCTGGAGACCATGGCGCACGAGTTTCCGCTCTTCATTGACCTGCTGCGCAACGTGGAGCTGGCGCTGGGCAAGGTGGACCTGTCGACGGCCAGACTCTACGCCTCGCTGGTGCCTGACGCGGAGCTCCGGGAGCGGGTGTACGGCATCTTCGAGCAGGAGTTCCATCGCACGGTGAGGGCGCTCGGCCAGGTGCTGAGGCAGACCGAAGTGCTCCAAAGCAATCGGGTCCTGGCCAATTCCATCAAGCTGCGCAACCCGTACGTGGATCCGATGCATCTGATTCAAGTAGACATGCTCCGTCGCAAGCGCGCCGGGGAGGACACGCCGGAGGTGAACCGCGCACTGGCGGCCACCATCAGCGGTATCTCTGCCGGGCTCCGGAACACGGGATGAATCGGGGAGGAGTTGGAGCTGGCAAGTCTCTTTCTTCCCGATTTCTACTCCGCCCCTCTCACTTTGGTTCCCAAGTGAGAATCCCTGCAGCATCTTTTTCCCACAGTTACTTCTGTCGATGAAGTTTGCGTCTATCTTCTATTGAGGGTCGCGACCTGCTCGTTGGGCTGTGCGGAAAGAAGCTTTGACAATGGGTCTGGAAAGTATTAGCGGCCGCGCGCGAGCGGCGTTCACCTATTCTTTCTGGGAGCGGATTTTTTTGGTTCCTCCCTGGGTGTATCCAGTTGTGTTTTTCACGGTGCTGGCTAACATCCCTTACTGGTGCGCGAGCCAGATGCTGGCCCTGCGGATGTGGGGATGGTTCTGCGTGCAGTATTTGACCGTGGGACTGTTGGCTCTGCTGTTGCCAGCCTGGGCGGCCACCGCGATGTTTGTGCTGGTGGTGCTCGCCGATCTGCTCTCAGCCACCTGCGCCACCTACATGCTCTCGCTGAAGGACTGCCTGGACAACGTGGGCAACTACATGTCGCTTTCGGCTCCGCGGCAGCTGGCGGTGGTGGTGGTGGTGGTTCTGCTGCTGCTGGCGGCCTCCATTGTTTACTCCATGAATCTGTCCCGGTTGGCGCGTAGGGTGAAGGTTCGGATTGCCGCCAGCCTGGGGGTGGCCATGGTGCTGCTGCTCGCGGCCGATCTGCGCACCGTGGCGCGCAACACCGGTGCCATGCCCAACCCTTTCAGCACCCGGGCGCAGAGCGACGGCGTGAACTTTGCGTTGCTCCCGGATCAGAGTCGCCTGGTGAGGATTCCGGAGATCCGTCTGGTTCGGCTGGCCATTGCCGAGGCGCGGATTCGCGCTAGTTTGCACACCGGCCCTGCGCAGCCCATCGGCAGTGCCACGGCGTTGGCTCTCAAGCTGGCGGGCATGGAGCAGCGCGTGAGTGCCGATCAAGCGCCCAACTTTGTTCTGGTTCTGGTTGAGTCCTGGGGCCATCCGGCGGCATCGCCCATGGAGGACGCGCTGCTGGAGCCCTACCTGCAGCCGGAGGTGGCGGACCGCTACCGGGTGGTGCGCGGGACCATGCCTTTCCACGGTACAACCATTGCCGGTGAGGCCCGCGAGCTGTGCGGCAAGGCGTTTGGCTACGCGCTGATTGACGAGCCGGCCCAACAACTGCAGGGCTGCCTGCCGGCGCGGCTGGCGCGGATGGGTTACCACAGCATTGCGGTGCATGGATTGAGCGGAGCTATGTTCCATCGCGAGCGCTGGTACCGGACCATTGGATTTGACCAGCGGCTGTTCCACGACGACCTGCAGAACAGGGGCCTGCCCGACTGCGCGGGGGCCTTTGCCGGGACCTGCGATACGGCCATTGCGGCTTGGGTGGGCGACGAGCTGGAGAGGTCGAACCAGGCGCCCTTGTTTGTGCATTGGGTGACGCTCAACTCGCACCTGCCGGTGCCCGGCGCTTTACCGGCGGCCTGCAAGGCAGAGCTGGGCCTTGCGCCTGGAACCGCGCTCTGCTCCTGGTTCCAGTTGCAGTTGGCGCTGCACCGCGCGGTTGCCCAGGCGGCTGACCAGGTTGCGAGACGGCCCACGGTGTTTGTGATTGTGGGCGATCACGCTCCGCCCTTTGTGGACGACCAGACGCGCTCGCTCTTCTCCAGCGACCATGTTCCCTATTTGCTGCTGATTCCCCGCCAGCATGAACTACCGCAGGATCGAACCCTGGTGCATGCCATTTCGCCTGATCGGCCAGCCCACCGCACCCTGCTGCGCCTCAATCCCTGACTCTGCCCATCAAATTGGGCGTAAAGGGCTTGCAGAGTGGGTGGGACTGAGGGTAGGCTGTATCCATGCGTCGATGTCGCTAACACCGTCCTGGTGAAATGCCCGACGCGGAACTGTGCTTCAAGAACCCGCAGTCCGATTCCTCTTCCCACAGCCCATACCTTAATTGAAGGCTCACAGCCCCTCCGGGCCTTGGTCCCGGAAAAAGGAGATCCTCATGGCGCGCATTGCTGCAAACATTACGGAACTGATTGGAAAAACCCCGCTGGTGCGGCTCAACCGTTTGACCGAAGGCCTTCCCGGCACGGTGGTCGTCAAGCTGGAAAGCCAGAATCCGGTGGCCAGCGTCAAGGACCGCATCGGCTTTGCCATGATCGACGTCGCCGAGAAGGAAGGCAAGATCACCCCCGGCGAGACCGTGCTGATTGAGCCCACCAGCGGCAACACCGGCATCGCCCTGGCCTTTGTGGCCGCTGTGAAGGGTTACAAGCTGATCCTGACCATGCCGGAGACCATGAGCCTGGAACGCCGCGTGCTGCTGCTCGCCTTTGGCGCGGAGATTGTGCTCACCCCCGGCCCCAACGGCATGAAGGGCGCCATTGCCAAGGCCAACGAGCTGGCTGCCAAGACGCCGGGCGGCTACATCCTGGGACAGTTCGACAACCCGGCCAACCCGGCCATTCACTACGCCACCACCGGCCCCGAGATCTGGGAAGATACCGATGGCGCGGTCGACTTTCTGGTTTCGGGCGTGGGTACCGGCGGCACCCTGACCGGCATTGCCAGCTATATCAAGGAGCGCAAGCCCGGCTTCAAGGCCGTTGCGGTGGAGCCGGTGGATAGCCCGGTGCTCTCCGGCGGCAAGCCCGGCCCGCACAAGATCCAGGGCATTGGCGCTGGCTTTGTGCCCTCCATCCTGAAGACCGAGCTGATCGATGAGATCATCCAGGTTTCCAACGACGACGCCATTGCCACGGCGCGCAGTTTGCCCAAGGAAGAAGGCCTGTTTGTGGGCATCAGCTCGGGCGCCGCGGTGTGGGCGGCCATTGAGCTGGCCAAGCGGCCAGAGAACGCCGGAAAGCTGATTGTGGCCATCCTGCCCAGCTTTGGCGAGCGCTATCTAACCAGCGCCCTGTTTGACACGCTGCGTCAGCAGGCACTGGCTCTGCCCACGGAGCAGATCGCAGTTTAGGGGCATTGCATGCAGCCACTCCCTTCGGGGTCTCCGTGGAAGGGGATCCTCGAAGGGGGCGGCGCGCAGGCGCTTTGGGTCCGGCATCCTGCACTGTGACGTTTCGGGTGCCCCACCCTCGCCGCGGTCTTGTTTTTGCGGCTAGGGTGGGATTGCATGGAAACTGCTTTCGGGCCGGATCTTGAGGGAACAACAAGAAGGATGAGGCTGTCGCGGCCCAACGCAGGCAGACTCAGAACGGAACGGTTCGCATGTCAGCAATTTCCCGCATCCGTGACGACGTGCGCTCCATTTTTGAGCGCGACCCGGCCGCACGCTCGTGGCTGGAAGTGCTGACCTGCTATCCCGGTCTGTGGGCGGTGTGGATTCACCGCGTCTCTCATCTGCTGTGGGGCGTCAAGCTCTACCTGCCAGCGCGTCTTCTCTCCCAGATTGCCCGTTTTCTTACCGGCGTTGACATCCATCCCGGCGCGCAACTGGGGCACCGGCTCTTCATCGATCACGCCACCGGCGTGGTGATTGGCGAGACCGCGATTGTGGGCGACGACGTAACCATGTACCAGGGCGTCACCCTGGGCGGCACCGGCAAGCAGCATGGCAAGCGCCACCCCACCATCTGCAACAACGTCTTTATTGGCAACAATGCCAACGTGCTGGGCAACATTACAGTGGGTGAGAATTCGCGCGTGGGTGCGGGCTCCGTGGTGCTGAACGATGTGCCGCCCAACTCCACCGTAGTGGGCGTCCCGGCGCACATTGTCTATCGCAACGGCCAGCGCCTTCTGGTCACCGATCCTCACGACATCAAGGACCCGCTTTCCGACGCGTTGATTGCCCTCAGCGCCCGGGTGGACGAACTCGAAGGCAAGCTGGGCGAAGAAGCCGGCGTGCAGCCCTTTGCGGAAGAAGAGGCCGAGCGCGCCGCTTATCGCGATCAGTTGGACAAGCTGCGCGGCTATGTGTCCATGGCTGAGGGGATCTAGTGGAGTGTCTCAAGCAGATGATCGTTTATCCGTTTTGAAGGGT
>Ga0181529_10003021_pt1 | contig 19609 bp, 31 predicted proteins | sample PEATcosm2014_Bin_36_FD_119763 | JGI IMG/M metagenome (GOLD analysis project Ga0181529, IMG submission 119763) | Peatland microbial communities from MTU Mesocosm Facility, Houghton, MI, USA - PEATcosm2014_Bin10_30_metaG | ecosystem: Environmental > Terrestrial > Soil > Wetlands > Peat | place... | reverse complement strand
TTTAAGTGTCGAATTCCCCATCGATTTTGACGTTCAGCATCACGATAAAGAAGCTTGAAATGTTGATTGACAAGATAGTGTCGATTATTGTATTTTTTGAGACATGTTGGAAAACGCGTTCCTGAGACTACTAATGGGGAAGGAGTGACCAATGAAGCGTAAAACGAGTTTAGTTCCGACGAAAGTCTATCGGTACGGTCTGTTATCTCCGACGAGCAATGGTCGTCTTGTCGACGAGACCATCTATCGCGGACACCAATTTTATAACCGGCTCATCGAGATCGAACGCGCGCGACGTGCCGAATACCGAGCGGAGCGAACGCGCCGATTTCCCGAGCTTGCTACCGTTGAATCCTTGGTGGAGGATCTCACTAAGCAAATCGAGACCATGCGGACTGCCATCGTTGCTACCAAGATTGCGACTCAGTCTCGCGCCGTCGCCACCGATAGCGTCGCGGAATTGAAGAGGCTGCGCGATGAGCGAAAGATCGCTCAGACTCGTCTCGTCGAAATGCGGTAGCCAACAGATTCCTATTTCATGTAAACGACGTAGACGCCGATTGTTCTGGAAATTTTCGATATATTTTGAACGGTTGCGCTAAGCGGGTTGCTGCTTGAAATGGTTACGCCATCGAGCACGGTGCCGTAGAGATCTTGAGCTGACTTGTTCTCTAAAATTGGCTTGCCTCCCAACAACATACTTAGGATCTTTACGTTGCTACGATCTCCCCCATCATCGATAAACAACTTGGGATTGGCGATAGGGGTCTTTGGATTGAGGACCAGGGTGATACTTTTGTCCGGATCTACTTTTCCTTGTTGTCTGTACCAACCGTCGTATTTCGATGTTCTTTCCGAAGAACGTTTCTGCGCATTCTGACGATCGACTTCGTCGGCGAATGCTTGGTTGGTGCGAGAGGCTGGAGCCGAGGATTTCGATGATGCTGGAGAGTCGGTGGTAAGCATGAGTGCTGCGGCCGTGGCGATGGGAGTCGCGATGGCTATCTGACGTGCCAGAGAGTCCGACTGGCGATCTCCCATGTTGGTTCGGCGGGCGAAAGCTTCTCGTTCGCTTGCTCCTCCATGCAAGGCCAATTCGCGCTCTTCCTCGCCGACCAGGAGGGAGCGAGTGCTGTCGAGGTATCTTCCAAGTCGTTCTTGTCTTCGTGATGCCATGACGATCTCCTAGGGACGAGCCGTGAGGTTGCTGGCTTTAACATCAATCGCGAGTCCATTGCCAGGCGCTAAGTTTCCCGCTTCTGTTCCGACTGGATGAAGGTTATTGATGCCTGGACCAGGAGAAAACGCTTCTCGGCCAGGAGGACCGGCGACCGAGGTGTTGGATTCTTCGTTCGCCAGACCAAGGCCCGGTTCTTCTTCGTTAGGAGCGATGTTTGGCATGAGGTCTCCTATGGTGACGAGGTTCAACCAGTTGAACCTGTAATCCTTCCATCGGCAAACACATGGTACAGAGGAATGGCCTTTTGACTATAGAGAACAGTAGTTCGTGATAATTGCCCTGACCAGATCACAGCTACAATGGCTCCTTCAATATGACCACTTTGCATGGTTTCTTGGAGCTCGCGTTTTAGTCGTGAAAGGTAACCATGATAGAAAACAGGGTTTTTCAAGATAGTTTCAGGTAGAAGCATTCCCAAGCGATCGACGTAACCTATCGTGTACCATCTCTTGGTGTTCATCCTCAGGTCGGCAGCATCAGCCTGGTCATTGTTGTTCTTACGATCACAGGCTTTTTGAGCAGCTTGCTTGCCGGCGAAGCGTTTGCTTAGATCGTGCGATAGGTTTTCGAGATCGTGGTAATACCAACCACCTTTGAGTGATGGGTTAGTTTTTAGGCGGAGAGGTATCCACATGGGTCACCTAGTCACCCGCCCCGGCCTCGCCGCAGGGATCGAGATACCGATACCCTTGTCCACGAGCACCCGGTCGACCTTGGCCTTGGCCAGAGCGAAGTCTCGGGTCGTGGGGTTCTTCTTCTTCTTCGAGAGCGCAGCCGTCATGACCAGCACCCGGTAGTCTTCATGGGGAATACCAGGCAGCACGCGCCCCAGGAACGACATGGCCTCCGCTCCGCACGAGCGCGCGAGCTCCAGCTCTTCTTCGCCGCAGTGGCAGCTCCCCATGATCTCGGTTTTCATTTTGCCTTCTCGTTATCGACGTGACATCGCGACTGACAGTTCTTCAGCGACTTGCGCATGAGACCAATCTCAATCTTCAACTTGAGAATGTCTTCCTTGTGCTCGACATGTCCCTGTTCGATGAGCCTTTTCAATTCTTCAAACTCGTTTCTTGACATGTTAGAAAATTCCGTTGACAAGGTGAAAGGCCTCCGTGGTCTTGGCGAACTTCTTCCTCACCCCAGAGTCTTTCACCCAACTGCCGACGCTACTTTCGCCCGCCAGATGTCCTACACCGAGCAGTCCAGAGAGTGTTGCTGTCTTCCCGTCGATTTTGGAACCTACGAAACCTTGAACTTTTGGCACCATCTTCACCATGGAGCGCTTGAACGACGCGTACTGAGCGGGAAGAGACTTCAAGTAGATTTCCTCGCTGAGGGGCTTTTTCCAGACGCCCGTCCAAACGCCCGTCTCGCTTCCAACGGTGGCTTTCTTTGCTCCCACCACGAACCCCACGTCGGCCAGCCTTCGACCATCGAGCCCGAAGGTCCCCATCCGTCCTCGCGGCGAACGGTAGTTTTTCGGGTGGCGGGCCATGGTGGTCGTGAAGCGCGTCCAGGATACGAGCACGACTCCCTTGAGGGGACTCTCCGGTAACATGGTGAGTCCGCGCCGGCCCGTGGCAAGTGCGGCACCAGTGAGAAGACCGATGAGACCTACAGGTAGAGCTATGAGTGGAAGCATATGACCTTTCAGAAGACGAGCTTTCGAGCCACTTTGACTCCAGACTTGCTTACTGACACGTCAGTCTTTTTGGCTTGGTCGGTGAGTTGTGACAGGTAGTCGATGGTTGCATTTGGTGTGGGAACAAGAGGCGTAAGATCTGTTTTTGACGTCAGGCTTGTCAAGGCCCAGTTGCCTGGCACCTGGCGACGACGAAACAGGTCGTAGGCCACGGCTAGTGGATTCCGCCCTTGACGTTCTGGGGAAAGCCAACGCCAAGCACCTGGTTGGCGATGGCGTTGTCGGCCACGTTCACCGGCGTGCCTCCCGGCATGTAGAGACCGCCAAAGGTTTGTCCAAGAGACGCTTCGGTGTTGGACAGTACTTTGACTGGACCATCCTGGGAGAAGTCGTTCGAGTCGTCAACGTCGTGGTCGGCTGCGACACCAACGCCGGGTGCCACTTCGCCTGCGAACGTCTGGTTGGGTGCAGCGACCGAAGCCGGCACGCTCTTGAAGCTTGGATCTTCGGCCGGCACCCCGAGACCAGGAGCGACGTCGCTGGCTTCTACCCCGACAGGGTGAAAGTTGTCGATGCCAGCACCAGGCGAAAAAGGCTCGCGCCCTGGAGGCCCCGAAGAAGAGGTTCGAGACTCTTCATTGGGGATACCGATTCCGAAGGCCTCGGAGCCAGCGTCGGTTCCTTCCTGGCGGAAGTTGTTGGTGCCGGGGGCCGGGCCGCTGTGGCTGTCGTTCGCTATGATGACGGGATTGATGATGTTGGAAGGCATGATGATACCCCTATGAAACTTGGTTACGGAGCGACGTGAAGGAAGCCGGTAGCCGCGTCGACGGTAACTTGCGATACGACAATGGTTCCCGTATGATTTTTGTAACGCAAGAAGAAGGCGCTGTCTTGATTGTTGACGACTGCGGCTCCTAAAAACCTCACGAGTGACAACGATGTGCCTGAGACGCTCAATTCCTCGATACCCTTTCCAGCACCAGTTCCTCCTATGACACACTGGTCGTTCGTGGTGACGCCAGCGCCGTTACCGATAGCGATAGCATTCGATATGCTCGGATTGCTGCTGGTGTTTTGACCTATCAAGATCAGGTTGGTGGTGAGGATGCCGGCGACGGCCAGGTTGCCGATGCAGATGTCGCTAGCACCTGGGGCTGTAGCCCCCGTCCCGATGGCAATAGTATTGTCTGCGATGGCTAAAGCGGCAGATCCTATGGCGACGGTGCTGTTGCCGGTACCGTTTGAAGCAGGACCGATCGAAATCGAATTCGGAGAGGCTCCTGCAATGGTAGCACCTGAACCTATGGATACTGAACCGTCAGATCCAGTTCCTACCGTGGCGATGCTTCCTATGGCCACAGCGTTGTTGGAGTTGTTGATATTGGCGCTAGTCCCGATGGAAACACACGCGTTGCCGACAATCGCCGAGGTGGAGCCAAGAGCGGTGGTATCCGTACCTGTTACGGAAGTGTTAAATCCAAGAGCGGTGGAGCCTGTGCCTACCACCACTGCCGAGTTTCCAATGGCGGTCGAATTGGTAGATCCTACGATACCGTTTCCGACCTTGGCAAGGCTGCCGATGGCGATGGAAGCGGCGCTGTTGGTGAAAATGTGAGTGTTTGGTCCTATCGCCAAACTGTTGCCCGAAACGTCGTCGACGAGTGCGTTCAATCCGAGAGCGAGAGAATTGATCGAGGCTCCTGCTACGAGGGCACCGTTGCCGACGGCGATACTGGAGACGGCAGCATCTGCCGTGGTGGCTCCTGGCCCGAACGCGATGCTGGTAGGAGCGCCGGCTGCCGACAGGGGGCCGATGGCCATAGCATTAGCAGCGTTGTCGGACACAGAGGCTTGCGTTCCCATGGCGATGCTGGATCTACAACTGCTACCAACGGCAGTTTGGCGTCCGATGGCCACGACTTTGTCGGAGCCGGCACCGTTGACGACAAGGTCGCCTGCCAAGAACACCGAGCTGGAATTGTCGCCGTTGGTAATGTCTCGTCCAACGATGACTACGGCCAGCGAGTTGCCTCCATGAGAGCTGCGTCCTACGATCGTGCAATCCCCTTGTGGTCCCGTGTCCGACGAATCGCCGATAACGATGTCGAGAGCGCCGTTGGCCGTAGCGTTGTTTCCCGCGGCGAACGAACCCGTTCCGATAGCTCCAGCCAGAGGAGTCGTGAGGACGCCAAGAGCCACGCTGTTGTGCGTTGGGTTGGCAAGGGTGGGACCGATGGAGATAGGGATCGGAATTCCTACTCCTCCACCACCGGTGACGGGAACTCCACCACCGAGAGTGAAGACAGCTGGAGAAGACAACTTGCCCTGTACGTTGATCCTGTAGTATCGAAGAACGTCGGGCGCCGGGAGCGGCGCGAACTCGAGCAAGGCTGGAAACCCTACGAGGGCGCGCTGAACCTGACCACCTGAGAAGATCCCAACTGTGTTGAAGTTGAGGTTGTCGTTGCTGCCTTCGACGATGATCGTTCCAGTCAGAAGAGTAGCTGACGCGATGACGTTGACGTCGACCTCAAGGCCTGTTGGGGGCACGAGAGCGAAGGTGTCGATCGACGGTTGGGGACCTGAAGCGTTGACGGCGACGGGTGGAAAAGACACGAAAGAATTCTGGCCCGGGACCGAGACGCCCGAGATGCTTGCCGTCACGGAGCCCGTCGTGTTGGCGTTCGTCCGGAGCCTCACGGCAGCGTACGACTCTGCCAGCGTGAGGGCGATCTTTTCTTGGCCGTCAGAATTGAACAGCAAAACTGGGGCGAAATTCGTCCCGTCGTGAGAGGCGAAGAGGGTGAAAGACCCCTGGAAGAAACCCGACAAGACGACCGTCTTCTGGCCGACGAGGTCGCCGACGGCGACTGACGGGCCGTCGCCTGCGGGGACAACTGGAATGTTTGCTGAACGTGTGGCCATGGAGAATTCTCCTTTGAGTCTCAGACTTAGTCGGTGATGAAGGGTTCGAGGAGGGACATGTCGATCTCAGACAAGGATCCTCCGAGGTCGGAAATTTTAACTTTTGCGCCGTCGAGCTCAACTGCTTGGTCTTGCAGGGTAGCCAGCTCTTGGTTGAAGAGCTGCGCTACCGTTGGGTTCTCGAAGACGAAGTTGTTGGTCTTGGGGTCGAGGGTGCCGTGTTTCTTGCAGAGCTCCAGGCGGTGCTCATGGTAGAGCTTGATCGTCTCGTTGCACGAGGCGATGAGCTTGCGGTTAGCCCATGAGACAGTTGTGGGCTTCGAGCACTGGAAGAACTTCTGCAAGGCAGACGGTTGGCCTGGCACACTCTCCGTGGCTAGCAGTAGTTGTCTTACGGTCAGGGCGATCTTGTTCATGTCGTCTCTCGGGGTGGTGGGTGGTTACTAAGTTGTGTTTAGTCGGTAGGTGTCAGGTTCGGTTCTGTGCTCCAGGGTAGACGCTGATTGGTTGTCCAAAGACGTCAGTCTTTTGGCCAACAATCACATCTTGTTGCTGCGTGCTCCTGTCGAGCTCGGAGATACCGGGTGTGAAGTTGGCTGGTGTGCCGCTCGTGAGTACCTGGTCGTTCACGACGAAGTCGGGCACGGGCAGGCCGCTCGAGGCTTCGCCAAGCTCAGGAAGAAAGATGGGGAAGCTTCCTGCCGGGGCCACGAAGCCGATGGGCAGGGGCTGGGTCGCGGGCACCACGTTCTGGGCGCCCGTGCCAGTATTCTGGGAAACGAGCTCGGCGTTGTATCTGGCGGTATCGACGGCAGTCAGGTTGCCAGCGCCGGGTCCAGTAAGATTGAAAAGTGGTGTGCCGGTTTCATCGAGGTTGGGAACGACGACGGCGAAAGCGCTGTAGATGAGTATCGGTCGCTCGGGAGTGGTGCCCGCAGGGATCCAAGCACCTGTCAAAAATTGAACGGCTCGTCCCGCCATCGATACCCCGAACGACGTGAGGGGTGTACCGTTTGGAATGAAGGTGATGAGCAAATTGATCGACGTGCTGCTCGCCGGAGCACCCGTGTCGTTGTCGACTACGGTGGCGATCGCGAAGCCGACCAGAGCTTCAGCGGCAGTCGACTGGTACGAGCCCTGGTCGGCGACGACGAAGGTCGGAACGTCGACCGGCTGGAGTACCTGGGCAGCTGGATCTACTTCCAGCGCAGGCGGCACGACCGTGAAGGTCACTGGAACCATCGGGGGTCCTACCTTCGCCGGTTGTACGGGAGCGAGCGGGGCCGTTGGCTCTACCGAGAAGGGATTCACGAGGGGAGCCGGGGCGAACGCCTGCTGGTTTGGTGGCAAGGTCGCAACCGGCGAAGAGACAAGCGTCCCTCCGTCAGGAGCACGAGGAAAGCCTTGACTGGCGGGATTTACGTTGATGGGTAGCATTTTAGTTCTCCTCCCACTCGTAGGCCTTTCGCCCACCGGGCAACTCGACGACCAAAACACCGCGCACGTTGCGCGAGTGTTTGAAACGCGAGATCAGGTCTAGGACGACTTCCTTGTCGAGGTGGATCCCTTTGTGCGTCCACCACCCTCCAACATCCTGCACGAAGAACGCGTAGGCCTGCACCGTTTGCGAGCTCGAAGATGCCAAGGTGATGCTCATGAGATCCTCGCACGTCAGCGACTCCCGTAGCCGCGGAGCCGGCGCAGCTCTGCGGCCGTCGAGTAGGGGATGAACTGTTTTGTCCGGCGTGACCAGCCGATTAGCTTGTCGATGTCGGTGACACCCTCGTCGCGCAGGATGTCCGTGTCCGAGCCGACAGGGTTGCCCCGGTAGGCTCCCGCCTCGAGGTCGCCTTCGCCGGACGACAGCGAGTTTTTCGAAGCCGCGATCTCTTCTCGCGTTCGCTTCATGACCTCTGCATCGAGCGCCTTGGACTTGCCACCGTTGTAACCAGAGGGCTTCTCGGGGTCGACCACCACGACGTCGGGTTGGGCGGCGTACTGGAGCACTACCGGGGCGGCTCCCGACTTGAGCTTGTTGGCCATGTCGGCAGCGGCGAATTCGCCCTCCTTGCCCATGCCGAGCACCAACGATGGATCTTCGAGTCGTCCGTCAGGCAGCTGCAAGATCGCGTGATAGTGATACTGACCTTGGGGGCCTCGGCGCCACTTGGCGTAAGGCATCGCCTTGATGCCTCCAACGACTCGCTTCCACCCGGGCCAAGGTTGGTTTTTTAGCGAAGCGGCGATGGCCGACTCTTCTTGAGGAAAGCGAGGGTCGGCACACTCGGTCTTGCCCTTGGCGAACTTGGAAGGTCGTTCGTAGTGCCAAGGAAGCTCGCGCAGCTCAGCCGTACGATAACAGGCCAAATCTTCACAATCGCCAAAAGGACCCGGATACAAACCTTCACCCATCGTGCCTTCTAACAAAGAAGGAATGTCAGGCCAGATTTCAGTTCCCTTTTCAGTCTCATAGTGAAGACCGGAACGGTAAACCGACGGGTAGTTACTCTTGGCGAGTCCGCGCTTGACGAAGGCGTCGAATTCCTGGAGGTGGGTCTGGTTCACACGAACTAGGGCCTCCATGAGGAGTACCATGCGCTTCTGGCTCCAGACCTGATCCCAGTCGCCGCGGAACATCTGGCAGCGGAATTCGATCTTGGGCATCGCCATGGGTAGTTACTTTTGACGAGTCGTCCCGCTCGTGTTGCTCATCGCCTGAACGCTACCGGCAAACAGCCCCGATTCGTTGAGCACGTCGCAAAGGTGCTTGGCCTTCTCGTCGCCCGCCGCCGCACGCTTCTTGACGAGTGCCAGCTTGGCCTGCGTTGCTCGCCACTCCTTGAGCTTCTTCTTGTTGCCGGCGTCGGCTGCCATCTTGATGACGGCGAGCTTGGCGACGAAGGCTTGCTCTTCTGGAGTAGCGGCCGTTGGGTCGGGAGCAAACTCGTAGTCGACGAGCTGCATGGCCCAGTTGCCGGGAACTTGCTTGCGGAAGAGAAGGTCGTAAGCCACGGTGAAAATCCTTTCGCGGGAGCACAGCTTAGGTCAACGACCTCAGTTTGCGTGCTCACTACCTGCGAGGCGGGGGCTTACCACAAAAATTTGAGAGAGGTGTACGCCTGCTGCCGCTCCCCACCCCGAGCGCGACAGCAGGCAGTACGTTGCAAAATTCGTCGGGACTTATCACCTGGCATTGCTGCCAGACTGCCGCCAGCGTTGTTACGCCGGGATACCGTTGGAGCTGAGATTTCCTCCGCCCGGGATGAGCGAGCGGTAGATGATGACGCTGAAGTCGGTATCGACCGCTGTGGTCGCCGAGCTACCGAAGAGCACCAACTTGTTGTTGGTGTCGTTGTTGTTGACGACCATGACCATGAGCGGGATCGTGGGGGTCATGCTGAGCGACAGGGGCGTCACGGTGACTAGATCGGTAGCGGCCAGCTGACCGAGACCGAGCTGGTTCTGGCTCCCCACCGGCAAGCCGAGCTGGAAGGTTCCCATCCCGAGCCTGGTCGTGTTGAGGCCGCTGTTGCACAGCGTCGACGAACCATCGGCACCCGACACCTGGGCGTAGGCGACGACGGCGAGTTGCGCTTGAGAGAAGTTCTGCATTTGTGTTTTCCTTTGCGAGAGGTCGAAGGTTTGTTTGGAATGGTTGAGGTGAACGTCAACCGAAGCTGTCGTTCACCTCTACCGTTCTTGTTACTCGACCGCGGGGCCGATGATGGCGCCCTGGAAGTTGCGGGCCGCACCGTTCTGGTTCGTCACGGAGACCGTGATGAACTGAGCGATCTGAGCGGTGTCCATCTTCAGGCGCACGCCGAACGCGTTCTCGACGAAGACCACGGCCGGAATGGCGCCGGGGCTGACGAGCTGGCTGTTCTTGCCGACCTTGACGTCGGTGATGAGGAAGTCGGCCGCGATGTTCGAGGGGATCACGATCCGTTCGGGACGGAAGATGACCTGGGGTTGGACGCTGATGTTCGCCGAGGACAGAGCGGGCAGGCTCGTCGAGCCCAAACCGATGATGAACTCGCGCGAGTTGCGCGGGGGCAGCGTGCGCAGGAGCGCGCCCGCGGCGATGCGCTTGCGGAGCAGGTCGGCCTTCGCCTGGTTGCTGTGTCCCTTGCGCTTCGAAGCGCCCATGTCGTCGCCGTCGGTGCCGTCGCCAACGTACTGAACGCCGGCACCGGCGTCGTCGCCGCTGTCGTCGCCCATGATTTCCGTCAGGCCTTCGTAACCCGAGCTGTCGCCAGCCAGGATGTCGCCCAGAAGGTCTTCGCCGTAAGATCCATAGTGTGCCATTGTCGTGTTCCTTTGTGAGTTGGTTGCGGTTGAGATGTTTCGATTCGTTTTGGTTTGGTCGGAGCCTTGGCCATCCTCGTGGATAACTGCTAACCGTTACTCGCGGACCAGGTTCTTCAGCTCGTCGTCAGCGATCGAAGACCCACCGGAAACCGGCTTGTCCTCGCCCACGAAAGCGCCGAGCACGGAGGGCAGGAAACCCGCCGTTCCCGAACCCCAGCGCTCACCCACCCGGTAGCCCGTGGTCGCGAGGAAGGTCGCGAGAGCGCCGTCGCCCAGGGCATGGAGCAGAGAAGCGTGGTTGCGCGAGAACCCAAACAGTGCGGCAGCGTGGAATGCCGCGGCTGCGAGACCGTCGACGGGCAGATTCCACAGGACCGCGCCGCCTTTTCTCTGGTACTTCCCTTGGATCACTCCGAAAGAGAAGGCCGAGAGCGCGATAGCGCCGCTGCGGACGGGTGTCGAGAGCTCACCGCGGATCATGGAGCTCGCTCCATGAATGAGGCCGGAAGCCCCACCACGATAACCTCCGAACCGTGCCAAAACGTTGTCCCTGGTAAGCATCAGTGCCATGTCGAGTCTCCTTGTTTTGTCGTTGTTTGCGGTCTCAACCGCGTACTTTTGGTCTTGCGACCTATGTGCCCACACGTGGGCGGTGCAGTTACTATCTTGAGACTCGATGGCAAGTAGCAGTCGAACAATCAACCGATGCAATAACAGGCATCTAGTCGTTAGTTTTTCTCGACATACGCGACAATGACCTATTGCCGTTCGCGAACGGCAATAGATGAGTCAGCGACGTGAAGAGGCGAAAGTAGAGAAAGGTTCTTCTCTACTTAAATAGCTAGGCAGCCCGAAGAGCCGCGCATAGAATGGGCGACATATGCCGGTCGAGACCCTCAAACCACAAGACATCCTGGTCGCTTGTCAGGTAGCCCTGGCTGGCACGACCATTCCCACGCACGAGTGGTTGGGAAAGACGCTGCATCTGTCGCCTTCTACGGTTTACGAGGCTCTCAAACGCTGTCGACAGTCGAAGTTGGTGACGGGAACCTGCCAAGGGGGACGGTCGGTCGGGGTAAAGATCGTTCCTCAGAAGCTCTACGAGTTTCTCGTTCATGCCGTACCGATTCTCTACTATCCTCGTCTTGTGGCACCTGTTCGTGGTCTACCGACTGCTGCTTTCTCGCCGCTTTTCCGCGAGAGGTTCACGAAGCCGGGAGATCTGGTGGTAGTGTGGCCGTACAGCAAAGGTAAGGAAATAGGCGAAGGGCTTTTGCCTATCTATCCTTCGATCCCGATTGCCAGCTCGCAGAATCCAACCTTGCATCAGATGATGGCGGCGGTCGACCTCTTGAGAATCGGCAAGGTTCGCGAGAAGAAGGCTGCCGCGAGCTACCTTGAAGAACTGCTCGAGGTAGATAGTCGAGAGCCTGATCGAGAAGAGGTGGCCTGATGATGGAAGCCGCGGAGGTGTAGTCTTGAAACCCTTTTGGAAGACCCTGACGTTTTGGATCTCGGCTCTCACCTGGCTTGCCCTGGTAGGAGGCCACTACGCACTGCTTGAGTCTCTAACCGCTTTGCCGGTGAGGACACCCCGATTGTTGGTATTGGTATCATCGGCGATCTCAGGCCTACTTTTCATCCTGCATAACCTGAACGGCTCTGTGAAACCGGGTCAGTTCGGTGTACCCTACGACCCATCCGACAACATCGTCACGAAACCCGTGATCATAACCACGAAGCTTCCTGACACCCACCACACCACCAATAAGGAGTAGACCATGAAAACTTTCCACACTCTCTTGCTGGCCCTATCCCTCTTCCTTCTGCCTTCGATTGCTGCTGCTCAAGCGCCAACACCGACACCGGTCTACGGAGGATGTTTTGATGGTGGAGTATTGTGCGCAGGACCGTCGGCCTCGATCATCGTCGCGAAGTTCAATCTTGCCGACTCGACTTTTACCGGTGGTGTGAATCCAGGTGTCGGATACGGTTTGACCTGGACGCCGCCGTCGGCTCCCTGGGCGGCTGTTGGCCTTGACCTGTATGCGTCCTTGCAACTTGGATCGAGCGTTCCCAACAACGTTGCGTTTTCGTTCATGGGTCATTTTGCCAACTACATCTTTTTGGGCATAGGACCAACAATCACTCAGAGAACCGGACAGTCTGCTCTCACTCAGTGGTCTATCCTTGGAGGACTTGGTATTCCTATTGACTTGAATTCTTACCAAGCCCAATCCAAAGCCTCTCTTGTCAAGTAGTGACGTATGTATGGGATGATAATGGCAACTTTGGTTTTATCCATTGTTTGTTTGTTGGCATCTTGGATAATCTTTAGACAAGCCGTGCGCATCCTTAATCTTGAAAAGCAACTTAAAGTAGGTGCTGAGACGCTAGGTCGAGAACGTGCGTTGTGGATAGCCGATTTCAAGAAGCTCAAGAACGAGAACCTGGACGAAGGAGGCTGACAACATGGCGATCTGGCACAAGAAGCATGGTCTCGCTTCCAAGGTAGACTACCGACGTCCTCCCGATGGGCGTCGGTTTTGCCTTTGGCACTTGCATCCTAAGTCGCAGGCCACATCTGCCATCCCGACAAGCTACGACCTCACACCCTATAGGCCTGCAATCTACGACCAAGGCTCCCTTGGAGAATGCACCGCTTGCGGAACGGTCGGCAGCGTACAGACCACCCTCGCAGCTGCCGGTCGTCCTGTGTCTCCACCCTTGGCACCTCTTTCCCTCTATCATCCGACCCGCATGCTGGAGCGCGCAGCGGATTGGTCTGGTGGATCGCTTCCGCCTCTCGCCGACTCGGGCGCTAACCCCGACGACGCCTACCTGGCGCTTCAGTTGTATGGTTGCCGTACTACCGTCGACGAGTGTGGCGAGGCTGGACCATCGGCCGCTCTCACGGCCTACGAGGAAGCACACGTCAACGATCCGATCGTAGCCGAAGAGCTTATTCTCGATACTCGTTTCAAGACGGTAGGTCAGTTCGCGATAACGTCGACAGGACAGCAGAGGCTCGACGACGTGGCTCGGGCTGTGGCGTCCAAGTTCGCTGTCGGTGTGTCGGTCTACGCAGCAGACGACAGGTTCCAGGGTTACACCCAAGGGATCATGGCGGGACCACCAGAAAATTCTGTTCCTGACCATTGGGTTTACCTAACGAAGTTCTACACCGATGCGTCTTCACATCGTGTTTTCGGTCTGCCGAACTCATGGAGCGAGCTGTGGGGCTTGGGTGGAGAATTTCTGGCCTGCGAGGCGATCATACTGGCGGCCGACTGCCTCATGGTAGCGAGCGTGACGGAGGTGACAACGTGAAGACAAAATCGGTATGGATGTTCGCAATCTTTTGGATCGCCGTTCTCCTCATGGTCATGTCGGTGGACAGCTGCGCCACGACACCTGTTGTCCCTACACCTCCGGCCGGCGATTACCTACTAGCCTGCCAGAATCTGGCCTCGTTAGGGTGTCCTGTGGGTACCGACCCTCAATGTGCAACCACCTTGCAGGAAGAAGACGTCGGGCATCTCACCAACATCGACGTGGCTTGCTTGAAGACGGCAACCACGAAAGAAGCAGCAGTCTCTTGTGGAGGTGTGTCATGCCAATAAAGACCATCATCGAGATTTTGGAATCTGCCCGGCAGGCAGTGCTCGAAAACCGCGATGAGGTTTCGGTTATCGTCAAAGACGACGAGCTCGCTAACCACCTCAAGGCTTCGAGGTACATCTTCGAAGCGGCAGAGCACGTAGACCGAAACAAGCTGTTGAGACTCGGAACGATCGACTGCGCGATCGAGCGAGCTCGCTACGACGAGCTCGCCGAAAGCCTGAAAGCGGATGGCATCAATACTGAAGGCATGAGCCCTGAAGTCGTCGCCCGCATCGTTGCAGCCAAAAAGGCAGCCAAACCGTGACGAGTCGAAAGCCATATCGGATCTTGTCCCTGGACGGTGGTGGTCTTCGAGGCATCATCACGGCGATTTTGCTCGATCGCTTGGAGACGTCTTGTCCTGGTTTTCTGGCGAGTGTCGACCTCTTCGTCGGCACCTCGACCGGAGGCATCTTGGCATTGGCGCTTGCAGCTGGTCTGCCGCCTGCGACTCTGGTTGAGCTCTACGAAAACCAGGGCGCTAAGATCTTTCAGAAAAGCATAGGGCGCGACCTGCTTAGTCTCGGCAACCTGGTTGGAGCCGAGTACGACAATCGAAATCTTCGGAAAATCTTGAAGCATACTTTCGGCTCAAGGCTCCTGGCAGAACTCAACAGGAAGGTTGCGATACCAGCCTTCAAGCTTGACACGAAAGACAGGTACGCCGACGGGGAAGAGCGTGGTTGGCGACCCAAAATTTTCCACAACTACGAAGGGTATGGAAGCGACGAGAACGAACTGGTCGCGGATGTTGCTCTTTATACCTCTTCTGCACCCACATACTTTCCAACATCAGACAGCTTCATAGATGGTGGCGTGGTGGCCAACAACCCAAGCATGGTAGCTGTAGCTCAGGCTTTGGATGTCAGGTGTCAACCTTCAGACCCCCTGCCGCCCCGACAGTTAAAAGACCTGGTATTGTTATCAGTCGGAACAGGAATGAGTCTTACGTACTTGAAGGGTGACCGTCTTGACTGGGGAGTGGTTCAGTGGGCCAGGCCACTTTTGAACATCCTCATGGATGGTGTTGCTGACATCGCCGATTTCCAGTGCTGCCAGATACTTGGAGAGCGTTACGAACGTCTACAGACTATTTTCATGCAAGACGACAAGTTGCCCCTGGATGGAGTAAAAAAGCTGTCTTCCATGATCTCATATGCCAAGGCGACGCAAACCGCGGGTACTGTCAACTGGATTGGAAACGTGTGGTTTCGAGAGTCTCAAAACAACGAGGAAAAAGACCATGAAATGTCTCATCTGCCCAGCTGAAATCGACGAGCTCAAAGAATTTCAGGTGACGCCAGGCCCTGGGGGGCAACTCATCGAGGATACCCTCGGTAAGTGGAAGCATGCCCAGGCCGTTGGAGCCTGGACCCACGTGACGTTGACGGCACAAGTCTCCGCTGGTACAGTGACGGTGTTGTCCGGGAATGTCTGCCCGGCACATCCTGTCACGGCCGAGGGAATCATGCTTGCCCAAAGGCCGTTCCCTACCCCAATAGGATCTGAAAAGACGAAGTCGGATTCCTCCAAGAAAAATCAGTCGTAGGGAAGGGTCTTTAGACCCGAAAGGAAAATCACATGGCCATTTATGCAGCTCAAGGTACCCAGACCGCCGCCCCCAAGACCGCACTCACTCTCGTCTCGACCGTCAACGGGAGATCTCGGCTCATCGAATACACGCTTTCGAACGTGGGAGCCGTCACGGTCGACTCGCAATTCGAAGTGCGTCTCCAGCGCTTCACGGCCGCCGGCACGACCACGGCGGTGACCCCCTCGGGAACCGACCCTTCAGATCCAGCGGCCACGCTCTTCACGGCCGGCTCGAACGCCACGGTGGAGCCGACGTACACGGCCGGTGTCGTCATCGACGACAAGGGTGTCAACCCCCGCGGGCTTTATCGTTGGACGGCCTACGCACCGGACGCCGAGATCATCCTGCCGGCCACGGCTGCCAACGGCCTTGGCTTCTTGCTCAACGTCTTGGGTGGCGCTGCCAGCGTCATCGTGGACGCCAAAGTCCGACAGTAACTCGTCACCCCCACCCCACGAGATTTTCCCATGAAGGGACCATGTCCCAAGGCCGCACTTGGCTATGCCGAAACCGTCGACGTCTATGGCACATCGACGGTCATCGAAACTTTGACCTGTGCGCACTGTGGTGCGATCTACGAGAAGCCGGCTCCCGGTGCTCCTTATGGTTTTTGCACCTTGTGTTTCAAACCCACCTGTCTTCGTTGTGGTGGTAGTTTAAGATGCGATCCATTCGAGAAGAAGCTTGAGCGCATCGAACGGCGAAGCAAACTTCTAGGCACGAGCAACCTCTAGCGAAAGGCAGGCATCATGGCTATCACGACGGGCGACCAACTGGTAGCCGCGGTGGCTGCTGCCAATCTGTATGCTTGGATCAAGAATTCGCCTGCCAACGTTACGGCGACCTGGGATGAGTATTCGTTGTGGCTGACAAGCGGGGTACCGGTAGGCGGCGCCATTCCCACCGTCGCGACTACTTGCACTAACGCCACGACGGGTGCTGTTGTCTATACCAATCCTACTGCTCCCGCGTTGACTTATCTGGGTTACTTTACGCTTACAAACCCGAGCAATACGAATACGTCCTTCGTGTTTCTGAAAGACCGACTGATGCACATGGGGGGGTTATCGGGAACGAGCGTTGGGGTTCAAGCAGTTGGATTGTCGGTGCCTCCCAGCCGGCTAGCCCAATCGGATCTGACGAACGTCGAGTGGTTCGTGGAATGTTACACTGACTTGGGAGCCACACCTCAGACTCTCACCGTCACCTACGTTAATACGGCGAGCGCAACCCACACGGCGGCAATTTCTATCCCCGCCACGATGAGATCGGGTCGCCTGCTCAAGATCATACCTACGGTTGCTGGTGATGTGATCCAATCAGTCACCAGTTGTCAGTTAGGAGGCTCTACAGGCACAGCTGGGAACTTCGGTTTCACAAATGCCAGAAACCTACTTCAAGCATCCCTCGGCGTTCGCTCATTCCTAATGGACATCGAAGACGTTGTAACCACCGGACTGTCTCAAGTTGCTGACAACTCTTGTTTGTGGTTTCTTTCGGCTTCCAATGGAGGCTTCGGACAAATTGAAGGTTCCTTGAAGCTCATTCAAGGGTGACAGAATGGCCATAACCACAGGTGACGGACTCATAGCGGCTCTTGCTGCTGCACAAGCGTACTCGTGGGTGAAATACTCGCCTCCCAACGTAGCTAACTCGCAGCAGTATTCTTTATGGTTGCCGAACGGTAGTCCCGTTTCAGGTGCGATCCCTGCGGGAGCTGCAACCTGTACCAGCGCTACCACGGGTGCAATTCCTTTCGTCAATCCGGGGGGCTCGAATCTTACCTACGTGGGGTATGTTGCGACGATGTCGCTCGTGCCTGTCGGAATGATTTTATATGACCGTCTGTCGCACATGGGGGGGTTATCGGGCACCTCGGTAGCTTCTCAAACGGTCAACTTGACCATACCTGCCAGTCGCGGCATCTTCGCCGACGATACCAACGCCGAATGGTATGTCGAGTGCTACGCCGATCTTGGCGTCACCAGCCGAAATCTGACCATTACGTACGTCAACACGGCCAGCGGTACCAACACGGTTGTAGTCGTCATACCGGCCACCATGAGATCTGGCAACCTTATTCGTGTATCTCCGACCGTCTCGGGAGATGTCATTCAATCGATCACGAGTTGTACTCTGTCAGGTACCACCGGGACGGCAGGTAACTTTGGCTTCACCTGTTCGCGAAGATTAACTCACTCTTCCGTTACCGCGATCTCATTAGTAGACTTCCAAGATGCGATCTCGTCTGGAATGGCACAGGTGCCGAACAGTGCGTGTTTGTGGTTAACGATGGAGTCTGGGTCCATTCAAGCGCTGACAATGAGTGGGTACCTCAAACTGTTACAAGGATGATCCAGTGGCAATAACTACCGTAGCTGGATATCAGAACGCCTCAAATGGGGCTCTTCTCACGTACATCGCGAAGGCCCCCGTTAATAACGCGCAGACCAATGGCACCTACACTTCGCTATGGAACGTAACCGGTAATCCGCCCCAAGGAGCCGTACCGACTGCTGCTGCCACTTGCACAAACGCTACCGCTGGAGCCCTTGTTTTCACCAACCCGCCTGGAGGGGTTACCTCATACATCACATCGTTCATTGTAAACGGATGTGGACTAACCGCACCCGGAGCACTCATGGCCTACGATCGTCTGCAACACATGGGAGGCTTGTCGGGAACTGTGCTCACGGCTCAGACGGTAGGACTAACCGTGCCTGGAGGACGGGAAGCTCTTGCCGATCTATCCAATGTCGAATGGTATGTGGAGTGCTATACGGACTTGGGGGCCAATTCTCGAACGTTAACTGTCTCGTATACCAATACGGGAAGCGTGTCTGGTCAGACCGTGGCAGTCACGATACCTGTCACCTACCGGGCCGCCAACATGATCAGAATCGTCCCGACTGTCGCGGGCGACATTATTCAATCCATCGATAGCTGTACGCTCTCGGCTTCAACCGGTACGGCTGGCAACTTTGGGTTCACAAACCTCGTTCGGTTAGCTCAAGTTAATGCTACCTGGGGATTCAGGACCAAAGGCTCAAATGCTTTCCAAACAGGACTACCTACCGTTTCCAACAGCGCCTGTATTGCATTCGCCGCCTTGTTTACAGGAGGCTCTATATCCACGATGGGGAGTATTGGCCTTGGAGTCGGCTAGGCCATGGCTCGAAAAGTCTGGCTAGATAGTCCACAACTTTTCAACTGGATTGAAAGAGAGCCCGGCGACTGGGGTTCTATTCTCGTTGGCCAGGTGCCTTTACCAGGTGCCTTGCAGGCGCTCGACACGACCGAGTATCTTGGTCCTGCGATACCGGCTTTCAATGGTTATTGGCTACCTCAAGACGACGTTCAAGTAGCCAAAGAACCTCCCATTACAGACTATGAGAGTGGAGCAAGCTTCTTGCTGGCTCCCCTAGTCTGGTTGCCTAGTACCGAAGTTTTCGTGGCTGTCGATAAGCCAGAATTCGATTTTGCGATTGTTTTTCCTTCGGCGACTTCCATTACACCCTCGGGTTGGGAGTTTTTCGAATCGCCACGAAGCCGGCCTAACTATCCAGGTCCAGTTCAAGATCTCGCCCGCATCATACCTGCGGGATTTACGGGGTTCGTGTCGGATCAGGTCGAAGCTCGCTACAAAGTCTCCTATGTGGCGCCTGTTCAAGATCTCGCCCGCATCATACCTGCGGGATTTACGGGGTTCGTGTCGGATCAGGTCGAAGCTCGCTACAAAGTCTCCTATGTGTCGCCTGTTCAAGATCTCGCCCGTGTGATCCCTCATGGCTTCACGGGCGTGGTCCTGGGACAAGCCGTACCTAGGTACAAGACGCCTTACGTGGCACCAACCCAAGATTTGGCACGGTTACCACCACGTGGCGATGCGTTTCGATTTCCGCATCTCAGTTATCCCGATCCGAAGTGGCTGCCAACTCGTCAGCCAAGCGCCTTTGATGTTCTGCCGGCTGTTGTGCAAGGGTTCGCAGGCTGGGAAGCGAGTCCAACATTACAGTATCGAATTCCAGGTTTGCAGGCCTTGAACCTCGACGTGCTGCCTGCTCTCTTGCGAGGCTTCGCGGGCTTTGAAACAAGCCCTGCGTCGCCGTACCGAGAGCCGTGGTTGCAGGCCTTGAACCTCGACGTGCTGCCTGCTCTCTTGCGAGGCTTCGCGGGCTTTGAAACAAGCCCTGCGTCGCCGTACCGAGCGCCGTGGTTGCAGGCCTTGAACCTC
>Ga0181529_10003020_pt1 | contig 19614 bp, 17 predicted proteins | sample PEATcosm2014_Bin_36_FD_119763 | JGI IMG/M metagenome (GOLD analysis project Ga0181529, IMG submission 119763) | Peatland microbial communities from MTU Mesocosm Facility, Houghton, MI, USA - PEATcosm2014_Bin10_30_metaG | ecosystem: Environmental > Terrestrial > Soil > Wetlands > Peat | place... | reverse complement strand
CGTCATCGCCACGGGGTATGTCGGCGCCCTGCTGGTGGCCGGCTCCTTTTTATCCGTCGGCGCGGCGCTGTCGGCGGCGACCAAGAACCAGGTGATCGCCTTCGTGCTCGGCGTCGCCGTGTGCTTCCTGTTCGCCGTGTCGTCCTATCCGCTGGTGACCGACTTCCTGTCGAAGACCTCGCCGGTGCTGGCCGAGGTGGCGCGGCGCCTATCGGTGGCCGAGCGTTACCAGGGCTTCACCCGCGGCGTGGTCTCGTTGCGCGACCTGATCTTCTTCGCCTCGTTCATCGGCTTCTGGTTGTTCTTGAACGTCATCGTTGTCGATCACCGGAAGGCCGACTGAGATGCGCCGCACCTGGAGTTCCATCCTCGCGGTCATCGCGCTGGCCGCCATCCTGATCGGCGTCAACGTGCTGGCCGAAACCCGGCTGGCCTCGATGCAGATCGACCTGACCAGCCAGCACCTCTACACGCTGTCATCCGGCACGCGCAGCGTGGTCGGCGGGCTGAAGGAGCCGATCACGCTGCGGCTCTACTATTCGCGCGCCCTCGGCAGCACCATTCCGGCCTACGGCGCCTATGCCGACCGGGTGAGCGAAATGCTGCGCGAATACGCCCGCATTTCGAACGGCAAGATCGGGCTGGAATTCTACGATCCCGAGCCGTTCAGCGACACCGAGGACCGGGCGATGGCGTACGGCCTGCAAGGCGTGCCGATCGACCAGTCCGGCGAGCAGGTCTATTTCGGTCTGGCCGCCACCAACCTGCTCGACGACGAGCGCACCGTCGCCTTCTTCCAGCCCGAGCGTGAGCCCTTCCTCGAATACGACGTCACGCGGCTGATCTACGAACTTTCCAATCCGACCCGTCCGGTGATCGGCGTGATGTCGTCGCTGCCGCTCGATGGCGACCCGCGCATGATGATGATGGCGCGCAACACCGCCAGCATGGGCGGGCCGGGCGCGCCTTACGTTTCGATGCTGCAACTTCGGCAGACCTACACGGTGAAGACGGTGGCCACCGACGCCCAGGCGATCGACCCGGACGTGCAGGTGCTGCTGGTGGCGCAGGCGCAGAACCTGTCCGACGCCACCCTCTATGCCATCGATCAGTTCGTCATGCGCGGCGGGCGGCTGATGGCGATGGTGGACCCGGACAGCGAGGCCGAAGCCGCCACCCCGACCCAGACCGGCATGCCGCCGGAGAACACCTCCAGCGACCTGAAAAAGCTGTTCGATGCCTGGGGCATCACGTTCGATCCCACCACCGTGGTCGGCGACCTGAAAGGCGCCTGGCGCGTGCGCGCCTCGCCGGGCGATGCGATGCAGGCGGTGGACTACGTGGCCTGGTTCAACATCCGCGACGGCATCAACCACGACGACCCGGCGACCGCCGACCTCAACCAGGTGACCGTGGCCTCGGCCGGCGCGATCGGCAAGAAACCCGGCGCCACCATCGACTTCACCCCGCTGCTGTCGAGCTCCGACCAGTCCGGCAACGTGCCGGTCGCGGCCGTGAAGACGATGCCCGACCCGGGCAAGATCCTCTCCGAATTCAAGCCCGAGGGCGGCCCGCGGGTGATCGCGGCGCGGATCCGCGGGGTCCTGAAATCGGCTTTCACCGGCCCGCCGGCGCTGGCCGCCGGACAGCAGCGGCCGGACGGTTTCCCGGACTATATCGCTGAGACCAAGGCGCCGGCGAACCTGGTGGTGGTGGGCGACACCGACATCCTGGCCGACCGCTTCTGGGTGCGCGTGCAGGACTTCTTCGGCCAGCAGCAGGCCACCCCGTTCAGCGACAACGGGCCCTTCGTCGCCAACCTGATCGGCACCCTGTCCGGCGGCGACGCGTTGATCGGCCTGCGCAGCCGCGGCACCTCGCAGCGTCCCTTCGACGTCGTGGACACCATGCAGAGGACGGCGGAGACGCGGTTCCGCCAGACCGAGCAGGCCTTGCAGGCGCATCTGACCGACGTGCAGAAACAGCTGACCGAGCTGCGCACCGGCCGCGGCGAGGCGGGCGCCGAGGCGCAGGCCGTGATCACGCCGGCGCAGCGCCAATCGATCGACGATCTGCGGCGCGACGTGGCCGCCACGCGCGCCAAGCTCCGCCTGGTGCAGTTGGACCTGCGGCGCGACATCTCGCGGCTGGAGACCACGCTGCGGCTGGCCGACATCGTTCTGGTTCCGGCCGTGCTGACGGTTCTGGCGGTGCTGCTGGGCATCGCGCGCCGCCGCCGGCGGGCGCGGGCGCGGGCGTGACGGGAAGGAACGAACCATGAGGTCCCGCACCGCCTTCATCCTGGCCGCGCTCGCCGTGGTCGTGCTCGCCGCCGCCTGGTATTTCGGCCGCCCGCCGGCCAGCGTCAGCGAGTCGGTCGCGGTGGCGCCTGGCACGCTGGTGTTTCCCGGCCTGGCGGGCAAGCTCGGCGCGGCGTCGCGCGTCGAGATCACCGGCAAGGGGCAAACCCTGGTCATCGCCCGCAAGGACGAGGCATGGGGTTTGGCCGACCGCGGCAACTACCCGGTGCAGCAGGACAAGCTGCGCGAGCTGCTGACCGGGCTGACCGAACTCAGCATCACCGAGCCGCGCACCGCCGACCCGGCGTTGCTGGAGCAACTGGGCCTGGGCGACCCGACCAGTCCCACCTCGACCGCCAATCTGGTGAAGCTGCTGGACGACAAGGGCGGCGTGCTGGCCCAACTGATCGTCGGCCACCGCCGCGTCCGCACCCAGGGCAACGTGCCGGAAACGATCTACGTCCGCCGGCCCGGCGAGAACCAGTCCTGGCTGGCCGAGGGGCGCCTGCCCGTGGATGCCGACCCGCAACTCTGGCTCGACCGCGACATCGCCAACATCGACGGCAAGCGGGTGGCCTCGGTGGTGGTGCATCGCGGCGACTCTGTGCTGGAATTCGGCCGCGACGGCGACAAGGTGGCGTTGAAGGCGCCGGCGGACCATCCGAAGCTCGACGACTACCGGCTGGAGGATGTGTTCCGCTCGCTGGAGACGCTGACGCTGACCGACGTGAAACCGGCGGCCGAGGAGCCGGGCGAGAAGATCGGCACGGCGACGATCACGCTGACCGACGGCATCGTGGTGGACGTGACGGTGTTCGCGGTGACGACGGGGCAGGCCGCGCCGGACATCTGGACGCAGTACGCGGTTCGCGGCGATACCGACGAGGCGAAGAAGCTGGCGGCGCGGGTGACCGGCTGGACCTATGAGGTCGGTGCGTGGAAGGAAAAGTCCTTCGTGCCGGCGCTGGACGATCTGAAGGCCGAGGAGAAGCCGGCGGCTGATGAGAAGAAGTCCGATTAGGGAGACCGCGACCCCTCCCCCCATGAACCGCGAATACCCCGCCCGTCCGATCGTCGGCATCGGCATCTGCCTGCTGCGCCCGGACAACGGCGGCGAGGTGCTGCTGGCCCGGCGCGGCCGGCCGCCCTCGGTGGGCGCCTGGAGCCTGCCCGGCGGCGCGCAGGAACTCGGCGAGACCGCCGAACAGGCGGCGCGGCGGGAACTGCGGGAAGAAACCGGGCTGATCGCCGGCGACCTGCTGCTGGCGGCGAACGTCGACTCCATCCACCACGACGACGCGGGCCGCCTGCGCTTTCACTACACCATCATCGACTTCGCCGGCCTGCTCGCCGGCGGCACGCTGGCGCCCGGCGACGACGTGGCCGAGGTGGTATGGGCCCCGCTCGACGGCCTGGCGCCCTACGCGCTGTGGAGCGAGGCGCACCGCGTCATCGCCATCGCGCGGCGCCTGCTGGGCGTGTGATGGCCCGGGCGATCCCCGAGATCGCGCTCTATGCCCCGGTGAAGGCGTTCCTGGAGCGGCTCGGCTTCACCGTGAAGGGCGAGGTGCTGGGCTGCGACGTGGTGGCCGTGCGGCCGGGCGAGCCGCCGCTGGTGGTGGTCGCGGAGCTGAAGGGCAGTTTGTCCCTTGAGTTGTTGCTCCAGGCCGCGGACCGGATGGCGGTGGCCGACGAGGTATGGCTGGCGGTGGCGGCGACGCGGCGCGGACGCGATCGCGATGGGCGGGCGCACAAGCTGTGCCGGCTGCTCGGCCTGGGTCTGCTGAGCGTGACGAGTCGCGGGGCGGTTGAAATCCTGGTCGAGGCGGGACCGTACCGGCCGCGGCCGGACCGCCGGCGGCGCGGGCTCCTGCTGGAGGAATTCACCCGCCGGCGCGGCGACCCGAACCGCGGCGGCTCACCCGCCCGGCGCCGACTGATGACCGCCTATCGCCAGCAGGCCCTGGATGTGGCCGCGGCGCTGCGCGAGGGGCCACGCCGGCCGCGCGACCTGCGCGCCCTGGCGCCCGATGCCGCCAGCATCCTGGCCCGCAACGTCTATGGCTGGTTCGTGCGCGTGCGGCGCGGGTTGTACGGGCTGACCGACGAAGGTCAGGCCGCGCTGCGCACGTGGCAGGCGGAACCGGCACCGACATGAAGAAAGGCCAGGGGCGGAACCCCTGGCCTTTTTCTTCCTCGCCCGGCCTGAAAGCCGGATCAGTCGACCGAGATCGGCTTGTCCGGGAAGCAGAGCTGGTCGCGGCTGCGCCAGCTCGGCCGCACGTAGTTGATCTCCATCAGGCGGCGCACGCCGATGATGGTGCGCGGCTCGAAGCCGTGCCAGGTGTTCGCGCCGGGGATGAAGATCGTGGCCGAATTGAACTCGCCCGACGACCGGCCGACCCACTTGAGGTCGTTGTCGTAGATGTCGGTGCCCCACTCCGCCGAATCCGGCCCGGTGAACAGATAGATCACCATCGAGAACAGCTTCTCGGGAATGTCGTGGTGCGGTTCCAGCCAGGCGCCGTCCACGTCCTGGATGTATTCCATGCGCAGATAGCTGCCGGCGACGTCGAACTCGCAGGTCTGGGCCATCAGCCGCGCCACGTCCGGGCGTTGCAGCGCCTCGCTGAGCACCGCACAGGTCGGGAACCGCTGCCGCATCGAGGGGGTCAGGAAGCAACGCTGGTTGTTGTAGCTGCCGCGCGTGCCGTCGGTGCGGCCGAGATCCACCGGGGCGATCGGCAGGGTCAGCATGCCGGTGCAGATGTCGATCGGCAGCACATCCTTCAGCAGCCAGTGCCGGTAGGGCTGGTCGTCGCGGCGGGCTTCGCGGACGGCGCGGCTGAAATGCCGCGCCATCTCGTCAACGGTCGGAACCGGCGGATAGGTGCTCATTGGAACAGCTTCCTCGGTGCCCATTGGATGATCTGGCGCGTCACCGGATTCGACTTGGCCAGGGCGCTGATCTTGTGCCGGATATATTCCTTGCGCACGTACCAGTCGTTGTCGACGAAGCAGAGTTGCAGGCTGACGCGCTGGCCCTTCTGCGGCAGGAAGCCGTGGTAGGAATGGTCGCACACGCGGAACATCAGCATCTTGCCGAATTCGGGCGGATACTCGAAGGCGCAGTCCTCGCGATTGTTGCTGCGCAGTATCCGCAGCTTGCCGCGCTCGTAGGGCCATTCGCGGCTGAAGCCGAGCAGCACGGTAATGATCTTGTGCTTCGAATCCGGATGCGAGTAGCCCTCGTTGTAGGCGCCCGTCGTATTGCCCATCATGACGATGCAGGTTGGCCGCTTGCTCAAGTCGATGTCGAACTTGGCTTCGACGAGGTGACGGAACCGGGCGCTTTCCAGGTCTTTGACCACCAGCGCGAATTGCGGCCCGTATTTCAGGTCGGGCAGGCCGTAGCTGCCGCGCCACGGGATCTGCGGCACGTCCGGCAGCACCTTTTCCTTCAGCGCGGGGTCGATCGCGTTGTCGATATAAGTGTAATCGTATGGGTCCCGGCGCAACTCGGCGGCTGCGATGGCCGCCTCATTGAGCATCACGAACGGGGCATCGCTGGTTGCCATGAGTCACCTCCGTCTCGCGGGGAGTTGACACGCCAACGGGATAGCAAAAAACAAGGCCTCCCGCCCCGCGGGCCCCGCGTTCGCGGACCATGGGCGGGGCGGCGCGGGTCTGCCTTGATATCGGTCAATAGTCGCAGAAACAGAACGAATACGACTCCGCCGCTTGCCCATCCGCCGCCTGCGTGAAAGCGTGGCGTTCCCACCGGAGGCGCTCACCATGCCGCAGACCCAGACGACCGACTACGCCCTTCTCGGCCTGGAGCAACCCGCCGAGATCGTGCTGGACCGCTGGGGCATCCCGCACATCCGCGCCGCCACCCGCCACGACGTGTTCTTCGTCCAGGGCTTCAACGCCGCGCGCGACCGCCTGTGGCAGCTCGACACCTGGCGCAAGCGTGGGCTGGGGCGGCTGGCGGCGGATTACGGGCCGGGCTTTCTGAGCCAGGACCGCGCCGCCCGGTTGTTTCTCTATCGCGGCGACATGGCCGCCGAATATGCGGCCTACGGCATCGCCGACGCCGAGGCTGTCCTTACCGCCTTCACCGACGGCATCAACGCCTGGATCGCGCTGACCGAGCGCCAGCCCGGCCTGCTGGCGCGCGAATTCACCGCCATGGGCACCCGGCCCGAGCGTTTCGCCGGAGCGGACGTACTGCGCATCCGCTCCATCGCGCGGGTCCGCAACGTGGCCTCGGAAGTGGCGCGCGCCCAGGTGCTGGCCCGCGCCGGCGCGCGGGCGGAACGGGCGCGGTCCTCGCTGGAGCCGGACTGGACCCCGATCGTGCCAGAGGGCCTGCCCGCGGCCATTCCACCCGAGGTGCTGGACGTCTATCGCCTGGGCACCGCGGATTTCGACGCCAGCCCCGACCGCCTGGCCGCCCCCCTCGCGGAAGCCTGGCGCTGGAGCAAAGTGACGGATCTCGGCGACGTCTATGCCGAGGGCTCGAACAACTGGGCGGTCGCCGCCTCCCGCACGGCGAGCGGACGGCCGATCCTGGCGAGCGACCCGCACCGCGCGCACGCCCTGCCGGGGTTGCGCTACATCGTGCACCTCAGCGGCCCCGGCATCGACGCGATCGGCGCCGCCGAGCCGGCGACCCCGGGCCTGCACATCGGCCACAACGACCGGGCGGCTTTCGCGCTCACGATCTTCCCGGTCGACCAGGAAGACCTCTACGTCTACGAGACCCACCCCGATGATCCCACGCTCTACCGCTACGGCGACGGCTGGGAGCGGATGCGCACAGTTACCGAGACGGTCGCGGTGAAGGGCGAGGCGGACCAGGAAATCACCCTGCGCTTCACCCGCCACGGGCCGGTGCTGTACGAGGATGCCGCCGCGCACCTGGCCTATGCGCTGCGCAGCGTGTGGACCGAGCCCGGCGCCTCGCCCTACATGGCGAGCCTCGGCTACCTCGACGCCACCACGCCCGCCGCCTACGCGGATGCGCTGGCCCACTGGGTGTCGCCCTCGACCAACCACGTCTTTGCCGACGTCGACGGCAACATCGCCTGGTTCGCCGCCGGGGCGGCGCCGGTGCGGGTGGACTGGGACGGGCTGCTGCCGGTGCCGGGGCACGGGCGCTATGAGTGGCGCGGCTTCGTGCCGTTCTCGCAACTGCCGAAGATGCTCAACCCGGCCAAGGGTTTCGTCGCCACCGCGAACGAGATGAACCTGCCCGATACGTGGAACTGGCGGGACTGGCCGGTTGGCTTCGAGTGGGCCGAGCATTCGCGATCCCAGCGCATCCACGCGGTGCTGCGCGCCCAACCCGGTCACACGTTGGCAGACTCCCTGGCGTTGCAGACCGACGTGTTCTCGATCCCCGCCCGGCGGCTGACCGCCCTGCTGCACGCCCTCCCCGCCGCTGGCGATCTCGCCCTCGGGCGCGACCTGCTGCTGCGCTGGGACCGCCGGGTGGCCGCCGACAGCGCCGGCGCGGCGCTGCACGAGGTGTGGTGGATGAAGCACCTGAAGCCCGCTCTGCTGGACCACCTCGCCGGCGGCGACGCGGTGGTGCGCGAGTTGCTGGCGCCGGGCGACGTGGAGACGCTGCTGGCCCTGCTGGAGCGGCCGGACGAACTCCTGCCCGACCGCGACGCGCTGCTGGCGCGCACGCTGCAAGCCGCCGTGGTGGATTGCCGCGCCCGTCTCGGTGAGCCGGCGGACTGGGCCTGGGGCCGCCTGCACCAGGGATATTTCGCCCATCCCCTGGGCCGCGCCGCGCCGCAACTGCCGGATGTCGGCCCGCTGCCGAAAGGCGGCTCGGGCTCCTGCGTGATGAACGCCGGCTACCGGCTGTCGGACTTCCGCGTCATCACCGGGGCCTCGTTCCGCATGGTGGTGGACGTCGGCGCCTGGGACAACAGCCGCTGCATCAACGCCCCCGGCCAGTCCGGCGATCCAGCCAGCCCGCACTACGCCGACCTCGCGCCGCTCTGGGCAAAAGGCGAATACGTGCCGATGCTGTACACCCGCGCCGCGGTGGACGCGGCGGCGGAGCACGTGTTCCGGCTGCGGCGCGGGTAATCAGGCGATGCACATGTGTGCCCTGGTCTTCAACGTCGTCGCTTCGCTCTCTTGTGCGGCTCTGGCGTCCCATCGGACGCCATCACCATTATTTTGTGGAAAACAGTACCGATATCCGGGACGCCGGGTCAATTATCGGGCCCGCGTTCCAACCCCGTCGTTCGAGCCGATGAAACCGGCATTGGATGTAGAAACCCCTTGTTGACGCCACCCGTGGTTTGACAAGCCCAGTGCACCCATTCGCGCAGTCTCCTGAACGTGATGCGCCCGGGCTGGCGGCGAACGCAAAAATGGCTTGATAATCGGAATCCAATACCGCATTGTGGTCCTGCGGTGCCGCTTCTGCGTGCGCCGCTTTCTTGGACGTTTCCTCCCAAACCTTTGGCGGCGCCTCACAAGGCGCCGCCATCTTTTTATGCCTTCATGATCGTCCATTCCCCAGGGTTACCGACCGGCGAGGGCCGAAATAGCCTGCGTGCCGATGCTCCTGGCCTTCCTTACCTATCGCCGCACCAGCCGCAACGTGCTGCACACCGCGCCGGCGAGGCTGCAACCGATTGCCAGCACCAGGGCCGCCCGGGCGCCCTGTCCCACCCCGCCCGCTTCGGTCAGGCCGAACAGGACAGCGACCATGGCCGCGCCCGTGGTCTGGCCGAGCAGGCGGGCGGTGGACAGCATGCCGCTGCCGGCGCCGCTGCGTTCGCGCGGCACGCTGCCGATCATCTGCCGGTTGTTGGGTGCCTGGAACAGTGCGAATCCGGCCCCGCTCAGGGCCATGCGCCAGGATACCTGCCAGGCCGTGGGGTCGGCCGGCAGGAACAGCAGCATCGCCAGGCCGCCGGTCATCACCATCAGTCCGATGCCGCCCAGGATGCCGGCCGGGAAGCGGTCCGCCAGCCGGCCCGCGATCGGCGCCACCAGCCCGACCGCCAGCGGCCACGGCGTCATCATCAACCCGGTCGCCACCTGGCTGCGGCCGAGCGCCACCTCCAACAGAAAGGGCAGCGCCACATAGGCGCTGGTCTGGGCCAGGAAGGAGCACACCGAGGTGGCGACGGTCAGCGCGAACACGGGCCGGCGGAACAGATCGACGGGCAGCATCGGCGCCGGCAGCGCGATCTGCCGGCGGACGAAAAAGAAGCCCAGGACGGCGGCGCCGGCGAACTGCAACGCCACCAGGCCGGTCGGCTGGGCATGCGCGACGCCGCCGAGCGCGGAGATGAACAGAACGAAGGTGGCGGCGTTCAGCGCCGCGCTGGCGACGTCGAACCGGTGCCCGGCGGGCTGCGTGCGCGGCAGGGCGCGGACCATCGAGAGCGCGAGCAAGCCGAGCGGCACGTTCACCGCGAACAGCCAGGGCCAATGGGCGACCGAGAGAATGCCGGCGGCGATGCTCGGGCCGATCGCCGACGACGTCGCCACGATCAGCGCGTTGATGCCCATGCCGCGGCCGAGTTGCGCGCGCGGGAAGATGAAGCGGATGAGCGCGGTGTTCACGCTCATAATGCCGGCGCCGCCGAAGCCCTGGACGGCGCGCGCCAACGCCAGCACCGGCAGCGACGGCGCCAGCGCGCAGCCCAGCGAGGCCGCGGTGAACAGGGCCAGCCCGCAGGCATAGACGCGGCGGTAGCCATAGATGTCGCCGAGCGAGGCGCAAGGCAGCAGGGCCGCGATGACCGCCATCTGGTAGGCGTTCACCACCCATATCGAGGCCGCCGGCGTGACCTGCAGATCGGCGGCGATGCTGGGCAGGGCGATGTTGGCGATGGCGCTGTCGAGGACCGCCACGCCGACCGAGATGCCGAGCGTGACGAGAGCGCGCCATCGCTGGGCGGGCGGCAGGCCGTCGTGAGGTTCCATCGTCGCCAACTACACGCCGCCCCGCCGCACGCGCAAGCGGGTTCGCTCAGCCCTTGACGGCACCCCCGGTCAGGCCGCCGACCAGGCGCTTCTGCGCGAACAGGAACAGCAACACCGCCGGCAGCGCCACCAACGTTCCGCCGGCTGTCAGCAGGCCCCAGTTGATCGTGTTCTCGCCGATGAACATCTGCAACGCCACCGTCACCGTGCGGACATTGCGCCCCGCCAGCATCAGCGCGAACAGGTACTCGTTCCACGAAGCGATGAAGAGATAGAGCGCCACCGCCACCGCCCCCGGCGCCGCCAGCGGCAGGATCACCAGCCGCAGCAACTGAAGCCGCGTGGCCCCGTCTATCATCGCGGATTCATCGAGTTCGATGGGCAGGCCGTCCATGTAGCCCGTCATCAGCCAGATCGCGAAGGGCAGCGTGAACGTCGCGTGCCCCGCGATCAGGGCGATGTAGGTGTCGAGCAGGCCGAGCTCGCGCAGCAGCATGAAGATCGGCAGCACCAGCAGCACCACCGGGAACATGTTCACGACCAGGAACTGAATGCGCAGTGCATGCCGCCCGGGGAAGCGGAAACGGGAAAACGCATAGGCCGCGGGCAACGACAGCAGCATCCCCAGCGTCACCGCGCCGCTCGCGACGACCAGGCTGTCGCGCAGGTTGTAGATGAAACTGGTCCGCCCCAGCAGTTCGATATAGTGCACCAGCGTGAACTCGCTGGGGATCAGGCTGATCGGCGAATGCGTCAGATCGAGATCGGGACGCAGCGAGGTCAGCATCATCCACACCCACGGCCCCAGGCCGAAGGCGAGGATGCCGAGCACCGGCAACTCGGTGCCGAGGAACAACCGCAGGCGCTTCATTTCCCGCTCCTGACGGCATAGAAGATCACCACGCTCAGCAACATCAGCGTCAGCATCACGGCCAGCGCCGAACCGTAGCCGTAGTTCGCCCCCGACCATGCGGTCAGGAAGGCATAAAGCGGCAGCGTTTGCGTCGACGTGCCGGGGCCGCCGCCGGTCATCACCAGCAGCAGGTCCAGCGAATTGGCCACCCAGATCATGCGCAGCAGCAGCGCCGTCGACATCACCGGCATCAGTCCGGGCAGGGTCACGTAGTAGAAACTGCGGACCGTCCCGGCGCCGTCGATCGCGGCCGCTTCGTACTGCTCGCGCGGAATCGATTGCAACCCGGCCAGCAGGGTCACGCAGAAGAACGGAAAGCCCTGCCAGGTGATCGCGAGAATCACCGCCGCCATGGCGGTGCTGGGCTGCGCCAGCCAGGGCACCGACGCATCCAGCAAGCCGAACTGCACACCGAGTTGGTTGATGATGCCGAGGTTGAAGTCGAGCATCCACGTCCAGATCAGGCCAATGATCACGCTGGGCAGCGCCCACGGGACAATGACCAGCGCGCGCGCCAGCGATCGCCACCAGAACTGCCGGTTCAGCAACAGCGCGGCGGTCAGGCCGAGCGCGAACTGGCACCCGACCGCCACCCCGACCCAGACGAACGAACGCCCCAGGCTGCTCCAGAACGCATCGTCGTGGAGCACGGCGATGTAGTTGTCCAGGCCGACGAAGGGGCGAAACCGCGGCCGGAACAGCACCACGTTGTGCAGCGACAGCCACAGCGTCTCCAGCACCGGCCCCAGCACCAACACCACGGTGGCGATCAGGGCCGGGGCCAGGAACAGCCAGGGCGTGAAGGACGCGCGCCTCATCCGAAGAAGTGCTTCTCGAAGATCTGCATCATGTCATCCGGTGTGATCTGGCCCAGCAACGCCTTTTGCGTGGTCTGCGGCCAGACCGTGAGGGTGAAGTCGGCGGTCTTCGGACTCGCCGGCAGCGTGTGGGCGATCGGCAGCGAGGCGACGGTGGCATCGAGGAAACGCTGCGGCTCGGCATTCCAGTTCTTGCCGCCCGAGGTGGTCACCGACACCTCGGCGGACAGCTTGTTGAACGCGACGTTCGGGGCCGAGGTCGAAAGGTAGGAAATCCACTTCCACGTCGCCTCGGGGTTCTTGCTCTGCGCGAAGATTCCGTTGGACCCGTCGCCGAAGTCGGTCCAGGCGCCGCCGCCGGGTCCGCGCGGCACCGGGATCGCGGTGATGGCATCGCCCAGCGCCGCCACGACTTCGTTCGCCGAGCCGATATGGTGAATCGTCATCGCGGTTCGGCCGGCCTTCATGTTGCCGATGGTTTGCAGGAAGCCGTCGCTCGTCACCGAGGGCGGGAAGACGTGGTGCACGCGGTGCAGGTCGATGAACCAGCGGTTCGCCGCCAGCGCCGCCGGCGTGGTCAATCCGCCCTTCTCCAGTTTCGCCCCGCCGCCCAACACGAAGGTGCCCCAGAAGTCGTGCCCGCCGACCCCGCCGCGCATGCCGAAGCCCCAGCGATCGCCGCCGGTCAGCGCCTGGGCGGCGGTGAGGAAGCTGTCGAAGGTCGTCGGCATGGCCAGGTTCTTCTGGGCGAACCAATCCTGCCGCACATACATGTAAAGCACGACGTATTGCAGCGGCAGGTAATAGCGCCTGCCGTCCGAGGCGCGATGCAGCCGCCACAGATCCTCGGAGATGTCGCCGCGCCCGGGCCAGGCGGCGATCCAGTCGTCCAGCGGCCGCAGCGCCTCCATTTCCATCAGCCGGTTCTGGTTGACGAACTTGAGCATGGCGCAGTCCGGCGCATTGCCGGCGATGATCGCGGTGTAGAGCCGCGAGTCGTAATCGGCGCCGCCGTTGAAGGGGAGGCCCTCGGCCTGGATCTTGATGTCGGGGTTGGCCTTTTCGAAGTCGGCCACCAGGGCCGCCGGCGAGGCGGTGGGGTCGTCCAGATGGTACCACCAGCGCACCGTCACGGGTCGCTGGGCGTGCGGCGCGGCGAGCGGCGCGGCGGCGAGTGCGGCGGCACCGGCAAGCAGCGAACGGCGTTTCATCGGCATCACTCCCGGTTCAACGGCTTGTTCTTTGCACGTGTTGTTGGCAATCGTTGTCGGCAATCGCGGCGGCGTCGCGCCGGCTGGCGCGACGCCAGGCACCTCATCCGAAAAACAGTTTCTCGAAGGTCTGCATCATCTCGTCCGGCGTGATCTGCCCCAGCAGCGCCTTCTGTGTGGTCTGCGGCCAGACCGTGCGGGTGAAGTCGGCGGTCTGCGAGGTCGGCGGCAGCGTCGCGGCAATCGGTAGCGAGCCGACGGTGGCGTCAAGGAAGCGCTTCGGCTCGGCGCTCCAGCCGACGGCGCCGGAACTGGTCACCGTCACCTGGCCGGCCAGCTTGTTGAAGGCGACGTTCGCCGGCCCCGTGGAGAGATAGGAAATCCAATGCCACGCCGCCTCGGCGTTCTTGCTCGCCGCGAAGATCGCGTTCGAGCCGTCGCCGAAGTCGGTCCAGCCGCCGCCGCCGGGTCCGCGCGGCACCGGGATGGCGGTGATGGCATCGCCCAGCGCCGCCACCATTTCGTTAGCCGAGCCGATGTGATGGATCGTCATGGCGGTGCGGCCGGCCTTCATGTTGGCGATGGTCTGCACGAAGCCGTCGCTCGGCGCCGAGGGTGGAAACACGTGGTGCTCGCGGTGCAGGTCGATGAACCAGCGGTTCGCCGCCAGGGCCGCCGGCGTGATCAGCCCGCCCTTCTCCAGTTTTGCCCCGCCGCCGAGCACGAAGGTGGCCCAATGGTCGTGCCCGCCGGCACCGCCGCGCAGTCCGAAGCCCCAGCGGTCGCCGCCGGTCAGGGCCTGCGCTCCGGCGAGGAAGCTGTCGAACGTGGTCGGCATCGCCAGGTTCTTCTGGGCGAACCAGTCCTGCCGCACATACATGTAGAGCACGACGTATTGCAGCGGCAGGTAGTACATCTTGCCGTCCGAGGCGCGCGACAGCCGCCACAGGTCGCCAGGGATATCGCTGTGCCCGGGCCAGGAAGCGATCATCGCGTCGAGCGGCTTCAGCGCCTCCATTTCCATCAGCCGGGGCTGGTTCAGGAACTTGACCATGCCGCAGTCCGGCGCATTGCCGGCGATCAGTGCGGTATAGAGCCGCGTGTCATAGTCGGCGCCGCCGCCCCAGGGGATGCTCTCGGCCTGCACCTTGATGCCGGGGTTGGCCTTTTCGAAGTCGGCCACCAGGGCCGCCGGCGAGGCGGTGGGGTCGTCGAAATGGTACCACCAGCGCACCGTTACCGGCTGCTGGGCATAAGGCGCGGCGAGCGGCGCGGCGGCAAGCGCGGCGGCGCCGGTAAGCAACGAACGACGTTTCATTGGCATCACTCCCGTTGCAGCGTTCTCTTCGATGGAAATCCATGCACCACGCCGGGCATCGCGTCCATGCGCCCGCCCGCAGGCCGGGGTGGAGCGTGGTTCATGCGGCGGCGTTCCTCTCCACGATGGTGTCCAGATGGGCACCCAGTTCCCGCGCCAGCCCGGCCGCGTCGCCGGTCTGCAGGGCCGCCAGGATCGGCCGGTGGCGCCGCGCCGTCTCCACCAGCGAGCGGTGGTGCCAGGGCGCCCACAGCCGGAAGCGGTGGGAATGCAGCATGCAGCGCGCCAGGATGGGCCCCATGGCATGCAACCCGGAGACGCGGAACAGCGCCAGGTGCAGGTCCATGTCGCACTCCAGCACCGCCCAGGCGTCGGCGGCCTCCGCGGCGGCCTCCATGCGTTCCTGGATCGCCAGCAGCCCCGCGAGGTCGCCGGCCGAAACCCGGCGCACCGCGCGGCGTGCCCCGCGCAACTCGATGCGGCGGCGCAGATCCAGCATTTCGGCGGCGGAATCGACATCGAGGTCGGTGATGGTGGTGCCCTGGCGGCCGGAGCGCAGCACCAGCCCCTCGCCCTCCAGCCGTAGCAGCGCCTCGCGCACCGAGGACTGCCCGCACGCCAGATCGGCGGCGAGGCCAAGCTCAGTCAGCGCGGCGCCCGGCGTCAGCTCGTTCATGACGATGCGCCGGCGCAGCTCCGACAGTACCTGCGAGGCCCGGGCTTCGGGCATGGACTCGGTGTTTCCTCGATGGTTTATCGATATTACCGGCAGACTAGCGCCAACCCGGATCGCGAATCAAGCCGCCTTCCGCACGGTCACGCCGGCCCCAGCTTCCCCCCTGCCCGCTTCCACGCGTCGATCCCGCCGTGGATGTGCCGCGACGTCGTCAGGCCCTGTTCCTGTGCCGCCTTTACCGCCATCGCCGAGCGCTCGCCGAAGGCGCAGAAGAACACCAACTGCCGGCCGGCCGCCCCCGCCAGCTCGTGCAGCATGCCACCCAGTTGCAGGTTCTCGCGCAGGTCGGTGTAGGGCGCGTGCAGCGCACCCGGAATGCCGCCGTGGCGTTCCCGCTCGCCGCGTTCGCGCAGATCGATCAGCAGCACGTCGTCCCGCCCGACCAGCGCCATCGCATCCTCGGCGCTGACCGCCCAGCCGCGCCGCGCGATCGCCTCCTGGGCCAGACCCTGGCGCATGTTGGCCGGCACCGCCACGTCCATCATTTTCGGGTTGGACAGGTTCAGGCCGGCCATCAGGGCGGCGTATTCCTCGACCGACTTCACTTGCAGGCGCGGATTGCACCGCTTTTCTTCGCCGATCGTGCTGACCGTGTCGCCCTTGTAGTCATGCGCCGGATACACCAGCGTCTCCTCGGGCAGCGCCAGCAGGCGGCGGAAGATGGAATCGTACTGCGCCCGCGCGTCGCCGTTCTGGAAATCCGTCCGGCCGGTGCCGCGGATCAGCAGCGTATCGCCGGTGAACACCCGGTCGGCTAGGCCAAAGCTGTACGAATCGTCGGTGTGGCCGGGCGTGTAGATAACCTCCAGCGCCAGCCCCTCGATGCTCAGCCGGTCGCCGTCGGCCACCCGCATGGACACCACGTCCACTGCGCTCTGCTCGCCCATGACGGTGACGCATTGGGTGCGGTCGCGCAGCGCGCCCAGGCCGGTGATATGGTCGGCGTGCAGGTGGGTATCGACCGCCTTCACCAGCTTCAGTCCGAGTTCCTCGATCAGTTGCAGGTAGCGGTCCACCTTTTCCAGCACCGGATCGATGATCAGCGCCTCGCCGCCGCGGCGGCTGGCCAGCAGGTAGGAATAGGTGCACGAGACCGGTTCGAACAACTGGCGGAACAGCATGGTTTTTTCTCCCCCCCACGCGGTGCGGCGCGCAAACAGCATTAACCAGGAATAACCCACGGAACAAGAAACTGCTGCACCGCGACCAGCACGCCCAGCAGCAGCGTCAGGACGACGCTGTGCCAGAAGGTGCGGGCGAAGACCACGCCTTCCTGGCCCTTCAGGTTGGTCACCGACACGCCGGTGGCGATGTTCTGCGGCGAAATCATCTTTCCCATGACGCCGCCGGAGGAGTTGGTGGCGGCGAACAGCACCGGGTTCAGGTTGAGCTGGCGGGCGGCGACCACCTGCAGGTTGCCGAACAGCGCATTGCCCGAGGTGTCGCTGCCCGACAGCATGACCGCGATCCAGCCCAGGAAGGGCGACAGGAACACGAACAGGTACCGGGTCGAGGCGATCGCCTGTCCGAGCGTGTAGGCAAGGCCAGAATAGTTCATCAGGTAAGCCAGGCCGACGATCAGCATCACGGTGACGACCGCGACCCAGATCTGCCCGATGGTCTCGCCGATGCAGGCGAGGAAGACCTTCGGCGACAGCCGGAAGATCGCCGCGGTGACGATCGCCGCGAGCAGGATCGCCGTCCCCGTGGCGAGCGGCTGGAACACCCAGACCGCGGCATAGGGCTTGTTGCCATAAAGGGTGATGGAGATGGCGTTGTGCAGGCCCGGCCAGGAAATCGCCTGCTGCCCGATCGCGAACACCGAGAAATGGGTCCACGCGATCACCACGGCCGATACGATCAGCCAGGGCAGCCAGCCCTGCCAGGACGCGACGTCCGTTGCCTTGTGCGCCCGGACGAGGGACGCGTTCGCGATGGTGAACTCGGGATCGGGCGCGGGTCGCCAGACCTGAAGAAACAGCAGCGAGCAGATCAGCGAGCCGAGCGAGGCCAGCACGTCGGTCAGCGCGTAGTCCAGGAAGTTCGAGGCGACGAATTGCGACGCCGCGAAACTGCCGCCGGCGACCAGCAGCATCGGCCACAGAGCGCGGACGGACCGCCGGCCGCCATACAGCGCCATCACGTAGAACGGCAGGATCAGCGCCATCACCGGCAACTGGCGTCCGATCATCGCGCCCAGGATCGGGGCCGGCAGGCCGGTCACCGCACCGAGCACCGTAACCGGCGCGCCCAGCGCCCCAAAGGCAACCGGCGCGGTGTTGAAAATCAGCACGAAGACCAGCGCCTCGAGCGGCGGATAGCCAACCAGGATCAGCAGCGAACTGGTGATCGCGACCGGCGTGCCGAACCCGGAGACGCCCTCAAGCAGTGCGCCGAAGCAGAAACCGATCACCACCAGCACCACCCGGCGGTCGTTGGGCAGATGGTCGGTCAGCCACACCCTGAAGGCCTCGAAGCGGCCGGACCGCACGGCGATGTTGTAGAGCAGCAGCGCGTTCACAACGATCCACATGACCGGCCAGAGCGCGAAGACCGCACCGCTCGCCACCGCATTCAGCGCCAGCCCGAGCGGCATCCGCCAGGCCGTCACGGACACGATCAAAGCCACCGCAAGCCCGGCGAGCGCGGCCTGCCACGCCGGCCTGCGGAAGACGCCCAACAAAACGAGCAGCGCGACGATCGGCAGGACCGCGACCACGAATGACAGCCCGAGGCTGCCGCCGATCGGAGTCTGGAGTTGTTGGAACATCGTTGCTCCCGTTATTTCTTGACCGTGGTGGCGATCGTTGCCGCGGCTTCTATTCGGATTTAACCTGGACTTCCCCGACGAACGACCAAGGCGGCCGTCCCGGGGTCAGCGTAACCGCCGAGCCGTGCTGTGGCAACGGTGAGAACGCGCAAAAAACGGTTGTAATAGCGGCGCACCCCGCGGGGCGGGCGGCACCGAATCAAACATAACGGTTGCCACGCTTGCCGGACCAACTAAATGGGACCGCAAGACAAATGCAGGAGCGGGATGGCGATGTCAGCCACGACGATCCCCGACCTTTCGGCCCTCCTCTATGAGGCCAAACACGTCCTCGCCCGCAAGGCGCTCGTCCATCAGACCGACGAGGTGCAGATCAACGTCTACGTCCTCGAACCGGGCGGGCGCATCCCGGCGCATCGGCACAGCGCGAGTTGGGATATTTCCTTCGTCATCGAGGGCGAAATCGAGGCCCGGTTCGCGGACGGGCGGACCGTGCGGTGCGGCGCGCAGGCGATCAACCTCGTCCCGCCCGGAACGGTGCACGAAATCGCCAACGCCAGCGCCACCCGGCCGGCGAAGTTCCTGCTGATACAAAGCCCCTCGCGGAGCTTCGACTTCGTCAAATCCGAGATGCGGCCTGCACCCTGAGCGCTGCGCGCGAACTACCTCGGCTTGACCGCCTGCGGCTGCGCGCTTTGCACCGCCTGCTGGCGGAACAGCGTGTCCGCCGCCTGTTTCTGTGGAGCTGACAGCACGCCGTACAACGCCTGAAAGGCGGCGGCGAGCTTCTCGGTGCCATCGCCATAGGCACGCATGATCTGCGCATAGGACTGCATATTGTCCACCGCGTTCATGCTCTTCACGCCGGCCGCGCGCTGACGGAATAGCGCGTCGGTGGTCTGCGCATTATCCCGCATCACCTGGGCGAAGGCATTCCATTGCGGCGCCTGCGCCACGGTGATCGCCAACTGGGTTTGCAGCCCGGTGATGCGCTGCTCTACCGCCGCCTGCACCTGAGATTGCATCTGTGCCGTGGCCAGCGGTTGTGACGCCGCCGGAGCTGGCGCCGGCGCCGAGGGCTGGGAGCCAGCGGGGACCGGCATCGGCGGCGACTGGCCCGCCGGCCCCGCCGGCTGTGCCAGCACCTGCAGTGGCACTGTCGCAAGCAGTAGTGCGGCGAAACCAGCAAGCTTCGATGAACGCATCATCGTCGTCCTCCAGTATGAATTGTTGTTGACCTCAGGCGCTAATGCCCATTGCGGCCGCCACGGCCCCCGCCTTGGCTATGGCCGCCGCCAGAGCGCCCGCCTTGGGCGTGGCCGGCGGTACTGGCGGCGTGGCCGGCGGTACGGGTAGCGTGGCCGGCGGAACTGGTGGCGTGGCCGGCGGTAGTGGCGGCGTGACCGCGCGAGCCGCCCTGCTGAACGCCCGCTGTCGATCGGCCCGCCGCTGAACCGGCGGTGCCGCGACCCTGCGCCCTGGCGGCGCCGGCAAACCCGGTGGCGGCCGAGGCCGTATACCGACCCCCCGCATAGCCCGAGCTGGCATAGAAGCCGCCGGCATAAAAGCCGCCGCGGCCG
>Ga0181529_10003015_pt1 | contig 19643 bp, 16 predicted proteins | sample PEATcosm2014_Bin_36_FD_119763 | JGI IMG/M metagenome (GOLD analysis project Ga0181529, IMG submission 119763) | Peatland microbial communities from MTU Mesocosm Facility, Houghton, MI, USA - PEATcosm2014_Bin10_30_metaG | ecosystem: Environmental > Terrestrial > Soil > Wetlands > Peat | place... | reverse complement strand
TTCCATGCTCATGCCCCGGTAGCCGAGCTCCCGGAATTCCGCCATCGCGGCCTCGATCAGGGCCTTGTCGACGCCCTCGCTGCGCGGCCGGCCGCGCGGGCGTCCCGAGCTTTCGCCTTCGCCCATCGCGCTCACCTCGGGTATTAGATTACTCATGGCCAGGCCTTCTGGCAAGGGCGGGGGCGGGGAAGGAAGACCGCCGCCATCCAGGCCCAGTCCATGACGACGATGTCCGCGCTCGCGGCGGCTCAACGATTGCGCCTGATCGCCTTGATCATTTCCATGTCCATGTCGCGCAGCATAGGGTAGTAGCCCCGGTCGCCCTGGACTACGGTGTGGCCCAGCCAGTCGAAGATCACCGCCTGCGAGAGGCTCATGTTCCCTATCTGGCAATGGGCCGCGCCGCCGGAAGCCTTGTCGAAAATACGGTACTGAACGTTCATGTCGCCCAGCCAGTCCCTGATCAGATCGATGACCTTGTCGCTCGTCTGCTCGATCTCGTCGACGCCCAAGATGTCGACGATCGGACATCCGATCTTGCCCTGGAGCCCGTCCAGGCTAAACGCGTCCCAGAATTTCAGGAACTCGAGCGGCGTAGTGGGGCCGATGACCCATTGGCCGTGCTCGTAGCCCCACTTCATGTCCTTCCAAATCCGCATGGAGAGCTTGAAGAGGAAATTGAAGCCCCGCTCGCGTTTGCGGAGGACCTTGGGATAGACCGACCTGAAGGCCTGGCCTATGTCGGTGAGGAGGCTCGAGGCGACGCAGGCCTTGATGCAGTGCTCGAAGGCGCAGGCGCGGGGCGCGAGGTAGCCCCCGAGCGAGTAGCCGATGATGGCGAGCTTGTCGCCGTCCACCTCCGGGAGGGTCAGGGCGTAGTCGACGACGGCCTTGACGGGGACTTCCCAGTCGGGCCGGAGCGTCAGGCTCGGGTCCCTGTGGAGGGCACCCCGCTGGCCCGGCCCCTCGAATATCAGGCAATTCCAGCCGTTTTCCGGGGCGACCGCCCCGATGAAGTGGTAGAGCTCCTCGGCGCTGCCGTCGTAGCCCGAGTGCGCGATGAGGGTTGGCGCCTTCTTGCCATTCCCGACCTTCACGAGGTAGCCCGGGAGGCTGGTGCCGAGGTAGGGGATCGATAGCGGTAGGATCGCGGGTTCGTTGAGCTTGGCCGCCTCGATGAAGCAGTCGCGGCTGCGCTGCCACAGGGCCTGCTGGCGCGGATCGGCGTGCTTCGCATAGAACTCGGCCGCCCGAAAGTAGTTGCTCGCCCGGTGATACGCGGCGCATGCGCTCGCCTTCAGCCCTCGGTCCAGGTAGCCGGCGGCGACCTGGGCGTTGCGCTCCGCCGTCCTCGACCACTGGACGATCCAGCTGTCGAAGTCCCCCTCCCTGATCCTCCCCATCGTCTGGAGGCACTCGCCGACTTCCGAGCCCTTCGTGGTCGCGTAGCTCATGGCGCGCAGGCCCTCGAAATTGAAACTGCCCACATCGGTCTTGAGTCCGTTGAACTTCATTATGGGCCTCCTCGGTCGATCAATATACGGTACGATACCGTACACTAAATAAAATAGCTCGATGTGGAAAAATTGTCAATAAGGGGATCTCGCGGCGGCATGGAGCTGCATGCGCCGATCCATGGGTCCGATCGGAGAGAAGCGCGATTGGCAGCGCCCGATAAGCATCCTATGCTATGCCAGTTCACTTGGAGAGCGCATGCATAGGCACAGGTCGTCGTCCGTCGGCATGGTCGGTTTCCCCCTACTCAGAGTCTCGTTCCTCGCCCTGGCCACATGCGCGACAGGGGTCGAGGCAGGGGCGGCCCAGACGAGGCCGGCAGTGAGCCGCCAAGGGGACGCCCTGTCGATCGCTATCGGCGAGGACAGGCTCGAGCTCCTGGTCTGCGCCCCGAATGTCCTCAGGGTCGACTTCGAGCCAGGAGGCCAGACCAGCCCCGAGACCGCGGTGCTCGCCCCGCGGTCCTGGGCGGGGGTCGGGGCGAGGATGGAGCTCGACTCCGATCCCATGGTCATCTCCACCGAGGCCATGACGGTCAAGCTGGGGAGGGCGGACGCGAGCATCTCGGTCTACGACGCGAAGGGTAAGCTCCTACTGGGGGGCCAGGACCCCGGAGGGGCGAGGGCGGGGGGCTTCGGCTTCTCGCACCAAACGGGCCAGAACTTCTACGGCATCTCCGGCTTCGAGGCCAAGGCCTCCTCGGCCCAGGGCCTCCTCCGCCAGGGCGGCGGCGCGGTGAGGGCGGGCAAGCAGGGCTACTGCGGGGGGCCCCTCGCCTGGTCGACGGCCGGCTACGGCCTCCTCGTGGACTCGGACGGAGGGCGCTTCGCCATCGACGAGACCTCGATCTCCTTCTCGGGCTGCTCCAAGAAGGATGTCGAGTATTTCGCCATCGTGGGAGAGCCCGAGAGCCTGATGTCGGCCGTGGCCGACATCAGCGGTCATGCGCCCATGCTCCCCAAGTGGGCCATGGGCTTCATGAACAGCCAGTGGGGGAGCGACCAGAGCGAGATCGAGGGCATCGTCGACACCTACCGGGCAAAGCGCCTGCCCATCGATTGCATGATCCTCGACTTCGACTGGAAGGACTGGGGCGGGGAGGACTACGGCGAGTGGAGCTGGAATTCGTCAAAATTCCCCGACGGGCCGAGCGGGAAGCTCAAGGCCGAGATGGACGCGAAGGGGATCAAGCTGGTCGGCATCATGAAGCCGCGCATACTGGTAGGCGGGGAGCAGGGGGCATACGCCTCCTCGCACGGCTTCTGGTACCCATCGCGCGCCCCGTACCGGGACTACTTCTCGGGCAAGATGGTCGACGACCTCGACTTCTCGAAGCCCGAGTGCCGCGCCTGGTTCTGGGAGCGCTTCGAGGGCGCCTTCGACACGGGCATGGTCGGCTGGTGGAACGACGAGGCTGACGGCTTCGACGACTTCGAGTTCATGAACATGGAGCGCAGCCTCTACGAGGGTCAGCGCGCCTATTCCGGCCAACGCGTGTTCTCGCTCGATAGGAATTTCTACCTAGGCTCCCAACGCTACGCCTACGCCCTCTGGTCGGGGGACATCGACTCGGGCTTCTACTCGATGGCCTCCCAGCGCGAGCGCATGCTCTCGGCCGCCGCCCTGGGCGAGGCCCAATGGGGCATGGACTCGGGCGGCTTCAATGGGACGCCCAGCCCCGAGAACTACGCGCGCTGGATCGAGTTCAGCGCCTTTACGCCCATCTTCCGCGTGCACGGGACCAAGGGCGAGAAGCGCCAGCCCTGGCGCTACGGGGCGGCGGCCGAGGCCGCCGCGGCCAAGGCGATGCGCCTGCGCTACTCCCTCATCCCCTATATCTATTCCTACGAAAGGAGGGCCAGCGAGGCGGGAGTCGGGCTCGTCGAGCCCCTCTGCTTCAAGTGGCCCTCCGACCCCAAGGTGGCCAACGACAGCGAGGCCTGGATGTTCGGGGACTACCTCCTCGTCTCGCCCGTGGTCGAGCAGGGCCAGGCCGCGAAGAGCGTCTACCTGCCCTCGGGCTCGTGGATCGACTACTGGTCGGGCAGGCCCTACGAGGGCGGTCGGGCCGTCGCCTGCCCTCTGGATGCCGACAGCTACGCCGATATGCCTCTCTTCGTCAGGGAAGGCGCCATCATCCCCAGCCAGGACGAGGAGGACTACGTCGGCGAGAAGGCCCAATCCACGATCTACCTCGATGTCTTCCCTTCCGCCGCCGAGACGAGCTTCGCGTACTACGACGACGACGGCTCGACCTACGGCTACGAGAAGGGCGAGTACTTCGGACAGCTCATGCGGACCGTCCGGACGGCGGAGTCCGTCCGCCTCGAGATCTCGAGCCCGGAGGGCAGTTATTCGCCCGAGGTCCGGACCTACCTCTGCCGCGTCCATGGTTTCGCGGCCACGGCGGCCCTTCTCGATGGGCGCGAGCTGACTGAGGCGGCGAGCCCGGGTGAGCTGCTCGCCGAGGCCGGCCCCTGCTGGTGCCCGGGCGAGGATAGGTACGGAGCGGTCGCCTACGCCACGCTGCCCGCCGGGTCGCGGGCCGAGCTGACGCTGCGCTGATGTCCGGGCTTTCGTCCTTCCCGGACAGTCCTTGCCCCGAGCGCGCCATGCATGGCAGTATGGCGACATGGGGAAAGCGTATGCGGTCTTCTCCGCCATCGGCGCGGACAGGGTGGGCATAGTCGACGACATCTCCGGCCTCGTCTCGGAGGGCGGCGGCAACATCGAGGAAAGCAAGATGGCCGTCCTGGGCAGCGAGTTTGCCGTGATGATGCTGGTCTCCATGGACGAGGGCGGGCTCGAGGCCCTGGTCGCCCGGATCGGTGAGATGGAAGCGAGGCTGGGCCTCAAGATCGGGATCAAGCGCACCCGAGAGGCCGCGGCGCAGGAGAAGGGCAGGCCCTATTCCCTCGAGACGGTCTCCTTGGACGGAAGGGGCATCGTGCACTCGGTGAGCGCCGTGCTGCGCTCCCACGGGATCAACATCGAGGACCTCGAGACCCGCACGGACCGCGCCCCCCTCACCGGCGCCCCCCTCTTCAGGATGAAGGCCAACATCGTCCTGGGGCAGGGAGTCTCGATCGCCTCGCTCAGGAAGGAGCTCGAGGAGCTCGAGGCCGCCCAGGACCTCGACATCGTCCTCATGCCCATCGTGCCGACGAGGCGGGACTAGGCCGAGATGCGGGCCGGAACGAGGGGCTTCCCGGCCCTCCTCGCCGCGCTGACCCTGGCCTCGGCGCTGGCGGCGGCCTGCGCCTCGGCGCCGCCGAGCCAGGTGGCCCAGCAATGGTACGACCTCGGCAACGCCTGGCTGGACAAGGGCGATTGGAAAAAGGCGGGCGAGGCCTACTCGAAGGCCATCGCCATCAATCCGGCCTTCGCGGGGGCCTCCTTCAACCTCGCGCGGGCCCTCGTCGAGGCCGGCGATTACGAGGGCGCTTTGAGCATCCTGGCCCTCCTCGCCAAGCGGGATCCCGGCAACATCCGCCTCATCTCGACCCGGGCCTACGCGCTCTACAAGAAAGGGGACGCGGCCGGAGCCCTCGCGGCCTACCGCGAGGCCCTCAAGCTCGATCCCTATGCTCCCGACGCGGTATTCAACGTCGCCCTCCTCGAGCTGGCGTCGGGGGACGCGAAGGCCGCGGTCGCCGACCTCGAGAGGCTCACCCTCGCCAAGGCCGATGACGGCCAAGCCTTTCTCGTTCTCGGCCGGGCGCGGGACAAGCTGGCCCTGACGGACGAGGACGGCAGCCCTCGGCCCCGCGCCGCCGTGCTCGCCGCCTACGACCGGTCCCGGGCCCTCGCGGCCTACGAAAAGGCCCAGGCCCTCGGCAAGGCCGACGCCGACGGTCTGGAGAGGATGGCGGCGCTCTATGGGGACGATGACCGCTATACCGAGGAGATGGACGCATTGGAGGCCGTGGTCAAGGCCGATCCCAAGCGAGGCGCCGACTGGTTCGCCCTGGCCCGGCTCAGGCTCGTCGTGGCCGAGGACGCCGACAAGGGATTGGCCGACTTGAAGAGCGCCCTCGACGCGGGCTTCGCCGACAAGGACGCGGCGGCCGCCCTCCTCGCCGAGCCCGACCTCCCCGAGCGCGCCAAGGTCCTCGAACTGCTCAAGTCGAAGAGCCTCGACCAATGAGCGAGCTCCTCCTCTTCGCGGGGCAGGATCTCCTCGTGGGCGACGGGGCGGGCCCGGAGCTCCCAGGCAGCGGTCCCGCGGGCCTCGAGGCCCTGGCCCCCGAGGCGACGGGCCGCCGGGACTTCGCGCTGGACGGGAGGCGCTACGCGGCGCTGATGCTCGGCGAGCCAGGGGCCGAGTCCGCCCTCCGGCTCGATCCTCGGCTCAGGCGGCTGGCGCTGCGCGAGGTCCTCGGAGCCTACCCGGCCGGTTCGCTGCGGCCGGTCCTGCGCGGGGCCTCCCTCCTGCGCTGGCTGGAGACCGCGCGCTTCTGCGGATCCTGCGGCTCGCCCCTCGCCGACAAGGAGGAGGGGTCCGAGGATTCCGGCGGCCGGGCCTGCGCGGCGTGCGGCCGCGTCTTCTTTCCCCGGATCTCCCCGGCCGTCATCCTCCTCATCCGCAAGGGCGAGCGGGCCCTGCTTGCGCACAACGCGCGATTCCCCGCCGGCCGCTTCGGCCTGATCGCGGGCTTCGTGGAGGCGGGCGAGACCCTGGAGGAGGCGGCGGCCCGCGAGGCGAGGGAGGAGGCCGGCATCGAGATCCGCGAGCTGCGCTACGCGAAGTCCCAGCCCTGGCCCTTCCCCGATTCGCTCATGGTGGCCTTTTGGGCCGAGTGGGCCGCGGGCGAGGCGAGGCCCGACGGGGTCGAGATCTCGGAGCTGCGATGGTGCTTGCCCTCCGAGCTGCCCTCGATCCCGCCCAAGGGAAGCGTGGCGCGCTACCTGATCGACGAATTCGCCAAGCCTGGCTAGTCCCTACCCCGGGCCCAAGTCCTCGGGCGAGTCCGCGAACGAAAGAGGATCCGGCTGCCTGAGCCTCTGCTGGATCCCCAAGAGAAGGATGGCGACCGGCAGGGCCGAGACCGCCACGATGGCCGACCAGGTGAGGACGAGCCGCCCGCGGAAATGCAGGGAGAGGATGCCCTCGAGGGCGAGGCAGGCTATCGTGCCCGAGATCAGGATGAATGCCCCTACGTTGGGCCCGCGCCTCCTCGCCTTGACGCTCAGGAAGGCCGCGAGGGCCCCCGAGGCCATGACGGCCAGGGCTATGGGCAGGCCGAGGGAGAGGAACCAGCCCGTGGCCCCAGTCAGGCCGTCCAGGACCCAGAGGTAGGCGAGGATCGCGGCCCCCATCGCCGCAAGGAAGAGCGCGGGCCTCCGGTAGACGAGCATCGGGAAGCCGATGAGCATCCAGCCCAGGGCCGAGGAGGCGAGGCCGATCAGGGACCAGCCGAGCCTCCCGTGGAGCGACAGATCGATGCCGAGGTCGACCGCGGCCGAGACGAGGCAGATCGCGGCGATGACCGAGGATGCCCGCGCGAGGGCCTTGGCCGAACGGTTCGCCGGAAGGGCGGCCCCGCAGCGGGGACAGGTCGAACCGCCCTCGGCCACGGCCCCGCACTTCTCGCAGATGCTCATACGCTTCCCTCCACTCGCTTGTTTAGACAGTCTTTCGTCCCGTACGGGTGCGCCCGAGGGCCTCGACCGCCTCCTGCCATTTGCGCGCCGAGGCCGAGCGCAGGGGAAAGCGGATCTGGTAGAGCTCGCGGCCGACGTAGAACTCGAGGGTATTGCGCTTGAGGACACTGATGCCCTCGATCGATTCCAGGGGAAAGCGCAGCCGATCCCCGAGAATGGTGGCCATCTCGATCCGGCTCGGGAAGAGGATGAGGGTCCCCGTGCGAAGCTTGCTCAAGGGGTTCGTCCGGCGACCCCGCAGCAGGACGGCGCCCGCGTCCGAGAAGAGGGGCCGCTCGGGCCCGAGGGCCGCGTCGCGCGCGATCTTCTCGGGAAAGGCCGAGGCCTGCCAGCGCTCCCAGTCCCTGATCGTCTCATAGGGCGGGGCCTCCCCCCTCCGCCCCTTGAAGCGGCCGAAGGCGTCGAGCTTGAGCGCCAGCCCGCAGGCCTGACAGTGGAGGCCGGAGCGCAGGCTCCTGAGCGAGCCCACGGTCCCGCAGCGAGGGCACAGGAAAAGGGCCAGCTCGACGTGCTCGGCCCTGCGGAGAGCCTCGAAGGGAACGCGCGCGGCCTCTTCCCACGCGGCCTCGTCGTGGCAGAGGACGGCCTCGAGGCGCGCGAGGACCTCGTCCGACGACATCGCCTTGAGCTCGGCCGGCGAGAAGGCGAGCTTCCACTCGACCTCGATGCGGCCCCTCCGGCGGGCCCAGGACCAGCGAGGCAGGGAGGAGAATCCGCCCTTTATCACGGCGGCGAGGACGGGCGCCTTGAGGAGCTTGAGGAGCTTGGCCGTCGAGGGGACGAGGGGGAGGGTCGTCCCTCCCCAGCACTGTTGGCCCTCGGGGAAGATCCCGACCACGCCCCTGCGCCTGCGGATGACATCGACGGTCCAGCGCACGGTTTCGACGTCGGGGACGGACTTGGACTTGGGGATGGAGCCGACCAGCCTGAGCAGGGCGCGCATGAGGCGGGTGCGCATGTTCCCGTCGCTCGTGATCCAATAGACCGGGTCGCGCAGGAAGGTGCCCAGGATGAAGGGGTCGAGGATGGTCACGTGGTTGGAGACCAGGACGAAGGGGGGCCTCTGCGCGCGCGCGAGCCGCTCGCCGCGGCCCGCCACGCGGAAGAAGGCGCGCAGCCAGAGGCCATAGCTGAACTTGACGAGCTTGTTGAACCAGCGGAGGTTGTGCGGGACGTATCGGTTGCGGCGCGCCATAGCATTCCCGCGGCCATTGTAGCGCATGGCCCGCCTTCGCGCCAGGGAGAGGCCGCTCCGGCCTTGTGCGCGCGGGCTTCCCGGCGCTAGAGTATAGGGATGTAGGGGGACACTGACATGGGTTTCACGCTCGCGCTCTATCCGATCGCCTACCGCGCGCGCTGCGACGGCTCTTCCTGGCGCGAGGAGTACATCGAGCAGCCGCACCTGGCGAGCGCCGAGGAGGCGGTCCTCCCCGCCGGGGAGCTGGCCGCGCTCAACGAGCGCCGCAACCACTTCGCGGGCGTACCACTGGTCAACTACACCACCCAGTACGGGATGGGCTGCTTCGAGGGCCTCAAGGCCTTCCCGCAGAAAGGCGGAGGGCTCAAGCTTTTCCGGCCCGACCGGAACGGGGCGCGCTTCGCGTCCTCCATGGCCGGACTCGGCATGCCCTCCTTCCCCGAGGAGCTCTTCGTCCGCGCCTGCCGCGAGGTCACCTCGCGCAACGCCGCGCTCGGCTTCAAGCCCTCGTACAAGGCCGAGTGGGAGGCCGACGGCTTCGTCGGGGCCGAGGCGGTGTACCTGCGGCCTTTCTCCTATTCCGAGGGCGGCATCGGCGTGGGCATCCCCGAGCGGCCCGACGTCTTCGTCGTCGCCAATCCCGTCGGCTCCTACTTCAAGCCGGGGACCTCCTCGGCCGTCACCTCGAACCGGGTCAGGGCCACGCCCAACGGCACCGGCTGGATCAAGTGCGACGCCAACTACGTGATCTCGGCCCTGGCCAAGAGGGAGGCCGAGAAGGCCGGCTACATGGAAGTCCTCTTCCTCGACTCGCGCGAGCGCAGGTACGTCGAGGAGGGCTCCTCGTGCAACGCCTTCTTCTATCTCCGCTCGGGCGAGCTGGCCACGCCGGAGCTGGGCGACACCATCCTGCCCGGCATCACGCGCGCCAGCGTCATCGAGCTGGCCCGCGCCGAGGGCGTCCAGGTCAGCGAGCGCAGGATCGCCATCGAGGAGGTGCTCGCCGACGCGAAGGAAGTCTTCTTCACCGGGACGGCCGCTGGGGTCACCTTCGTGGAGTCCGTGACCCATCTGGGCCGCAAGGCCAGCTTCGGATCGAAGGCAGGGGAGCTGACCGCGAGGCTGGGCCGCGCCCTCAAGGCCCTGCAGTACGGCGCGGCGCCGGACGAGAGGGTCTGGATGAGCGCGGTCTGAGCCCGGCATCACTGAAGAATGGGCGGCACGATGATCAAGACCGATCTCGCCAGAGGCATGTCCCTCGTCGAGATCCCCGAGGCGGGGCTCTCCGTCCTCTGCGGCTGTCCGGAGAACGCCGTCAAATTCCTCATCAAGGCGGGCAAGGTCAGGAGCGTCGAGCGGGGGGGCGTCCGATACGAGACGGGACCCAACGCCATCCTCCTCTCCGAAGTGCCCGTCCAGCGCGGCAGGTTCCGCAACCTCGGAGAATTCCCCGTCCTCCAGATGCTCTATCGGCAGGGGATGATCCTCCCCGGCCATCCCGGCAACACGGGCATGCGTCCCATGATCATCGGCATGCGCGACCAGGTCGAGGCCCAGAGCCGCTATATCTACGCGGGCAACTACGGCCTCGCCTCCGTCCAGGAACTCGAGTCCGCGGGCCTCCCGCGCGAGGAGGCCGCCGAGCTCTTCCGCATGAAGCTCAAGTTCGCCTTCGGCGCCATCCGCAAGACCGAGGAGCTCCTCGACCTGCGCGTCTTCGAGGGCCACGCCATCGAGCTCCGAGACGGCGCCTTCGTGCGCAGGACCGGCGCCAACCACTACGAATTCCTGCACGCCGGACGGGCCCTCAAGGTAGAACTCGATCCCGGAGCCGGCGCGAAGGACTTGCCCTATCCGCTGCCCCGCGGCGAGATCTCCCGCAGCGCCTTCTCCGTAGTCCATATAGGCGAAGGGGACGGCTGGGACACGGAGCGGCCCTGCATGGCCTCCATCGTCCAGTACCGCGGCGAGCTGTTCCTCGTCGACGCCGGCCCGGACATCGAGGCCAGCCTCGAGGCCCTCGGCCTGGGCATCGACGATCTCTCCGGCATCTTCCACACCCATGCCCACGACGACCACTTCGTCGGGCTCACCGCCCTCCTCCGCGCCCGCAGGCGCCTGGCCTACTTCGCCGTGCCCTGGGTCCGCGCCTCGGTGGAGGCCAAGCTCCGCGCCCTCGCGGGGATAGGCGAGCGCGAGTTCCGCAGGTACTTCGAGGTGCGCGACCTCGAGGAAGGCCGATGGAACGACCTGGGCGGCCTCGAGGTAAGGCCCACGATGTCGCCCCATCCCGTGGAGACGACGGTCCTGCGCTTTCGCGCCCGTGGCGATGGGCCCTGGCGGAGCTACGCCCATTTCGCCGACCTCGCGGCCTTCTCGGTCCTCGACTCCATGGTCCAGGATGACCCGGCCCTTCCGGGCATCTCGGGCAGACAGGTCGCCCTCATCAAGGCGGGCTACCTCGAAAAGGCGGACGTCAAGAAGGTCGACGTCGGGGGCGGAGCCATCCACGGCTCGGCCGCGGACTTCTCTGGAGACGAGTCCGACCTCCTGTACCTGAGCCACAACCCCGACCTGGGCGGACCCGGCGGAGGGGCCCTGGGCGGGCGCACCCGGATAGCCGCCTTCGGCGAGGAGAATATCCTCATCGCCCAGGATGGCTCTCCTCTCGGCGGCGAGGCCTCGCCCCAGGCCCCCGAGGAAGGCCCCGCCGACGCGCGGCTCCTCGACCTCCTGGAGGCGACCCGGCCCTTCTCGGAGCTGGCCGCGCGACGGCCCTCCACCCGCGCGCGGGAGCAGCGTCCCGCCATCGAGGCGATCGCCGCCTCGACCACGCTCGAGCGCGTCGCCAGCGGCGCGAGCCTCTGCGGGGAGGTGGGGGCCGGGCTCAGGATCATCGCCACCGGCAGGGCGAGGGTCCTCGCCGGGGACAAGCACGTCGATTTCCTCGGGCCCGGCGACGTCTTCGGCGAGGAAGGCCTCCTCGTCGAGGGCTGCTGTCTGTTCGAGGCCAAGGCCATCGGGGAGGTATCGGCCTATCATGTCCCGGCCGCTGAGATCGAGGCGAGGCCGATCCTGCTCTGGGGCCTTCGCGAGCTCCTCGAAAGCCGCCTGGCCAAGGTGAAGACGGCCTTCGATTTCGCCTGGCTGCCGAGCTTCTCCGTCGGGGAGCCCAGACTGGACGAGGAGCACCGCCGGCTCTTCGCGCTGATCGGCGAGCTGGACTCCTCGATCAAGGATCCCGAAGCCTGCCCCGACTCGGGCCCCCTCATCGCCGAGCTCTCGGACTTCATGGCGACGCACTTCGCCTCCGAGGAGGCCCTCATGCGCTCGCTCGACTATCCGGAGCTCGCCGCCCACGAGCGGGAACACGAGTCCCTGAGGCGGGACCTGGCCGCCTACCGCGCGAGACTGGACTGCGGCGACAGGAACCTCCTCTCGGAGCTCGATGGTTTCCTGAAGGACTGGGCCCTGAGGCACACCCTTCTCATCGACAGGCTCTATATTCCGTATCTGGGCTCCTCTTCGCGCATGGCCCGTCCCTAGGGCGGACCTCTCCTCCCTTTTCCCGTAGCCTTCTCGGGGTCTCCTTTGTTCTGATGGTAGTATGGATTTCGGCGAAATACTGGACGAATGGGAGAGGACCGAGCGCGAGCGCGACGATTCGTCCAGGACGCCCCAGGCCAAGAGCGCTCTCGACGGATCAGGCAGCTCGAGGGCCCTCGAGGCATGGCTGGCCGAGAAGGGAGTGCGCGACAAGGATGCCGAGGCCGAGGGTCGCCGCGCGGACCGCGGCCTCGAGGCTCGCCGCCTCGCGGAGCTCAAGCCCCAGGCCCTCCTCGACCTTCACGGCATGAAGGCCGAGGAGGCGAAGGCTTCCATCGCCTCCTTCGTCGAGGCCTCCTCGCGCCAGGGACTCGAGAAAGTGCTGTTGATCCACGGGAAAGGCCTGCATTCGGCGGGCGAGCCGGTGCTCAAGAAGGTGGCCAGACAGGTCCTCGAGGCCCTGCCCCTGGCGGGGCGCTTCGGGCCGGCCGACAAGGCCGACGGCGGCTCGGGGGCGCTCTGGGTGCTCATCCGAAGGCGGGCGCCCTGAGGGCGGACGCCCGGAGGGCGGACGCCCGGAGGGCGAGGCCCTGGCCTATTTTTCGCGGTAGATGATGCGTCCCCTGTTGAGATCGTAGGGCGAGAGGGCGACCTTGACCTTGTCGCCCGGCACTATGCGGATGTAGTGCTTGCGCATCTTGCCCGATAGGTGTGCGAGAATGACGTGGCCGTTCTGGAGCTCCACGCGAAACATGGTATTGGGGAGGGACTCGCGGACGACCCCCTCGACCTCTATAGCTTCTTCCTTGGCCACGGCTGCTCCTCTACTGATTTCCGCCAGCATCGCACAAAGGACGGGAAAGCTCTGCGATAGCGGTTGCATTGTCGTCTTGGGCGCATAAAATAGTATGTGCTATCCGGGGCCTTGTCAACCGAGGCGCAAAGGACGCAACTCGGCGCGAGGGAACGAGGCTTTTTCCGCGAATTTCTGGGATTTTCTCCCTCCCCCCGAAGGGCGTGTGGGGATCGAGGCGCTTTCCGCGATATCCGGCCGTTTTCCCTGATTCACGCCGATTGCCGCAGTATCTTTAATAACTCGCTTGCCCGCTTTCGCGAGCCCAGCTTGACTTTTTTGTCGGTATATTGCATCGTGCCGATCTTTCTAGCGATGTGTGGAGGTGGCGTATGGAAAAAGAGACGATCGAGAAGATGAAAGACCTGCTCATCATGCAGAAGCGCGAGATCTTGGACACCCTCGTCGCCACGAACGCCGACTTTCGCGCCATCGTCGAGGAGATGGACCCCAAGGACTTCGCCGACGTGGCCTCCGACGACATAGACAGGAAGATGATCGAGGCCCTCGGCACGCAGGACATCAAGCGCCTGCGCGCGATCGACGCCGCCCTCAGCAGGATCAACCAGGGCAAGTACGGGGCCTGCATGAAATGTAACAAGAAGATTCCTCTGGAGCGGCTCCAGGCCATCCCCTACGCCGTCCTCTGCGTGGAATGCCAGAAGGGCGAGGAGAGGCGCAACCGATAGGCGCGGCTCAGGTCTCCTCGATGCCGACATCCCGCCACGCGCCGCGAGTCAGGACGGCTACCGAATCATAGCCGGCCGCGAGGGCCAGCTCGCGGGCCGCGCCCAGGTTGGCTCCCAGGTGCTCCGGCGCGTGGGCGTCGGCGGAGAAGGTTATTCGAACCCGATGGGCGCGGAGCTCGCGCAGGATGGGCAGGGAGGGGTAGGGGCTCTTCACCTTGCCCCGGCTCATGCCGCCGACGTTGATCTCCACGACGATGTCAGTCCCGCCGAGAACTTCGACGGGCGCGAGGGCCGCCCCGAGGTAGGCTCGCGAGTCCTCGTCGAACCAGGCGCCCGCCCCTCCCTCCCCGGCGCCGTTGTTCTTCCGCACGAGGTCGTAGTGTCCCAGGATGTCGAAGCCGCCCGCCTCGACGAGGCGGGCGAGGGCGCGATAATAGGCCTCGTAGAGGGCGGCGCCGGGGCCCTCGCCCTCGAAGCGGCCCATGCGCCCGGCCATCTCCCCTCCATCGCCGTCCACGGCGAAGCGGCCCGAGCCGGGGAGCTCGACGTAATGCACCGAGCCTATCGAGTAGTCGAGGCCCGCCCCGAGAAAGAGCTCGTCCCGGGGCGACGAGACGCCCTCGACCCACTCGATCTCGAGGCCGAGGAGCACCTCGAGGCCGCCGCCCTCCCAGGCCCGGCCCAGAGCCCGGACCTCGGCGCAGTACTCGCCGAGGCGGGAGGCATCCATGTTGCCCTCGCTGGGGAAGGGGAGGGGGCTGTGGGAGGAGAAGCCGAGGACCCGGTAGCCCGCGGATGCGGCGGCATCGGCCATCGCGGCGGCCGATGCCCGGCCGTCGCAGTAGAGGCAATGAGTGTGGTAGTTGGCGCGCACGGAGGCATCCTATACGGGAGCCGCGGGGCGTGGATAGGAGTGGGGGCCGGCGGCCTCGGCGAACTCCGAATAGGCCACGCGCATCGCGTCCAGGGCGCGGGCGGCGGCATCCATGTCGCCCTCACGTCCGGCGGTCTCGCCCGCGTGGGCGGCGTCGCCCAGGCGCCTCGCGCTGAGGTTCCACGAGGCGCCCTTGAGCGAGTGCGAGACCTCCCTGAAGCGGGTAGCGTCCTTGGCCGCCAAGGCCTCGGCCAGCTCGCCCATCTGGGCGCCGGCCTTGTCGATGAAGCGCGAGAGGAGTCCGGCGACCGTCTCGGCCTGGCCGAGGAAGGTATCGAGCACGCCGGCCCAATCGAAGACATCGAGCTCCCGCTTGGGGAGGGGCTGAGCCATAGGCTGCGCCGCAGGCTGCGCCATAGGCTGAGCCGAAGGCTGCGCCGCAGGCTGCGCCTCTCGCCTCGATGCGGTGGCTCGTTCGGGGCGGTCGCCCTCGGCCTCCGCTCCCGATGAAGGCAGGTAAAGGGCAAGGATGGCCGCGAGGTCGTCCTTCTTGAAGGGCTTCACCAGAATGTCGTTCATGCCGGCCTCGAGGCAGTTCTCCCTCTCGCCTTTGAGGGCGCTGGCCGTGACCGCGACTATGGGACCGGCGTGGCCCCTGTCCCGAAGGGCCCGCGCCGCTTCGTAGCCGGACATCCTGGGCATGAAGATGTCCATGAGGACGAGGTCGAAGCGTCCGGAGGAGCCCATTTCGACGGCCTCGACCCCGTCCTTGGCGGTGACCACCTCGCAGCCCATCTTGCCCAGGAGGAGGGTGAAGAGCTCGCGGTTGACCTCGTGGTCCTCGGCGAGGAGGACTCTCCCCTCGAAGCGCCGTTCCCGCGGCTTGGGCTCGGCGAGGCCCTCCAGCTCCGCGCTCTCCAGGTCCACCGACGACGAGAGGGCGTGGGCGAGGGCGTCGAGGAGCTCGCCCCGCTTCAGCGGCTTCGCTATATAGCCGTTGAACCAGCGCAGGAGCTTCATCTTCGCGTCCGCGCTGATGGTCGCCACGGGCGACATCAGAATGAGCCTGGCCCCGTTGATCGAGGTGTCGCCGTTGATCTCGCCGGCGAGGCGCCAGCCGTCCATCACCGGCATGGTCTGGTCGATGAGGCAGGCGGCGAAGGGCTCGCCCCGCGCGGCGGCCCGGCGCAGCTCGGCGAGGGCCTCCTCGCCCGAGGCCGCCTCGCTGACGCGGTAGCCGGCCGAGGCGGCTGTCCTGGCCGCGAAGGAGCGAGCCAGGGGGTAGTCGTCCACGACGAGGAGGCGCTCGCCCGAGCCTTGCCTCCCGGGCAGGGCCGAGGCCGTCCCGGCCTGGGCCGGGCCCGAATACTCGGGCGCGTCGAGGGGGATCTCGAACCAGAAGACCGAGCCGCGGTCGGCGCCCGGCCGGACTCCGATGGCCCCGCCCATGAGCTCGACGAGGTGCCGCGAGATCGCGAGGCCGAGTCCGGTGCCGCCGGCCTTGCGCGCCTGGGCGGGGTCGCCCTGGAAGAAGGGCGTGAACAGCCGCTCGCGCGTGGACTCGGGCATGCCGGGCCCCGTGTCCACGACCTCGAAGCGCAGGCGCGCCCCGGCAGGCGAGCCCACGGCCCCGAGCGTCAGCGCGACGGCCCCCTCGGCCGTGAATTTCACCGCGTTCTTGAGGAGGTTGACGATGATCTGTCGGAGCCGGCCGGGGTCGCCGCGCACGAGGGCGGGGAGGGACTCGTCGATATCGACGATGATCTCGAGGCCCTTTCGGTTGGCCTCCATCGCGAGGAGGTCGACCGAGCCGTGGACGCAGGCGCGCAGCTCGAAGCTCGTCGTCTCGAGCTCGAGCCGGCCCGCCTCGATCTTGGAGAAGTCGAGGATGTCGTTGATGAGGCCGAGGAGGACGTCGGCCGAGAACCGCACCTGGTTCACGTAGTCGGCCTGCTCCGAGTCGAGCTCGGTCTCGTGGAGGAGCTCGACGACGCCGAGGATCGTCTGGATCGGCGTGCGGATCTCGTGGCTCATGTTGGCGAGGAACTGGCTCTTGGTCTCCGTCGCCTTCTCGGCCTCGTCCTTGGCCGCCTGGAGACGCCTCTCGCGGAGGATCCTGTCCGTGACCTCCTCGACCGCGCACAGGAGGTAGCGCTCCGGCCTCGCCGCGTCCCGCGAGGGCGGCTCGACCCGCGAGAGGGCGAGCCGGACGTAGCGCAGGGTCCCGTCGGCTGCGCGCACGGGGCTCTCCACCGCGGCCGTGGCCCTGCCGCCGAGGAGGACCTCGGCCGCGTAGTAGTCGAAGCGGGCGCCCTCGCGCTCGGCGATGAAGTCGAAGAAGGAGACCGGCAGCCTCCCCGGGCCCGCCCCGAAGAGCTCGCGGAACAGGGCCTCGAAGGCCGGGTTCCACGTGGCGAGGACGCCCCTCGCGTCGACGAGGACTATGGGGACGGCGGCCTGGTCGAAGACCGCCCTGAGGAGGGCGTCGGGCAGGGCCATCAGAAATTGGCCCTCAGTATCTCGAGGGTCTTCTTGAGGATCTGGTCGGGCTTGAGCGGCTTGATCAGGTAGCTCCGCACCCCGGCGTGGAAGGCGCGCATGACGGCCTCGCGCTGGCTGACCGCCGAGAGGATGATGATGGGCAGCTCGATGTCCTCGGCGCGCAGCCTCGAGAGCACCTGGAAGCCGTCCATGCCGGGCATCAGGATGTCGAGGAAGACGAGGTCGAAGCTCTTGACCTTGGCGGCCTCGACGAATTCGCGGCCGTCCTGGTAGGCGCTCACGGAGGCGCTGATGGCGCCGAATGTCGTCTTGACGAGCTCCTGGATCACGAAGTCGTCGTCGACGACGGCGATGGACAGGCCCTTGCCCGCCTCGCGCATCGCCTCGATGCTGATGGGCTTCTTGGCCTCCTCCGTGAAGCGCATCTCGATGGACTCGCGGGAGGACTCGTGGGTCTGGGCCGACAGCACGCGCTCGGCGAGGATCTCGGCCTTGTCCTCGCCCGTCTCGGCCTGGCTGTCGTAGTCGGTGAGCAGGCCGTCCATCGCGTACTGGAGGTTGGAGACGACTTCGATCTCGGAGAATTCCTGGCGCCCCCGCACGAAGTCGCGGGCGAAGGTGGAATTCGTGAGCAGCTTGATGTGCCGCGCCTTGGCCCCGGGCCGGTCGAGCAGGATGCGCAGGAGGAGCTCCACGTTGGGGCCGTCGACGAAGCTCAAGTCCATGTCGGCGAGCATCACGAGGACCCGCGGGTTCTTGATCGCGTAGAGCTCGAGGAGCTCGGAGATCTTGAAGCGGAGGAGGTCCACCTTCTCGCGGTTGAGGCCCTGGGCTATCTCGACGAAGATGATGCTGTCGTTGACGTGGGCCTCGATCACGCAGGGCGTCGCGTCCACCTCGAGCTTGACTCCTAGGATCTCGGAGAGCGCGGCGAAGGTCCCGTCGATCTTGATCGGCTTCATGATGACGCGCTTGATGTTGAAGGGCACCAGCTCGAGGAGGCGGTTCTTGTCGATCTTCTGCGCGGTGAGGATCACGGGGATGGAGGAGGTGTTCGGGTTGCGGTTCTTCTCCTCGAGCACCTCCTTGCAGCTGCGGCGCGTGAGGTTGTAGTCCAGCATCACGAGGTCGGGGAGGGAGTTGCGCAGCTTGACCACCCCGTCGAGGCCGTTGATCGCCGTCTCCACCGCGAGCCCCGCGGCCTCGAGCCTCTCCTTGAAATAGTCCCGGAACAGCTCGGACTCGTCGACGATGAGGACCTTCTTGCGCGTCATGCCTACCTCTGGTTGACCATCACCGGGGGCTGCTGGGTGGCGTCGACCGCGTCCCTCCAGAGCGCTCCCTCGGGGTCGACGTAGTTGCGGCGGGAGACGGCGGCCCTGACGGGTATGTGCACGTACTGGCCGTGGACGATGCCGATCAGCGCCTTGGTGCGGCCCGCCATCGCCGCGTGGACCGCGTTGTTGCCCAGCCTCTCGCAGTAGGCCGAATCGGTCGGGACGGCGGGCGAGGAGCGGACCATGTAGCTCGGGTCGATGTACTTGACGGTCGCGTCGATGCCCTTCCTCTTGAAGTGCTCGCCGATCCTGTCTCGCAGGTATACGCCGATGTCGCCGAGCTTGGGGTTGCCCGAGGCGTCGGTGCCGCCCTCGGTCTTGAGGAAGTCCTGGCCCGCCCCCTCGGCGACGACGACGACGGCGTGCGAGCGGCGGGCGATGCGGTCCTCCAGGTGGCGCAGGAGCCCGTTGGGGCCGTCGATCTCGAAGGGGACCTCGGGTATCAGGACGAAGTTGGCCTCGTGGACCGCGAGGACGGTGTGGACGGCGATGAAGCCCGACTCCCGGCCCATCAGCTTGACGAGGCCGATGCCGTTCATCGCCGAGTGCGCCTCGACGTGCGCGGCGGTCACGGCCTCGGCGGCCCGGGCGACGGCCGTCTCGAAGCCGAAGGTCCTGTCGACGTAGCTGAGGTCGTTGTCGATCGTCTTGGGTATGCCGACGACCGCGATCTTCAGGTCGCGCCGCTCGATCTCCTCGGCTATCGCGAGGGCGCCCTTCTGGGTGCCGTCCCCGCCGATCGTGAAGAGCACGTTGAGGTTCAGCCGCTCGATGGCGTCGACGATGTCGCTCACGCGATCGCCCCCGCCGCGCGAGGAGCCGAGGAAGGTGCCGCCCACCTTGTGCACCTCGTCGACCGCCTCCGGGTCGAGGGGGACGGTGCCGATGTTGAACTCGGGCAGGAAGCCGCGGTAGCCGTAGCGGATGCCCGTTATGCGCCGGACGCCGTAGCGGAACCAGAGGCAGCGGACGATCGCGCGGATGACGTCGTTGATGCCGGGGCAGAGTCCTCCGCAGGTGACGAGGCCGGCATGCACGTGGCTGGGCGCGAAGTAGATGAGCCGGCGGGGCCCCGCCTTCTCGAAGAGCTGCGTCCGGTCCAGGCTGCCCTGGTCTCCCTCCCTGGCGTCGACGTCGAAGCGCACGTATTCGTCGTCCTGGACGTAGTTGGCGAGGGAATCGTCCATCCGCGTCGAGAGGACGATCGGCGAGGGGATGGCGCACTTGCCCAGGGTCGATACGCTGAAGTCGCTGTCTTCGTTCATCGTGCCTCTGAGTATAGCGAGGGAGGGAGGCCGGCGCAATGAATCGCGGCGCTCCTTGACGGCTCTCGGCGAAGGTAACTACACTCAAGGCAGTGGTAAAGCAGGGGACCTCCGCATGAAGGGCAGGGGCACGGGCTACGAAGCCCCGAGGGTGATCTTCGCTGTGGAGGACGAGGCGGAGCGCGCCGCCTTCTCGGCGA
>Ga0181529_10003014_pt1 | contig 19643 bp, 19 predicted proteins | sample PEATcosm2014_Bin_36_FD_119763 | JGI IMG/M metagenome (GOLD analysis project Ga0181529, IMG submission 119763) | Peatland microbial communities from MTU Mesocosm Facility, Houghton, MI, USA - PEATcosm2014_Bin10_30_metaG | ecosystem: Environmental > Terrestrial > Soil > Wetlands > Peat | place... | reverse complement strand
GCGCGCCACGTCGTCGGCATGGGAATAAGCTATCGCTACTGACTTGCCATTCAAGAGGACAGATGCAGAGCAATCTGCTTGTGCTGATTTGACCAGAACGGAGAGAGGGCTCGGCGTACGCTGGCAGGGATGTGCCGAAGCCTTCGCCTCGCATAGGTCTGCTTCCCGTTCACAAAGGCCCACGGTTTGCCGTGGGTCTTTGTGCGCCAGGGAGGCTGGACCGAGCCTCGAACATGGGGGTGGGGTCGAGCATTGCGAGGCAGCTCAAAAACGGAAAGAGCCGCCCGGCAACAGGGCAGCTCCTTCCTCAGGGAGAATAGTTCCAACGGAGGCAAAACCATCAGAACTTTCTGGCTGCATAGTAGGGGCGGGAGAAGGGAGTGTCAAGGAGAAATCTAGATAGAAATAAGTTGTTTATATTCATTGACATGCAGGAGATCCTCTGGAAAAATCATTGGCGAAGTATTCGACGCGTCTTCGCCTTTTTTCTTCCATAATTCCCCATATTTTCAGGGTGTTCTAGGGGGTTTGTTAGGGTTTTCAACAGGTTTTCTTCTGCCGTTAACCTTTTGGATGCTGCCCTCGATTCCCCGGAGGGTTTTCCCCCTCAGTCCCGCAGATTGAGACTTGTGAACTCGACGTCGTAAACCGAGGAGGCCGGTTTGCCGCGCGCCACACGATAGAGGACCCGGAAGCCGCCCAGGAAGAACCCCAGCAGAATCGCGGCACTGGCCCCGATAATCACAAAGACAGCGATTCCCATCAGCAGCTTTCCGGTCTTCAACACTTCTGACACCGTCGGCTGCGGGATCGACATCAACTCCGACTCATAATGGACCAGCCCCAGCAGCTTGTGACTCTCTTCTGGAATGGCGTCGCCGCTCACCAGCGCCACCAGCGGTCCGCTGCGCCGCACTTCGAGCGAAGCCATGTCGGAGTCGGCCAGCGGCTTGGGCCAGGCCGGCTGGGCCTGCTTGCCGGCTTTGATGTAGTCGCGAATCCTCGTCTCCTGCGCAGCGGCCATCTGGGGCGTGGGATAGTCGATGAGGGTCAGCGTGGCCACACCCGAGCGCAGCGTGTAGTTGGCGGTCACGGCCTCCGCGCCGCGATCGAAGCCCACCAGTTCCGCAGGAAGCATGCCGCCGGAGCCGGCATAGCTCACCGGTCCCAGCGCATAGTGGGTTGTTTGCCCGTCCAGCTTCACCTGCGGCAGGTTGGACTGAGGCAGATTACCCAGAATCGGGGGCGCCAGCGCCTCGCCGCCTTCCGGCAGCGGCAACTGGCCAGCCAGCTCGCGCAACTCTGCGCCACTCATCGGCGAGATGTGCGAAAAGTTCGCATCGACCACGGTGTTGCCCACCCAGAAGAGCACACGGTTGTGATTCGATGTGGCGCCTGTGCCGATCTCCTCTTTGGGCCAGCCGTTCTGGCGGTAGAACGAGTATGCGCCGAAGGCTCCGCTCGCGTCGTGGAAGCGCAGCGCGCGCAGGCTCAACGTCTCGCCGTCCCGCTTGTAGTCGGCCAAGGCGGCGTCTGTGAAGTCAAATTCCTTGAGGGCCGCGGCGTTGGCCGGGTCGGCCTGTGCCGCGTCCGTTACCTTCTTCGGCGCCTCGGCGGTCATCCATCCGGCAAACGACTCGGGCAAAAGCGCCTTGGGCACGGGTGGAAGCACCAGGTGCGCCGCGCCCGAAGGAGTCTTAGGTGTGGCACCCTGAGCTTGTGAGTCGGCACAACCACCTGCCAGCGCTGCCGAAAGAACCAATGTAAACATCCAACGCATCAAGAGGCTCCAGTCTTCAGGGTACACGCTGCCGTCTCAGCCTTGGCCAATGGCATCCCTGTCTACTTGGACACTGAAGACCTGGGAAATGTTCCTGGTAATCATTTGCAATAGGGTAGGACTAATCCAATCCCTTCTTCAAAGGCGAGAGCTGGAACGCACGGCGATGATGTTATCGACTCTCAACGGCATTCGTTCCTCAATCATCCGGCTTCACTAACTCACGCCGCTACGACCTCGATGCGTTCGTCGCCGGCCTCGGTCTCCGGTCCCACTACGATCTTGACGGCGCGTCCCAGCTTGAGCAGGCAGTCCATCATTTTCATCTCGCTGATGCCGCGAAACTGCCCTCGCAGCATCTTGGAAAGCTTCGGCTGAGTCAGGCCAAGCACCTTCGCCGCTTTCTGCTGGCTCCATTCCCGTTCGCGCAGAATCTGGGCGATCTGTGAGACAAGTTGCGCTTTGACCAGCATCTGTTCGGCATCGGGAAAGCCCAGCTGCTCATACACATTCAGACTCTCTTGCTTATCGTTCATCGCTCAACTCCTTTCGCCAGTGCTTCGGCTTCTTTCAGTCGTGCGCGAATCAGGTTCATATCCGCCGCAGGAGTTTCGATTCCGCGTTTCGACTTCTTCTGGAAGCAGTGCAAAACATAAACAGCTTGTACAAAGCGCACTGTATAGACGTCACGATAGGCATCGCCGCGCCAATCTTCGACGACCTCCAGAATCCCCGCAGAACCGAAACCCTTGAGCGGCTTTGCGTCGGGGTGAAGCAAACCGATCTGCGCTTGATACAAGGCAAATCCGAAGCCCTGCTGCACCTCGTCCGGCATGGCTAGAAGATCCTTCTTCGTCGAACCACTCCAGCGCAACGCCCTGGGCGCTTGCCTCATCCCTTAATTATGCCCACTTTGGTATAGGCTGTCCAGAGGGATAGGGTCACTCTTTTTTCATTTCCGCCTACGAGATGTCGGCTAATGTCTGGGCCTTCTACCTTCTCAGGTTGCCCGGAGAGACCCCGCAACGGCCGCCTATGGATTCATCGCGGCTCCAGTTGCAGGCGGCGGGTAAAGTATTTCTCCCAGCGCCTGGTAGCGCCCGCCGTAAAAGATCAGCGCATACTCCCTGACCCCGGTGCCCAAGGGCCCTCCAAGGCAGATGCTCGCCAACAACGCGAAGCCGAATGCGACGACCCAGAAGAAGATTTCGAGTAGAACGCCGACCAGCGCGGAAGCACCCGTCGAATCGGCAAAGGCCGAATGAATTCCATACACAATTGCCGCAACTGAGCCGGCCACCATGATCCCCGGAAGGAGCAGCACGACGAACAGGGCGATCAGGGCAATCGCCGGCAGAATCAAACGCAGCACTGCGTAAACCGAAAACTCCCGCTTCTCTGCCTGGATTCGATCCCAAACCTCATCCCATGCTTCGCCAGCTGTTGCATCCTCCAGCGCGAAGTGCGGCAGCATGCAATCGCGCAAGACTACGTCGCTCAGGATGCCAATCAGTACCAGCAGAAGAATGACCGGAATCAAAGGCAACGCGAGTGAGAGCAACAGCCCCAAATCGGGATGGGCGCCCTGCGGAGTCTCGCGAACCAGCCGCATAAACCCAGCCACGAACGGAAGCGCGGCCAACACCACCAGCAGGAGATAGCAGATTCCCACCCCCATACTCATCCAGAAGAAGCGCGAAGCCTGCGCTCGATAGAGCCGCCAGCCTGGCCCAATCTCCCGAGTGTTGTGGATCAGACAATGAAAGAAGGCAAACCGCAGCCGCGTGATGAGATAGAAAACCACAATGGACAAGACAATCGCCACCAGCACGGCCGCCACAATCACCGGGACCCATTCCTGGGGAATGTTGAAGGGCGAATAAACCATCGGTCCATGTGGGTGAGGTCGGCCGGTGTGCGTTGGAGATCGGAGATTGCTTCCGATCCCCTCGGTAATGATCGCGACCAGGCCAAGCTTCAGATAGGTTCCCCAGGTGAATTGCCTGAAGAGAAACTCCCTGGTGCGTTGAATGGCAAGCGAAACGGAATCCGCGGCGGAGATGGAGAGCATACGAGGCCTTTCCGGAACGACTCAGCGTAGCACGTAACTACGCATAACTTAAGTGCGAAGTTCCCCGGCCGGGCTCGGAAGGGCACTCTGCCACGCATCGAAGGCCGCGAGCGAGCGCTCGCAGACCAGCCGGTGCCGTTCCTTTTTGTCGCGGAGCTTTTTGCGCATCTCTTCTTCGAGCGGCTCCAGCAGGTCAAAGGTGATGTTAGCCGGCTGAAAGTCCTTTGGGTCGGCGTGGGTGATGTAATGAACGAGTGACCCAAGGGCGCTTGCGCGCGGCGCGGGTATGGGCTCTTCTCCGTGCGCCAATGCGGCCGCATAGATTCCCGCCAGCAGCCCGGTCGCAATCGATTCTGTGTAACCCTCCACTCCCGATAACTGCCCGGCAAAAATCAGCCGCGGCTCTTTCTTCAGGCGCAGCGTTTCATCGAGCAGGAGCGGAGCGCAGATGAAGGTATTGCGATGAATCTGCCCGTAGCGCAGGAAGCGCGCATTTTCCAGGCCGGGAATGAGACGCAGGACACGCGCCTGTTCTCCAAATTTGAGATGGTTCTGGAAGCCGACCAGGTTATAACTGTCGGCGCGCAGGTTTTCCTTGCGCAATTGCACCACGGCCCATGGCGTCTTGCCGGTCCGGGGGTCGCGCAGGCCGACGGGCTTCATCGGACCGAATCGCAGCGTATCGCGGCCTCGGCGCGCCAATACTTCGATCGGCAGGCAGCCCTCGAAATAGTCCAGCTTCTCCCACTCCTTGGCCTCGGCCGCTTCGGCACTTAGCAGCGCATCCAAGAAGCGGTCGAACTCCGCGCGATCCATCGGGCAGTTGATGTAATCGGCCGTTCCCTTGTCCCAGCGCGCGGCAAAATACACACGCTCCATGTTGATTGAGTCCGACTCGACAATCGGCGAGATGGAGTCGTAAAAGGCAAGATGGCCGGAGCCGGTGATGCGTTCAATCTCCCGGCCCAGAGCGTCTGAGGTCAGCGGGCCAGTGGCCACAATCGTGCACTTCGTGCCGTCCTCGTTTTCGTCTAGAGTTGTGACCTCTTGGCGGAAGACGCGAATCCGCGACTCGGCGGCAATCGCCTCTGCGATCTTTCGCGAAAACTCGACTCGATCCACGGCCAGCGCATGGCCCGCCGGAACCGCACATTCATCGGCAAGTCGCAAAAGAACAGAAGCTCCGCGCCGCATCTCCTGCTTCAGCAGCCACGGTGCCGTATTGGGTGACTCGCTCTTCAGCGAATTGGAGCAGACCAGCTCTCCAAACTCGATCGTCTGGTGAGCGGGAGTCAGCCGCGGCTGTCCGTCCACGATGGCCCGCATCTCGTAGAGGTCCACCTGGCAGCCCAGCCGAGCAGCCATCAATGCCGCCTCAGGCCCAGCTAAGCCACCGCCAATGACGCGAATTCTCATTCCGCGACATCCGTTTCCTGGTCCGCAACGCTTGGGTCGACTTCGGGCAGCCCAGGAATCCCGGCAAGTCTTCTCAGCGCCTCGCCGGTCACACGCACATTCCGCCATTCGTCCAAAAACTCGGCTCCCATCGATCGGTAAAACTCGATGGCCGGCGTATTCCAGTCGAGAACTTCCCATTGCAGACGCGGGCAGCCTTTTTCCACCGCGATGGCGGCCACCCGTTCGAGCAGCGCCTTACCGATCCCCAGGCCACGGAACTCGGGCTCGACAAAGATGTCTTCCAGATAGAGCCCCGGCCGCCCGAGCCATGTCGAGTAGCTGAAAAAGTAGAGGGCGAAGCCAGCCGGCCGGCCCTCGTGCCTGGCTATCTGGCAAGAGAAGAAAGGATGAGGGCCGAATCCATCGCGAAGAAGATCCGCTTCGGTCGCCGTAACGGCCTCCGGCTCGCGCTCGTAAGCCGCCAGCGCGCGAATGAAGGCCAGAATTTCAGGTATATCCCCGGGGGTTGCCGGGCGAATCGTGATTGCCATGGTTTTATTCTAGTGTGTGATACACGCCACACACGCCCACTCGCCGGTCAGGCTACCATCGAAAGTTGAACGCGCTGTCGCAAGCCGGCGGGGAGATCTCTGACGGCAGACAAGGGCGTCCCGCGGCCGAGCCGCAAGGTTCCATCGGTTCAGGCGCGGCAGATGCGCGCAGTGCGCTTTGCCTGCGCTCTTGTGCTGAGCAGCCAGTGGGATTTAACGTGAGTCTTGCACTGAAGGACAGTCTGCGCGCCGGATGTTTGGCGGTGGCTGTCAAGAACCAGCGATCAGTATTTGGTGATACGACTTTTTTTTGAGCTCGCGGGTCTCTTGCTCGCGCCGCTCCCAAGGAGAAGCAGATGAAACGCACGATTTCGCTTTGGCTGGGCCTGTTGGCATTCGCCCTGCTGCCCGCGCTTGCCCAGACACCCGCGCCCACAAAGGCTGGAAGCAAGATTCACGGCCACGTAACCAATCCCACCGGCGCCCCGCAGCCCGGCGGCACGGTGAGCGTGTTGGTCGTCGGCGCGGCCTCTGGACCCGGATTGAGCGCAAAGATGTCGGAAAAAGCAAGCTTCCCGGTTGACGCCAACGGCGACTATTCGGGCGAAGTTAATTCCGGGAGCTACGACCTGGTCTACCGTTCCCCCGGAACGCCGGCAGACAAGGTTACAGACAAGTTTGAGAACGTCAAGGTCTTCGCCGGCCAGGATGTGGTGCAGGACTTCGATATGACGCGTAAGGAGTACATGGATACCCTTACCGTCGACCAGAGAAAGCAGTTGGAGGATCTCAAGAAGAAGAACTCCGAGGCCATGAAATCAAATGAGGTGGTGAAAACTCTCAATGCCGACCTCAAGACCTCTGTTCAGGATCTGCATGACGCCGACGCCGCTCATGCTGCAGCAGTCGAGGCACTGGGCGCGACCGCCGCAAAAGCGGACGTCGATGCCAAGGAAGCCGAGATCAAGACCGCAAAGTATACCGAGATTGAAACTCTCATGTTGAAGGACACCGGACTCAGGCCCGCCGAGCCGGGTCTGTGGATCCAGTTGGCGCAGGCCCAGTTGCTCCTCAAGAAGTATGACCAGGCGGAAACGTCCTACAAGAAGACTCTTGAGTTAGACGCGGCATCGAAGAAGCCCCGGCCCGATCTCGAGGGTATGGCCAATTCGGGACTGGGTGAAGTCTACGCGCGAAACGGCAAGATTCCAGAGGCTAATGCTGCCTTTGACCTGGCAGCCAAGGTGAATCCTCCGATGGCCGCCACCTATCTGAAGAATGAAGCCGTGATCTACTTTAACCTGGGCAACGGCGATGCGCAGGTGGCCGCCGCGGACGAGGCTATCAAGGTCGATCCGACGCAGCCGCTTCCCTACTACCTCAAGGGGCAGGGTCTCATCCAGAAGGCTACGATCGACCCGAAGACGGGAAAGATGATTCTTCCCGATGGCTGTGCGGAGTCGTATCAGAAATACCTCGATCTGGCGCCGACCGGCCTTTACGCTGCCGAGGTGAAGGCGATTCTGACGGAGGCAACGCAAACGCACAACACCTCCGTGTCCAACCAGGCGCCCCCCAAGAAGAAGAAGAATTAGCTCAACCTACAGTTTGCTCCGCGAAGGGCGCTCACGAATCTGGTGAGCGCCCTTCGCTTCTTTGTTCCTTCGGCAGTCGGCCTCGGGCCACAGCCTCTACAATCCATTCCATGAAGTCCAAGTTGTCCAGCCGCGCTCTGCCAAGCCGCGCTTTGCCAGATTATGAGCAGGCCGCCGAGCTGGTGGCCGCTCATGCCGGAAAACTAAGGATGCGGCCCGTTTTATTTCCCAACAAGGAGCGCGTCGAGCTCGGCCACGCTACCGGCCGCGTCCTCGCCCAGCCTCTGCTGGCCGATAACGATCAGCCACCCTTCGCCCGTTCTACGCGTGACGGCTATGCCTGCCGCGCCGCGGAAGCTTCTGCGCATGCGTCCCTTACTGTCGCAGGCTCTTCGCGGGCAGGTGACCCGCCAGCCGGCCCGCTGCCGCCTGCATCAGCGTGGGAGATCATGACGGGCGCGCCGGTTCCCGCGGGAGCCGATGCGGTCATGATGTTCGAGCACATCGAGAAGGTCGGCAAGGCAAAAGTCAGCCTGCTCCGTTCGCGCACACTCACGCCAGGCGAAAACATCGTTGCTCAGGGGGCACAGGGCCACACCGGAGACGAGTTGCTCCCCGCCGGAACCACGCTTCACCCAGGACGGATCGCACTGGCCGCTGCTTGCGGCTACGCTTCACTCGATGTTTTTCTTCGGCCCCGCGTCGCTATCCTCTCGACCGGCGACGAACTTGTGCAGGTTGCGTCCATGCCCGCTCCGGGTCAGATTCGCAACTCCAATGCTCCCATGCTGGCTGCCATGGTCGCCGAGGCCGGCGGCGAACCCTGGGTCCTGCCTACCGCAGCCGACGACGCTCAGGCGCTCGACGATGCGCTTGTTCAGGCTATCGATTCCGATCTTCTGCTCATCTCCGGCGGCGTCTCGGCGGGCAAGTTCGACCTTGTGGAGCCTGCGTTGGCCCGCCTGAGAGCCCGCTTTCACTTCACAGGAGTCCGCATCCAGCCCGGCAAACCGACCGTCTTCGGAGAGCTGCCACGCGGCAAAAAGGCCGGCTCCCGCTCGAAGACAATGCCCTTTTTCGGACTTCCCGGTAATCCTATCGCTTCGGCCGTTACTTTTTTGCTTTTTGCGGCTCCGGTACTTGCAGCTCTCGCCGGCAGCCGCGAGTTATATCCGCGCTTCGCTCTTGCGCGGCTGGCTCCGCCTGTGGACCGAGACGTCAAACCTGGTCTCACACGATTTCTTCCAGCGTTTTGCGATTTTGGCGCAACCGCCGGAGAGCCGCCGCAGGTCGCGTTTGTTCCCTGGCACGGCTCCGGCGACCTCACGGCCCTGGCCCGCTCCAATTGTTTTTGTGTTGTGCCGGAAGACACCAAGATTCTCAAACCCGGCTCCCTGGTCCGCATTCTATTGCCCTGAGGACTCCTATGCCCAAAACCTTGCATCCCCATTTGTCGCATTACGACCCATCCGGCCAAGCAACGATGGTCGATGTCAGCGCCAAGCAATCTTCGCGCCGCACAGCAACCGCATCGGCATTCATCGAGCTCTCCGCTTCTGTCCTCGCGGCCCTGCCCACCAACCCCAAGGGCAACCCGCTGGAGGTAGCTCGCTTCGCCGGGATCCAAGCGGCCAAACGCACCGCCGATCTGATTCCGATGTGCCATCCTCTGGCGCTCACTCACGTTGATGTGCAGACCGAGATCGTCGATGGAGGCGTGAGCATTACAGCCACAGCCGCCACTGTCGGACCTACTGGCGTTGAAATGGAAGCTCTCACCGCCGCCGCCGTTGCTGCGCTCACCATATACGACATGACCAAGGCCCTCGACAAGGCCATCGTCATCCGCAACATTCAGCTTGAAGCGAAAACGGGCGGCAAGAGCGGCGACTATTCGAGAGCTGAAGGTGGTGATTAGTGCAAATTTCGCGAAGACATTATCGCTTTGCATAGAACACAGGGATCGTGGTATCCCACCCTTTCCGCGGAAAGAAGCGGAAAGGATGGGGCACCCGCGCCTATTCGAGCGCCGGTGACCTGGCCTGATCCGGCTTGCTACGGTTGCGCCTCGGGCTTTTCCCCGGCTGGCGGTTCCGCACCTTGTGGTGGCCGCTTGCCGTCATGTTCTTCTTTCGGCGCGACAAACGGCTCCGGTCCCAGGTGGCCGCGGTGGCAGGTGCCGCAGGTCACCGGCGCGCCGGAGCTGTCGACCATCGACACGTAATTCTCGTTGATGTCCAAGGTCATCTTGTACATCAGCCGGGCCGTTGACTTCTCCTTCTTTGAATCGTCGGCGAAGTCGAGGCGCGGACGGCCGTTGGGGCCGATGTTCTTCGGGTCGGTGGTGTGGCAGGTGTTGCAATGCGCCCCCAGGGCAGCCTCCCAGCCTTCCATGATCTCGTGCACCTGGTCGCCGGTCAGCGTATTCGGCAGGACCTTGAGGTTGGTAGGGGCCGGATGCGGCTCATCGTGCCCCTCATGCGGCGGGGCGCTGACAGCGGGCTGTTGCGTTGGAGCGGTTTGCGGCGCCTGGGCAACAACAAGGGCGGCCGCGGCAAGCAGGGCCATCGCGGCGGTAAGGGAGAACGGGGAAGAGGTCTTCAAGCGGACGGTATCCTCGCGGTTTAGAGTCACTTACAGCAATGGACGGGATTCTACCGGAGCTGGATGCATTTTCCCGTCAAATTCTTTGGCCCCGAGACGCAATGGTTCCCCGGCAAGACAAATCGCAGCGGCCAATCCACGGCCACATGTACCCCGATGCGGGGCGTGGCCATCACTTCGGCAACCGGGAATCCGTCGTCCCACACCTGAAGCGGCGAGGCCGGATCGAGCAGATCGAGACCGTTATGGACTGGCCGGGTGAGTCCCAGTGCCAGACATAGCCGGCTGGGCCCAGAGGCTAGTTCTCGCGGCGCTGCCCCCGGCCCAAGCCCTCGATTCAAGGCCATCTCCTTAATGCCCGCCAAAGGCTCCAGCGCTCGTAGCAGCACGCAACCGGCGTTGCCTTCGATCTCGCAGGAGATGTTCATGCAAAAGTAGCGGCCGTAGATCGAGTAGACGTAGGCGTAACCGGCAGAACCGAAGAGCACCCGGTTGCGCGGCGTTGGACCGCGATAGGAATGCGCAGCAGGGTCGGGCGTCAGGCTGTGCGGGCCAAGGTACGCCTCGGCCTCCACAATCCGTCCCGCCAAAACTCCAGCGGCGGAATAATGCGCCATCACCTTGCCCAGCAACAGCGGCGCCACCAGCTCCGGCGCGGCCTCAAAGAAGGCGCGTGTCAGCAACTGGCTGGGCGGCTGCTCCAGATCTCGTCTTTGAGACCTGGGATTCATCGCTATTTGTGAGCCTTTTTCCATTCCGTCAGCAGGGCCAGCACCTCTTCGGCGTGGCCGGCGGGCGTAACCTTGGGGAAGATGTGGAGCAGGGTCTGGTCGGGGCCGATCACGAATGTTGTCCTCTCGATGCCCCACACCTTTTTGCCGTACATGTTCTTTTCCTTCAGCACGCCAAACTGATTGCAGACTTTCTCGTCTACATCAACAAGGAGTGTGTAGGGCAGATCGTACTTGGCGCGAAATTTGGCCTGGTCTTTGGGCGTGTCGCGGCTAATGCCCAGCACGACCGCGCCGGCCGCCTGGAGTTTCTTGAAGGTATCGCGGAAGCCGCAGGCCTCGATGGTGCAGCCGGGAGTATCCGCCCTGGGATAAAAGAAGAGAATGACCGGCTTGCCGGCATAGTCTGAGAGCTTTGCGGTCTTGTCCTCGTCGGTTTGCAGGCTGAAGTCGGCGACTTTTTGGTTCAGTTCCATGGGGAAGCACCTCGCATCTTGATTGGAGGGCCGTTGGTGGCCATCAGCTTCGATTATTTCCGAGATCGGCGGCAAATGTCAGTGCGACGAAAGATTATTTACTGCATGATGCAAGCGACTCTGATGGCTGGAGCCCTGCTTTGCGCTTTGCCCGGATGGTGCCAGTATCCCGGCCAGGTGACGAAGAGCAGCAAGGACGCGCCGGAGTTGCGCGCCATCGGCGTCCTGGAGTGGACTGGCGATGCCGGAAGCCCCAAGGCCAGCCGCCTGGTTCCCGTTGCCGTGCTCGACCAGAGCCGGATTCTGGCCGACCAGCTCCAGGATGGCGGCATCTACATGGCCCGTCCCGAACCCCTCGCCCTGGCCGGTGAGGTCGAGTACGAACTCCAGCAGAACGGCTCGCCGGTTGGACTCTTTGACGTCAAGAACTCCGGTCAGGAGCAGGGCTCGTGGGTCGGATATGGCTCATGGAGGCCGCTTCCCGCACCTAAGCCCAAGCCGTCGATGAGCGAGGTCGCCCGCGGCACCATGGACAACGAGGACAGCGACCACCCCGTATTACACCGAAAACATCCCAGCGACAGTGGAAGCCCTTCCGGCGGTGCAGACTCCGGCTCGACCGGACCGGCTCCAGCCGCCGATCCCGACCGGCCGACGTTGCATAAGAAGGATTCCAGCGGCAGCAGCGACGATTCAAGCACGACGAGCACAGCCCCCGCTCCGGCCACCGATCCTGACCGACCGACTCTGCACAAGAAAGATTCGAGCGACAGTGCGGGAGGCGGATCGGCTAGCAGTTCTACGACCACCGACGATCCTGATCGCCCCGTCCTGAAAAACAACAAGAAGAAGCCGGAGGAGATCGGCCATGTGGACTCGCTGCCCGATGTCACCGATCCCGACCGGCCCCGCCTCAAGCGCGGCCTCTCAACCGGCAACGGCCTCGATGTGCTCCCGACCCTGATGGGCATGCCGTCCGAGATGCAGCAGGCTGTAGCCGTCTCCGACGTCAAAAGCCGTCCCGAGCACCCGTGGACCTATAGCTGGGCCAATCCGGATGATGAGGGCAAGATGAAGTCGGCCCTTGAAGACATCGCACGCGGTGCCCTGGGCCTGAATCCGCCGCCCGCCCCCAAGCGCGCAACCGCGCAACACGCGGCCCACAAGGCCGCCAAGCCGCTGCCGCCGCCCGAACCCCCGCCTCTCGTTGACGAGCACTTCCGGGTCTTCGAGCTGGCCTACGGCTCCGGCGCGACCCTTGTGCTGACGGCCCACACCGACGGCGCAGTCGCCCTGCAGCGGTTCGTCACTCTCATCGCCCAGCCCGACCTCTATGGCAATGTTCTCGTGCTGCTCAAAAACGTCACCGACGGCGCTCATCTCGACGAGACCCCGCGCATGAGGCTTGTGGATGCCGTCGATGCGCTGGCCGACAATCGCGGCGAATTGCTCTTCGAGCTGCGCGGCGCTACCCAGCGCCAGTTCGCCCTCTACCGTATCCTCCGCGGCCAGGCCGAGAAACTCTTCGTCACCGCCGGGGGCGCCTTCGGGACCGGAGACCGAGCGCAGTAAAAGGACGGACCCAACAAAGTGATCAGAATTGCTCACTTATGCCAGGAATCTGATGGTTTGATCCATAACTGTGTCGGATTGACCCATTGTGGACTGATTTGGTCCTATACAATCACGGCATAAGGGTGGGCGCGTCGCCACCCCACAAGGATCTTTCCCAAGTATGGCTTCACTCGTCACCGCGCCTTCTCTCGAAATAGCACCTGTGATTATTGCCCCAGGTTCAGCCGAGCCGCTTCCCGCAACCGCAGCAACTTCATCTTCGACGCCGGCGCACACGGTATCAGCCCGGCTTCAAGTGAAGATGGGCCGCGCAGCCACCATGAGCGAAGGCATCAACTGGCTCACGATGACCGTGCTCGTCGTATTTCACCTGGGAGCACTTGCGGCTCTCTTCTTCTTTACCTGGCAGCGTCTGACGGTGATGCTGGCGCTTTACGTCGTGGCCATCAATGTAGGCATCGGCATGTGCTATCACCGGCTGCTGACGCACCGCGGCTATCAGACGCCGAAGTGGCTGGAGTACATCATGGCCATCTGCGCCACGCTCTCTCTTGAGGGCGGCCCTATCTTCTGGGTGGCCACCCATCGGGTGCATCACCAGTTCAGCGATCAGCCTGGCGACCCGCATACGCCCCGTGAAGGCGGCTGGTGGGCGCACACCGGCTGGCTGATCTGGGGCAACGCCCTGCACGCCCAAACCGAGGTCTTGGACCGCTATGTGCCCGACTTGGGCCGCGACCGCTTCCATGTCTGGCTCAGCAAGTTTCACTGGATTCCGCTGGTAGCGAGCGGTGGGCTGCTCTTTGGCCTGGGCTGGATCTGGGGCGGCTGGGCAAACGCCGTGGGAATGCTGCTTTGGGGCGCGTTCCTGCGCGTGACTCTGGGACTGCATGCCACCTGGCTGGTCAACTCGGCTACCCACCTGTGGGGCAGCCGGCGTTTCAAAACCCGCGACGACTCGCGCAACAACTTCTTTGTGGCTCTGGTCAGTGGCGGAGAAGGCTGGCACAACAACCACCATGCCAACCCGGTCTCAGCCCGCCACGGTCTCGCCTGGTACGAGATCGACCCCAACTACTACGGCATCTGGCTGCTCTCAAAGCTCGGCTTGGCGCGCAAGATACAGGTGGCGAAGCTTGACCGCGCAAATTCTACGCCGGCACCAGGAATCTAGCAGGGAGATTTACTCGCCCAGCTTAGCCCTGATCCAAAGCACGGCAAAGAGCGGCAAAGCCAAGGCAAGCACCACAACGAATGCCGGAAAGCCGACATAGCGATAGCTGTCGGCGTAACTCACAGCATGGTGGCCAATCAGATTCCACGCCAGCAGCGAAAAGATCGCAATTGCCGTTGACGCGAAAAAGCTGAAGAACGCCGCGGCAAAGGCCAATAACAAACTGGTGAACAGGCCGAAACCCTTCAGCGGAAAGCCGAATACCGTTCCGCCATCAGATCGCTCAGTTTGTGCGGTTCGCATCACCCTCGCCCCCCGGTAGCGTTAGAATACAGTCTCATGGCAAGCAGTGCACAAGTCGAACTCTGGTATGCAGAGAAGGTGGCCACGCAGGTGACCGTGGCCAAGGCCCCCAACGGAATTCACTACGCAATGTGGGGCGAGACACGCATCTCCGATGCCGACCTTGAGCGGCTGGTAAGCGCCGTGCCGGCTACGCTCTCTGCCGCGCTCGAACACCGCGCCTATTACTTTGTGCCGCTGGCCATCGCAGACACCGACGATACCATGGTCGCGCCCGGCTATTCCGTCGATCTCGGCGACCGCGCCATCTGCCACCGCAACGCCGTCTTCGGCTCCACTGAGGCTGTCTTTCTTTCGACGCGCCTCGTCGAAGATCGCTTCGGCCTGGCCTTCGAGTTTTTCATCAACGTGGCCCACAACTTTGTCGATGCCGCCGGAGTACCTGAGAGCTTTTCATCGCTCGTCTGGCAGCAGGCCGAGGCCCAGGTGCGAGGCGAGACCAGCCAGGACGCATGGGAGACCCGCCGCCGCGCCCAGGATATACGCACTCCGGATCTTCGCACACAGGACGGTCACGCTCTTGAAGGCCGCGCAGCCCAGAAGCCCATCGATGAGCGCTCCCGTAGCGCTTTCTTCGAGGCGGCGTTTTCCGATGCCCTGGCCATTTACATGCTGTCGCTGGCTGTGGACTTCGACTACCACGACCTGCGCGAACGCGACTATCCGCTCCTGGCCGCCCCGGCCCTCGCCGAGCGCCTGCGCCACGTCGCCGGTCTCTTCCCCACCAATCCAGGCTACGAGTTCCAGGTGCTTTACCGACGCAAGGGATAGGGTAGCCATCTCGCGGCGCTCGCCTGTCATCGCGCGGCGATGCTTACTCAAGTTCGATGCGAATGTTACTCCAGTTCGCGGATTTGCGTCCGGGCAATTACAATCCACCGGCTACGCGTGATAATCAGACTCAGGTGGTGGGTGTGCGTATCTAGCGGATTGCCGCTCAAGAAAATGAAGAGTGAAGATTGGCTCGGGCGCAATTGTGGCACCCACATAGCCGGATAGAAACTTTGTAGGTCTAACATTCGAGCGCCGGATCGACCGGATTTGCCATGAAGAGATTGATTCCAGTGGTTGCCTTGATCCTCGGATGGTCCTCGGCAACCTCGGCAGCAGCGCCCGCCGTGCTGACCACTCTGAGGGCTGTCCATCATCTGAATAATTCAGAAGCCAGCCAGGAGTTGCCTGTGGCCTTTGAGGCCACGGTCACATTCTTCCGCGGATCTGAAAGGACGTTGTTTGTCCAGGATGGCGACGTTGCCATCTACGTCCGCGCCGGCACAGACGCCAAGCTGTCTCCCGGCGATCGCGTTCTGATTCAAGGTAAGACCCATCCCGACTTTCAGCCCGACGTGGTCAGCGATCGCATCACCTTTCTCCACCACGGCACGCTACCCAAGCCCGTCCCAGCCACCTTTGACGAGCTGATCAGTACTCGCCGCGACTGCATGCTAGTTACGGTTCGCGGCGTGGTTCGCGCCGTCGACCTGCAAAGACGAAGGGACGTGCGCAACCCGAGCCTGCCGATGCATACCCTCGCCCACGCGCAGTTGCTGATGGACGGTGGCTACATCGAAGCATTTATCGACAGCGACGATGCCAGCGCGCTCTCTGACCTGCTGGACGCTGAGGTGGAAGTCACCGGGGCTGCCGGTGAGAGCTTCGACGGCAAACTGCAACCCACAGGCGCCGACATCGACGTCTCCTCACTCGCGGACGTGAAGGTGATCAAGCGCGCTGAAACCAACCCTTGGTCTCTTCCGGTCACGCCGATGAATCAGGTTCTCACCGGTTATCATGTGAACGATCTCACCCAAAGGGTCAGAGTCCACGGAACCATCACCTACTATCATCCCGGTTCGGCGGCTGTGCTGCAGGATGGCGCAAGCAGCATGTGGATCGCGACACAAACTCGTAGCCCGTTGCAGGTTGGCGACCAAGCGAACGCAATCGGATTTCCCGATACCCATAACGGTCTTTTGGCCCTCACCCGCGCCGAGATTCAGGATAGCCATGTACTAGCACCCATCAACCCGCTGCAGGTGACCTGGAAGCAGCTGACGACGAGCGGAAATATCTATGACCTGGTATCCATCGAAGGCCGGGTGGTGACGGCAGTCCGGGAGGCTTCGCAGGATGAGTATGTCCTGGACTCCGGTGGACATCTCTTCACTGCGATCTACCGTCATCCGGAATTCGGCCTTTTGCCGATGAAGCAGATTCCTCTGGGCGCGAGTGTTCGCGTCACAGGCATCTGCGTTCTAGAGGACGCCAACCCTTTTGACGGAGAGGTTCCGTTCGATATTCTGCTTCGCACCATCGAAGACATTGCGGTCGTCGCCAAGCCATCCCCACTAAACATTCAGAACCTGATCCTTGTTGTCTGCGCATTGGTCCTGATGGTCTTCGCCATGGTAGCCAGGGGCTGGGTCCTGGAACGCAAAGTGCGCCGCCAGACTTCCACGTTGGCCTACATCGAGCAGTGGCGCAGCCGCATTCTCGAGGACATAAACGGGACCCGCCCTCTAGCTGAGATTGTCGAGGAGATCGCGAATCTCGTTTCCTACAAGCTAGATGGAGCTCCCTGCTGGTGTCAGATCGCCGATGGAGCCCAGTTGGGAAACTGCCCTCCTGGACTCGCTTCCCTGCGCATCGCAAAGAGGGAGATTCCCGCACGCTCCGGCCCCCCGCTTGGCGCGATCTTTGCGGCCTTCGAGCCGCACATCAAGCCATGTGTCAGCGAGGCTGGAACCCTCTCTATGGCGGCGGGGCTGGCTACGCTGGCCATTGAAACACGCAGGCTCTACTCCGATCTGTTGCACCGCTCGGAGTTCGACCTGCTCACCGACATTCACAACCGCTTTTCACTGGAGAAGTGTCTGGACGCCCAGATTGAAGAGGCGCGCGCCAGTGCCGGCATCTTTGGCTTGATCTACATCGATCTCGATGAATTCAAACAGGTGAACGACCTCTTTGGCCACCACGTCGGAGACCTCTATCTGCAGGAGGTGACACTGCGCATGAAGCAGCAGCTCCGCTCTCACGACCTGCTGGCGCGGCTGGGCGGCGACGAGTTCGCCGTGCTGCTCCCCTTGGTGCGCAACCGCGCGGGTGTCGAAGAGATTGCCCAACGACTGGAAGCCTGTTTCAACGATCCCCTCGTTCTCGAAGGGCATACACTGGAAGGCTCGGCCAGCTTTGGCATCGCACTCTACCCTGAAGACAGCGCCACCGGGGACGGCCTGCTGAGCGCTGCCGACGCCGCCATGTACGCTGCCAAGAACAGCAAGCGGCAGGTCAACTAGAAACTTGCTTACGATTAGCTCGCGGAGACTACATCCGCGCTTTCCGAGCTGTATGCGATGCGCCCTTCGCTGATCGTCCAGCGGACCTTGCCCTGCATCTTCCAGCCATCGAATGGAGTGTTTCTCGACTTCGATTTCCCTTCGCGAACGTTGTACGTCCACTCGGCCTTCGGATCGAAGACGACTACGTCGGCAAAGCTGCCAACTGTAAGTGTCCCGCGGCCTTTCAATCCCAGCAGTGCCGCCGGTTGGGCGCTCAGCAGGCTCAAGACGCGGCCCAGCGGCAGCTTCCACTCCTTGTGCAGCCAACGCAGGCTCAAGCCCAGAGCCGTTTCCAGGCCAATGATGCCATTCGGAGCGCGCTCAAACTCGACCTCTTTCTCATGCACTGCGTGGGGCGCATGATCGGTGGCAATTGCGTCGATGATGCCATCGAGTAAAGCCTCGATCAACGCATCGCGTTCGGCGGCCGAACGCAGCGGCGGACACATCTTGGCGTTGGTGTCGTATTGGCCGACATGTTCGTCGGTAAGCAGGAAATGGTGCGGAGCCACTTCGCAGGTCACGCGCAGCCCATTGCGGCGCGCCTGGCGCACGGCTGCCAGCGCGGCTGCCGTTGAGAGGTGGGCTACGTGCAGGTGGGGCCGCGCCTCTCGCAGTTCGCCCACCAGGCGAATATCGCGCTCGACGATCGAGGACTCGGCCTCATTGGGCCATCCGCGCAAGCCGAGTTTGAAGGAGGTTGGCCCCGCATTCATGCTGGCGACTTTATCGGCAACATGCGTGATGCGCGTGTCCTCTGCATGTTGGATGACGCTCAGTCCTACGCGCGCCGCGGCGGCCAGAGCTTCGCGCATGACACTGTCTTTCAAAATAGGAAGGCCATCATCCGAAACGGCCACTGCACCGGCGGATTTGAGCGCGGCATAGTCGTTGATCGTTTCGCCCTTGGAAGCGCGCGTAGCAGCGGCAATGGGAAAGACACGGACCGAAGCATTGCGTTCTGGAGCCTGCATCCAGCGCGTGGTCTCTGGCGAATCGTTTACCGGAGTCGTATTCGGCATGGCGGCGACAGAAGTGAATCCACCCGCGGCAGCAGCAGCGGTGCCAGTAGCGATCGTCTCTTTGTAGCCCTGCCCCGGCTCGCGCAGATGCACGTGCATGTCGATCAGGCCCGGAGCGACAGTCAGTCCGGTCGCATCCAGCACCTCGGCGCCATTCGTCGCCTTCAGCTTGCCCGGCGCTGCAATGTCGGTCACGCGGCCATCTTTGAGCAGAATGTCTTTGGGGCCATCGACCCCCGCTGCCGGGTCAATCAAATGGCCGCCACGAATTACCAATGCCGTCATGCGCGGCCTCCTTGGCTATCTGTTGCCTTCAACAGAAGCATCATCATCACTTGTCCAATTGGTCCCAAAAAAGCGATAAATTATCTTGCCTGTGTACCATAAGGGAAGAATCAATAGAACGCTAACTGATGGCGCAAAGTGAAAACCATCTCGTGCCCAGAGGCACACACCGAGCGCCAGAAAGGTTAAGAGATTCAGTGCGTCTCTCGTAATAGGCATGAGACCATTTGCTTCTTTTCGATAGTCTCTTAGATTCTTCTCTTGCTGATCCGTGTCCATTGGGAAAAGGATTCTTCGCAGCAATATCATTAAGAGAAATATTCCAGCACCCGCTATACCGATGCTCAGAGTACGATCTCCCTTGTGCCAATAGATCAGCGCCCCTGCGCCCGCCCCAATTATCATGCAGACATGAAAGTTTGTTACGCGACGTCGTATCAACCATTCGATCCAATAGAAAGTTCCAAAAAGAAGTACTATCGCGATGGAAATAAATAGGAATGCCTCGAAGTTGCGTTGCTGATAGAAGCGATAAATGAAAAAACATTCACTGGCCGCAAGTCCGGCGAGATTCGCGACGCGGCTAAATTCTTTGCCCGACAGCTTCATCTTTCTCTTGCCTCGGATGTAGACAAATCTTTTGCCAGCAACGCCCGCTCAACCACCGCCATGCGAAT